>Ga0075464_10000104_pt1 | contig 33584 bp, 32 predicted proteins | sample DEB19_08_DNA_5_FD_75068 | JGI IMG/M metagenome (GOLD analysis project Ga0075464, IMG submission 75068) | Aqueous microbial communities from the Delaware River and Bay under freshwater to marine salinity gradient to study organic matter... | ecosystem: Environmental > Aquatic > Marine > Coastal ...
GGTCTGGACACCACGGTGAGCGACAACATCATGGGCACGATCTGGGACAAGCTGCTGGTGAATGTGGCGACCGGCGCGCTCAGCGGCATCACGCGCCTGCCTTACGGTGAGCTGTACCAGGTGCCGGCGCTGGAGGCCTGCGCGGTGGCGGCTGTGACAGAAGCGATGGCCGTGGCGCGCGCCTGCGGTGTGCAATTGAGCATCACCGAGCCGGTCGATGCCTGGCGCAGGGCTGGCGCTGGTTTGCCGTTCGAGTTCAAGAATTCGATGTTGCAAAGCCTAGAGAAAGGCTCGGTCACCGAGATCGATTTCATCAATGGCGCGGTGGTGGCGCAGGGCGCGCGTTGTGGTGTGCCGACGCCGGTGAACCAGACCTTGGTGGCAGCCATCAAAGGCCTCGAAAAAAGTTTGCAGCGCTGATTCTGACGCCTCGTCAGCATTTCATCGTCCTATACTTTGCGAATGAACGAGACAGTACATTCGGCGTTGAAAAATCTAAAAAGTTCTTCCCGCTTGAGTCCGACGAAAGTCGATGCCAAACCCGTGGCCCGCACCACGTCGCGCACCAACGATCCGGCTCGGACCATGGCCGGCATTCTGGAAGTGGCGACCGCCGAGTTCGCCAACAAGGGTCTGAGCGGCGGACGCATCGACGAGATTGCCGCCGCCACCAGCACCAGCAAGCGGATGATCTATTACTACTTCGGGAGCAAGGAAGGCCTGTATTTGGCGGTGCTGGAAGAAGCTTACCGGCGCATGCGCCGCATCGAGGCTGAGCTGCATTTGGGCGATTTGTCACCTGTGCAGGCTTTGCGCCGATTGGTAGAGTTCACTTTCGATCATCATTTCGGCAACCAGGACTACATCCGCTTGGTGATGTCCGAAAACATGCAGCGGGGCGAATACTTAGCGCAGAGCAAGATCATTCAAGAGCTCAATGTCACGGCCATTCAGGCGATTCGCCAGCTCTACGACAGGGGCGTGGCCGAAGGCGTTTTTCGGGCGGGGCTGGACCCGATCGACATTCACGCTTCGATTTCTGCGTTGACGTTTTTCAATGTCTCGAACCAGCACACCTTCGGCTTGATCTTCAAGCACGACCCGGCCGCTGCCGCAGCGCGGGCGGCGCGCCGCGGCAACATTGTTGAGATGATCGTGCGCTTCGTGCAACGTTGAGGAAGCCTGCAACCGATGATCAGGAATATCCCGTGGTCATCGAGGATCTAAGGGTTATCCCTATTTATTAAGAACTAACAAGTTCGTACATTACGTGCTGAAGAAATAAACCAGAGATAAACCGTGCTCAAAAAAACAATAGATCTGTACTGCCAAGCGCTGAGTTACCTGATCGCAGCCATGTTGGCGGCGATGGTGGTGCTGGTGTTTGGCAACGTCTTCATGCGCTACGCCTTCAACTCCGGCTTCACGCTGTCTGAAGAGTTGTCGCGCTGGCTGTTTGTCTGGGTGACCTTCATGGGCGCGGTGGTCGCTTTGCGCAGCAAATCCCATTTAGGCACCGACATGCTGGTCGGAAAGCTAGGACCCGCCGGCAAGAAGCTCTGCATGGGCTTGTCGCTGCTGTTGATGCTGTATTGCTTGTGGTTGCTGTTCAAGGGGGCTTACGACCAGACGGTCATCAACCTGACCTCGACCAGCGCTGTGATGGAAGTGTCCATGGCTTGGTTTTATGCCTCCGGTATGGTGTTTTCAGTGCTGGGCGCACCGATTATTTTGAATGACCTCTGGTGCCTCATGACCGGCCAGGTCGACGACGAACATCTGGTGCTGATTCAGGAATCCGAAGAAGCGCCGCACGCAGACGCGAGCACTGGCCGTTGAACACGGCACCTCGTAAAAAATACTAAAACTAAAAATAAACAGAGGTCTGACATGACGATTGCCATTTTTCTGGGTTCCCTGCTCGCGGCCATGGCGCTGGGCGTGCCGATTGCTTTTTCATTGTTGCTGTGCGGTGCCGCCTTGATGCTGCACATGAACATGTTTGACGCGCAAATCCTGGCACAAAACGTCATGGAAGGGGCCAACAGCTTTCCTTTGCTGGCGGTGCCTTTCTTCATGCTGGCGGGAGAGATCATGAACGCCGGCGGCTTGTCGCGCCGCATCGTGAACTTTGCCATGGCGCTGGTCGGCCACGTGCGGGGCGGCTTGGGTTATGTGACCATCGTTGCCGCTGTCATCATGGCGTCGCTGTCGGGCTCAGCAGTTGCAGACGCAGCGGCCTTGACGGCTTTGTTGCTGCCGATGATGATCGCCGCCGGGCACGACCGGGGCCGCTCTGCCGGCTTGATTGCGTCGGCCGGCATCATCGCCCCGATCATTCCGCCCAGCATTGGCTTTGTGATTTTTGGCGTTGCCGGTGGCGTGTCTATTTCCAAACTGTTCATGGCTGGCATCTTTCCAGGGATTTGGCTGGCGCTGTCGCTGGTGGCCACGTGGTGGTGGTTGGTGCGCAAAGAGGCCGTCACGCCGCCGCCGCGTAAATCGTTCGCTGAAGTGATCGAAGCCATGCGACTGGCGACTTGGGCGTTGGTGCTGCCGTTCATCATTGTGTTTGGTCTGAAGTTCGGCGTCTTCACGCCAACGGAAGCGGCTGTGGTGGCCGCGGTTTACTCGCTTTTTGTATCTGTGTTTGTCTACCGTGAGCTCAACTTCAAAAAGCTGGTGCCCTTGTTTGTGTCGGCCGCTGTCACGTGCTCGGTTGTCATGTTTTTGGTCGCGGCGGCAATGGTCTCGGCGTGGCTGATCACGGTGGCAAATTTGCCGGCGCAAGTGGTTGAGTTGATGCAGCCTTTGCTGGACAGCCCCAAACTCTTGATGCTGGCGATCATGGTGCTGACCATGGTGGTGGGCACGGCGCTGGACATGACGCCGACCATTCTGCTGCTGACGCCGGTGCTGATGCCTGTCGTTAAGGCCGCCGGCATTGACCCGGTTTACTTCGGTGTGCTGTTCATCATCAACAACGCCATTGGCCTGATCACGCCGCCCGTCGGGACGGTGCTGAACGCGGTGGCAGGCGTCGGGAAAATGGGCATGGATGAAGTCACCAAGGGCGTGGTCCCCTTCATGATCGCCCAGTTCGCAGCGATGTTCTTGATGATCGCTTTTCCGCAGCTGGTGATGGTGCCGGCGCGCTGGTTCTATTGAGTTTTTTGAATTGTCGTCTGCTCGGGTACGCCAGACGACAAGCCATTTGATGTGTGCGTACGGCCTCACAACAACCTTCTTTGGAGACAAACCCATGAAACGTGTATTCATCAAAACCGTGATTGCTTCGGTGATTCTGGCTGCGGCCGGCGTCGCTTCTGCGCAAGAGAAAACCATCAAGTTCGCGACGCAAAATCCAAAGGGCCACCCGATCGTGGTGGGTATGGAAAAGTTCGCTGAAATCGTGCAAGCCAAGACCGGTGGCAAGATCAAGGTCAACCTGTTCCCTGGCGGTGTGCTGGGCAGCGACCAGGCCAATGTGTCTGCCTTGCAAGGTGGCTCGGTCGAGATGCTTTCGCTCAACTCCGGCATCCTGGCCAGCCAAGTCAAAGACTTTGGCGTGTTCGACTTCCCATTTTTGTTTGCCAGTGAGAAAGAGGCCGACGCCGTGGTCGATGGTTCATTCGGCAAAAAAATGCATGCCAAATTGCAAGAAAAAGGCATGGTTGGTTTGGGTTACTACGAGCTGGGTTTTCGCAGCATCACCAACAGCAAGCGCGCCATCCACAAGGTTGCTGACCTCGAAGGCCTGAAGCTGCGCGTGATCCCGAACCCGGTCAACGTCGACTGGGTCAAGGCCGTGGGCGCTAACCCGACACCCCTGCCATTCCCTGAGGTGTATGCCGCTTTGGAACAAAAAGCGATTGACGGCCAAGAGAATCCGATCACCGTGATCAACGCGAACAAGTTTTTTGAAGTTCAAAAATTCGTGGCGTTGACCAACCACCAGTACAACCCACAGTCGGTGATCATGAGCAAAAAATTCTGGGACAGCCTGAGCGCCGCCGAGAAGACCATCGTGCAAGATGCTGTGACCGAGTCTGTCAAGTTTCAGCGCGTAGAAGCCCGTGGCCAATTAGCAGGCGCGTTGGCCAACATGAAGGCGAATGGCATGACCGTGACCGAACTGCCGGCCGCTGAAATGGCCATCTTGCGCGACAAGATGAAGCCTGTGATCGCCAAACACGGCGAGCCGATTGCCGCCACCGTGGCTGAACTGCAAGCTGAGTTGGCCAAGCTCCGCAAGTAAGTAACATCCGCCACGGCGCAGGTCGTGGCGGATGATTGTTTCGTTTAACTTTTTTGCACATGACCCCAACTCGAATCGCGGTGGCTGGTGCCGGCTACATTGGTCAGGCTCACATGGCCGTGGCCCGGCACAGCCCGACTTGCACCTTGTCGGCGATTGTCGACCCGTCGCCGGCCGCGGTGGCCTTGGCCGCGCAAGCCGGGGTTCCTTTGTTCAAAAACATTGAAGAGCTGCTGGCCAACAACCGGCCCGACGGGCTGGTGTTGGCGACGCCGAACCCGCTGCATGTGCCGCAGGCGCTGCAGTGCATCGACGCCGGCATGCCCATCCTGCTTGAAAAGCCGATTGCCACCAGCGTGGCTGAAGGCGAGCAGTTGCTCCGGGTGGTCGAGGCGACGGGCGCCAAGGTCTTGATGGGCCACCACCGCGCGCACAGCCCGATCATGGCGAAGGCGCGTGAAGTGCTTGACTCCGGCAAGCTGGGCAAGTTGGTGGCGGTCATGGGCAGCGCTACTTTTTACAAGCCCGACCCGTACTACGCGGACGCGCCATGGCGGCGTGAGCCCGGCGCTGGCCCGATCTTGCTGAACATGATCCATGAGGTGCACAACCTGCGCATCTTGTGCGGTGAGATTGTGGCGGTGCAGGCCTTCGCCTCGCACGCGACACGCGGCTATCCAGTCGAGGACACGGTCGCCATTAATTTGCGTTTTGCCAGTGGCGTGCTGGGCACGTTCTTGCTGTCTGACACCGCCGCTTGCGCCCGCAGCTGGGAGCAGACCAGCCAAGAAAACAAAGCTTACGCCACGTACGAAGACGAAGATTGCTACGTCATCACCGGCACCAACGGCAGCTTGTCGGTGCCGACCATGCGCCTGAAAACTTACCCACGTCCGGAAGATCGCTCGTGGTGGAAAGCGTTTGAAGTTGGCGTTGTGGGCATGGTGCGCGATGACCCGCTCAAGCATCAGATGGAACACTTTGGCCAAGTCGTGCGCGGTGAAGCGTCGCCATTGGTCAGCGCGCAAGACGGCCTGCTGAACCTGCGCGTCACCGAAGCCATCGCCGAGGCCGCGCGCACGGGCCGCACTGTTCATCTCGACGCTGCCTGACGCCTCTCGCCAGCGTCACACCCCAATCACTCAAAAAGGAAAAACACAATGAAAATTCTCATGCTGCACGGCATCAACCACAACATGTTCGGCAAGCGCGACCCGGCCCAGTACGGCACCATCACGCTGGACGAAATCAATGCTTCGCTCGTCGCCTTGGGCCGGGAACTTGGCAGCACGATTGAGGCTTACCAGACCAACAGTGAAGGCGACATGTGCGAGCGCATTCACCAAGGCTATGCCGAGGGCGTTGACGCGGTGCTGATCAACGCCGGTGCCTGGACGCATTACAGCTACGGCATTCGTGACGCGTTGGCTATTTTGACCTGCCCGATCGTCGAGCTGCACATGTCCAACATCCATGCGCGCGAAGCTTTCCGCCATGTCTCGGTCTTCGCTGAAATCGTCAAAGGCCAGATCTGCGGCTTTGGCGTTGACAGCTACCTGCTGGCCTTGCGCGCAGCCGTTTCGGCGGCTCAGGCTGCCAAATAATTTTTCCCTCTGCTCATTCATTGCCCTACATGCTCATCAACGGCCACACTGAACTCATCGCCCACATTGGTTTTCCGACGCACGCCTTCAAGGCACCGATGATCTACAACCCCTACTTTGAACAGCAGGGGATCAATGCGCTGGTGGTGCCGATGGGTTGCCGGGTTGAGGACTTTCCGACCTTTTTGCGTTCGCTTTTCAAGCTCAGCAACATCCGCGGCGCGCTGATCACCATGCCGCACAAAATCACCACCACCGGGCTGGTCGATGAGCTGTCGCCAGCGGCGGCCATTGCCGGCGCTTGCAACGCGGTGCGGCTCGGTCCGCAAGGTCAGTTGCAGGGTGATATGTTTGACGGCGAGGGCTTTGTGCGCGGCGTGCTGCGCAAGGGTTTCAAGCTGCAAGGCGCGAATGTGCTGGTGGTCGGCGCCGGCGGCGTGGGCTCAGCGATTGCCGCGTCGCTGGCAGCCGCAGGCATTGCAGCCATCAGTTTGTATGACGTCAACGCGGCCTCGGCCGAAGCCCTTGGCGAGCGTTTGAAAGCGCATTACCCGGCGCTGCAAGTTCGCACCGGCAGCAACGACCCAGCCGGCCACGACTTGGTCGCCAACGCCACGCCGATGGGCATGAACGAAGGCGACGCCTTGCCGATGGATGTGGCGCGCATCGCGCCGTCGACGTTCGTCGGCGAAGTGGTCATGCGTACCGAGACGACGGCTTTTTTGAGTGCCGCCAAAGCCCGCGGTTGCCCGGTGCAAATCGGCACCGACATGTTGTATGAGCAGATCCCGGCGTATCTCGAGTATTTCGGTTTGCCAAGCACCACGCCTGACGTGTTGCGCGCCGTGGCCCGCCTCAGCTACTGAGCGGCGAGAAAGGCGAGAGCGGCGCGCTTTGACTAACGGCTTTGGACCGCTGCAATCGACACGTCAAAATTCTGGATTCGATCCGAAATTGCACATAATCGCGCATGGCCAAACTCAAGCAGCTCGAATCCTTTGTCTCCGTGGCCACCCGTGGCAGTCTGACGGCCGCAGCCAAAGCCGAGGGCGTGGCGCCCGCCATCATGGGGCGGCGGCTCGACGCGCTGGAAAGCCGGCTCGGCGTTAAATTACTGGTGCGCACCACGCGCCGGATCAGCTTGACGCATGAAGGCAGTGCTTTTCTGGAGGACTGTCAGCGCCTGCTGACAGATGTGGCGAATGCCGAAGCAAGCGTCTCAGCCGGCGGCGTCAAGGCCAGCGGGCATCTGCGGATCACCGCCCCAGCGGGCTTTGGGCGGCGCCACGTGGCACCGCTGGTGACGCGCTTTAGAGAGCAGCATGCCGACGTCACCATCTCGCTGAACCTGAGCGACCGCGTTGTTGACTTGGCCGGTGAGGGATTTGACTGCGCGATTCGCGTTGGCGACATGCCAGATTCTTCTTTGGTCAGCGTGCGCATGGCCGACAACCGGCGCCTGTGCGTGGCCACGCCTGAGTATCTGCGGCGTCACGGCACGCCGCAGCAGCCGTCAGAGTTGGCGCGTTTTGACTGCCTGACGCTGTCCAGCGACGCCTCGCAAACGCGCGGTTGGGCTTTTCGCATCAACGGCGAGCTGCAGCACCTCAAGCCCGGCGGTCCGCTGGATTGCTCCGACGGCCAAGTGCTGCACGACTGGTGTCTGGCCGGTTATGGGATTGCTTGGCGCAGCACGTGGGAGGTTGAGACTGAGATCGCAGCTGGCCAACTGGTGGCCGTGCTACAAGATTTTGACGCACCGGCCAACGGTATTTTTGCCGTCTTCCCCCAGCGTAAACACCTGCCGCTGCGGGTCCGGCTCTGGATCGATTTTTTAAAGCACAGCTACGGTCAGTCGGCGTATTGGGCGGTGTGACGTGACAATAGCCACTGTCAGTGCCAATTGAAGCATTCCCGCTGAAGTTTTACCCAAGGAGAGCTACCCATGTTGCCTTCTGTTGCCTTGCAAACCCACCGCGAAGCTATTCGCCGCATTGCGCTGAGCCACCGGGTCACCAACGTCCGGGTGTTTGGCTCTGTGGTGCATGGTGAAGACACCGAGGGCAGCGACCTCGACTTGCTGGTCGACCCGACCAGCGAGACCACGATGATGGACATTGGTGCCATCAGGCACGAACTCAAACAATTGCTAGGTATTCCGGTCGATGTGCTGACGCCGCGCGCCATTCCTGATCATTTCAAGTCGCTTGTTTTGCGGGAGGCAACGCCCGTATGAGCAAGACCGACATTCTGCGATTGCCGGAGTATCTCGGGCGCATTGTTCAGGCCATTGACCGTGTCCAGCGCTATGTAGAGGACATGGTTGAGGCCGATTTTCTCCAGGACGAGAAAACGCAGGACGCCGTTATTCGCAACTTTGAAGTGATCGGTGAAGCGTCAAACAACATCAAAAAATACCATCCGGATTTTGCCCGCCAGCATCCGGAGGTACCGCTCAATTTCGCCTATGAAATGCGCAATGCGCTTGCTCACGGCTATTTCAAAATTGATTTTGAGGTGGTGTGGACCACCATTCATGCCGACTTACCCGGCTTGCGCACCCAAATCGCAGCGCTGATTCATCCTTGAGCAACTTCGCCCTCGTTCCGTCTGAGTGCGTCACCTTTCGCGCTGCGGCCTTCACCGTAAAATCAGCGAATGCTATCGATTAAAAAAGACTTGCTCGCAGCTTTGGCTGCCGGGCTGGAAGAACTTTCCCCTGGTGCCGGCGACAAAGCCGCTTTTGAGTCGCCCAAAGTGGCGGCCCATGGCGACTTGGCCTGCACGGCGGCCATGCAACTGGCCAAACCCCTCAAGCTCAATCCACGCCAAGTGGCCGAAAACCTGCGCACGGTGTTGCTGCAGGCGCCGGCTTTTGAGCGCTGGGTTGACGCGATTGACATCGCCGGACCGGGCTTTCTGAATATCAGGCTCAAGCCTGCGGCCAAGCAAGAAACCGTGCGCGAAGTACTGCGCAGCGGCAGCGCCTACGGCCAGCAGCAGCCAGACACCCAGCCGCGCATGATCGTCGAGTTTGTGTCAGCCAATCCGACCGGCCCACTGCACGTCGGCCACGGCCGGCAAGCCGCCTTGGGTGACGCGATTTGCAACCTGTACGCGACCCAAGGCTGGGACGTTTACCGCGAGTTTTATTACAACGACGCGGGCGTGCAAATTCACACGCTGGCCACCAGCACGCAAGCGCGCGCCAAAGGCCTCAAGCCCGGTGATGCCCAGTGGCCAGACCCGGCGTACAACGGCGACTACATCGACGACATCGCGCGCGATTTCATGGCCCAAAAAACCGTGCGCTCAGACGACCGCGAATACACCGCGTCAGGCGACATCGAAGACCTCGACGCGATTCGCCAGTTTGCCGTGGCCTACCTGCGCCACGAGCAGGATCTGGACCTGAAAGCTTTCTCGGTCAGCTTCAACAACTATTACCTCGAGTCCAGTTTGTACAGCTCGGGCCGGGTCGAAGCGACTGTCGGCAAGCTGAAAGAAGCCGGCAAAACCTACGAGCTGGATGGCGCGCTGTGGCTCAAGTCAACCGACTACGGTGACGACAAAGACCGGGTCATGAAAAAGAGCGACGGCAGCTACACCTACTTTGTGCCCGACGTCGCGTACCACTTGGCCAAGTGGGAGCGGGGCTATACCCGCGCCATCAACATCCAGGGCATGGACCACCACGGCACGATTGCCCGTGTGCGCGCCGGTCTGCAAGCCGCCGGTGCCGGCATCCCGGCCAACTACCCCGACTACGTGCTGCACACCATGGTGCGCGTGGTGCGTCACGGCGAAGAGGTGAAGATCTCCAAACGCGCTGGTAGTTACGTCACACTGCGCGACCTGATCGAGTGGACCAGCAAGGACGCCGTGCGTTTCTTTTTGCTGAGCCGCAAGCCCGACACCGAATACGTCTTTGACATTGATTTGGCGCTGGCCAAGAACAACGAAAACCCGGTCTATTACGTGCAATACGCCCATGCGCGCATTTGCTCGGTGCTGCTCCGGCATGCGGGTCTGGACGACGAAGACATCAAAAGCCAGCTGCCAATCGGCCAAGACGAGCAGCAGTTTAGAGCCGAGCGTGTGTTGGCGATTGCCGATGAGCTGGGCAGCGTTGATCTCTCGCCGTTGGACAGCCCGCAGGCGCAGTCTTTGATGCTGCTGCTGGCCAAATACCCCGACATGCTGAGCCATGCCGCCAGCGGCTTTGCGCCGCATGACGTGGCCTTTTACCTGCGTGAGTTGGCAGCCAACTACCACAGCTACTACGACGCCGAACGCATCTTGGTGGATGACGAAGATGTCAAGCTGGCGCGGCTGGCGCTGGTGGCAGCGACACGGCAGGTGTTGCACAATGGTTTGCAAGTGCTGGGTGTGAGTGCACCGGCCAAAATGTGAAGAAACTCGATATGAAAAAGCAACGCGGCGGAACCCTTTTGGGTTTCATCATGGGTGCCCTGCTGGGGCTGGGTGCCGCCTTGGCTGTGGCGGTCTACATCACCAAGGTGCCGATGCCCTTCATGAACAAGGCGCCCGCCCGAGCGGCTGAAAATGAGGCTGCGGAAGCGCAAAAAAATCGTGACTGGGATCCGAATTCCGGGCTAGCCAACAAGCCTGCCGCCAAACCGGCACCCGTTGACGCCGCCGCTGTGGTGACTCCTTCCGCTGATCCGCTGGGCGATCTGGTCAGTGCTAAATCAGAATCGGCTGCTCGGCCTGCGGCACCTGTTGCCGCGGCACCGCTGACGCTGCCAGCAGTGCCGCCGGTCGCCACTGCGACCCCGTCTGCCGGTTCCGACCCGTTCAACTACTTCGTGCAAGCGGGTGCTTTTCGCACCACTGAAGACGCCGAACAACAACGCGCCAAGCTGGTGTTGATGGGTTTGCAGCCACGCGTCAGCGAGCGCGAGCAGTCGGGTCGCTTGGTCTACCGCGTCCGTCTCGGTCCGTTCGACAAAAAAGACGATGCCGATAAAGCCAAAGCGCGGCTCGACAGTGGCGGCATTGAAGCTGCGCTGGTGCGCGTTCAAAAGTAACCACCCATGAAGGAAAATACATTGATGCAACGACGAGAATTTTCGCAAGCCGCTTTGTCGGTCGCCACCTTGGCCGGCATGACGGCCGCACTGCCATTGACGGCGCAAGCCCAAGGCAAGCCGCTCACCGAAGGCATTGATTATTTGCTGCTGGACAAGCCGGCGCCGGTCGAAGCCGCCGCCGGCCAAATCGAGGTGGTCGAATTTTTCTGGTACAGCTGCCCGCATTGCAACGTCTTTGAACCGCAGTTCGACGCTTGGGCTAAAAAAGCCGCGAAAGACGTCGTGGTGCGTCGCGTTCCCGTCTCCTTCCGGCCCGATTTTGAGCCGCAGCAGCGCCTGTACTACGTCCTTGAGGCCTTGGGCAAAGTCGACGCGCTCCACAAAAAGGTGTTCAACGCCATCCACGTTGAAAAGCAGGCGCTCAACACCGCTGATTTGGTGATCGCCTGGGCTGAAAAGCAAGGCCTCAACAAAGCTAAGTTCGCAGAGCTTTACAACTCTTTCCCGGTCAATCTGAAAGCCCGTAAAGCCACCCAGCTGCAAGACGCCTTCAAGGTGGATGGTGTGCCTGCTTTGGGCGTGGCGGGTCGCTACTACACCTCGGGGTCTTTGGCGGGCACGATGGAGCGTGCACTGGCTGTGACCGACCACCTGATCGGGTTGGCCCGCAAGGGTAATAAGGCGTGATCGAGACTGACGCCTGGCCGGGCGTCAGTCGGTGAAAAATAGTGGCCTGATGCTTGTCATCGGCGGCTATTGGCAGCGGTAAGTCACTTTTTGCATGCGTGTGCTGGCTACAATCAACCATAAACCCTGCAAGATTCGTGCCCTTATGAACTACTCCTCTTCCCTGCTGCTGACTTTTGCCCTGCTGATGGCATTTCCGGTGTTGGCTGAAAAAGCCGACCGCGACAAGCCGATGAACGCCGAGTCGGATGCACTGCGCTATGACGACCTCAAGCAGAGCAGTATTTTCACGGGCAATGTGATCATCACCAAGGGCACCATCCTGATTCGGGGTACCCGCGTTGATGTGTTTCAGGACGCGCAGGGTTACCAGCAGGCGGTGGTCATCGCTGAACCCGGCAAACTGGCTTATTACCGCAGCAAGCGCGACGGCGTCGATGAAGTGATTGAAGGTGAGGGCGAGCGCATTGAGTACGACAGTCAGGCTGACAACGTCAAGTTCATCCGCCAAGCCGTGTTGCGCCGTTATGTGAGCGGCAAGTTGGCCGATGAAAGCAACGGCGCCTTTATTCGCTACGAGAACACCACGGACGTCTTCACGGTCGATGGGAGCCCGATACCCGTTCGAACAGCGGCTAATCCAAGCGGTCGCGTGCGGGCTTTGCTTGCGCCGCGTGCTGCACCAGCGGCAGCAACGGGTACCGCCGGCCCCGCCGTGGCTTCGCCTTCCGCGCGTCCACCCGTTGGGGCCGTCCCATCACCCAGTCTGCAGCCCAGCACCACGCTGGGTGGCGAAAAAAAATAAGTATGACCTGATGGATCTGGATCCCACGCAAGCACTCACGCCCAGTCGACTCGTCGCTCAGGGTCTGCAAAAATCATACGGGAGCCGCAAGGTTGTCAAGGACGTTTCGCTGGCCGTGCAAAGTGGCGAAGTGGTCGGTCTGCTGGGCCCAAATGGTGCTGGTAAAACCACCTCGTTTTACATGATCGTTGGCTTGGTGCGGGCCGATGCTGGCCAGATCAGCATCGACGGCCAGCCGGTCGAACGCATGCCGATTCACCGCCGCGCCCGACTCGGCCTGAGCTATTTGCCGCAAGAAGCCTCGATCTTTCGCAAGCTCACGGTCGAGCAAAATGTGCGCGCCGTGTTGGAGCTGCAACGCGACAATGCCGGTAAACCGCTGGGCGAGGCTGAAATCCGCCAGCGCACCGACAGCTTGTTGCAAGAGTTGCGGGTCGAGCATTTACGTGATTCTCCGGCGCCGGCACTGTCAGGCGGTGAACGGCGCCGGGTTGAGATTGCCCGCGCGCTGGCCACCCAGCCGCGTTTTATTTTGCTCGACGAACCCTTTGCGGGTATCGACCCAATCGCCGTGATTGAAATTCAACGCATCATCGGGTTTTTAAAAGCGCGTGGCATTGGCGTGCTCATCACCGACCACAACGTGCGTGAAACGCTGGGCATTTGCGACCACGCCTACATCATCAGTGAGGGCCATGTGCTGGCCACGGGCACACCATCTGAGATTGTGAACAACGCAGATGTGCGCCGGGTTTATCTCGGCGAACATTTCAAGATGTGACATGAAACAAGGCTTGTCCCTTCGCGTCTCGCAACATCTTGCGCTGACGCCGCAGTTGCAACAGTCGATCCGTCTGCTGCAACTCTCCACGTTAGAGCTGAGCCAGGAAGTCGAGCAGATGCTCGATGAAAATCCGTTTTTGGAAGTCACGGAGGAAGCCGCATCGCGTGAGGAGTTTGGCTTGGCCGAGGCCGATGCGCCTGTCAGCCAAGACATCCGCGATTTTGAGTATGCCGCCAGCGACAGCGCTGCCAGCAGCAGCGCCGATGACAAGGCTTCGACCAGCAGTGAGGCCGAGAGCAGCGAGCCCAAATTAGAAGAAAGCTGGGAGGGTGATGGCACGGTGGAGTCGGCGCCCGACGACAGCGAGTGGGGCAGCGACGCGCCGGCCCGCAAGAACAACAACGACGACAGCGAGGACGTGGACGCGTCCGAGTTGGCGCGCAGCCAAGAGTCGTTGCAAGACCATTTGCACCGTCAGTCCCTGGGCCTGCGTTTGTCAGACGAGGACCGCGCCGCGCTGCACTTTTTGATCGAGTCGCTGAACGACGACGGTTACCTGGAAGACACGCTGGCGTCGTTGGCGGCGGGGCTGGCGGGTGATGATTTAGAGCAAGCAGAAGAACTGGAGCAGCATTTCGCCATGGCGCTCAAGCTGTTGCAGCACATGGAGCCCGCCGGTGTCGGCGCGCGCAATTTGGGCGAGTGCCTGAGCCTGCAATTGCTCGACTGCAAAAACACCGAAGAAGTCCGTGCCGCCATGGCCATTTGCCAGCAGCCGATGGAGTTGCTGGCCAAGCGCGATGTGAAACGTCTGACGCTGCTGTGCGGCTTTGCAGAAGCCGCCATCAAGCTGGCCATTGGTGTCATTGGCCGGCTGGACCCGAAGCCGGGCAGGCGTTTTGTGAATGTGGAGCGCAACGTGGTGGTACCCGACGTGCTGGTTGTCAAGTCCGGTCGCGGCTTCAAAGTCTCGCTCAACGGCGAAGTCATGCCGAAGCTGCGTGTGCACGATATTTATGCCAATGCACTCAAGCAGCACAAGGGTCAGGGTGGCGCGGCCTTGCAGCAACGCCTGCAAGAAGCCCGCTGGTTTATCAAGAACATTCAACAGCGCTTCGACACGATTTTGCGGGTTTCTACAGCGATTGTTGAGCGGCAAAAAAACTTCTTCATGCATGGTGAGTTGGCCATGCGGCCGCTGGTGTTGCGTGAAATCGCCGACGAACTGGGCCTGCACGAGTCGACCATTTCACGTGTCACCACGGCCAAATACATGAGCACGCCCTACGGCACGTTCGAGCTGAAGTATTTCTTCGGCTCGGCGCTCGGCACCGAGTCGGGCGGCAATGCGTCAAGCACAGCGGTGCGCGCGCTGATCAAACAGTTTGTGGCCGCTGAGAGCTTGGTCAAACCGCTCAGCGACAACCAAATTTCCGACATGCTGAAAGAGCAGGGCATCGAATGCGCCCGGCGAACCGTGGCGAAATACCGCGAAGCGCTGCGCATCGCCCCTGCCAATCTTAGAAAAACACTATGAACATGAACATGATCCCCACGTTCGTCACTTCGTGTACTTCTCTGCCCCCCGAGGGGGCGCATTTTTCCTTGGGACGGCCCTGCGGAAAAACAATTTCTCTTACACCTCCGTCAGTATTGCTATGAACCAACTCCAACTTTTTCTCCCCTGTGCTGCGGGCGTTGAAGAACTGCTCGCGGCTGAAGTGCACCGCATCACGGGGATTGCCGGACGTTCTTGGCGTGCCGGTGTGCAGCTGCAGGGTTCGTGGCGCGAAGCGCAGCAGCTCAACCTGCACAGCCGCCTAGCGCAGCGCGTGCTGATTGAGCTGCAGCACAAGCCTTACCGCAACGAACAAGATCTGTACAACGCAGCGGCTGAAGTCGCCTGGGAAATTTGGTTCACGCCAAAGCAGACCTTCAAGATCGAGGTCACGGCGCAGCACAGCCCTTTGACCAGCCTGAACTTCGCCGCCTTGAAGATCAAGGACGCGGTGGCCGATCGCTTTCGCAGCAAGTTCGATGTGCGTCCGGACGTCGACACGCGTTGGCCCGATGTGCGGATTTATGTGCACCTGACCACCGACACCGTGACGGTCTACATCGACACCTCGGGCGAGCCGCTGTTCAAGCGGGGCTGGCGTGAAGACAAAGGCGATGCACCGCTGAAAGAAACCCTGGCAGCAGCCATGCTGGCGGCCAGCGGCTGGAGCGGTGAAGACGGCTTGTGTGAGCAAGGCGTGCCGCTGTACGACCCTTGCTGTGGCTCAGGCACGATCGTCATTGAGGCGGCGCAAATCGCCTGCAACATCGCACCGGGCATCAACCGGCGTTTTGCTTTTCAAAAATACCTGCCGTTCCAGCCGCACGTCTGGGACGGTCTGCTGGACCAAGCCGAAGCCGCCATCACCGAACCGATGGCGCCCGTGTTTGGCAGTGACGTGTCGTTCCGGATGGTCGACTTTGCCGAGCGCAATGCTGAGCGTGCTGGCGTGGCCAACGCCGTGCAACTGCGCGGTGGTGACGCTTTGCAACGCATGCCGCCCGCACCCTCGGGCGTGATGCTGCTCAACCCGCCGTATGGCGAGCGTATTGACGTCGCCGGTGTGGCCGGTATCTCGGGCACGCAAGCGCGTGACGATCGGCGTCAAGGCATCGATGAGTTTGGCCGCCCGCTGCCCAGTGCACGCGAGGCCGAGGCCCAGGTGTCGCGAGACCGTTCGGCCAACCCCGGACGCGAACAAGCGCAGACCGCCAGCGGCGAAGAGGTGACTGATTTCTTCCCGCAACTGGCTGCGCACTGGAAGAAAAACTACGCCGGCTGGACGGCCCACATCCTCACGCCAGACTTGAAGCTGCCGAGCAAAATGCGGCTGAAAGAATCGCGTCGCGTGCCGATGTGGAACGGCCCGATTGAATGCCGTCTGTTTCGCTTTGACATGATCGCTGGGTCGGCTCGCGGTAAACCTGCGCCGACGGCCACACCGGCACCGGAGTGACGACCTCACCGTTACCGCTGCTGATTCTCGACACCAACATCGTGCTCGATGTGTTTGTCTTCCAAGACGCAGCAGCCCAACCGATCCGTGACGGCCTCGCAGCGCGCAGCTTGGACTGGATCGCCACGCCGCCGATGCGCATCGAGTTAGAGCGCGTGTTGGGCTATCCGCAGATTGTTCCGCGCTTGGCGTTTTATGAACTCAGCGCGGGCGATGTGTTGGCGCAGTTTGACGCGCACGCACGGCTTGTACCGGTGCCCGCCAAAGCCTCAGTCACTTGCAGCGACGCCGACGATCAGATGTTTATAGACTTGGCTGTGGCGCACCGCTGCACCTTGTTGAGCAAAGACAAAGCCGTGACGTCGATGGCGAAGCGTCTGCAGGCGCTCAACGTGCGAACGCAAAGCGTTCTGGACTGGCCATCGGCCAATAGTGTTTGAAGACATTTGGCAAGGCGCTGATGTCGTCGGCCAGCAAAGCACCCGGTGCGATGTTCATCAGCAAATGCGCCAGCAGTCGCACGTCGGTGTCGGTCAAACGCCGCACGATGTGGTGTGCCGTCAAGTCGTTCGGGTGTTGCAGGCCGGCGGCCTGCACCAACTCTTTCAGCGCTTCCAAGGTGCTCTGGTGAAACATCCAGACGCGCTCGGCTTTGTCGGGCACCACCAGCGCTTGCTGGCGCAGCGGGTCTTGCGTGGTCACACCGGTGGGGCATTTGCCCGTGTGGCAATTCTGGGCCTGAATGCAACCCAGCGCGAACATGAACCCGCGGCCGGCGTTGACCCAGTCAGCGCCCAGCGCCATCATGCGGGCGATGTCGAAAGCGCTGATGACTTTGCCGGCGCAGCCGAGCTTGATGCGGTCACGCAGGCCGACGCCGATGAGCGTGTTGTGGACCAAGCCGAGGCCTTCTTGCGCCGGCGCACCGACGTGGTCGCTGAACTCCACGGGCGCTGCACCGGTGCCGCCTTCCGCACCATCGACGACGATGAAGTCGGGCGTGATGCCCGTGGCCAGCATGGCCTTGACGATGGCGAACCACTCCCACGGGTGGCCTAGGCAAAACTTGAAACCCGTCGGCTTGCCGCCGCTCAGCGTGCGCAAACGGCCAATGAATTCGAGCATCTCGATCGGGCTTGAAAATGCGCTGTGACCGGACGGCGAGACGCAGTCGACGCCTACCGGCACACCGCGCGCTGCCGCGATTTCTAGCGTCACTTTGGAGCCCGGCAAAATGCCGCCGTGACCGGGCTTGGCGCCTTGGCTGAGCTTGAGCTCGATCATCTTGACCTGCGGGTCGCGCGCATTCGCTTCAAAGCGTTCAGGGCTGAAACTGCCGTCGTCGTTGCGGCAACCAAAGTAGCCCGAGCCAATCTCCCAGATCAGATCGCCGCCGTGAGTGCGGTGATGCGCTGAAATCGAACCCTCGCCGGTGTCATGCGCAAAACCGCCACGCTTCGCACCCGATTTCAAGGCCAAAATAGCGTTGGCCGACAAGGCGCCAAAACTCATGGCCGAGATATTGAACACGCTGGCCGCGTACGGTTGCGTGCAAGGCAGGCGTGAGATTGACGCAGCCTCCGGCGAGCCACCAATCCAGACCCGAAAGTCATGCGACGTGACCTTGCTGGGCTGCATCGAATGGTTGATCCATTCGTAGCCTTGGCGCGACACATCAAGGTGCGTGCCGAAGGGCTGGTTGTCTTGATCCCCCTTGGCGCGCCGGTAGACCAGCGAACGCTGGGCCCTTGAAAACGGCGCGGCCTCACTGTCACTCTCAATGAAGTACTGGCGAATCTCCGGGCGTATGAACTCCAGCAAAAACCGCAGATGGCCGATCACCGGGTAGTTGCGCAGCACCGCGCGGCGCGTCTGTCGCAAGTCGTGCAGCCCGACGGCCACGAGCCCGGCAAAAACCAGAAAGGCCAGGAAGCCGACACCAAATCCCACCAGCGAAAACAAGGCCAGCAAGCAGCCAAAAAAGCAGGCCACCAGAAAGCTGTAGCGCACAGGCAGCAGGGCGCTGAGTCGCTGCGTGTAGACGTCCAGCTTGAGCAGCGGAAGACGCAAGTCCGGCAGGGGGATGTTTTTTGCAAAGGTCAGGACACGGCGCATGGCGAGCTTTCAAAAAGTTGGCGTCAGGGGCATATACACTTTCCACCATCAGCAAAGCTCGACCTTTATACGCTACTGCGCTTCACCTTTGAGAACTATGTCATGCCTAACCAACCACCCTCCACCGAAGTGACCGCTGCTGACCACAACGCCGACGACTTCTTGCCGCCCGAAACGTTTGACGAACTGGACGCAATTCTCGACGAGCTGCGCACCCGCTATGACGAAACCCCACAATGGGAGTTTTGCGAAGGCTTCATGGCCGCCTTGATTTGCGGTCGCCGTGCGGTGCCTGCGGCTGAATACTTTCCGGTCTTGCTGGGGCTTGTTGAAGAAGGCGCAGCAGCGCCAACCGAAGAAGATGACGCAGAAGGCTCGTTCGCCAGCGACGAGCAACGCGAGCGTTTCACAGCCTTGTGGGACGCGCGTTGGGCCGAAGTGTCAACCGCGCTGGACGCCGAATGCAAGACGCTCGAAGACGACGATTGCTACCACCCCGAAGTGATGGACGTGCGTGCGGCGGTGGCCGAGTTGCCGGCCGAGGAACAGGTCAACTTCAAGGCCGACGAACTGCCGGCCTTTGCACAAGTCTGGGCTTTGGGCTTCATGTTCGCGGTTGAAAGCTGGTCCGAAGACTGGGCCGAGCCACGCGACAAAGACGCTGCCAAATGGCTGAACGGTGCACTCGAAGCGGTGGTCGCCATGACCGAAGACGACACCGGCAAACCCGAAGTTTCACCGCTGCTGGAAGAGGGCTTGCCGAGCACCAGCATCGCCCGCTTGAATGCGTTCGGCGAAGCCATCTGGGCGGTCTATGACCTGCGCGAACTCTGGCGCACACTCGGCCCACGCGTCGACACCGTGCGCAAAGAAGTCACGCCCGGTCGCAATGACGTGTGCTTTTGCGGCAGCGGTAAAAAATACAAGAAGTGCCATGGCGCCGCCTGAGTTGTTGTGCGCACAACACGATCTAACGCGGCATCGCTCGACCTGAAAAAGACCGTGTCGCACCCTGCTTCATCTTCCGACTGGTGGAAATAGACCCTATCGCGCATGGGGCTTGCGGCCTACACTTTGCCGGACACACAGTCGTCGCACGCACGCCCCCAACGAACGGGGTGGGATGGGTTGGCGGCTGATCAACCAAAGGTCATGTGATGCCGACAATGCTTGTCTTCTTCAGAAAAAATGCTTGTGCGTTCAGTTTTTTGATGGCCCTCGGTGGGCTGGGGGCCGCGCCCGCACTGGCTGCGTTTCCCGACAAACCCGTCCGCATCGTCGTGCCGTTTTCGCCCGGCGGCGGTACGGATCTGATCGCCAGAACCATGGGGGTTGCCATGGCGCAAGACCTGGGTCAGCCCGTCATCATTGACAACAAGCCCGGTGGCGGCACTGTCATCGGCACTGACGCTGTCGCCAAAAGTGCACCGGATGGCTACACCCTCGTCATGGCCACCATCGCGCACGCGGTGAATCCCAGTATTTTGGCGAAGTTGCCGTATGTTCATGACAAAGCATTTGCGCCGGTGATGCTGGTGGGGCGCTCGCCAAACGTGTTGGTTGTCCGCGCCGACAGTCCTTTCAAGTCGTCTCAAGACATCGTTGCCGCAGCCAAGGCGCAGCCAGGTAAATTCTCATTCGCCTCCCAGGGCGCTGGAACGTCGGCACACCTGGCGGGCGAATTGTTCAAAAACTTGACGGCCATCAACCTGACCCATGTTCCTTACCGGGGCGCGGGGCCAGCGCTCAGTGACTTGCTGGGCGGACACGTCGACATGATGTTTGCAACCGCTTCCGCGGTGGGTACTTTCCTTGACTCAGGGACGCTACGGGCGCTAGCCGTGACCACGGCTGATCGCTCCCCTGCGCTGAGCTTGGCCAAGGTGCCCACCGTCGCCGAAAGCGGCGTTCCCGGTTACGTGGCCGACAGCTGGTACGGGCTGTTTGCCCCGGCGGGCACACCGCCGAGCGTCATTGCCCGTTTGAATTTAGCGGCCAAGAAGGCCGTGCAATCGGAGGCCTTCAAAAAACGGGTGGAGAGCGAAGGTCTGGTCATCAGTGCTGGCACACCCGAAGAATTCGACCGCTATGTCAAAGGCGAGGAAGCGCGCTGGCGCAAAGTGGTCAAGGCCGCCAACATCACCGCCGACTGACACTGGCTAAAACGACCCCTGCTGAATTTTCACCAAAGTCCCTGATATGACAACCTCCCTGATCGACCTCCAAGTTCACGTCGGCATCGCCACCCTTTATTTGAACCGCCCTGACAAGCGCAACGCCATGAGCGACGACATGCGCACCGAGTTCATCACGGCGCTGGAGCATGTTGCCAGCGACAAAGCCATCCGCGCCTTGGTGCTGACTGGCAACGGCAAAGGCTTTTGCGCCGGTGGCGACGTCGCCGGCATGGAGCGCCGCATGAACGCACCGACCGGCGACATCGCCTTCAACGGTTGGCACCGGCAGCAGCGCGTGCACCACACGCAATCGTTGTTGCACACCATGCCCAAGCCGACCATCGCAGCGGTCAACGGTGCGGCCTCCGGTCTGGGCGCAGACACCGCGCTGGCCTGCGACTTCATCATCGCCAGCGATGCGGCCAGCTTCACCTGGTCTTACATTCACCGCGGCATCATCCCAGACGGTGGCGGCATGTATTTTTTACCGCGTCGCGTCGGCTTGTCCAAGGCCAAGGAGCTGATCTTCACCGGCCGAAAAGTGGAGGCTGAAGAGGCTTTGAAGCTCGGTATTGCAGACCGTCAAGTGAGGGCCGAAACACTGGTCGCTGATGCACAAAAATGGGCCACTGAGTTGAGCCAAGGCTCAGCCACCGCACTGGCCTTGGGTAAAACCATTTTGAACCAGACCTTCGAGATGTCGGCCCAACAAGTCTTCGCCCAAGGCAGCCAAGCGCAGGGCATTTGCTACACCAGCACAGAGCACCGTGAATCGGTCATGGCCTTCTTGAGCAAGACGGCAGACAAGAAGTAAAACCATGAACGCCATTTCACGCCTCCTCCAACCGCGCAGCGTGGCCGTTATCGGTGCCTCGGGTGATGCCAGCAAGACAGCGGGCCGGCCGGTGGCCTATCTTCGCAAGCATGGCTTCACCGGCGATATTTACCCGGTGAACCCGCGCGTCGACAACATCGACGGCCTGCGTTGCTATCCGGACATCGCATCGCTGCCCGCCGTGCCTGACGTCGCCATCGTCTTGCTCGGTGCAGAGCGGGCTCACATCGCCGTGCGCGACCTGGCTGAACGCGGAACCGCTGCTGCCATCGTGCTGGCCAGCGGCTACACCGAAACCGGCGAAGCGGGCGCGCGCCGTCAGGCGCAGCTGATGGAGGCCGCAGGCAGCATGCGCATCCTCGGCCCCAACACCATCGGGCTGGTGAACTTGACCGATAACATCGTTTTGTCGGCCAGTGGCGCGCTGGAAATGGCGCACTTCCCCGTCGGCTCGGTTGGCGTGGTGTCGCAAAGCGGCGGCATCTTGGGCGCTTTGCTGTCGCGTGCGGCAGCGCGCGGCATTGGTTTGTCCAAGCTGATTTCGACCAGCAACGAGGTCGATTTAGAGCTGGCTGATTTTGTCGACTATCTGGCGGATGATCCGGCTACCAAGGTGATTGCGCTGTATGTCGAGAGTGTGCGCAATCCAGAAAAATTTCGGGCTGCGGCCCTCAAGGCGGCGCGTGCCGGCAAGCCAATCGTCGCGTTCAAAATTGGTCGATCTGAAGCCGGTGCGAAAGCAGCGGTTTCGCACACGGGCGCGCTGGCAGGTGCAGACCGGATGTATGACGCGCTGTTCAGGCAGGTTGGTGTGATCCGGGCGCAAGCCTTCAGCGACTTGCTGGACATTCCCGTCGCACTGTCGACCGGACGTGTGCTGCGCGGCAATCGCGTCGCCATCCTGACGTCCACCGGTGGTGCAGGCACCTTGGTCTCGGACAGCCTCGGCGTCTCTGGTTTTGAAACGCCGGCACCCGATGCCGAGACCGCCAGCCGCTTGCGTGCGCTGCAAACAGGTGACCATGCCGCACTCGACCGAAACCCCATCGACGTTACGCTGGCCGGCTTGCAACCCGAGTTGTTGCGCGGTGCCATTCGCGCCCTGTTGGACAGCCCCAGCTACGACGCGCTGACCATCATCGTGGGTTCTTCCAGCTTGGCCATGCCGGAGCTGATGGCTGGCGCCATACAAGACTGTCTGCCCGGCAGCGACAAACCGGTCATCGCCTTCGTCAGCCCGCATGCGCCAGACGTTGCAGCCCTCTTGACGCAACGCAGTGTACCGGCCTTTGCAGCAGCTGAAAGCTGCACCGTGGCCTTGGCCGGCATGCTGCAGACAGCGCGCTGGAAGGCGCCGCCAGCGGCATCGATGGCCAGCGCAACGGTGTCGATTGACGACTTCCCTGCGGGCGCACTGGACGAAGCCCAGGCAAAGCAATTGTTTGCGCGATTCGGACTGCCTTGTGCACGCGAAACCGTGGTCACCACGCCAGCCGAAGCTGAAGCGGCCGCAGCAGCCTTGGGTGGCCGCGTGGTGCTGAAAATTCTCTCTAACGAGATCACGCACAAGAGTGACGTCGGCGGCGTGGCCGTCAACCTCACCGCCGAAAACATTGGCGCGCGCCTGTCGGCAATGGCCGCCGAAGTACAAGCCAAAGCGAACATCGGGCCCAAGCGTTTCCTGGTGCAGGAGATGGTCTCGGGCGGCACCGAGCTGATGTTGGGCATGCACCGCGACCCACTCGGCACCGCCATTTTGCTGGGCATGGGTGGCATCACCGCCGAGCTGTTCAAAGACACCACGTTGCGCCTGCTGCCGGCCCAAGGGGGCCTGAGCCGCGAAGAAGCGCTGGAGATGGTTCATGAGCTCAAGACCTGGCCCTTGCTGGATGGTTTTCGCGGTCGCCCCAAAGCCGATGTTGATGCGCTGGTTTCCACCATCGTCGCCTTCTCGCAGATGACTGCGCAGCTGGGTGAACGCTTGCTGGAAGCTGAAATCAACCCGGTCTTTGTGCTGCCCGCAGGTCAAGGCGTCTGCGCCGCTGACGGCGTGGTGGTGCTTTCCAGTCAAGACTGAAGTGACCCGCGTTCTTGGCTGACAGCACAACCGGCGTTCAGCCTCTTCAGTGTGTCAGCACTTCGCAGGACACTGCACTGGCGAGTCGACTGATGACGGCTCGCCGGTCGGACTTGTTTTGAAAAGGAACGCGCACCATGAAGTTCAGCCAACATCCACGGCCTGCACCTTTGCCCGGCGGACCGCCGCCGCTGGAGGATCCTGACAATCCGGCGCACTTGCCGGTCGAGCCTGACGACGGCAGCATGCCGCCACCTGTCTTGCCCGAGGAAGATGGCTTTGGCTGGAAGCCGCAGGTCTGACACGCGGTCTCAGTCGCGCTGTTGGCATGCTCCGCCGCCGTGAACGTCAAAGTAGGTAACGGCTGACGCCAGTTCGGCTTGCGGGCTCCGTCTGCATCTGCCGGAGTGCCTCTAAGGTGAGGCCATGCGATTCATCACAGGGCGCCCGAATTATTACCGCGATGCTGTCGTGTGGTTTCAGGGTGCGTTGGGCGCCGCGCGGATGGACGGCGGCGCTGGGCTTGTCTCGACATCCACCGGGTTCGGCACGGCTTCTGACCGGGCCAGCGGCGGCGCTGGCGAGTCGTTGCCAGGGGCCTCAGTTGTGAGCTTCGCCGGATCGGGCAATGGCAAGGTGGCGGTCACCGCACCTTGCCGGCTTTCCGCCAGCATGAGCTCGCGCTGCGTCACCGATTTCAAGACAAACCCCGGTGCAACGCTAGACCCGACCCGAAATGGCCGTGGCGGCTGCCGGTCCACCGCTATCAGCGCGACACCTTGGCCTGAAGCGCTGGCCATGACGCCAATGGCCCGAAAGCGTTCGTTCGGGCTCATGGCTGCGCCGGCCAGCGCGGGGCGCGGCGCACCCAACACGCGCGCCAATTCAGCCGCCGTGCCGGCCAGCACGGGCACAGGATCAGGTGCCGGCGTGGCAGCCCCGGCCCGGGTTTTGTCGGCAGACAGCCCCGCTTGCGTCCAGTACCCGGCGCACAGCAAAGCGGTGACCAGCAATAGCGCCGTGATCCAGCGACGCCTCGATTCAATTTCAAAATTTATCATGATCAAGACATCATCCCCCCACGGCTATCGTCAATGCAAGCGCGACCGCAGCTGGCTGGCGCGCGGCTTCACGCTGATCGAGCTGATGGTGGTGCTGGTCATCATTGGCGTGTTGGCGGCCTTGATCGTGCCGAACGTGTTGGACCGCGCGGACGATGCCCGCGTGGCAGCCGCGCGCGTGGATGTCAACAACTTGATGCAGGCGATCAAGCTGTACCGGCTTGACAACCAGCGCTACCCGACCGCTGAGCAAGGCTTGCAGGCGCTGGTACAGCGGCCGAACACGCCGCCAATTCCGACCAACTGGAAAGCCACTATCGACAAGCTGCCCAAGGACCCCTGGGGGAACCCCTACGTGTACCTCAACCCGGGTCTGAAAGGTGAGGTCGATGTGATGTCTTACGGCACGGATGGTCAACCTGGCGGCGAGGGCAAGGCCGCTGATATCGGCAGTTGGCAATGAGGACGGCTTGGCACCGTGTTGGCGTGCCAGACCGCCACCGGGGTGTGACGCTGCTCGAACTGATGGTCGTGGTGTCCATCATGGCTTTGGCGACGGCCGGCGTCAGCATCGCCTTGCGCGATGCGCCCAATGCACAACTTGAACGTGAAGCGGACCGGCTGGCGGCGCTGCTCGAAGCTGGCCGCGCCGCTTCTCGCGCCAGCGGTGTGCCGGTGCGCTGGGTGGTGACGCCAGCCGGTTTTCATTTCGATGGGCTGGCGTCCCGAACGCTGCCTGAGAACTGGCTGGCTGCCGGTATCCGGGTGCAATCAGCGCAGCCGGTGTTGCTGGGGCCCGAGCCGATCATTGGCGCGCAAGCGGTCGTGCTGTCGATCAGTGAGGCGCCAGAAAGTACGGCCACTGTCGCCAGCGACGGGTTGCAGCCGTTTTCTGTGCGCTGAACAGTGCGCGTGAGTGAATGCAACTGGAGCCAAAAAAATGAAGCCCACGTCAGCTGTCGATGGTTTTTCTTTGATCGAGGTCTTGGTGGCGATTGGCATGGTGGCGCTGGCGTTGATGGCGGGGATGGCGGTCAGCATGACTTTGACGCGTTTCGCTGAACGGCAACCCGTGCTGGTGCTGGCCCAGCTGTGCGCGCAAAACGACTGGGTGCGGTTGCGCTTGCTGCACCAACTGCCGCAAGGCGGTGAGAGCGCCAGCATCTGCAGCCAGGCGGGTCGGGACTTCAGTGTCAGGCTGAGTGTGAGGGCCACGCCGAATCCGGACTTTCGCCTGGTCCGTACGCAGGTTCAAGCTGCTGGCGCGGAGCCCTATGCGTCGCAACAGGTGCTGCTGAGTCTGTCCACCGTGATGGGGCGCTATTGATGCGGAGGCTGAAGCAGTCTATGCAGCGCGTGCGGGGCTTCACCTTGATTGAGGTGTTGATCGCCCTGAGCCTGATGGCGTTGCTGACCATGATGAGTTGGCGTGGTCTGGACGCGATGCTGCGCGTCGCCCAGGTCACGCGTGACAACAGCGTCAGCTTGAGCGGCTTGCAAATGGGCTTGGCGCAGTGGGCGGTGGACTTGGCGCACGTGGTTGAGACACCTGAGGTGCATGCGCTGGACTGGGACGGTCACGTGCTGCGGATGGTTCGCAGCAGTCCGATTGGCAGCGCCGAGGCTTTGTTGGTGGTGGCTTGGACGCAGCGCTTGGCCGCAGGCACGCAGCAATGGGTGCGCTGGCAGTCGGCGCCGGTGAGTCAACGCGACGCGCTGATCAACGCATGGCAGCAGGCTGCGGCTTGGGCGCAAGCAGATCGCGACATGGACGCCGACAGCACGGATGACCGCCGCGGCAGTGCCGTGGCCGTGACGCCACTCAGCACATGGCAGCTGGCCTACTACGCGAACGGTCAGTGGGTGCTGTCGAACACGCTGATCGGATCGGGCAGTGGCCGGCGCGCCTTGCAGGCGAATGCCGTGGTGGCGAATGTAAGCGACAGCCCCGAAGGCCTGCGACTGCTGCTGACATTGCCGTCGGGCGGGGCCTTGGCGGGCCGTCTCACCAGCGACTGGTTCAACCCTGCGGCGGATGTGACGCGATGATGCCGGACAAGAATTGCGTTGTTTTGTCTGCGTCGTGCTTGCCACGTCAAGGCCGCGGCAGCGCGCTGTTGGCCGCCTTGCTCACGGTGGCGTTGGTGGCAGCTTTTGCGAGTCGGGCTTATTGGCAGGAATGGCGCAGCATTGAAGTCGAAACCGCTGAGAGAAGTCGCCTGCAAGCCGGCTGGCTGCTGGGCGGCACGCACGACTGGGCGCGCGCGCGGCTGAGGGATGACGCATTGAACGGGGGCGCGGCAGACCATCTGGCCGAAGCGTGGGCGCAGCCTGTTGTCAACATGCCGCTGAATGCTTTTGGGGCTGGTGACGTTGCGATGGATGACCGGTCATCGACGGCGGTCAATCTGATGGCCGAGTTGGACACTGGCGCGCATGCTGCACCTTTTGTGTCGCAGCAACTCAGCGACGCGCAGGGAAAAATAAACCTGCTCAATCTGCTGGAGAACCAGGCCCTGTCGCCGGTGTGGCTGCAGGCCTTTGACAAGTTGTTTGAAGTGCTCAAGTTGCCGCCGGAGCAGCTCGTCTCCTTGTCCAACCAGTTGCGACAGGCCAGCGTGGGACAAGGTGGCGGGGCTGCAGCGCCGATATTGCCGCAACAAATGTCGCAACTGGTGTGGCTGGGGCTGGCGCCAGCCACCCTGGACGCGCTGCAGCCGCATGTGACGCTGCTGCCGAGCCGCACGCCTGTCAATCTCAACACTGCCAGCGTCGAGGTGCTGCAAAGTTTGCTGCCCAGTGTCAAACGTGTCGATGCCGAGCGTGTCGTGGCGCTGCGGCAGGCCACGCCCTTCCAGACGGTCGCCGATGCAGGCATCTCCGATCTTCAAAGCGAGGGGCAATACAGTGTCAGCTCGCGTTTTTTTGAACTGCATACCGAGATCGGACTGGGCCCTGTGAGCGTGGCTGAGAACGCTTTGTTACAGCGCGACGGCATCAACGTGCGAACCTTGTGGCGCAGGCGTGCGGTGGCCGCAGAAAATCTATCGCGCACAACGGCGCTGACATCGCAACAAAGCCCATGAGCACTCTGATCATTTCGCTGCCGCTGGAGCCGGTCTCGGCACAGACCGAATTCGATTTCGTCGTCACTGACGATGGTGTCACCGTGGCCCGGACGGGGCGGGCGCATGCCGGCGCGCTGCCGCTGCTGGACAAGCTGGGGGATGTCTGCATCGCGACCGCGCCGCTGTGTGCCCTGTCATGGCATCAAGTGAGCCTGCCAGAGGGCGTGACGACCGGTTCGGCACGCTTGCGCGCGGTGCTCAACGGACTTTTGGAAGACAAGTTGCTTGACGACCCAAACCAGTTGCATTTCGCATTGCCACCGGCTTTTCAGTCGGGCAAGACGCAATGGATCGCCGCTTGTGATCGACGCTGGTTGGCCATGGCGGTGCAAGGCCTGGAGCTCGCGCATCGCCCGGTCTCGCGCGTGGTGCCTGATTGGGGCCCGCCCACGGTCCCCAATCGGTGGCACGTGACCGGCACGCCAGCGGAGCCCCAACTGGTGGTCTGCGGGGACAGCGGCGTCGGCATTTTTCCATTGAACGCAGAGGCGCTGCAGGGGGTCGAGCTGACTGCCAACGTCAGCGCAGATCCTGCGTTGACCGCGCTGGCCAGTCAGATCTTGCAGCGGCCCGTCACGCCGCTGTCGCAGGCTGAACGCATGGCGCAAGTGATCGCTTCCGCGTGGGACTTGTCCAAGCGTTTGCAGATGCGTAACCTCGCAGATCGCGGCAAACTCGAATGGCTGCGAGCACCACGCTGGCGCTTTGCGCGCTGGGCGGCCATCGCGGTGGTCAGTGTGAATGTGCTTGGCCTGAATGCGCTGGCTTGGGTGGGGCAGTACCAGCTGTCGGCCAAGCATGCGGCCATGCAGACCCTACTGACGCGCAGTTTTCCTCATGTGAAAACCATTGTTGATGTGCCTGTGCAAATGGACCGTGAGGTGCGTCTGTTGGAGCAGGCCCGCGGGGTACCGGCCGTGACCGATCTGGATGTCATGCTCGGTGCGCTGAGCCGTGCCTTACCCGTTGGTAACACCCTCAAGGGATTCGATTACACGCGGGGCCAGTTGCGCTTGATGGGGCTTGAGTTGAGTGCGACTGAGGCTGAGGTGCTGAGGGCCGGTTTGGCCGCGCATGGCTACAGCGCCAGCCGCGAGGGTGTCGATTGGTTGATGCGGCCGACGGCAACAAACTCAGGGAAACTTTGATGCCTAATTTTTCAGAACGCTTCTCTGCGCTCAGTCCGCGCGGTCAGCTTGGGTTGCGATGGGGAGGGGGCGTTGTGGCGTTGGCGCTGTTGATCGGTGCGGGCGTGTTGCCCGCTGTGCGCAGTTTGAAGGCCAACCCGCTGGCGCAGCAGCTGGCCAATGCACAGCTGCAGTCGCTGCGTTCATTGCAAGTGCGTGCACAAGCCTTGCAGGCGAAGCCGCAGCTGGACCAAGCTGAGGCCATCAATAAATTTCAAGCGTCTGTCAGCTTGCTGGGCGGGAATACCAGCATCAGTATCGGTGATCAGCAGACCACGCTTGAGTTGCGGGCGACGCCGGCCAAAGCCCTGGCCGAGTGGTTGGTCCGCGCCCGCACTGAAGCGCATGCGGTGCCGGTGAATGCCCAACTGACGCGCGAAACGCAGGCCGGTGAGGTGCTGTGGAGCGGCACGCTGGCGTTGACGCTACCGCCCCGTTGATGGTCAGCGAACCAGCTGATTCAGCTGGATGATCGGCAGCAGCACAGCCAGCACAATCAGCATCACCGCGCCGCCCATCAGGACGATCAGCAACGGCTCCAGAATCGTCGCCAGATTCATCGCGCGGCGCTGCACTTCGGTCGACAGTTGAGTCGCCGCGCGCTGCAGCATCAGCGGTAAGTCGCCAGTCTGTTCACCCAGCCGCGCAAACATGCTGAGCAAACCCGGAAAGCGTTTTTTTTGTGCGATGACCAGACCCAGCGGTGAGCCTTCGCGTACCTGCACCAAGGCGTCTAGCGCGTCTGCGCGCATGGCGTGGTTCGACAGCGTTTCAGCCGCTGCTTGCAAGGCCTTGAGAATCGGCACACCGGCTCCCACCAACATGGCCAGCGTGCTGGCAAAACGCGCGGCGTTGTAGTTGCGCGCCAGCCGTCCGATCAGCGGTAGCCGCAGCCAGCCGGCGTCAAAGCGCGCTTGCAATGCGGGTTGGCGCAATGCCAGTCGCGCCGCCAGCACGGCCAGCGTCAGCACGCCCAGCAGCGCCAAACCCCAGGTCCGCACAAAGTTGCTCAGCCCCAGCAAAGCGATGGTGAGCCATGGCAAAGCGCGTTTGCTGCCGATGAAAACCGAGGCCACTTGCGGCACCACATAACTCACCAGAAACATCACGATGACCAGGGCCACCAGCGTGACGATGGCCGGGTACAACGCGGCCCCGACCAGTTTGGCGCGCAAGTTGCGGGCTTCTTCCAGGTCGTCTGCCAAGCGCTGCAAGACCAGTCCGAGCTGGCCGCTGGCTTCGCCTGCGTTGACAACGCTGACGTAGGTCGCTGGAAAGTCCCGGCTGTGGAGCGCGAGGGCGGCGGCAAAAGACGAGCCCGCATTGACATCGGCCCGCAGCGCCGCCACCAAGTCACGCTGCCGCAGGTCTTCGGCTTCATCCGTCAAGGCGGTCAACGCGCGTTCGATGGGCAGCCCGGCGTTGACCAGTCCGGCGAGTTGCCGTGTCCAGATCGCCAGCGCACCGGCATTGAAAATGCGACTGACGAAAAGGCTGCGATTCAAACCCGTGCCGCGGCCACGCGCCACCGTGTCGACCTGTAGCGGGATCAGCGTTTGTGTGCGCAACAGGCTGCGTGCTGAGCGCACGCTGTCGGCTTCGACAACGCCCTTGCAGAGTTGCCCCTGAAGGTTGAGTGCTTCGTAGGAAAAAGCCGGCATGAAAAAACCTTCGTTGCCTTGAGCGGTTTAATCGCGCGTCACGCGGGCCACTTCTGCCGCTGACGTGATGCCCGCATCAATCAAGCGCTGCGCATCATCGCGCATGAGCGTCATGCCGATCTGCACGGCTTGGGCGCGGATGTTGGCTTCAGAATCGCCGCGGTGGATCATGGCGCGAATGAGATCGTCGGCCACCAACAATTCGAACACGCCGGTGCGACCGGAATACCCTGTTTGGGCACAGCTGGCGCAGCCTTTTCCAGCGCACACGTGGCAGATTTTTCGGACCAAGCGCTGGGCTAAAACGCCGAGCAGTGACGAGCTCAGCAAGTAAGCATCAACGCCCATGTCGATCAGCCGCGTGACAGCGCTGCTGGCGTCGTTGGTGTGCAGCGTGGCCAGCACCAGGTGGCCGGTGAGAGAGGCTTGAATGGCGATCTGGGCGGTCTCAAAATCGCGGATTTCGCCGATCATGATGACGTCCGGATCTTGCCGCAAGATGGCCCGCAGCGCACGCGCGAAGCCCAGTTCAATGCGTGCATTGACCTGGGTTTGGCCGACACCCGGAATTTCATATTCGATCGGGTCTTCCACCGTCATGATGTTGTTAACGTTGGCGTCAAACAGACTCAGCGCCGCGTACAGGGTGGTGGTCTTGCCCGAGCCCGTCGGGCCGGTGACCAGCACAATGCCGTGCGGTTGCTTGAGCAATCGCGTGAAGCGTTGCAGCGTGTTGCCTTCCATGCCGACGGCTGCCAGGTTCAGCTTGGCACCGCTCTTGTCGAGCAGTCGCAACACGGCGCGTTCACCGTGCGCGTTCGGCAGCGTGCTGACCCGCACATCAATCGCACGGGTACCAATCCGTAGCGAAATCCGGCCGTCCTGCGGCAAGCGCTTTTCAGCGATGTCGAGGTCGGCCATGATCTTCAAGCGGGAGATCAGTGCGGCGTGCAAAGCACGGTTCGGTCTGACCACTTCACGCAGCGTGCCGTCGACCCTGAAGCGCACCGCCGAGTGTTGTTCGTAAGGCTCGATGTGAATGTCACTGGCACCTTCTCGCGCAGCTTGTGTCAACAGTGCATTGAGCAAGCGGATGATGGGCGCGTCGCCGCTGGTGGCCAGCAGGTCTTCGACGGCCGGCAACTCTTGCAGCATCTTCGAGACGTCGACATCGCTCTCCACTTCGCTGACCACGGTTGCTGCGCTTGATTCGGTCTGTGCATAGGCGGCGCTGATGCGTTGTGCCAGCCAGCCCGTTTCGGCTCGTTCTACGCGGTCAACGTGGTCCATCGCGAACTTGCGCATGACCTCGCCCCACGCGCTGAGCGTTGGCTTGCCGCTGTGCCACAACGTGAGCTTCTCGCCATCGATTTCTACCAACAGTTGAAATGTGCGCGCAAACGCGTAAGGCAAGGGGTAGCGTAGCGTCATGTCAGCGCTTTTCTGGAGCCGGGTCTGTGCTTTCGGCAGGTGCTGCAGGCGCCTCAATTGCCCCGGGTGGTTTGGGTTGCAGTCCCGGGTAGCCGGGCATCACGGGTGCTTCGTTGATGGGCAGCAGCAGGCTGCGCTCAGGCTGCGAATTTTTTTGCTGACCACGCATCAGGTCATAGCGGTCTGTCGAGAGGCTGTCGGTTGTGCTGGCGTCGCGTACCACCACGGGTCGAATGAACACCATCAGGTTGGTTTTTTTGCGGCTTCGCGTCTGATTTTTAAACAAGTTTCCAATCAGCGGCAAGCTGCCTAACAGCGGCACTTGATCGACATTTTCGGCGAACTGATCCTGCAGCAGGCCGCCCAGCACGACAATGCCGCCGTCCTCGACCAACACGGTCGAGTCGAACGAACGTTTGTTGGTGGTCAGGCCGGATGGCGAATTGACGGAGGTGGCGTCCACACTGCTGACCTCTTGTGAGATGACTAATTTGACGGTGCCGTTTTCACTGATCTGCGGACGCACGCGTAAGGTCAGTCCAACGTCTTTCCTCTCAATGGTTTGGAATGGATTGACCGTGCCGCTGACGGTGGTGCCGGTGTTGGCGTATAGACCTGTGATGAAAGGGACGTTTTGGCCGATGACGATTTTGGCTTCTTCGTTGTCGAGTGTCAGCAGGTTGGGCGTGGACAAAATATTGCCCGAACCCGTTTGCTCTAATGCGCGGGCCAAAAATCCCAAGGCATACACACCGTTGCTGCGCTGGACTGCACCAATGTTCAGGCCCGTGCCGGGGGTGACGCCGTTGCTCGAAACGCCGCTGATGCCTTGCGTCGACAACGCCAAAATATTTTTCCCTGCCGCACCAAAGTTGGTGCCTAAAAAACCGATCACGTTGTTGCCGGCTTGGCCCAGCGGCCCTTGCCACTGAATGCCAAACTCAGCGGCCTTGTCGGTGTTGACTTCGGCAATCAGGCTCTCAACATAGACTTGGGCCCGTCGTGAATCCAGCTGTTCAATCACCGCACGCAGTTGCCGGTATTGTGGATCGGGGGCGGTGATGATGAGTGAGTTGGTGGATGGATCGGCTTGTATTTGTCCGCCGGTGCTGGGTTGCCGCGCTGGCGATGAGACGGCTGCAGTCGAGAGGTTGACATTGGTGGCGACGGGTGGGCGCGCGGCTGCTGCGGACGTCGCCGCGCCGGATGCGCCGGGCGTGCTTGAGTCGCTGGCGATCGCTGCGCGCAAGGTCAACGCCAACTGTGTGGCGTCGGCATTTTTCAAGTAAACGACATGAATGTTGCCGCTGGTGTTTTCGCCCTTTTCTGGCGGTCGGTCGAGCTTTTCAACGAGCGAGCGAACCAGTGCCACGCGGGTCGGGTTGGCGGCCCGCAAGATCAGCGAATTGCCACGCGGCTCTGCCAGCAGTGTGGTGCGGTAAGAGCTGTCGCCTGCTGCCGTACCGCTGGGCTCCAGTAACTTGACCAACAGCGGCACCAGATCCGTTGCGATTGAATTTTTAAGCGGAATGATGTCGAGTTCGCTGGCGTTGGCAACGTCGAGCGCGGCGATGATACGGGCTAAGCGCTGCAGGTTATCGGCGTAGTCGGTGATCACCAGGGCGTTGTTGCCGGGATCTACGTTAAGGGTGTTGTTGGGCGTGATCAGCGGCCGTAGTACTGGCAGCAGGTTGTTGGCCGCTGCA
>Ga0075464_10000105_pt1 | contig 33534 bp, 39 predicted proteins | sample DEB19_08_DNA_5_FD_75068 | JGI IMG/M metagenome (GOLD analysis project Ga0075464, IMG submission 75068) | Aqueous microbial communities from the Delaware River and Bay under freshwater to marine salinity gradient to study organic matter... | ecosystem: Environmental > Aquatic > Marine > Coastal ...
CGGCGCGCCGCCGGCGCGCTCACGCAGCGCCTGCAGCAGCCGCTCCTGCTCGCGCAGGGCCGAGCGCGCAGCGATGTCCGGCGCGATGTCGTCGCCAGCCATGGGCATCTGTCCGTCCGGCATCAGGGCGCCACCTCCTTGGTCCGGTGACGGTTCTCCATCTCCTCAATCAGCTTCATCTGCTCTGCGGCTTGCCCGCGGGTGATCTTGCCGGCGGCCAGCGCTTCGTCCGTGGCGCGGTAGGTCGCCTTGAAATCCGGCGCCGTCCGGCTGCCAACCAGGTAAGCCGGAGCCGGTTGTATCAGCGCCGGGGCGGTCACGTACCGCCACTGGCGAACGACGTAGTCGCCTTGGCGCTTATGATCGGCGCGGGTAATTGGCTCACCTTTTTCGCGCTTCTGGCGCAGCCAGTCGTAATACTGGTCCATCGCCTGCGCATAGCGCTCGGCCGCGCCTTCCTTCGGCTGCATCACCGAGCCCAGCACATTACCCTTGATGAACTCTGTGGTCTCGGCAACAAGGGCATCGCCGGCGAGCTCGACGTCCTTCAGCACGCGGTCATAGCTGTCCTTGGTCAGCCGGCGCTCGCTCGTGAACGCGCGCCGCGCCTCGGCGGTGACATCCTCGCCCGCGGCCGCGCGGGCCCGCAGATCGGCATAGACGTCAGGGTCTGTCACCGCCGCACCAGAACCGCCGGCGGCGTTGACAAACAGGCGGTAATCGCTGTCAGAGAACCTGGCCCGGTTGGCTTGCAGCCAGTCAAGCGTCAGCGTGCCGGCCGCCTGGCGGTCGACCGCGTCCTTGGCCGCATTGCCCGCCAGCCGGCGCTCGTTCCGCTCCGCGCGGCGTTCGGCGCGTTCGGCATCGGCGCGCAGGCCGTCCAACGTGCGGTCGAGCTCGCCGAACAGCTTGTCGGCCGCCTCGGGCGTCAGGTCCGGGTCGTGCCGCACGGTGCCGGCGTACCTGAGCCCGGCGGCGAGGCCGCCGCCTTCGATCGCGCGATAGAACTCGCCGCGGTGCACCTCAGCCGTAATGGCCTGGCCGAGCGCGCGCTTGCTGCCGGCCACCTCCTGCGCCGTGGCGCGGCCGGCTGCCAGCAGCGCGGTCAGGCCGGCGTCGTGCCGGGCCTGGTATTCCGTCACTTTGCTGGCGTCGCCCAGGCGCGCGGCCCGCTTCGCCTCGTCAGCGAACAGGCCGAGCGCCTCACGGTCGGTGGCTTCCTCCATTTCGAGGCGACGGGCAGTGAGGCGCTCGGTTATCTTGGCCCGCTCGCGCCCGGCGAACAGCGCCAGCTCGCCTTGCGCCGCGGTGCGGATATCGGCCGGCAGCGCGGCGAGCGCGGCCTCCTCGCGGCTGACGGCGCGGTCGAACGCGCCCACGTCGTCGCCGGATGCAGCGCCGGCCTGGCTGACGCGGACGGCCATGCGCGACGACAGCGCCTCAGCGTAGCCGGCGCGCGCGGCGGACGAGTAGGCCAGATCGTGAATCGAGCCGCCTTCGGCTGCCGGGATGCCGGTGCCGTCGAGGGCTGCCATCCGGCCGGCGGCAAGGCCGGCGAGCTGTCCCTCGAACTTCGCCGTCTCAGCCTGCTCGGCGATAAGCGGCTCCATCACCTGGCGAGAGATGTCGGCCAGCCCCTTGAAGATCACGGTGCCGAGCGTGTCGCCCGGCTGCAACGGCGCCAGTGCGCGCCTGCGGCGCTGCTCAATCGGCTGCCAGTGCAGCGCGGTTGATGGATTGGCTATTGGGTTGCGGCGCATGTCACTGATACCGCCCGAAGATGGGGGTTTGCGCCCCGGTTGCCGCGGTCGATTGGTCGGGCGCGCCCGGCTTGCGCAGCGCGCGGTAGGTCATTGCCGCCGATGTGGCATCGGACGCGAACTGGAGCCCGGCGGCAACCGGGATCAAACCGCGCTGGAACCCCTCCTGCCGCGCGCGCCCCTGCAGAATAGAGCTCTCGATCGCGCTCAACCGCTCGTCTGCCGCCTGCTCGGCAGACGCAGACGCAATCGTCTCGGCGGCAAGCGCGGCGGCCGAGCCGGAGGCCGACGGGATGCCGCGGGCACCGAAGTGAGCGCGCTGCGTGCCGAGCACCTGACGCAGGCGTACTTGCCGGCGCCGTTCCGTCTCGTCCGCTTCGGCCTGAAGCGCTTCTTCCTGCGCTTCGATCTCGGCTTCGCGCGCCTTGCTTTGCTGGTGTGCGCTGTAGGCCGCGGTGGCCGTTGACGCCGCCGCCGTGATTAACATCGCGATCGCGAGTGCGGCAGCGATCGGCACGGCCTATGCTCCTGAAGAGCGCCCCGCCGCCGGCAGCGCACCGGCGGCGGGGATCGACGATGTCTTGTGCCGAGACAGCACGCAGATGCTCAGGCGACGGCGACATAGCCGACGGTAACGGCCGTGCCCGTGTTGGCCGTCACGATGAGCGCCGCACCGCCCGGCGTGCCATCGAGATCGAGGCTGGCCAGAATGAACGCACCCACCGGCAGCCACGCCGCGGCGGCATCCCAGTAGTTCGCAGCCACCAGGTTCGCCTTGGTGTCGTTGGTCGCGTAATGGAAAATCGGGATCGAACCGCTGCCGGCCGTGGGGTTCGGTGCACCGGTAAGCGGGCCGACCAGTTGCTTGAGATCGAAAGCCATTGTTGTCTACTCCACTCGCGTCGCGGGGCGACGATGCGGCCGGCTTGGGGTCCGGCCGCACGTCAGGTCGATCAGGTCGGGATGGCGATGTCGGCGTCGGTCTTGATCTGGACCACGCCGGTGTTGTCGATGATCTTGGCGCCGAGGCTCATCATCGAGGTCACCAGGTGCGCCACTTTCTCGGGCACGTAGTTGATTTCGGTCGTAACGTCCTGGCCGGACGCGCAGCCGACCGCATCGCGGTGCCACATGTAGTTGAGCTTGTGCCCGGAACCGTTGGTCGTCAGGTCCGGGTGCCACATCCACAAGACGCCCATCCACGAGCGGTTGTCGAAGATGTTCTTGTACGGCAGGTTCTCGGGGCCGATCTTGTCGGCATCGACGAACTCATCGAGCGTCATCAGCGAGGACCACTCGCGGTTGCCGACGACGGCGACGACATCTGGCACCATGCCGCGGTAGCCGGTGGCGCGCAGGCCCTCGGTCGCCTGCAACGCGATGTTGCGCGTCAGCGCCGCGGTGCCGTCACCGACCACGTTCGCGCCGGAATAGGTGCCGGCATCGAGGGCCGCGATGATGAGCTCGTCCGTTTTGCGGCCCAGTGCCGCGGCGCAGGTCCGGGCGCACACCGTTTGCTCGTCGTGATTGACCTTGAGCTCGTCGAGCTTGTCGACGTACTCCGGCGCATACCAGTCTTCGAGCGTGACTTCGACCGGCGCTCGGTCCGCATTCATCGGCTGGACGTTGGAGTGCCGGTTCTTTCTGGTCGCCGTGCCCGTGCCGGCGACTTGGAAGGTCGTCTTGTAGCCGCGCACGTTGGTCTTGCGGCGGCAGAAGTTCATGAGCACCGAGCCCATCTGCTGATACTGCAGATGCACCTCGCGCTCGAACTGAATGACAAAACTGTCGGAAACCTGGGTGGTCATCTCAACCCCTCAATCAAACGAAACGGTTGCGTTCGATCGAGGCTGAGAGTTCCGGACGAACCGGGTCGAACCTCTAACCAGCTATCGCGCCGGCTAGGCGGGGCGCTGCGGCGGCGGGTCCGCGCCCCGGGAGAGTTCCGCTGAAGTGTGCGTATTTGATCCACATCAGCGCCAAAACATCAAGCCTATTTTGTGGTGCGGTCGCTGCCATTCGCTAATTCTAGGAGCACGTCCGCGTGGCAAGCGTGATCGAGTGGGCACCAGCATGCGAGATCGCGGCCACGCAATTGTTGGATGTCCCTCAGAACGCGCTGCCGGCGTACTTCCATGCTTTCTGAAAATTGCGTGGCCAGGCCCCCCAAAAGCCATTGCCGGTACAGATCTGCCGTAGCCAGCGGATTACCCCATTTCGTCGGGCGGCCGACGTAGACGGCACCGAGCGGCAGCCGATATCCCTTTACGCGGCTTCGCCGAATCCGCACAGGCATTAGGTCTGCACCGCCAGTTCCTGTTCAACCTTCAGCAAAGCGAACGGCAGCGGCGTGTCTTGCGCGATCCGCCACAGCCCCGTTTCGGTGCCGCGGCGCCAGCCAAGGGCGCGGACGAGGATCTCGCCGGTCGTCTCGGGCGGTGCATCCCCGAAGCGGTCGCGGCCGAAGCGCCGCAATGGCACCGTGCGGGTCCGCGCGCCCATCGTCACCGTCACCGAGCGCGCGCCGTAGACAAAGAATCGCGCCGCCACCAGGCGCACGCGGGTGCCGACAACACCCTCTGGCAACTGTATCAGGGACGGTGGCAACGGCTCGATCTCGTGGCTGTAGGCGAGCCCTGCCTGCACCGCAGAGGCGCTCGCGGGCAGCACGATCGCGCCGGCAGCCACCTGGGCCGCGCCACCGTCAGCGCCGTCCGCTTGCACGCGCACGGTCGTGCCATCGGCCAGGTGATCGAATCCTGACCAGTCGACCGTCGGCTCGGCCACGGTCCCGGTCAGCCCGGCGTCGACCTGGAAGCTTTCATCGTAGCGCTCAAGCAGCAGCTTGCCTTGCCGCTCGACGGCGACGTAAGTCTCATCACCCACTTGCGCCACCGCACGGAACGCTCCGGCGGTGGTGTGCAGGGACCAGCCGGCCACCTCCTCCAGCCGATAGATCGCGAGCACCGCCATCGTGCCGTCGTCGTTGACGATGTAAAGCCAGCGGTTGTCGCCGTCGTAAGCCATTGCGCGCACCGGCGCGGAAAACAGATGCTGCGACAGATACCCAAGCTCGGGCGCCTGGTAGCCCTGCTCAAGCTCGTCCCACGCGAACTGCAGCGGCCGCGGTACGGCGCGGCCCATGAACACCGAGATCCCATCAACCACCGCCGGTGGCACCGTGCGGTCAATCCGCGTCCCGTGGCTGGTCTGCGGCCGCAGCTGCACATTCGCGGGCGTGATTGGATCGCCTTCGAGGATCCACTCGGCACCGGACGTGTAGACCTGCAGGTGGCGCCCGGGCACGACGGCCCGCACGGCATTGACCTGGTCCGCCAGCACCGGCAGCTCGATTGCGCTGTCGTCATCAGCCGCGCCCAAGTCAAAATTGAACAGATCGGCGGACTTCGACATCCACATCCGGTTCGGCAGATCGCGCGAGCCGCCGATCACGAGCCGATCTTGATGGAAGCATACCGTCGCCGGCCAGCCACGCACGGCGGAAAACGCCTCCTCCGAGAAGTCCGTCGTCTCGTTCGTATCAGCCAGGTCCTCGATCACCGTCGCCGTCGCCGTCGATGCCGGTGCCGACGACACGGCCGCGATCTCGACTTCCTTGTCACCGAGGCGAAACCGCACGCCGACGTGGGCGGCCTGGAAGAGGTTAAGCGCCACACCTCCCTTGGCCGCGCGCGCCGTCAGTGTCACCGTGCCGGTCGTGGCCGAGGCCTGCAGCGTCGCCTTGTCGTCCGCGAACTTGTGGTGCGGCGAGAACTTCCTGCCGCTGTCGTTGTCCTCGACGAACTCCCAGTCGGCGATCGTCCATTCGGTGTGTCCCGAGCGCGTGATCCGTTGCGGCGGATGATCCGGATGGACGACGAGCAGCGTGTCGGCCGACTGCGTCCAGTAGACCTGCGCTAGATCGGCCGCGGACCACGGCACCGTGGCCGCCGCCGGCGGCTCCCAGAACACGGCCTCGGCCAGCGCGATCTCGTGTCCGGTGCCAGCGGGGCTTTCCTTGACCACCACCCACACGCAGGCCCACGCCGTCGTGCTGTCGTTACTCTCGATCACCTGCGGGCCGACAGTTACGTCAGCGACGGTGAGCGATCCCAGGAGCGTGCCGCCGGTGGCGAGGTTCGCCGGCGGGGCTGCCGCGGCGCGCAGCTCGATCGTGACGTCGCCCGGGTAATTGTCGATGTAGCCGCGGTCACTCGCCGGCCACGTTTGGACGCGGCGGATGCGCTTCGGTGCGCCGGAATAGTCCTTGCCGACGGTCAGGTTCCCGCTGCCGAGATCAGCCGCGCACGACGTGTGCAGCGCGCTTGTCGTGCCATCGAAGGCGGCCGCGAGCCCCCCTCGGGCGGTACCGTTGCCGATATTCGATCCCGTGCCGCCGGCGATCGCCGTTGCCGCCTGGCTGGCATCGGCGAGCGAGATCGCCTGATCGACGCCGTCGCGATAGACCGTGATCGCCTGGTCGGTCAGCACCACCAGGTACGTCTGCTCGGTATTGAACTCGAAGCTGATCAGCCGCACGTCGCCGGCGGCCGCCAGCAGCTGATCGATGTAGCGCAGACCTGGCCTGCGGACGAGGCCGCCATAGGGGCGGATGTTGACGTTGCGCGCCCTGGCGAGCCCGTTCGCGTAGGCTCGCAGATCCGCGCGGCCAACCAACCGCGGGTCGAGCTCGCCCCCGGCGAAGGTCAGCGTCGTGATGCGGGTCTGTGGCATCTTACCTCGCGTCCGTCAGCGGAAAGTGCTTGAGCGCACGGGTGTCCTTGCCCTGATCGTCCGCTTGCTTGGCGCGAACGAACCTTAATTCGCCCACGCGGGCGAGCGTATCGGCGCGCGCCGTGCTCTCTGTGAGCGGGATCGCGAGGTTCGCTGCCAGCTGCGCCACCAGCGCGTCCTGGAAGTAGCCAGGCCAGTCGTCCTCGAGGGCGCGCCGCACGTAGGTGATCTCGACCACCGCCTCATCGGTGAGGAGCTGATCACCGCGCACTTCGAACGGCACGCCGGCATCGGCCGTGGCGGTGCCCACGGCTTGCAGCCGCAGAAAATCCGCCGGCAGCGCGTAGGCGTATGCCCACCCTGCTGGCGGATCGACGTTCAGGCGGGCAAGCGACGACCGCCTGAGCGCGAACGACCAGTAGTGCGCCGACAACAGCGCTTCCGCCGTCATCGGATACCACAGGCCCGCCACTTCGGCTTCGACCGTCCCGGCGTCGAACGAGGTGATCGGATCAGCGCCGACGGCGGTCAGCGCTAGCGAGCAGAGTTCCAGCGGCGTGCGGCGTGCCATCAGCCGCGCGCCGCCTGGCGCAGCGCGGCAATCCGCTGAGACACCTCCTCCGCCTTGCGCCGCGCCTCAGGATCGCCGCGACGGTAGGCTTCGGACGCGATGATCTTGTCGAGTTCAGCCACGGTCGCGGCCTCCTTATGCGCCGGACCGGCCGGGCCAGCGACGTACGGCCCGGCAAGCCGCGTGAGCTCGCCAGCGAGAGCCTTCTCTACCAGGTCAGCACCGTCGGCGGTGAACGTCCACGCCTTCAGGGTCTCGTTGACCTGCTTCGCGCGGCCCTCATCGTTCGGAAAGAGCTTTGCCGCCAGGCCGGCGAGGCGGGTATGCAGCCCATCAAGCCGCTCGCGGACCCGCGATGCGGCGCGGCCGGGGTCGCTCTCGCCGGTCCGCTTGGCCATCTCCTCGAATTCGGCTTGCGCCGCGGCTTCAAAGTGCTCGTTGTAGGCCGTGACGGCCGCGTCGAACACGCTTTGCGGGGCTCCAAGCGCCTTGAAGTGCTTTGTCACCGAAGCGACCAGCGGATGGTCCGTCGGGCTCTCGACACGCGCAAGCACTGTGCCTTCGCCGACGTTGAGCGCGTAGCTCTCCGGCGCAGACATCTGCTTGGCCGCGAGCGCCTTATTCTGCCGGGCGACCTCGGCCAGCTTCGCCTTGGTGTCGGAGACGCTCTTGATCAGATTGTCGACGCGCACGCCTTTGCGCTCGCCGTCCCAGTACGGCTCCGGGATGTCGCCAGGCCTGCTTTCGGCTGAGGCCCAGTCGTCTCGCGTGTAGAGCCAGCCGTTGTCGGCTACCTGGTCCGCGCCAGCCGTGCCGGCAGCAGTGATTTCGGGTTCGTCTACCATCTCATTCTCCGAGTTTTGTCTTGCCGGTCAGTGTCGGCAGCAGCCCGGTCAGGGCACCGCCGGCGCCCAGGCCGCCCGCACCGGTGGCGATCAGTCCGGCGCGGCCGCGGCGCTGGCGGGCGAGCAGCTCCACCCGCGCCTTGGCTTCCTCAACCGCCGGGTCGGTCTTCGGCTCCGCCGGCTTCGGTGGCTTTGGGCTATCCATGGTCTTTCTCCTCGTCGTCGGCAAACACGATCCGCTCGATCCACTTCACCAGCTCGCGCTGGCCCTCTTGGTGGCGCAGCACAGCGTCCGGCGCGGTGACCGGCACGACGTTCTCGATGGTCCGCTGTCGCAGGTAGGACAGCGCGACCGCGCCACTCGGCCCGGAAAACACCACCCGCAGGGCGCGGTGGCCGTCGGCGAGCGCAATCATCGCCCACCTCCGCCGCGCGGCGGCTGGCCGCCGATCGCCCGCAGCGCTGGGGCGGCGCGCCCGGCCGCTTCCGCCGTTCGCTCAACGGCTGCTGCCTGCTCCTGCGCCTGCAAGCTTTCCGCGATATCGTCCGGTTGCCTGATAAATTTCTCAGGCACTCCAAGCCGGCGCACCACGTCGGCCTGCCAGCCAGGAAGGTCGATGACGGCCGCGACCGTGCCGGGCGACACGGCGGCGGCGAGCGAAATCGCCTGCGCCTCGTCGTTAATCTGAGCCATTTCCTGCATCTTCATCCACGGACTGACCGCGATGACGTGCACGTCGCGGCCGATGCGGTCGACCAGGTCGAACACCTCGCCGCGACGAACCAGGATATCGAGGCAGCGCCGGAACAAGGGCACCACCAGCTCCCGCCACAGCACCAGCAGACCCGGCACGCGCAGCAATTCGACCTCCAGTGCCTCGCGGTCAATCGCGTTCGTCGTGACGTGGCTCTTGGCCAGGTTCGGCATCTCGCGGCGCATGATTGCGTATCTGATACGGGCGCGCAGCTCGGAGATCACGAGCTGCGAGACGTCGAAGTTGCCCGGCATCCTGAGCGGCTGCAGCCCAGCCGAGCCGACTGCCTTCGGGATAATCGCTCCCGGCACGAGCCGAATCGTCGAGGGGTTGATCACACCGTCGTCATCGGCCTGCCAAATGCCGGTGACGGCGATGGACGCGTTCTTGAGCAACAGCTCCACCGCCTTGTCGAGTGTGCGGATATCCGGCAACACGGCCAGCACAGGGCCGCGACTCAACACTTCGCCTGGCGTGCGGCTGTAGCCGCCGTAGATCCACGGTGAGGTGTTCTGCTCCTGTTCGAACAGGAGATGACCATCGTCATCCGGCCATAAGACGACATAGCGGAAGGAGCGCTCCTGCATCTGCCAGACGGCGCCCTCGATGATCTCTACGGTCGCGGTGCCGTCGTCGCGGCGGCGCTCAGCCAGGCGCGGCGGGATGTTTACTCCGGGCCATTGCTCTTCGATGAGAGCGACCGGCAGGCGGCGGATGCGCCAGATCGTCTGCCGACCTGGGTCGACCGCTTGTTCCGGATAGATTTCGGAGAGAGGCACCGCGGTGATATCGAACGCCGAGATCGATCCCGCAGCCGCTTCTGTCACCTGCAGGCAACCGGCGGTGATCTGCGCCTGGTGGTAGGCCGCACCGACGACGGCCTGAAAGTCTGAGGCATTCAGGTGGCTGAAGAATGTATCCATAGCCTCGTCAAGCAGGTCAGCGAACTGGGCCGCCTCACTGTTCTGATCGACGCGCGCGTCGAGAAAGCGCGTGTTGGGCGGCGTCAGGATCATGCGCACCTGGTCAGCCGCGTCCCTCGCCGCCTGGTAGGCGGTCGAATCGTAGACCTGGCGATCGGGGCGCTGCGCGCCGACGGTAGAACCGATTTGCTGAAAGCCGCTGTCGAGTTCTGGCCCTGCATAGCGAAACGCGTCGGCCAGGATGGTATTCCACGGTTGGCGCCGATCGCGGGCGCGCTGCGCCCGCTTGATCAGTTCCTTCGCGTCGCTACGCGACATTTGCAATCCTCCGATAGAGCTGCCAGGGCGTCCAAATCCACCAGCCGCGCACGCCCAGCGCGCGTTTGATTTGCTCGACGCAGGTGCACGGAAACCACGCATAAGGACGCTTAGGGTCTGGTGGATCAACTCGTGTAATGATCATCCTGCTCACATCCCACCGCGGATCTTTCAGCTGGGCGAGCAGCTCGTCGATATTGTGCGTTGCCCACACGTCAACTTCGGTTCCGCCCATCCGCGGGTTAATCCCAACCCAGATCTCGTGGCCGCTGGCTACGTCGGTGTGCATATCCTCGATCAGCGCCCCACAGTGCCGATATCCAGGCTTGAGCAAGTGCATCCACCATGGCCCCTTGGCCGGGCCGTCGGCGAACCACACGATCGCGCGCTGGCGAGGTGGCGAGACGTCAAATTTCACGCTGATTGCCTCCCATGCTCATCGCTCCAAAGGATTGAACGTGTGCGCAGCTATAACCTGGCGCGTGAATGCGCCTTGCTCCTGGCGCCGTCCGAGAACGGCCAGGTATTCGCCGCCACCGAGCAGGCCCGCCTGCAGCGCGTCGACGATGTTCGAATGCGCGTTCTTGATCGGCCGCTCGCCGAACCGGGTCTGACCGGCGCGCTTGATCGCCGGGTAGCAATACTTGCCGGCCAGTGCTGTGCGCAGCATCGGGCAGCCGCCCAGGATCTCGACGTGCCGCTTGGTGTCGTAGCCGATCCTGTGCGGCGGCGAGAGCAGCAGCGCCGGCCCACCATCTTCGGCGGCTGTCCTGAGCAGGCCGTCGATCGCCTCGAAGCGCGGGTGCCAGGCGTTTTGTCCCGGCGCTGGACGCCAGGACAGCCCGGTTACCCGGCGCAGCGTGCGGATCGGCGTATCGTCGCTGACCGAGCCTTGCACTTCTGCCGCCGGATCGATCCACGCGGCGATGCGAGCCGCAGTCCATTCCGGGTAGCGGTCCCTGAGCAGCCTGTTGATGTGCAGGCCGAAGTCTTCCGCACCCATGTTCTCGTCATAGAACTCGTCCAGCACCAGCCACCGCCCCATGGCCGCCAGCCACTGCATCACGACGAGTGCAGGCTTGCGCGGTTGATCGGCGCCGAGCACCAGGCCGAGCTCGAGGATCGGCTTGATCGGTGCCGGCGCCACATGGCGATCGCTGCGGAACTTCGGGTGCACCGGCTTGCCTAGCCGCGACGGCGCCCACTGGTTCAGGATCATGCGGCTGAACCAGCCCGGATCATCACTCTCGGGCGCGTCGGCGTAGCGCTGGTAGTAGCCTGGCGGCAGGTTCTCCAGGTTCTCCGCCTCCGGGCTCAAACCGGATGGCTGATCGAAGCACTGCAGCCCTGGCCGTGGTATTTGGACGTAGTCATACAGCCAGTGGTCGATATCGGACTTGTTGAAGTCCGCCAGGATGCCAAACCACGGCAGACTGCCATCGGCAGCGTCCGGATACCGGCCGGTGCGGCCAGAGGCAAACAGGATGGTATTCGGGTCATCGAACGAGGCCAGCTCGTTCAAGTAGATCACGCTCGCCTCGAATCCGCCGAAGAACGCCTCCATGCTCTGTCCGTCGCCAGGAGCCACGAACAACACCTGGAATTCCAGCGGCCCGTCGGCGAGATCAAAGCGCAGGTTGTGCTCGGCCGAGCGCGGCTCTGACCCCTTCCAGCCCGGGTATTGCTCCGGCGGAAACATCTTGTGCCACGTCCGGATCGTCGAGCGCCACAGCTCCGGATAGGTCTGCCGACACACGACAAGCCGGAAACGCCGCACGCCGTCGCGCGGGCTGGGCTTCATTGCCTGCGCCAGCAGATAGGCCTTGGTAAACGTCGTGCGCGTCTTCGCCGACCCGATCGGCCCAGAAATCAGAACCGTTCCGGACGGCCAGTAAAGGCTCCCGTCCTTGGCCTGCTTTACCCGTGACCGGTCCGCATCGGTCAGCTTCTCCGCATCCACGACCGGTGTGGTCGGCCATGCCGTCAGGTACGCCTGCCCGATCCGGCCTTGTGGCCACGCGTTTGTCGCCGCCACCGTCACCCTTATCCCTCCCCTAGGCAGCTGTTTCCTTGGCAGCTCTGGCACCAAGGGAATGGTTCAAATCCGGGGAAAATCACGCACGCCGCCGCCCAACGTACGCCGAGGCCGCAGCTGGGGGGCGCGACTTCCAGCCTTGGCGTGCGGCGCTCGCGGCAGGCCGCCTGGCGCTCGACCGGCTGATTGACAATCAGCGGCGCAGCGGCCGTTTCACCGCGCATTATCAGCGACTTAACCATCGGCGTTCGACGCTCCGCGTTCGACACCGCCCGGTCGGCCTGCGCTAACACCTTGTTTTTCCTTGCTTATCTCAGGTGGTCCGACGGGACGGACAGCGAGCGGACCAGCCGCCCGGGCGGGATCAGGATCGCCGTCGTCGTCCGGCTCGGCGAGGCCGATCATACGCGCGATATGGGTGCCTGAAAGCATCTCGCCCGGCTCGCCACCACCCTCCGGCGGCGCGCCCAGGAACAGCGCCGTCACCGTCCGCGCATCGACTTCGACCGACTGCGGCAGCTTCTGGTGCCAGTACGGCATCAGCGCTTCCAGCGCCTTCAGCTGACGATCAAACGCCTCGATCCGCTTGCAGCGCAGCGCCAGCGCCATCGTCTTGGTATCCACTGCGGCGATGCGCGCCAGCTTGAGGATCGGCGGCTCGTAGCCGAGCGCCTCCAGATACTCCAGCATCTGGTTGGTGCGCCGATTGCGCGCGCCCTTCGGCCGGCCGCGGCCGCGCCTGGCCTGCGCCACCTCCGGCGTCACGTTGTTGAGCAGCTCGTCGACGGACGCGAGCGTCATCTGCTCCGCCTGCAGGCCATCGCCCAAGGCCTCAACAGCCCGCGTCAGCTCCCGCTTGCGGCTGACTTTAGTCAAAAATATTCCCCTTCAGCCGACATACAACCAGGAAGCCTGCAACAACGATAGCTCCGCAACCGTGCCACAATTCGTTACCGCTTGTTACCAATTCTGTTACCGCCTAAGCCTTTGATCTATCTAATCTATTTGACAAAAGTAACGAAGTAACAAAGTAACGGGCTTTTCCCTATACGCGCGCGCGCGCGCGCGCATGTGTGAGAGGAGGTCTGTTACTTTGTTACTCTGTTACCGCGTTGATCTATAACGACAATTCCGTAACGGCCGGTAACAAAGTAACGGGACCTTCCCGAAGCGTCGGATCATTACCTATCTTAGGTAGAATATTGTCAGCCGGCAAAAGCGCACAACGTGTAGTGAACCCGCCAACCTTCAGAGGCTTTGACACTTCGATGCCGCCAAGGGAACGGGCAGCGCGACGGATGGATTGCACCCATGGTGATGCCCGGCCTGCCATGCCGGCCCAGTGCGTACCGTCGAGAAGCCGCGTCAGCCCCTGATGCTTGTTGGCAAGCCCGATCACGGGCACGGGCGCGGGCACACACTCCCCGTCGCCGGGGAACACATAATGCCCCACCCAGATGCCGTGCGTGCCCAGCGTGCGGAGCGCCTTTTCGTGATCGAGCGCCTTGTCTCGGCCGAGCGCGCCCAGGAGCCATTCCGCCACGGTGCGGCGCACCTCGCCTGACCGGCCGGGATCGAGCGTCGAGGAGAGCAGAAACGCGATCAGCTCATCCTCATCGCGCACGCGTTCGAGCGCATTGGCCTCGCTTGCGCGCACCTGCTCTGGCCAGGCGCGCTGCGCGGCATCCAATTCCTCGACATCATCGACCAGCAACACTTCCGCCAACGCCAGCAACGCCGCGAAGACGTCGCCACCGCGGGCATCCATCCGCTCGCTGGCGCCATCAGTCATGGTCAGAGCCGCTGAATAGCGCTCGATCGTGGCCGGCAAGCGTGGCCAGGCCTGGATGATCCGCCGCCGCAGCGCGCGGCCGATCTCCTTGATGCGGATAGTATCGAACGTCGGCCGCGGCCGGCCGGCGAGCGGATCGAGATCGAGCACCGCGATCCTGGAGCGCTCGGCGGGCGCCAAGGGCGGGATCAGGATCGACGAGAACAGGAACGCCGAGCGGACCTGGAACTGCACTTCCGCATGATCGGACGAGCCGCGCAGCACCAGCGCGCCGGAAGCGGCGAGCTTGGCGAGCTCGATCACGCCTTGCGCCTTGCGGTGATCGGCCTGCGCTTCGAGCTCATCCACCATCGCCGGCAGCGTTGAGCAGCGCAGCGCCTGGCGCAGTCCGGCCTGGCTGGTATCGCCGACCATGACCGCGGCACCGTCGAACAGCGGCTTAAGAACATGATCCTGCAGCGTTGACTTGCCGGTGCCGGCGCCGCCCGTGAGCCACATCATCGGCCGCCAGCGGAGCGCACCGCCGAGCAATCCGCAGCCGATCCAGCCGAGCATCAGGACCGGGTCAATCTCCGGCCGCCGCCAGGCCCAACTCGACAGCAGCGCGAGCAGCTCGGCGGCGAAGCCGCCGCCAATCGGCGCAGGCAGAGGCCGCGGCAATCCGGGCGAGGACGGATAGACGACACGCCCGATCAGGCCAGGCTCACGCACGGATTCGTCTACTCCGTCAATCACCAGGATCTGATCACCGCAATGCAACAGGAGCTCGCCATCATCCCCCAGCCAGCCGCCAGGACCGCGCAACCGCTCAAGCGGCGACCACACCCCACGCCGGGCGCACGCCGCCATCAAGGCCTCCGCCGCCAGCTCCCAGCGGACGCCATTGACTTTGCCGTCCTTACCGTGGCGGGGATAGGTCTTGTACAACCACTCGATGTTCGGCGAAAAAAGGCCGGTCATGTTGAGCCGGCCGTGCTTGTCCTCGCGCAAGGCACGCAGTTCGCGCAGCGGATTGAGGTAATAGCGGGTGTCGCCGTCGGTCCCGAGCGCCGTCACCGGGCAATCGTCCGGCAGGCCGTCGTCGCGTTTCTTCGGCAGCATCCACCGCGGCGGGTCTTTGGCCGCTTCAAGCGCGCGGCGCACCTCGCCGATGTCAACCACGCCATCGCCGCGACCAGGATCGGTCATGCCGCCACCACGGTCCGCATCTCATTGAAATCCTTCTTGCCCGCCGGCGGCCGCGCGACAGCGACCCGGCGGCCCTGGTCCTGGAAGCGGGCGACGGCAGCCGCCAGGGCGCGCGCCGCAGGCGAGCCGGCAGCGTCATTATCGGCACAGATCACGACGGTGCGCAGCGCGGCCGGCAGCTGGATTGCACATAGGTTGCTCACGGAAATCGCTGCCGCGACACGCCAGTCCGGCTGCGCGACCGCTACCGTCAGCCCATCCTCGATGCCCTCAGTGATCGCGAGCACGTCATCCGCCGGCGCCTGCGCGAGCGGCTTGCCGGAGCGGCCGCGCCACAGCGGGATGATCCCGCCGCGCATAATGCCCATTACCCGCTTCGGCGCCGGGATCGGCGCCTTGCCGACGTGCCCGTCAGCACGCACGGCGAGGAACGTGCGGTGAATGCCGATCGGCGCCATCTTCGCGCCGCCGGTGCCGCAGATCACCGCCACCATCGCCGGCCAGTAGCGCTCCTCGGCGCGCAGCTCGGGATGGAAGCGCAGCGCCGCCGGCTGACGGCCGAGCCGCGCGAGCGGGATGCCACGCGTCTCGACAAGGTACCGCTCGACCGGCGTGCCACGAATCGCGGCGCGCGCCGCCAGCCAAAGGCCAAAAGCGCGATCGCTCTGGCGCGCGCGCCTGGCCGTCTCGTCACCCGTATCCGCCGGCGGCCGGTGCGGTGGCGCCGCGACAGCAGAGCGGCCCTGAGCACGACCATGATCGGTCAGACCAAGCCAGGCGTCGCACGCCCAATGCCAGGCCTCGGTGCGGTTGCCGGCGAACAGGGCGCCCGCGATCAGATCGATCGCATCGCCGCCGCGGTGCTCCGCGTGCTCGAACCACAGCCCCCGCTTGGGGCCCGACAGACAAATCCGCAGCGACTGGCCAGGCTCACCATCGAAGCCGCCAATCACCCACTCGTGGCCCTCGCGGCGGCCGGCCGGGAACAGCTCGTGCGCGAGGGGAACCATATCCTGGGCGAGCATGGCCGAGACCTCGCTCATCAGCGGCCGACGTGGCGCCGCCGTGGCTGGGCCTGGGCCGACGCTCATGCACCACCCGCGGATGACTGGTAGCGGACACTCTGCCCACGTTTGCCCGCGCGACGGTTACGGCCCAGCAAACTGAGCGCGCCGCCGGTCGAGCGCACGTACCCTAGGGCACTGGCAACCTGCTCACGCACGACAACATCGCCTTCCGCGACCGCCTTAAACATGGCGCCCGTGGCTTCCGCGTCGACCCCGGCCAGATCACAGACTTCGCGAAAGTCTCGCGTCCCGATCCAGCTTAACCACTTGTCCTGCGCGCGCACCGCTTCGATGCAGTTCGGTTTCAGCAGGTCCCGCAACGCCTGCAGCAAGACCTCCTGCCACAGGCTCTGGCTTCGCGCCGCTTCGACGGCAGGCGCAAGCGCAGGATCCTCTTGTTCCGCCAGCAGCGCCCACCCGCGCGCGTCTTCGTCCCCGGTCTCGAGCCTGCCGGCCCCTTGGCTGGGGCCGGCAGGGTTTCTTGCAGTCAGTCGCTGCGGGGGGAATTCTGATTCAGCCTCGGGATCGGCGTGGAGCGCCTTCATCCGCGCGCTTACCGCCGCGGCCGCCGGGCTAAGCCGCTTCTTCGGCACAGGCCTGCTCCATACGCTCAGAGGCCTCGCCTACAAACGGGGATTGTACAGGCCCAGCCGCGGGCGCACGCTCGTCCTGCGGGAAGAAGTCCTCCGCAGTAAGCGGGACGCCAAGAACGGTCGCGCGGTTGAGCAGAAAGCCGATGCCCGATGCAGGAATGCGCCTCCGCTGCCGCCACATCGCCAGCCGCGCCGGGCTCACGCCCAACTCGCGTGCCACTGCGGCGTCAGTGCTGACGTTGAGGCGGGACTTGAAGCGCTGAAGAACCGTATCTGGGGACATCATGGCCGCAGAGGCTACTAACACCTCGTTAGTCACGCAAGACATTTTTTTGCTCCGGCCGGCCGGCGCGACCCTGCATACCCGCGCGCTATGAGGCAGCCAACGACCGCTGAGCGTTTGCGTGCTATCCGCGACCGCCTCGGAATCGAGAACGCCGCGGATCTGGCGCGCGCAATCGGCGTAGAGCCAGCAACCTATCGCCAGTGGGAGAACCCGAAGCGCGCCAAAAGCCGGCCGTCGCTCGATCTGGATCTAGTTGAGCAGCTGGCCGCGCTCGCTGTGAATCGCGGCCTAGACGTAGCGCCGGTCTATGCGCTGGCCGGCTACGACGTGCGCGGACCTGTCGGCCCACGCGGGCTAGCTGACTACGGCGCCGTCCGCTACCTGCCGCCGGAGCGCTCGCCGCTGCAAGCCGCGATTGCCGCCTGGCAGGCCGCAGGACAGAATCGCGAGCCATGGGTGATGCGCGATGCCGGCCTGTTTCTGGCGGGCGTCTTGCCCGGCGATGTCGCCATCGTCGATCTCGGCCGCCCGCCTCCGGCCGGCGCGATCGTGCTCGCCTCGATCGACGGCGCGCACGGCTGGCACCGCTCGGTGCTCAGGCTCTATCGCCCGCCTTATTTGGTGGCACAGACGGCCGACGCAAGCCTGCTCACCCCGGTGTTGATCGATGAGGCGACGGTGATCGTCCGCGGCCCGGTCATCGCCGTACTGCGCGAACTGGGGTGAATTTTCCTGTTGATACGCTAGCTCCAATGTCCGATAATGCGGACATTCGATGAGCGCGGGCATGAGGCCGGCGCCAACCAGGGCGAGGAGGCCCAGATGAACAAACGCCAGTTCTTGCGTCTTGAATACCAAGATCGCGACATCGAGCTCCGCCGCGCTGCGCGAGCTGTTGATGGCGCGCTGAACCTTTGGGGCCGCGAGACAATTGATGAGTTGATACAGGCCGCGCACGAAGGCGCCGGCGCCGACGAGAGGCTGATCGCACAGGTCAGCAAGGTGTCGTCGCCGGACTTCCCCGCATCGTTCGTCCGCGCCGCCCAGCCGGCGTGCAACACATATCTCCGATATGCACGCTACTGGCGTGCCGCGGCTGAACGGGATTGAAGGAGTAAAGCAATGGAGAGACTGCATCTATTTGGCAGAGATTACGGTTACAGCAATATTTCCATTGACATCTATGGTTACTACACACCGGAAGGGTTTCTGGTGGCTGTCCCTGCCAGGTATCCCTTTTGGGAGCAGGGATACATGGAGGGTGACCACTGGATCGAGTACGCCGATCCCCTCATGGTCAGTGATTATGCGGGGGGAGCGGGTGGACGTCCGAGATTCACCATCAGCAGGGCGTCTCCGGAGGTAGACCCGAAGGGCTGGATATGGCCCGGGGAGATAATCACCGAGAATGCCAAGACGGGTATTCATCCGCACCGGCCACTCTGAGGCCGGGATCAGAAGATGCGCGGCATGACCCCCGCTGATCTCGCGATCATTGGTGAGGCCCTGTACGGGCCTCGCTGGCGGATGCCGTTAGCGAGTGCGCTCGAAGTCAACGAGCGCACCGTTCGCCGCTGGTGCGCCGGCACCTCCCCGGTGCCGCGCGGCGCCGCGGCCGAGCTGCAGGCGTTGCTGGAGCGCGCCGAACAAAAGCTGGCCGCCGCGAAGGCCACGCTGGCAGCGGCAGCAGACTTTCCAGCCTGAAATCACGGGTGTCTTGCGCCCGTTTTTGTGCGGGCCGCCGGTGTTCACGGTTTTGCCGCGCGGTTTTTGCCTAGCGCGGCCGACTTACTTACAATCCGTCGGCGAGCTCGCCGGGCAGGGTGCTGCCACGCCGGCCAAAATGGCCGCAACCAGCGCCGGCACCCTGGCCATCGCTTTGATGCTCATGGCAGCACTGTATCTCCGGCCATAGCGGCGTTGCAATCGGACAACATTTTTTGTTGACACGCGTAACAATTTGTTATTCAGTTAGCACCGCTGCATCCGTGCAGCTCAGCCGCTCCCGCTCCTCCCTCGGGCGCGGCTCGGGCATGACCCAGATGCCCAGCGGCAGATGACTGGAGGGCCGCGGCCGGAAAGCTCGGCCCTCCTTTTTTTCGAGGAGCACCGCTGATGACCGAGGTTCTGCTGTTCGTTCGGGTCGATATCCTGAATCCGACCACCCACGACCGCGCCGACACGCCGCGCTGCGTGGCCATCCGCACCGACACTTGCCTGCAGCCGGCCGTGCTGCAGCAGCTGCTGGTCGAGGCGCTGCACAGGGAATACCGCTCCTGGCGCGCCGGGCCGGTAGCACCCGCCAAGCCGTCCCTATGGCGGCGCTTGCCGGCCTGGCTGCAGGCGCTGATCAAGCCTGCCGTCATCATGCGGCGCAAGCTGCCGGCTGCAGCCGGCGCGCGCCCGGCAACGCCGCTGGCGGCCATCGGCCAGCCGCGGCGGAGGGCGTTCTGATCCAAGACGCCGAAAAAAAACGACGGACTGCGATGGCCGATGATGCCGTATCGACAAACGATCCGCCCTGCGGAAACTATGTGACGACTTGCGGCGAAGTACTGGCAGTCGTGAATAAAAATAACCTTGGCTTCGAGCTGTCCCTCAAAGCGCTCCTTGCGGTGGCAGGAACAATCATCAGCCAGGAACGCGAGGCACAGCCTTTTACTCTGCCTGAAAAGCTTTTCATTGTGGAGCTGGCCCAGGTGCTATTCCATGCTGGCAAACTGCCCGCTGTTATTTCATTGTCATAACTAAAGGACGGTGAAATGCGTAAACACCTGTACGAGATATACTGCGATCACGCTGCCGGATGGCACGGCAAGTCCCTGTGGGGCCCGGAGCTTCAGCAGCGCGTCGGCTTGCTCGACGGAGGGCCGTGGTGATGCCACCCGACGAGGCCGGAGCGCCGCCGCAACCGTCCGAGGATATTTGCCGCCAGGCCATCTGGCGGCTGGTCGGCGCGCTGGCCAGCCAAAGGGCGGCGGGCGACAGCATCCTGCGCACGATCACCGATTTGCACACCATGATCGAGAACCTGGACCGCCGCCTTCGACGGATCGAGGAGCGGCAGCGATGAGCTGCGCACTTAAGCTGCATGTCGCCGGGCCAGCGAGAAGGCAGACCACCATGAGCATCAGCAACATGTTTCGGTTCCTGGCTTACCAACAGCTCAACTGCGGCCGCGGCTGGCGGCTGCTCAGCCGCGGCGAGGAGGCGCTGTCGTGCGCGCGCCGCGCGCGCTACTGGCATCGCTGCTGGATCGAGCAGCGCATTGCCGAGCGCGGCTGTCCGTCCCGGCCGGCAGCCTTGACCGCGCCGCGGGCTGCGCCATGACCGCGCCGGGCCTGCTCAACGCCGCCCAGACCGCGCGGCTGATCGGCATGCCGCCAACCGCTTTCTACGAGCGGCGCCAGCAGATGCAGGATCAGGGCTTTCCGGCGCCGCACTTGGAGTTCCGCGCCGGCCGCGGCCACACGACGCGCCGCTACTGGTCGCGGCTCGCCGTCGAAGCCTGGCTCGCCGCCAGGCCGCCCGTCAATTTTGGTAAGCACGACGTCGAGGACGCTGGCCTGCAAACCGCGCGCCAGGTCTACGTGCTACGGGTGTCGTGACCACGCGCGGTTCTCCAGCCCGCGCGTGAACCTCAGCCTGCGTGGTACGCCTCCCGCCACGCAGGCATTTTTTTACTTGCATCGGTATCATTATGAGCCCATGATTATTGACATGACACACATTGACTTCACGAACTGGATGAAGCGGCTGGGGCTGCGGATCAGGGATGCCGAGGATCTGCTCGGCCGATCGGCAGCCACCATCAAGCGCTATCGCGCCGGCACCTCGGCGGTGCCAAAGCCGGTCGCCGCGCTTTGCCGGCGGATCGAACAGGAGCGTCGGTCATGAAGGTCTCGGTGCCGTATCTCGTCACCCGCACCAGCCGTGAAGGCCGGGTGCGGTTCTACTGGTCGCCGGCGGCACGCCTGGTGCGCCAAGGCTGGGCCGTGCGCCGGCTGGCCGACGATCCGCTCGCCGCGCGCGCCGAAGCCGAGGCCCTCAATACCGCACTGAACGCCTGGCGGTCAGGCGATCAGCCGCAAGCGGCCGCGCGCGACACTCTGGAAGCGGCAGTGCGGGCCTGGCAGACCTCGCGGCTGTGGCACGAGCTGCGGCCCGCTACGCAGCGCTTCTATCGGCAGAACCTGGTCGTGCTGACGACCGCCTGGGGCGATCTGCCGCTGCGCGGGATCAATCGGCGCGCCCTTGAAGCGCTGTACGTGAAGTTGCGCGCCAACACGCCGGCGAAGGCGAAGGCGGTGCTGCGCACCTGCCAGGCGCTGCTGCGCTACGCCGTCCATGCCGAGCTGATCACCGAGGAAAACAATCCCTGCCGCAAGATGCGGCTGACCGGCACGGCCGCCAAGGGGCGGGTGTGGTCGGACACGGCCGTGGCCAAGGTCGTTGCGGCCGCCGATGCAATCGGCCAGCACGGCATCGGCACGGCGGTCGAGCTCAATGCCTGGTGCGGGCAGCGCCAGGCGGACGTGCTCGCGTGGCGACGGCCGGAGGTCACCGGCGACGGCAGGATCCGCGTCACGCAGGCCAAGACCGGCGCGGCCGTCTCGTTGCCGGTCGGCATCGTGCCGCACCTGGTCGAGCGGCTCGCAGCCGAGCACGCCCGCTCGGCGGCACGGCCGGTGCAAAGCCCCTATCTGGTCGTTGACGGGCGCGGACGGCCGTTCAAGGCCGATCACTTCCGGCACACGTTCGCCGCTGTTCGGACGGCGGCCGCCAACAACGCGCGCGCCGCAGGCGACGAGGCGCTCGCGGCCGAGATCGAGGGCGTCGATTTCATGCACCTGCGGCACACGGCCGTGGCACGCCTCGCCGAGGCCGGATGCGAGCTGGCTGAGATCGCCGCGATCACCGGCCACACGCTCACGAGCTGCACCCAGATCATCGACCGCTACCTAGTCCGCACCGAGCGCCTGGCAGAGCGTGCCTTCCAGCGGCGTATGGACGTCGGCAGGCCGCGATAGCGGCGCGCCTGTAAGCCTTGCGCTGCCCGGCCGCCCCCCAGCCGGCCGAAGGTCGGATGCGCGTCTGGAGCCATTTATGGAAGCCAGAACAGCGACCGCCAGCGGCGCCTCAGAAACGTAACCGCCGCCACCTATGCGATAGCCGCATCGCGTCACGGGGAACATTCTGCGCACCGGAGTCGAACGCGTTCGACTTTTTCGCGCTTCGTTCTTCAGCACAACTGCGGCTAAGTCCTTGATTTCTTGGTGGGCGCACGAGGGCTCGAACCTCGGACCCGCTGATTAAGAGTATCCGCAGGCCTTAATGTTTTCAGAGCAGCGTTCGACTTTTCGGTATTGTTTTGCTGGCATTAGCCAGCCACTGTCGAACACCCGCGATCGTTGCTGATCACACGATCATGATCCCCAACCAGCAGTCCTCCATCTTGGTGACATACGCCGCCATTTTTTCCGGGATGCTCTGCGTCTGGTAGTAGCGCCCCCAGCGGCGCGCCTGCTCCTCGAAGTTGCTTGCGCGCGGCACGGGCGCCGGATCACGGCGCCAGTAGTGAACCCGCGCCAGCCAGCATGACAGCGCGAGGTTGATTGGGAGCTGGTCGACGGCACTCCACCCAGGAACGAGCAGCGCGCTCGTTACCTGCTTGAAGGCCGGGTGGCGCTCGATCCAATCGAGATGGTCGCGCGCCGTCGGTGGCTCCATCTGCCACACGCCGAGCGCAGGGCCGCCGCGATATTGGGCGATCGCTGCCCCGCACTCGCTTTCGATCAGTGCCGTTCCGAGCAGCAGCGCTTCGGCACCAACTGAGGCGAGGTTCGGAATGGCGCTCAGCTCGGCCGCCATCGCGAGCGTCGGCCGGATCACGTGACGCAGGTACTGCTTACAGCGCTCGCGGCGCTCGATCATGTCAGCCTCCTTAACAACGCGCCCACCTTGCGCCACATGCGGCTGCCGATCGTGAGCCCGTAGCGGGCGAGAAAGCGATCGAGGCCGTCATCTTTCAGCGTAGCCAGAATGTAGCTGTGGACGGCGTTTGCCTCCTCGAACGTCACGGCCGCCGTATCAAGCATACCGAACAGGTAGTCGTGGAACAGGCTCGCAACGATGTGCGGCCCCTCGCGCGGATCGTGCACGAGCCGGCTGAAGAACGTCGTCGACGGCGCGAACCTGAAGTGCTCCGGGATGCACCACGTCCGACGCTGACCACGCCACACGTAGGCAAACGGAATCGGCTGCACGGTCATGAGCGCATTGTCCTGCGCTTCGCAGCGCACCGCGAGCAGGAGCTCCAGCGGCCAGTGCGGCGCCGCGCACCAGAACTCGGACACGCCGAGCACCTTGAGCGGCACATTGCTCATTTGGGCGGGATCGCTGCGGCGCGCACGAGGACGCTCAGCAGCCCCAGGTAGGCCTGCGCCTGCTCAGGGGTCATGGACGTCGAGGCACCGGCACCGAGCGTGAGCCGCACGGCGTCGGTGTCGAACGATCCGCCGGGATTCTGCAGGTCCTTGGCGATCGTCCACGAGTGGACGCGCATCACGTCCCCCTCAGCGGTCGCCACCTCGGCCGACTGGCTTGCGCAACCGGCGAGCGCAACCGCAACCACGATGGCCGCCAGCCGCATGGCCACCGGCGGCAACCGCTTCGCTATCTGCCCGCCGGGAACATGGCCGGCGCCAGGGTGTTCACTGCGCCTTCGCATCACGCATCTCCTTTGCAACAGAACCGATGAGCGCGATCAGGACCGCGCCAACAGTGCTCACCACCTGCCATTCGCCGGCCGCAAGGCCAAACGCGGCAAATTCCGGGCCGATCTCAGACGCAATCGCGAGCAGAGCGCCGGCGATGCCGAGCCACGAGAGTTCAGTCAATTTCATCAGTCACCTCCGACGTGATCGCCTCGCGCACGGGCAGGCCGTCAAGGTGGGGATTCGCGGCGGCGGCGTCTGGTATCACCCCACCCATAATAGGATTGGACAGCACGTCCTTGGGAGGCACCAATACCTCGCGCAGCGTTGGCGCGAACAGGTTGCTGAGTGCCACCAGCACAGCCGCAGCGATCACTCTCACGGCCCAACGCGAGATCTCGGCGCGCCAGGCGGCCGTCAGCTCCTGCGCGCTTTGCAGCGCGTGCACTTTGCTGACGCTGTTCGGATCGTCCACATTGAGGCCGAAGGCGACGTGCATCGCGTATTTGATGCGATCCATCGACGCGTTAAGCGCACGCACCTCTGCGAGGACGATGCGCAAGTCGTGTTGCAGGTCTCCGTTGCCTGGCACGCGACGCTCCGGCTGCACGTCGGTTGTCTCCTCGGCTTGCTGGTTCCGCGCGCCTGACCTAACAGCGTGCGGCGGACAGGTGTCGTCGCCGCCCATTACTGCTTTCCATACCACCTGAGATTGTGCATGTAGTGCCGGCAATCATTTGTGGGGATCAAGGTTGGATCGAGCGACCAGCCGCCGCCCATCGACCTCATAGCCGGACCGACCAGCCGGAACCCGCCGTAGCTTCGATAGGCCGGATCGCAATCGGCCGACAGCGCGCCGTCGCCGGCGGACTTCGTCGCCGATGACGCACCGGCCGGCGCCGACTTGCCGCGGTAAAGGCCACGGTCGCCGACCCAGCCGCCGAGATCCAGGTTCTCCCACGCCTGTTTCCGCTCGCCATCGATGTACCACTCGATCAACCCGTCACGCCGGTTGGTGTCCATTTTGGCGCGCAGCACGAACTGGAACCACCGCCCTTTCGGCACCGCTATCTTTGAGGTAACGGCGAGCCCCGGCAAACCAGGCACCGGGTGCGAATAGGCGCCGTTAGAGCCGAGGTTGGCGACCGAGCGCATCACGTCGGCGCCGGCCACGTAGCCGCCGACGGTGTGGCAGTAGAGCCCGTATTCGACGTTTCCGGTGGCAAAGCGATAGGTCCAGTTGACGCCCAGCATGCCGCCGAACATGTCCTCGGGGAAACAGACCTCGGTGCGCCAGCCGTACCGGAAGTTCGGCACAAGGATCTGCGGGTGGCCCATGGTCATGCCAAGGAACGTCTTGCCGTGCATCGCCGTCTTGCCCGACTGCTGCGGGCTGGGCGCGAAGGTGGCCGGGTAATAGATGTCGACGCAGATGCCCATCTCGGTGTAGCGCGCCGGCAACCGCGCGGTGCGGTAATTGAGCTGGATCAGTCTGTTCGCAAAATACCGGTCCTCCAGGCACCTCTTTCCGTCAAAGGTCACGATCGACAGGCGGTTGAAGGCAGGCTGCTGCAGATCGGTATTGGTATTGCGACTGCCCATGTTGGGCGCAAAGAAGTTCGTCGAGTCAGTGGGCTCTGCCGCCGTGCCAAGCGTATCCTGGCCGATGAACGACAGCCCTTTCGCCTGCAGGATCGGCGCATCGGTGGGCTTGCCGTCGACGACGGGCGGCGGCGGTGCCGCCGTCCTGATCCGCTGCGACGCCGGCGATCGCTGCAATGAGGCCAAGAGCGGGCCGGCGTAGATCTCGGACGACATCATGTCAGCACCGGAATGCTGCCGCGCAGGTTGGTCACGTTTGCCGCGCTCGCCGGCACCTCCATGACGATGCCGTACGTCTCCGTCGGCCCGATCGTGGCGCCATCAGGGAAGGCAGCAGCCAGTGACGGTACGGCGACACCGCTGTTGGCAGCGAAGTCCAGGTGCAGCAGGTTCTGCCAGGTGGTGCCGACCAGGCGGCGCAGGTTGACGCGGAAGGCCGCCCCGGTTGTCCGGTAGCAATCGGCGCGGCCGAGATTGCTGAAGTCGGCCGGCACGTAGAGCTCGCGCACCGCTGCCTGTTCGAGGATGACATTGGGGCGCTGCGGCACCGCCTCGCCGTTGAAGCCGGCAGCGAACTCAATGCTCGGGCTGACCGCATTGCGCCCGACCAGCGCCCAGCCATCGCCATCGTTCTGCAGATCGATCAACACCGAGCGGCCGGGACGCGCCACCAGGTCCGGCATCTCACCGATCACCGGGATCGTGCCGCGCACAATGCGCTGCGGCCGGGACGCATGGGTATTGGTGAGCTGCAGCCGGCACGAGCTGACCCGGCCGGCACCATCGCTGAAGGTGCCGCTCGGCAGCGCCGTCGTCGGCGTGTTGAGCGTCACGGTGGCAGAGAATGTCGCCTTCACCAGCGCGGCTGCCACCGACGGCTGCCACGTCACGGGCGTGCCCGCCGGGGTCAGGTTGCCGGGGTTTAGCACCTTCCAGGCGGCGCGCGGCAGTCGCGCGCAGGCCGCAGCAGTGTCGTAGCCGAGATCGGCCGAGCGTGCGATCGCCGGCCCGGCACCGACCAGCAGCACGTCATCCGCGGCAGCACCAACCGGCAGGGCGGCCGTGCCGGCGCTACTCAGGATCTGGGCCGTCGTGCCCGGGTTGGTCGTGCTGGTGACGCGCGCCAGCGCAGCGACGTCGGTCAGATAGATGAGCTCATCCACCTGCAGCCGGTTTGCGGCCGCAGCCGCGAGCTGATCCGCATCACAGTCCGCTGCGGTGCCGATGTAGCTGGGTTTGACCCTGGTGATGAGTGCCGCCATCGCTAGAACCCCATACCGAGGACGTTGTGTTGCCGGCGCGAGGCATCGACTGCGGCAAGCAGCTCGACGGCAAACGACGCGATGTAGCCGTCGCTGCCGGTGCCGGCACCGGTGTAGGTCTCCGCGCCGCTCGGCGCCGCATCGATGCCGTAGGCGACGCGCAGCTCATCCTCCGCTTGCGTCAGCGCAAGGCGCGTCACGCCCGACATCGTGATGTTCGAGAGCCGGTCGTCCTCGCCGGCGTGGGCGACGAAGCCGAGCGACCCTTCGGCGCTGTACGTCAAGCCGACGGAGAACGCGCTGCCGCCCCAAACGCTGTCTGCCGTTTTTGCCGTGGCACCGACGATCGACGCGTCCAGGCCGGTCGCCTTGCTGGCGTAAAGCACAGCGGCCTTGCACGAGCCGCCGTTGTTCGGATCAAAGACCAGATTGGCCGTCTTCGATCCCGGGTCGCTCAGGTGCCACACGTAGAGCTTGTAGCCAGGATACGCGATGACGTTCAGGCTGGTAATGAGCGTGAGCGCGACGCCGTCAAAGGTGCAGGCAGCGTCCGGGTTGGCGTTGTTTTGTGTTCGCGCGACAGCGATCACGAGCAGGTCGCCGCCGGCTTCGTGCGTGTGCGACCACGTGGCGGAGCCCGTGGTAGGGCTCGCTGCCGTGGCGTGGATCGTCGTCGTGAGTTGAACGGCCATTTATCCGTACCGGATGAACCCGGCCGCCGCCGCCTGGAGCAAGCTCACCAGGCTGGATAGCTCGGAGGGTGTGTAAACAACCTCGGTGCGGACACCGCCCGCGGTGTAACCCGGCTTTTTCGCGGGGTCATTCAGCAGCGCGACCAGTTGATTCCTGATTGCCGTGACGGCGTTGGTGTGCGCCGCCGCCGCGGCCGCGACGTTCAGCGCCGGGTCGTTGGCGATGGCCCGCAGCTCCGCGGTGATCGCCGCCGGCACCACCCCTGAGATCATGGCCTCGGCTTTGAGCGCCCCGAAGCGCTGCTGGTAAGCGATGGTGCGCTGCCACCAGCCCTCAAGTTCGCGTTGCGAGATGTTACTTCCGGCCGCGGCAATCCACTGGGTGATCTGGTTGTGATAGACCGCGCCGGCCGCTGCGAGATCCGCGGCAAAGGAGGTGGCGGGTTTGGAAATCAGCATTCTAGGTGTTTCCCTTTGTTATGCTGCCGGCGCCCGGCTGAAGATCAGGGCCACCAGCGGACCCGCCCAGGTCGCATCCTGGCTGGTCGGCCAGCGCAGCCGGAACCGGGTGCCGGCCGCCAGGTTGGTCGCGGAGCTAAAGTCGCCGGAGGCCGCGGCCGCCACCGAGCCCGTCGAGACCTCGATCGTGCCGGCATTCGTCGGCGTTCCGGCGAGACGCGTTCCGGCGGCGACGGTCTGCAGTTCGCACGATGCCGTCGCGGTTGGGTGCGCCTCGCTCATACTGTCGATGGCGCCGGTGAGTGACGCCGGCAGCGTCCACGTCTCGCCGGCCGGCACGCTGAACCACTGCGACACTTCGCCGGCCTTGGGCTTCTCGGCGTTGCCGATGCCGAACGGAATCGTGATCTTGCCCAGGAACGCCGGCAGATCGCCAATCGCGTGGCTGTGCGAGACTGGAGCGTAGACACCAGCGTGGTTGTGCGTGCCGTCGATCGTCAGCGTGTCGCCGGAAATTTCCGTGGCGATGCCGTTGGTGCCGTTGATCGCCAGCGTGTCCGGGGCGTCGGTGGCGGTCCACGTTCCAGTGTCGGCATTAATCGTCCCGAGGGCGTTAGTGGCGCCGACGCCGGAAATGGCAACCACCGGTTGCCCATCGACTTCAGAAACCGTTACGCCGGAGCCGGAGAACTTGATGCTCCGGTAATACGAGCCGACCAGCGTGTCGCCGGCGTCGTACACGTCGAGCCCGATTTCGAGCGGCGGCTCGGAATTAGGGTCGGCGAGCCGATCGCCGAGCGCGAAGGCCGCCGCGGTCAGTCCGCCAACCACCGGCGAGCGAAACGTCGCCACCTCGATCCCGCCGCCAGCGGTCACCGTCTGCCACGCGCCACTGACGTAACGCACGTCTGTGGCCTCGTCCTCGACATAGGTCCGCATGCCGAGCGCGGGTGCCGTCTGCACCCAGGCAGCGCCGGCGTAGGTGACGACATCGCCGGCGGCGAACCCGGACCAGGCGCCGGTCGGGGTGCCGTCGGCGATGATGTAGCGGTCGCCCTCGGACGGCGATCCCGGCGGGGTCAGCAGCGTCCGGTTCTTGACGCTGTCCTGCCAGTCGTTGGCGCCGCCGACGGCCGCAACGAGGGTTCCGAGCGCCATGTGATACTGCTTGCCGTCGGTGCCCGAGACCTCGATGAGCAGCGAAGCATTGTAAGCCGTGGCCGGCAGATTGCCCGCACTCTCAAGCTGCCGGCGCTTGATCTCCGTGTGCGCCACTACGCCAGCACTCCCACGATCATGGCCCACAAGGCCGCAGGGTCAATGAGGTTCGAGCCACCGGACGTGTACACCTCCAAGGTGCAGTGATTGGTCGACTTCGACGCCACATGCACCGTTCGGCTCGCGCCGGCAGAAATTTGCAGGAATGGCTGCACTTGATACGCGTGCACGGAGGCAAACGGCGCCGGGAAATCGATGCGGTACAGACCGAGGCCGGTGCGCGAAATAGTCCACCCTGCCGTTGCCTGCTGGACGGCGCCGCCGGGTCCGCCGGCGATAGCGAGCGTCGCCAGGATGCGGCCGCCAAGAAGACCGAGTTGGCTCGCCTTCACGTAGCCATTGCCGGATGCGGCCGTAACGTCCGCATCCGCCGCAGCACTCGGGATTGCGATCGCGCCCGGCGTATTCGCCGCGGTGATGCCCAAGGCCGCTCCGACGGCTGGCAGCGCCAGCTCGGCGATCTTGCCGTCGCCATCGCGCCAGAGGAACTTGTGCGCCGTGCCGGCCGCGACCTTGGTTCCATCAAGGACGATCGCGTTATCCGCGAGTTTCGGCGTTGTGATCTGAGCATCGCCGATGTCGTTGGTGGTCTTCGAACCGGCGATCACGAGCCACTGGAACGTATCGCCGGCGACGAGCTCGCCGGGCCCGGCCGCGGCGCCGGCAGCCAGCACGGTCGCGTTGAAGGAGAGCGAGCGACCGCCGTTGCTAAGCTCATAATCCGCATACGGCAGCAGCTGACCGTTGAGCAGGACCTGGACGTTCGTCTTGCTTGCGACCGGGTCTGCCGGCTCTGGCAGGATCTCGTAATCCGTCTGCCCCTCGACCAGCGTGACAACATCGGTCGGCAGCGCGTCTCCGTAGCTTGATGTTGCGGCCAGCGCCTCATTTGCCGTCGCCACCGCGGTGGCGACGCTTGCGCTCAGCGCGGCAACCAACGCTTCGGCAGCCGCCACCCGCGCTTCGTAGCTGTCCGGATCGGCCGCCGACAGGCCGAGCGCGCCCGTCGCCAGCATCAACAGCGCGCGTTGCCCGGCCGCTGCGGGCGACGGCAATTGCGGCGCGGCCGAAGCGGCCGATGATGGCGGCAGCAGCAGCGCCCGGGCCAGCCGCGCGACCTGCTCGTCAATCAGGTGATACAGGTTCTGCAGCTCGCGATTGAGATCGGCCGCCGACAGCGGCCCGGATTCAGCGAACAGCGTCTCGCGCTCGACGACGGTGCTCGGGTTGAGCGTCACCCGCACACCAGCGGCTGGCGCGCCGGTGAAAGTCACGGTGACACGGCCGCCGACACCGGCGAGCGTGAAGCCGTCCGTCTGCAGCGCGTCGTCGAGATAAACTTCCAGATCGGCCGCGGCGAACACGTCGAACTGCGTTTCGAATGCGACCTGCAGGCCGTTGGCGATGTACTGTGTCGGCTGCCTCATCAGGGCACCTCCCCAAGCAGGTCCGAGCGCCGGGCACGGTGGCGCTCCGCGATCTCCCGGCGCAGCTCCGGGCTCTCATCGAGGAGCTGCTTGCGCGCGCGGTCCCGATAGTCCGCGATCAAGTTCTGCCAGAACGCCGCCCGGCGATCGGCCGGCCGCGCCCGGTAGACCTCCGTCAGGTCGTGCTTGCCGGTGACGATCTGGTTGGCGAGGTCGAACAGGCCGAGATCCCAGACGGGATGCTTGAGGCCGTTGCCGGCCAGCTCGACGTAGCGCCAGTAGAGATGCGGGTCGAACGTGCGCAGATCGATGCCGACGGTGTCGTCCCAGCCGGCAGGGAAAAATACCCGCCGGCCCGGTTTGCTCGGGAAATATCCGAGCGCGCGCAACTCGCGGTCGATCGGTGCGGCATCCTCGCGCGAGGAATATGCCGGCGAGAGCACATCATAGGCCTGGCCAAGGCCGGACTGCAGCGAGACCTCGCGTCCCCACAGGTCGCGCTGCTTCGGCAGCTCCTTGGACGACCACGGCGTGCGGCGCACCAGGCCGTCGGTCAGATCGGCCGCGTCACGCAAGACCGGGTCGATGGCGCGCGCCACCTCGGCAGCGCCCGTCGGCATCAGCGTGCCGATGAAGGACTTGATTTCATTCTCGGCGGCCTCGCCGCCATAGATGGCGCCGCGCATCAGCCCGCTTAGTCCCGACAGGTAGGTTTTCGACGTCGCGTTGTAGGCCGCGGCAAAGATGGCGGCGGTCACCGCACGGGTGGCATCCTCATCGTAGTCCGCATCGAAGTCGCCCGCGAACGTTGCGGCCAGATCGCCGGCAATGCCGAGCGTCGTGCCGAGCGGGTCCATGCGCGAGACCTGCACCCACCGATCGCCCAGCTTGACGGCGTATTCCTTCTTGCCGTCGCGGAAGAACATCTCCCGTTCGCCGGGTGAGGACGGCGCGCGGCCGGTGATCAGGCCGTTCTGCGCCATGTCCATCGCTACCATCATGATTGCGGTGCCGGTGGCAAGCCGGGCGAGCGCCAGGTCGCGGCGCGCACCGCCGGCGGCAATGTCGGCGCGCCACTGCCGCACGAGCGGCGCCGCCGGCGAGCGCTCGGCTGCAAACCGGAACAGGTTCACCGGCGTGCGGACGAACGGCATGATGATCCGCAACGCCGGCCCCTGCGAGACCAGTCGCATGGCGCCTTGGCCGAACCAGCCTGGCCGGTTGGTAAAGGTGTTGACGAGCGCCGCCTCGGTGGCGTCGAGGCGGATCTGCTCCGGCGGGTCGGTGATCAGCGCGGCCATGCGCTCCTTGAGCCGCTCGACCGGGATCGCACCCGCCTGCACCTCGCGCGTCGCCTGGCGCAGCGCGTGCGCGTGCAGCTCCATGCGGTAGTTGAGCGACTTGAAGATAAAGTCTTCCGCCTCAAGGGCCGACCCCGGCAGCTTGACCGCACCACTGAGGAAGTCGATCACCCGGCCGGGCGTGGTATTGGCCGCAACACCCCAGGCTTCGGCGGAGAGCGGGTCGACCGCGCCTCTCGCTGTGCGCTCGATCTTCTCCGGCCCGGGCGCTTTGACCTCGCCTTTGAGATAGCGCCAGAACGAGCTGTCGCCCGACAGCCGGAACAGGTCCTTCAGCCCCTCGACCATGCCATGGTATTGCGCGACCGCCTCGCCGGCGGCAACGCCGTCGGCACTGTCGAGCACCCCCGACACGCCTTCGCCGACGCGGCGCTCGAGCTGCGCCAGGGCGAGCACCGAGGTGTTGGAGATCATGTTGGTGATGTGCGTCTTCGGGCCGCTCAACAGGGCATTGATCCAGATCGACAGCGCGGCGTCACGGCTGCGGGCGAGCCAGCCCTGGCGCGCAATGGTGTCGATGGCGCGCGCGTACTCGCCTTCACGGCCGCGGAAGGCGGCGATCGCCCTGGCAAGCTGGTCGTGCGTCTCGGCGCCGCCGGCTTCGGCGAGCGCGTCCTCGATCGCGCGCAGGCGCTCGCGGGTGGCACCGGCCGGCATCCGCCATTGGTTGAGCGCACGGGCGGTCTCGGTGCGCGCCGCGATGACCTCGGACTGGATGGCGTGGTGCGTGGCCAGCAGCCGGCGGAAGGCAAAGCGATTGCCGGGTGTTGGGCTCTTGGCGGCGATCTCGGCCGCCTCAGTCAGCTTCTCTGCCGAGCTGATCCACAACTCGCGCATGGCGAGCTGGCGCTCCGCCGTCGGGATCGCCTCGCCGCGCTGCGCACGCTGATCCATCAGGTCTGCCCAGGCGTCGCGCTCGCCGGCCGCCTGGCGGGTGTCGCTCCAGCTCCGCACACCGCGGCGTGCGGCGTCGAGCTGCCCTTTGCGCGCATCCGCAATCTGCTGGATCGCGTCGTGCACATCCTCCGGCCCGGTGATGCGCAGGTGGTTGACGAAGATTTTGGTGTCGACGCCCTCATCGGCGCTGCCTTCGGCTCCACGAGCAGCGGGTTGATCTGCCCCCGGCCGCGGTCGTGGCGGCGCCAGCCCTTCCGCGCGCACGATGTCTTCTGCGTATTTCGCATCGGCATCGAGCGGCCGCTGTTCGGCGCGGATCGCCTGATCGCGCGTCTCCCGCCGGCGGAGCTGCACCAGCGGCGCATCGGGGTCGTAGCCGAGGGCTGCCCAGTCGGCGTCAATCTGCTCGCCGATGCTCTGCTCAAGCGCCGCCGGGTCGGGCCTGGCCGGCGTGGCGGACGCTGCATCGCGGGCCACGGCGCGCGCCTTGACCGCGCGGCGCATCGTCTTGAGCGCGGCGACAAAGCCATCGGTGGCAACGCCAAGGCCGAGGCCTTCGAGCGTGCGCTTGAGCCGGTTCGTCGCCGGTTCATCGTCAGGGTCGGTCGCGAGGAACGCCGTCACCGGATTGGCGAGCTCGGGCTGGCTCTCGATCAGGTTCGCGAGCCCAGGCTCGGCCGCATCAAAAAACGCGAAGTCGGAAGCCGCGCCTTGCGTCATTGCCTTTCCAGTGCGCGCCGCCCGGCCGGCGGCTGCCCACGGCTTCAGCATGCGGCCGGCAGCAACGAAGCCGGTCAGGAACTGCGAGACGCCCGCGATCATCTTGCCCGTCTGCGTCTCCGGCGGCGGGATCAGCTCGGCCACGGCGTCCAGATCCACTTCGCCGAGTGCGGCCTCGACCTTGGGCGGGACAGGCCAGGCGGCCGTCAGCTCGCGCCCGGTCTTGGCCGCTTCGACCAGGCCGCCCAGCACG
>Ga0075464_10000106_pt1 | contig 33023 bp, 51 predicted proteins | sample DEB19_08_DNA_5_FD_75068 | JGI IMG/M metagenome (GOLD analysis project Ga0075464, IMG submission 75068) | Aqueous microbial communities from the Delaware River and Bay under freshwater to marine salinity gradient to study organic matter... | ecosystem: Environmental > Aquatic > Marine > Coastal ...
AAGACATTAAAAGAAGAGATTGAATTAGTTTTTAGTGACCAGTTTGTTATGAACATATTTAGTACAAAGCGTAATGATGTTCTAAGAGGTAGAATCCTATCATTCATCTCTTCCCGTGAAGAGAAAGCAAGAGAAGAAGGATATGCACAAGGATGGAACGAACACACAACAGAGGTAGACGTAGAAGTTGTACGCACCCAATACAAAGAAGAGTTACTAGGGAAGTTACCAGAAGAACTAGAAAAACTATTTAAAAATCAACACATAACACTAGTAAGCCAACAAGACGCCATAAGGTTTTTTATAAAGGCGCTACTAAACTAAACATGAAAAACATTGACTACCTACGCCGTCCAAGTGCATACGACACAGCTCGTGCTCTAGCAAACCGTGACGACGCTCTACAAGGCTCTAGGACGATAGAAATACCTGAGATGACATATTCCTCACCTATTACTAAACAAGCACCGCTATGGGCATTTTTAAGCCAAATACTGCCGTAATATGAACTACTTACGTTTAATAAAAAAGTATCTACGCAGTTTCTTTGCAAAAAAGCCTGTAAAAGTAGAGCAACCAGCGAAAAAAGAGCCAGTAAAACAAAAGCCTAAAAGAATTCATTTCCCAAAATGTCCAGCTACGTTAAAAACGTCCTACAACGAGCAGTTAGCAAAGCAGGAAGCTGAAAAAATAGGCAAAAGAACTCTTACAAAACTTCGAGCATACAAGTGTCAGTTCTGCGATTATTGGCATATGACTCATAAAAGTAATAAGTTAAAAATGCACTAAATTCTGTGGATAACTAAGCTACTTGACTTTGGAAAAGTGGTATACTTACAACATGCTAACAAAACAAGACATAGCTAACATTTTGACACTTATTCAAAACGCAACGATAAAAGTTGAACACGTAAATGTTGTTGTTGCTTTACAAGAAAAACTTAAAAAACTTGCGGAGGAAACGGAAAACGAGAAAGCCGCCTAAAGTTTTCACACAAAAGACATTCTTTTTGTTCTTTACAACTAGGAACGTACACACCATGGCACCTAGGATGAATGTTAGAAGGACACACAACAGGACTGACTGGCAAAGGTTCAGAGTCTAAAAAGATTTTGACTTTATCCATCTCTCTGAATTTGAGTTTAACGATTTTAAACTTCATTTATGCACACAGTATACATGACACTTTAGCAAGTCTATGGTAAAATATGTGTATAACTAAACAAATATGTCACCACTTATAAAAGGTTATTCAAAGAAGACAATATCAAAAAATATAAAGAAAGAAATTGCTCACGGTAAAAAACAAAAACAAGCAGTTGCTATAGCTCTTAATGTTGCTAAAAAAGCTAAAGGAGAAGCTTTTGATAAACCAGTTACAAAGAACGGTAAAGTAGTTGGGTATGCAACAAAGTCTGGTCGTTCAAACGTGCAAAAACTTCTTAACAAGAAGAAATAATGGCAGAAACTAACCCTTATGGAGCAAATGGAACAACAAGCGACCCACGCGAGCAAGTAATGTGGGATATTTACGTTGCAAATCTCTCAAAAGGTATTGATAATGCTTACGAAGCAGCCATTCAAGCAGAATACACAGAGAGTTCAGCTAAAAACATAACACTTACTGGTTGGTTTAAGGAACGAAAGGCAAAACTAAAGCGTAAGGACATGTTGAGTAAATCTGAGAAAGTTTTAGATGAAACACTAGACATGCCAACTTTAGACAAAGAAGGTTTAATAGACCCACAACTACTTAAGATAAAGGTAGACGTGGCAAAGACTATAGCAACTACTTTAGGGAAAGAAGAAGGGTACTCTACCAGAAGCGAACTAACAGGAAAGGACGGCAAAGACTTAAAAATAAGCTTTGACCCTATATTTGAAAAATGAACCTCCACGACAAGCAAAAACAAATAGTGGCAAGTGACGCTCGTTTTAAAGTAGCTAGAGCAGGAAGAAAAGGTGGCAAAACAGCTCTTGAAGTAGAAACTATTTGTTATAAGGCTTTAGTGAGTGCAAGTAAGTTAAACCTAACAAAAACAACCTTCGCCAGCGGCAGGAAAGTCTTGTACATAGCTCCTACAATGATTCAAGCCAGAAACATTATCTGGTCTGCTCTTAAATCTAGGTTACACGGCATAGGCACAGCCAATGAAGCAACTCTACAAATGAAAGTTCCTAACGAGGACGGAGAAGAAACAACCATCTTTGTAGGAGGTTGGGAAAACAGAGAAAACTACCGAGGAATGACAGACGTTGTTCACATCACGTTTGACGAGACCGACACACTCAAGGACTTTTTTTTATCTTGGCTAGAAATCTTTAGACCAATGTTTCTCGACACAGGAGGGTCAGCAGATTTTGTAGGAACGCCAAAAAAAGAAAGCGGCAACCTTAAAAGACTAGAAAAAGAAGCACAAGGGAAATCTGACTGGGAGTGCTTTCACTTCACTTCAAGAGACAATCCTTTCCTGGCAGTTTCTGAAATAGACGCTATGGAGAAGGAATATGAGAGAGACAGAGAATCCTACCGCCAGGAAGTCTTAGCAGAATACATAGAAAACGCTGGGGCATTGTTCAAATACGAAGCTCTCGTTGACGTATTTTCCAATACCGTCACCAAAGAAAATGCTAAGTATCTTATAGTGGATATAGCAGACGACGGTACAGACAAAACAAAGTTCTCTTTTTGGGAAGGATTAGAAGAGTACAGACGAGAAGAGTTTGAAAGACTTAATACTGAGGGAATAATCCAAAAGATACGTGAGTATGCTTCACAGGAGAGAATCCCTTACTCAAATATCGCTGTAGATGCTATCGGTGTAGGTGCAGGGGTTGCTTCTTCTTCACAACTAGACGGAATCATAGGTTACAAGTCTTCTTTTGCTCCAATAAAGACCGACTTAGACCCTACAAGGCTACCTAACGTGTCTTATACTTCAACTGCACCACTTACATCAGATTACAAGAATCTTCGTTCACAATGTGTTTTTGTGCTTGCAGACCATGTAAATAACCACAAGGTAGCTTCTAAAGTAACAGGAAGGATGAAGGAGGCGGTAATCGAGGAACTTTCTATATATCAGGATGCGTCCACTGGGGACGGTAAAAGAATGGCTACCATGAAAGAAGATGTAAAGTCTATTCTCGGCAGAAGCCCAGACGACTCTGACACGTGGATTATGAGAATGTATTTTGAGCTTAGAAAGAAAATACTACCAGATACTGGGGGTGAAAGAAGTGCTGTTATAGACAAACAAATAGCCCTCATGAGAGCAAAAGCGCAACAAAGTAAAAGTAACAAGTAGACACGCAAAAAAATGTCCCCTACACTTAAACTATACTAATCTAGTTATCAATTTTATGAACATCGACGGTGTAAAATATCTAAACGGTACAACATCACAAGCAGTAGCTTCAGGGGCAGGAATCTTTTATGGCCTTATAGTGAACTCTCATTCATCAGGAACATTAAAGATTTGGGACAACACAAGTGCTGCTACAACTGTTATCTGCAACACAATTACGTTTGCTGCTGGTCCTAACTACATCTTTTTCCCTAAAGGAATCTGCTTCAACACAGGTCTTTACTTTGAAAAAGGCGGAACGATTGACTACACAGCACTCTATAAGACTATTTAGTTAAATGGATACTATCTTCGACAAAGTAAGAGAGATGGAGACTGACGATATCAGTGGGAACACTACGATATCTAAGTATGTTACGTTCTCACTACGGGAAAACATTGAAAAGATTGACGCTTACCTAAACTCTAAGCACATCTCAGGAGAGCTTGACTCACAAGGTCGTGAAAAGCCTTTCTTCAACATTGTCACCGCTGCGGTGAATATCTGGTATCGTGCTACAGATATAGACCGTAAAAACATACGAATCAGGTCTACAAAAGGCTCTCAGATACTTACTTCTTTCCTTGCTACAGCAAAACTACAGTACTGGATGAGAAAGAGTGGTTTTGGGGCATTTTTGAACGACTGGGGGCGTTCCCTAGCTCGTTACGGTTCTTCTGTCTGTAAGTTCGTAGAAAAGGACGGAACTCTTTATGCTGAGATTGTTCCATGGAACAGAATGATTGTTGACCCTATTGATTTTGAGAACAATTTAAAGATTGAAATACTAGAACTTACTCCATCGCAGCTACGTGCTAACCAATACTATAACCAAGACATGGTTGAGACTTTGGTACAGAACCTCACCACTAGAAAGACAACAGATGGACAGCAAAACAAAGACAACAAGGCTGGATATATCAAACTCTACGAAGTTCATGGGGAAATGCCTGTTTCTTGGTACAAGGAAGCTAAAGGGCAGAAAGTCTTAGACGGTGACGACAAGAAGTACGCACAGCAAATGCACGTTATTTCTTTCATAGAAGGCTCAGAGAAAGGAACATACGAAGACTACACACTTCTCTGTGGTTACGAGAAGAAAGACCCTTATATGATTACTCACCTAGTTAAGGAAGACGGGAGAACCCAGTCAATCGGTGCTGTAGAACACCTTATGGAAGCACAGTGGATGGTTAATCACTCAGTAAAGTCAATTAAAGACCAACTTGACCTAGCTTCTAAGCTTATTTTCCAAACTTCTGACGGTAACTTTGTCGGACAAAACGCCCTATCTAACATTGAAACAGGAGACATACTTATCCACGCAACCAACCAACCACTTACACAGGTAAACAACGGAAGCCATGATATTACCTCTCTCCAATCATTCGGCAATATGTGGAAGATGCTAGGACAAGAGATTACTTCTACACCAGATGCTCTTATGGGTAACAACGCACCATCAGGAACAGCCTGGCGACAAGTAGAAGCGTTACAGTCAGAAGCACACTCACTATTTGAACTCTTCACAGAGAACAAAGGACTCGACATAGAGAGAATGATGCGTGATTACGTAATCCCTCACCTAAAGTCAAAATTAGACTCTACAGAGGAAGTTGTAGCCACACTCGATTCTTACGGAATTGACAAGATTGAAGCTGCTTACATCAAAACTAAATCAACAGAGATTGCTAATAAGGTGAACGCTGAAGCACTATTCAAGCAAGCAGAAGAAGGAACACTTACAGAGGAAGCTCAGTTCACCTCACCAGAAGAACAAGCTGTTAAACTACAGCAAAGTATGCAAGACATGGGAAGCGAACGATTCATTAAGCCGTCTGAAATCCCAACTAAAACATGGAAAGAAGTCTTTGACGACTTTGAGTGGGATATCGAAGTAGACGTAACAGGAGAATCTTCATACTCTAAGGAAGACTTAGCAACTCTCACTACTGTATTCCAAACTATTGCCGACCCTGCAAAGCAAGCAGTTCTACAAATGCCTCAAGGAAAGATGCTCTTTAACGAAATCCTCAACAAGACAAGTGCTATTTCACCAGTACAACTCCAAGCATTAACCCCTGTCGGTGGAGTTTAATCGGTGGGGATTACCAACTAACAAAAAAATATGCCTAGACCAAAAAAGGTTGTTGAAACAACCAACGAAGAAGTGTCTCAAAATGTAAACTCTCAAGTAGACGATTCAGTTACAGAGACAAATCCAAAAGTAACACTAGAGAGTATTCCTCTCTCAAATGAAGCTCGTATAAACTATATGACCGTTCTCAATGCTTATCGCATGAAGAACCCTGCAAAGTTTGAACAGAAGCGAGAGTCCTTTATCAAGAAAATGTTGTCACTATAATGCGAAACCCAAATCAAAAGATGCGCTACTCTGACGAAGAGTTGGGGCTAATCAAAAACACATTCGCTGGAGATGACACAAATCTCTACGCAGTCCGTAAGCACATGCTTGGGGCTACACTCACTGAAGGAGAGCAGAAGTTTATTGAACAACTAACACCAGAGCTTAAAGCACTCTTAAATAAGTGCTTTAACCCTACTATTGACGGTGACTCCCCACTATTCCAGTTAGTAGACATGAAGATGCCACTTAGTCCTGACCTAAAAGGAAAGACTAAGGAAGAAGCAGAGGACATTATTGCTATCAAGCAAGCCCAAATTGACTATGTTCAGTCAAGACTAGATGCTTTTGAGGGTACAAAATCAAGTAGTTTGTCTCTTGAAGCTATGGCAGACCTAAAGGCTTCTAATGCGTTTATAAACATACAAGCTCGTAACTATCTACTCTCTTACATAGACTCGTTCGTTAATGACTTGCGTAACCTAGCAGGACAGAAGGACGAGACTATAGAACAGACTAAGCAGAGACTTGCAAAGGACTCGACTAAATAGTTGCGTACTATTTGTTTGTTCTCTACACTTAAAAATATAAGGATTCGTTGTCTATCCTAAAAAGACTCCTAAAAAACTATGAACGAAGAACTTGATGAGGAGGTCATCTCAACCACTCCAACCGAGGTAGTCGAAGAAACTACTGAAACTGTTGAAACACAGGAAGAAGAATCTGTAGAAGAAGTCAAAGCTCGACTTGCGAAAGCAGAAGAGTTAGCTCAAAACTATAAAATTCGTGCTGAAAAGGCAGAAAAGAAGTCAAAAACTGAAACTAAGCCAACTAGTAACAGCGACCTTTCAGGACTCGATATCTTTGCTCTTACGAAAGCAAATGTTGACTCAGAAGACGTAGAGGAAGTAGTAAACTGGGCAAAGTATAAAGGCGTACCAGTAAGCGAAGCTCTCAAGTCTAACGAACTCAACGCAATCCTCAATGTTAGAAAAGACATGCGCGTAACAGCAAATGCTTCTAACACAGGAGCTTCTAGACGACAAACAGGAAAACTCTCAGATGAAGCTCTTCTCAACCAAGCTCGAAGCGGTAAAATGCCAGAAAGCGAGGAAGACTTAGACCGACTTGTGAGACTAAAGACTTTTGGAGGAAAGAAGTAATTAACTCGGTGGGTTAATCACTTAATTTAACCCTAATGGCATTTTCAACTAAAACACTTCGCGACAAGCTTCGAATGAAGCAGCTTGATACAGCTCTTCGTTCAGCTCTCGTTGCGGAAAAAGTATGTCTTGTAGACCGTACAGAAAACAAGATTATCTACTCACCGTACCTATCAGCGGTAACAGCAACAGTACAGGCAGTTGCAGGTACATATACACCAGCAGCTCTTACTACTACTGATGACTCTCTTACAGTAGCTGACGAAGTAGTGGCGTCAACTCATATCTACGGATTTGAACAGATGCTTTCAAACTTCGACCTATTCATGGAGGCTAACATGGAACTTAATCGCTCAGTTGTGTCAGCAATCGACAAGTTCGTTGTAAACAACCTCTGTGAAGACGGAACAGGCACATACACAACTCCAGTAGGAGGATTCACGACTGCTGCTAACGTTCCAATTATCCTTTCAAACATTGTTTCTAAGGTATCTGGTTACTCAGAAGTTATGAACGGTATGTATGTAATCGTAGAGAACACTGACCTAACTGGAATTATTCAGTCACAGGTTGGTCTTGGTTACTCATACGCTGATGCTGCGCTTAACAACGGATACGTTACATCTCTTATGGGTGTAGATATCTACGTTGTACGCTCAGGTACATTCGCAGATGAAACTACTTCAACTGTTTCAGGTACAAAGACTTGGACAAACGCAGGACACCGTGTAGGTGGCGTTAAGAACGTTACCACATACGCTGCTCCTCGTGGAGTTCAGTTTGAAGAAAAAGGTGTAACAGGAAAGACTGGTAAGGAAGTTGTGGTGTGGGGTCTTATCGGCTTCAAAGCTTGGACACCTCGTGCCACTCTTACTATCGACATTACACTTGCATAGTTTACTAGCTCCCCTTTTTGGGGGCTTGTAGGGCAATTTCTCCCACCGAGTTATGCCTTACAAATCCCCCGAAAGGTAATATATAAAAAACTATGAACTTTAACCTAAACAAGCAAACATTTCAAGCAGTTGAGTTCGTTCCAGTAACACTAACAGCAGCAGCTACGAATAGCGCAACAAACTCTATTCCACCTGCAATTAAGTCAGTTGTTGTTACAGGAGTCACTAACGACGCTAACGATTGGATTACGCTACCTGATATTGCAGACGTTCCACTAGGACACGAAATCGTTATTCAGGCTAACGCTGGTTCAAACTTCGAGCTTCGTACACCTGCTTCAAGTAACACAAAGATTAACGACGAAGATGCTGACGGCACTAAGGAGTATTTGGTAACAGACACCCACACAGTTAAGCTCTGGAAAAGAACTTCAACTGGATGGACAGGTGTTTCTTACACAAAGCTCGGTGCAGTTGTAACCGCAGTAGTCCCAGATTAGTCCTTTAGGCTCACAGGAAACTGTGGGTCTTGTAGGGTTAATACCCAAATAAAAACACTATGGTATTATTTGAAGCCACAAATCGCACGGGAATGATTCAATTACTAGAAGACTGGACTGGTACAGAGTCATCTTCTAACTACACACGCCAAGTAAAGACAAGGGACTTGAACCTAGGTCTTGACGACTATATGTCATTGTCTATCCCTTCGTCTGGAACGTGGCAAGCTGACGACTTCAACCATACACGCTATCCTAACTTCACTTTTGATATTGTTTCAGGGCAACAGGACTACAACTTTGATGAAGACGAGCAGGGAAACAAAATCCTAGACATTTATCGTGTGGAAATCAAAGACGCTAACGGGGTAAAACACTTAATTACTCCTTATAATGAAATGGACGAAGAGTCGTCCATCTGGGAACAAGAGTCAACAACAGGAACACCTACACGAGCTTACAAAGTAGCTAACGGAATTTTCTTCGACCCAACACCTAACTACAACTCAACAAACGGAGGGCGTATCTGGTACGCTAGAACGCCAAAATACTTCACTGTAGCGTCAGGAACGTCAGACGATACTACAGAGCCAGGTATACCAAACTCACACCACGTATACCCAGTTTTATGGGCAACATATAACTACTGGCTGCCACTAGATACAGCAAAAGCTAACCTTTACGGAGCTCAACTAGCAGCCAAGAAAAAAGAAATTCAAGAATACTACTCTAAGAGGACGCGAGACGAAAGACCTCAAATGAAAGCAAGAGTAGAAAGTACAAGGTAACATGCCAATCACCCCCACTAACCAGGTAAAGAACGCAGTAAGCCCGAGTAACCAAGAAAAAGGGAATTTCTACCTTTTAACAGAAGCTGGAGATTTTTTAACACAAGAAGATATGGGGCTAATTATTTTAGACCAACTGAGTTACAGCTTTGTTGGTGTCAATCAACTAAAAAACACAGTAAGTCCAACTAACGAAACTAAATCATAACTTATGGCTAACAAGAAAATCAGCGAACTCACAGCATATACAACACCCATATCAGGAGATGTTTTACCTATTAACGATACAGCAAATACTACAACCAAAAAAATAACTGTAGACAACCTTTTCAAGATGTTGTCGTCTCTTTTTCGTATCAAAGACTCATCTGACACAACTAAACAACTTGCTGTAGATATTTCAGGTTTTACAACAGCCACGACTAGAACTCTTGTTATCCCAAACGCTGATACAACAATGGTTGCTACAGATGTAACACAAACAATATCAAACAAAACTCTTGGGACAGGTACTAAAGTAGCCATTGGTTCAGACGCTGACAAAGACATGTACTACAGAGCTTCTGACGGTACACTAACTCGTATTCCTGTAGGAACTGACAACCAAATACTTAAACTCAACGGCACAACCCCTAACTGGGAAGCTGAAGCTGCTATAGCAGACGCAACACAAACATCTGCGGGTATTGTAGAGTTGGCAACAGCGTCAGAAATATCTGCTGGTACAGCAACAGGCAGTGATGGTCCGCTTACAGTTACACCAGACCAACTGTTACTAGCTACAAAAATAGCAAAGCTGGACTACCAAGCTTTTACAGCAAGCGGGACTTGGACTAAGCCTTCTTTCTGTGGAGGTGACGAACTTGTTTTAGTCCAAGTATGGGGTGCTGGTGGAGGAGGAGGCGGGGGGACTTCTGTTACAAACGCAGGTGGTGGAGGAGGAGGAGGTGGTGCATATACACAAGCTGTTTTTAAAGCTAGTGACCTTGCTTCTACTGTTTCTGTGATAGTTGCCACTGCACCAGCGGGTGGGGCTGGTTCTGCTGGTACGGCATCTGCTGGTACTGCTGGAGGAACTTCAAGTTTTGGCTCACTACTACAAGCATTTGGAGGAGGAGCAGGAGGAGGAGCTGGTGCAGGTGGTGACGGAGGAGGCGGGGGTGGAGGTGGGTTGTGGGGCGCAGGTACAAATGGTTCAACAAACAGTCCAACAGGAGGAGCTGGTGGAGCACCAGGAGGTGGAGCAGCAGGAACAGACGCTGCTGGTTTTGGTGGCGGAGGTGGGACAGCTTCAACAACTTCTGGTAGAGGTGTAAACGGAGGTGGAGGCGGAGCTCGAGGAAATACAACAGGAAACCCTGGTAGTGGAGCTCCTTCTGTTTACGGAGGAGGAGGTGGTGCAGCTGGTGGAACTTCTGGTCAAGGAACTCCTGGAACTTCTATTCATGGAGGCAACGGTGGAACAACAGGAAATGCTGGTAGTGCACCTGGAGGAGGTGGTGGAGGAGGTATTCCTAACGGAGTGAACACAGGAGGAGCAGGTGGAAGAGGAGAGGTTAGAGTATTTGTACTGTAATATGAAAACGAAAACCATTAACACATTCTCAGGAGGTATAGCAGAAGACGTACGAGAGGCAAGGACAAACACTTTTTCATACGCCAGTGGTTTTGATACTTTCTCAAACTCTCATCGTATTTCTCCTTACAGAATAATGGAAACTGAGTCAGTAGACTCAGGTACTTTGTCTACGTTTGGGATTACTGAAACTGTGATAATGAAAGATAGTGTAAACACAAACATATATGCTCTTGGACATTCTTCAAGCGATAACAACATTAAATTCTTTCAGAAAGCTACCGCCATGGACATTACATCATCTTTTCAAGCGTGTACTGGCGGAGAGGATTCAACAGGTAACGTCATTCCTGGAACACTTGCGGCGTATAATGCTAAGCTGTATGCGCTAAGAACAGACAACGTAAACACAGTGCTTGTAGAATATGACCACTCAACGTCAACTCTTGCAGCAAAGCAAGATGGTGGTTCTGGTCAAAGTCTTAACGGTATTTCTGCAAACGTCAGACCTTTTGTTCACCCAATGGATGATATTTTGTATGTTGGGCATTCTAACTGGGTATCTAAACTAGACGGAACAACACTTACCAGAAACGTACTAGAACTACCATCAGAAATCTATATAACGTCACTCACCTCTTTTGGGGCTTACCTCGCTATTGCAACTGCGCCTGTAAACGGAGGAATATCATCAAAGGTTTACTTGTGGAACAGAGACACATCAGTGACTACAGTAACGGAAGTCATTGACTTTGGAGAAGGAGAGCTTAAAGTTTTAGAAAACATTTCAGGAACTCTTGTAGGGATTATGTCTAACAAAATTCCTACAACAAACTCACTGTTTAACATAAAAACAAAACTTTCTCTTAAAACGTATGTAGGAGGACAGCCTGTAACTCAAAAAGAAGTGACAACAACTTCGTCTGTATTTGCACTTCATTCGTACAAAGCAAAGCAAAGTAATAAGCTCTTTTTTGCTTGTTCAGCATCACTTAATGGAACAGCACTTAATCAGATATGGGTTGCTGGTTTTAATGACGCAGGGCAGTGGTTTATGACACCAGACAGACTCATAAACAACAACACAGCACTTACTGGGCAAATAAACGGATTTTCTCTTTTGGGCGACTATTTGTGGGCTGGTTTTAATGATGACGGCTCATTTTTTAGAACACGTTTTACGTCAGCAACGTACCCAACAGCAACATATGAATCTCTTACAAATCACTCGATGGACTTAGACGACAGAACTAAGAAAAAAAAGCTTCACTTTGTCTCTGTTGCCAAGTCAAGCACTGCTGGGCAACTGGTTGTGTCTGTTTCTGTTGACGGCGGAGACTACCAATCAGTCGTAACACTTTCTTCTGGTAGTTTTTTAGTAAAAAAAGAAGCAAGACTTGCAACCGCTGCTCCTTTTACTGACGGTTACGAGTTTAGGTTTAAAGTAGAAAGCACGAACGGCGCAGAAATGACAGAGCTAAAGTATGCTTACGAGGTTATAGAAAAAAACATTTAACATGGAAGAAAGAATTTTGAAACTAGAACAAGAACTTGTTGAGTTAAAAGCTATTTGCATGAAAGACAATTTTGAAGCGAAGCAAATCTTTAGGAAAGATATAGACTTTGTTGGGCGTATTGGTTTTTTTACAAAAACTGGCGTGAATCAGCAAACAGCCGTCACGCCAGTAGGGACACCTTCTGGCACTTACCAGCAGTCAGAGGCTCAAGCGCAAGTAACAGCAATCAACGCAATTATAACAAGGTTAAAAAATTTTGGACTATTTGCATAATGTCCTCTAAAATAACACTATGGATACCACTAACGTAATAACAGCAGATAGCCTAAAACAGCAAAAGGCTCTTACGATACCAACTTTCACACCAAGTAACATAGACTTGAACGCTATTTCTACACCTATTACCACAGGAATAGCTAATGACTACACAGCACTTCAAAAGCAACTTGACCTAGCTAACCAGCAGCAGACAAAAGGAGCACAGGAACAGATAGATATAATGCAAGTCCTAACAGGTAGAACTGCCGACCTACAGCAAGCTCAAGAACAAGCAGGTGTAAACACAGAAACAGCAAACCTAAACAAATACGCAGAACAGCTCGCCAACCTAAACGCACAAGCATCGGCTCTTAATCGTGAAGCTCAAGCTGTTCCACTACAAATTCAACAGGAATCTCAAGGAAGAGGTAGAACAGTAGCAGGCGTAGCACCTCTAGAAGCCGCAAGGTTACGTGAAAACGCTCTTAAGGCACTTTCTATTGGACAACAAGCAGATATTGCAGCAGCAGCAGCTACAGGCTCTCAGCTACGTCTTAACGCAGCAAAAGAAAAAGCACAGCAAGTAGTAGACTTGAAATACAAGCCACTTGAAGAACAGCTTGCTATCCGAAAACAACAGTACGAACTAAACAAAGATATCCTATCTTCAATAGACAAGAAACGCACAGAGTCTCTTAATGCGGCTATTAAACGTGAAGAGACAGCACTGGCGGAGAAGAAGGCTAACGAAAAAGCAGTATCAGACATGGTAATAAACGCAAGAACCCAAGGTGTAGACCCATCTCTAGCAGATAGGGCTTCTAAAGCTAAAAATCCCAGCGAGGCGGCAGCAATACTTGGTAGATATGCTGGGGATTATTGGGGAACAAAACTAAAGATTGCTCAATACAATAAAGTTCTATCAGAAACAAATAAAATTGACACACAAACTAGTGGTCTTAAATTACAACCAACTGGTGTTGTAACCACTCCTAATGGAGATGCTGTAAGCCTCCCCAACGAGACTCTTGGTGCTATTGGAAGATTGAAACTTAACGAAACACAATCAAATGCAGTTGCTTTTGTGTCTCGAATGATTCAAGCAGATGCGGCTCTTAAAAAACAACTTGGAGGAATAAAGCCACTGGGAGGATTTTATGAAACATCTGGTTATGACCCAACATCTTTTGGTTCAGGGGTTGGGCGTGTTGTTGGTTCTGACCAAAGTCGTATTTATAACACAAATGCACAAGACTTCATACGAGCAAAACTTCGTAAGGAATCAGGTGCGGCAATCGGTCAAGATGAGTTTGATGCTGATGCTAAAATATACACCCCTTCTGGAATGGGTCTTGATGAAAAAGATTTACTTTTAGCAGAGACAAAACGTCAGGAAGCTATTAAGTCTATGATTGCACAAGCTGGTCCAGCAGCACCTTATCTCCAACAGTATTTTGAACAAACAAAAACCAAAGGGTATGAATATGACCCGTATCTAGATGAGCAAGTTATACCTTCTATCAGTGGAACTAATACAACATCTTCATCAGCTTATGCAAGTAGCCTATTAGATAAATAAATTTATGGAAAATAAACTATCAAAAGACCAAGTAAAAGCAATACTAGAGGGCGCACCAAAAGGAACAGAACCTTCAAAAGTAATTGATGGGTTAGTTGCCCGCGGGTACACCTTAGAAGGATTTAACGAAAAGCCTACAGTAACACAGCAAGCTAAAGACGTTGCCACAGGGTTTGTTAAGGGGGCAGGAAGGACTCTAGTAAACACTGCATCAGGCATACAGGACATAGGACAAGGTGTTTTGGGTGGTGTCGAAGCTCTAGCAACTGGTAAGCCTCTATCAGAAACAAAAGCACTTAGACCAGAAATGGGCGTAGAAGCACTAAAAAAAGAAACACCACAAGGTCAAGCAGTTACTCAAGCATTACAACCAACTAACGAAGCACAGAAACTAGGAGGACAACTAGAAACAGGAGCAGAACTTCTTTTGGGAGGTGGAGCTGGTCTTATTAAAGATGCTACGGTTGGAGGAGTAAATCTACTAGCTAAGGGGATTTCTCCTGTTACTGGTTTAGTGAAGAAAGGAGGTGAAGTATTATATAAGTCAGCATTTACCCCAAGTGTCAGAGAAGCAGAAAACATACTTGCTTATGAGGCTTCGCAACCAGCTACTTTCTCAAGACTTTATGGAGCAGGTGCTATTAAAGGTAACTCAGCATTTAAACCAATAACTGTAGGAGAAACAGCTCTTAGAAGTGGAATAGCTGGGACAGAAAAACAAGTTGGTGTACAAGCTAAAAGAGTTGCAGATACTCTTTATAAAAAAGAAATCGCCCCTGCTGTAGACAGCATAGAAGGAGTTATTACAAAAGATGAACTTTTTGCACCAATAAAAGAACGTATTGCTGGAATCACTGACCCTTCAAAGAGAAAAGCTTATGAAGATGCTTTTGAAGCGTTAGCAGATGACTACAAAGATGTTACGCAATATACATTTAAAGAAGCTCAAAAGTTAAAGTCTGAGATTGCAGAATTTACGCCAGCAAAAGTCTTTAGGGGGCAAGATGTTGCTAATGAATTTAGAATGTTAAAGGCAGATATGGCAGATGCTATTCGTCAAAAGACTTATGATGCCCTAAAAGATGTAAATATTAAACAGAAGTATATAGACTACGGTAATCTACAGGAACTACAAAAAGTAGGTGTAAAAGCAATTTCAGAAGGAGGTCTTAAAGGAGGATTCGGAGGGTTCTGGTCAACTGTATATGACAAGGCAATGACACCAGTTAAAACTGTTGGTGGTAAAGTAATTTATCGTATTGGAGACAAGCTACAGGTAACAGCTCCAAAAGGGTTTGAAGGTAAAAGTTTTTCTGAATATCTAAAAGCAGTAGGGTTTTTAATCCCACAAGTTTCAGAAGAAGTTGTTAATAACCCCTAGAAGCTGCGTTTATTAGCTCTATAACAAATCTTGTTATAAAACCTAGTACGATAAACCCTAAAATAGCTGTAAGCATATCTTTACACTACCACCAAGTACTCTCTTTGTCATGTGTATAAGTATTTAAACCTAAGAAGTATTATCTTATTAAGGGTTCTTATTCATTGGGCGTACAACCCATTATAAAAGCATTTATACCCTATTATTTAACTGATAATGGGGTATTCACCCTATTATGATAAATATTGTTGTATTCCCAGTAGTCAACTACCGAGTATACTTTTACTGGTTTTCCTCTACACATTTTCTTAAACCCAGTTTGTTTAATTATCTTTTTCTTTTCCAAAGACTTGTATATTTTCGAGATTGTTCTATGGTCTACTTTAAACTTTTTCTCTAATGTTTTGTTGCTAACAAATGATTCCCCATCTTCTCCTGCGTGTTGCTTTATAATGCAATATATTGCTATTTCCTGCATTGATAAGTTGTCTAACATACAGTTAGGAATCATTGTAAAATGACTCTTTTGTATCATGAAAACGCTATTATTTTAGTAATAGCCGACAAGTAGTGATGGTTTTCCTTAGTTCCTACTCCGCTTGCAAGTAGAATAGGAACTAAAGATGCAAGCTAACCTTTCGGCTACTTTTAGTATAGGGTACATTTTAAACAGAGCAAAGTAAAGTGGATAACTTGCACACTTATAAAATGTCCCCCACACTATAATAAATAGCTCAAGAGAGCTTTCCATATGCCAGACGACTACAAAAACATTATCAAACTAGCCAAACTGCTTGAAAACAAGCAACTTTTGGATACCGAAGATTTAAAAGGTTTTGTATCTGACATTGTAAACGCTTTTGCTCAATTTCGCTCTGCTTCTCAAGAAGTAAACAAAGAAACTAAAGAAACCCTAAACCTCGCTCTAAAGCAACTAAACGCTGAACACGATAGAATCCTCGAAGAACTAAAAACAACGAAGCTAGAGGCAAAATCTGACGTTACAGAGGCTCTTAAAGCCGCGCTTGCTGACTGCAAGAAAATGTGTGATGACATTATGGAGATGAAGCCTCTCGACGGTAAAGACTCTGACCCTCAAGAAGTTGCTAACCTCGTCTTGGCGCAGATAAAACTACCAGAATACGAACTGGTTACACCTGAAAAAACACGAGACAACCTAGAATCCCTTGTTGGTGATGAACGTCTTGATGTTTCAGCGGTAAAAGGAATTGAGGAATTTATAAAGGGACTAAAACTTTCAGCTAACAAAGTCTTAGGTGGAGGAGCTAGACTTCTTTCATCTCTTTTTGATGTAGCAATTACATCTCCTTCAAATAATCAGGTACTAAAGTACAACGCAACTAGCGGGAGATGGGAAAACGGAACTGTTTCTGGTGGTGGAACTCCAGGAGGCTCTACTACACAAGTCCAGTTCAACAACGCTGGAGCTTTTGACGGTAGCGCTAACTTAACCGTAGACGTAACCAACGGAGAACTTACCGCTGCTGCTGGAATTATAACCTCAAACCTAACAGTAAACACACTAGGAGAGGGTGTGGTGCACTCTGATGTTTTAGGAGCTTTTTCTGTGTCGCCAGTTGACCTAGCTAGTGAAGTTACTGGAAATCTTCCTGTGACGAACTTAAACAGTGGGACTTCCGCAGACGCTACTACGTTTTGGCGAGGAGATGGAACGTGGGCAGTACCTTCTTCATCAGGTGCCAACACAGCACTTTCTAACCTTGCTTCTGTAGCGATAAACACTTCCCTTATTTCAGACACAGATGATACTGACGACCTTGGTTCTGCTTTGATAGGGTGGAGAACTGGATACTTTACAACTTCTTTGGTAACTCCAAAAGTAACAGCAGATACAACTGCTGGTCTCTTAATTGAATCAGCAAACGGAACAGATGTTGGAGTTTTAGGAGCTGCAAACACAGCAAATGTTACCTGGTACGGAACACATAATTTTGGTACAAACTCAGCGGACTACCACCAAATAGCTGGTGGTACTGGTACAATTTCAGACACAGCAACTGGTTCTTCAACAGACATAAACATAAATCTTATCCCTAAAGGAGCTGGAAGGTTACAAGCTGGTGGGGTGAACGTACCAACAGTTTCTTCAACTGACACCATAACAGGTAAAAGAATCCAGCCTCGCACTGCTTCATCTACTACATCCTCTAACCTGTCTCCTGACCTTTCAACAGCAAATGTCTACTACCGTACCACACAAACAGCAACACTTACGATTGGTGCGCCAACAGGAACACCAGTTATAGGTGAAACAATCATGATGTATATAGATTCAGCAGGAGCGCAAACAGTAAACTTTAACGCTACATACATTCCGTTTGGTGCAGCGTTTCCTGCAACTACAACAGCAGGAAAGACACTGATGATTTCCGCTCAGTACAACGGAACTAACTGGAAAACTTTGTGGGCTAACGCAGTATAACTATGGCATCAGGATTTAAAAAAGCAACAGTTACATCAGGAGACGTACCATCAACACAAACAAACTTTCCTGCTTATGTTGACTTGTCACGTATTGGAATTACAACACTAGCGGAAGCACAAAGTGTTCGTGTATATGCTGATAGTAGTAAAACTACGGAATGGGCTAGAGAAATCGTATCTGCTTCTGAAATGCACACTAAAATACCAAGTCTGACATCAACAACAGACATATACGTTGATTGGGATGGTGTACGTGCAGACTATTCTCCTACAGACACATATGGACGTAACGCTGTGTGGAGTAGTTACGAGTTTGTTTCACATCTTATAGGAACAACTGACAGCGCTGGGAACCATAATCTAACAGCAAATGGAGGTGTTACGTTGGGGGGAGTTGCTGGTCAAATCGGAAACGGAACTGACTTTGATGGTACAAATGACACTGCTACAAGCACAGGAAGTAACATGGGGGCAAAGGGAGCTTTTGCTGTTCAGTTTTGGATAAATCCCGACACAGTAAGTACAAGACAGGGGGTGGTAATGAACACTGACGGTACTGGTTTTGCTGGTGACAGTTTTGGTGTAGAAATGGGTGGTACAAGTGGAGTTTTACAGTTTAGACTTTCAACCTCTTCTGTTGGAAGTGGTTTTTCTAGTCTTGATTCTAGTGCTTCAATGACAACTGGGTCATGGCAAAAAGTAACAGCAACAAGAAATAGTAACGTGGCCTCTATCTATAGAAATGGTACATCTATAGGTTCTTCTTCTGGTTTTGTTACTGCAAACTCAAACAACTTAGCTTTGTTCGGAATTGGAGCGTTTGGAACTGGGGCATTTCTTTACTACGACGGCAAACTTGACGAAGTTCGTATTGCAAACTTTGAAATAACTGCAAATTGGGAAACCACAGAATATAATAATCAATCAGATGAATCTGGTTTTTGGGGAACGTGGACAACGGTAACAGGATTTACACCTTCTCCAATGATACATATGATGGGTATAACAGGTGGAATAATATAAAAATACATAACGGGATAGCATAATATGAAACCAGAGACAATCGGAGAACTCAACATAATGAACCAAACACTAATCGAAAAAATCGATGCTCACATCGAAACCTCTAACCTCAACTACGAAAAAATGTTGGATGCTATTTCTGAACTTAACAAAACCTGTGGTCTAACCCTTCAACAAGCTCTTAAAACTAACGGTAGAGTAAACATAATAGAACCACTTGCATTGGATTACCAAGAAAACCGTGCCCGTATCAGGGGTGCGGTTACGTTTGCAAGTATAGTAGGAGCAGCAGCAATAGCTGGGTCGGTTATGCTCGGAAAACTGTACGTGGACACGGTAAAACGTGACACAGCAGACATGGTATACACTAAAATCATTAACAGTTTAGATTTAGAATATGAAGAAAGTAAAAGTAACAAAGAAACCAAAACTAGTAGTAAAAGTAACTAAAAAGTAACAAAAACAACACCTCCGTGCGGGAGGTGAAGCCAAATTGTTCGGTTTGATTATTGCATGCGTACTCATTTTACCACTTTACCACTAACAAGTCAATAGATTTATGAATTACTTAGGAGCATTTGACACAAGAACAACTCAAGAAAAAACTAGAGACTTTAACCTTTCAGAGGTAAAAGCCTACGGTACTGTTACGTTTGAAGAACGTGAGCCTGTGTCATATACAGTGCGTAATCAAAACGGTTCTGGGTCGTGTGTTGCGCAAACTGCCGCTAAAATGCTAGAAGTCTGGAGTAAAATTCACGATGACAAGAGCACCCCAGAAAACTTTTTTAAGTGGGCAGTCTATAGTGCGACACCCACTTACCAAAACCGCACCAATAAACCATCTCTTGGTATGAACTTTGTAGACGGACTTGGCTTTTCTGTTAAAAAGGGAGTGTTTCTTGAAAGTGAAGTCCCGTCACAAAATATGTCTGATTCAGAAATGGACAACTACAAAGTAACAGCTAAGCCACAACTTGAACGACCTACAGCTTACGGGAAGGTGCCTATAGACTTCTACGCTGTAGCGTCAGAAATTGACGATAGCGGGGCTGTAATGCTCTGGTTCAAGTGTTCATACGATGAGTGGTCAAGAGACGTTCCTGTGGGCATTTCTGACAGCGAGGCAGTACGTCACTCTGTAACCGCAGTCGATAAGATTATATGGAAAGGGGTCGAGTATATAATTATTGAAGATTCGTGGGGAAAGTGGCTTAGTTCTTCAGATGTTCCACTAAAAGACGGGCAACGTGCTATTACAAAGGAATTTTTTGACAAGCACTGCTACTTTGCGGGGGCTTTTACTTCGTTTTCTTTTGACGGCGGAGTAAAGCCGTCGTGGACATGGAAAAAAACTATGAAATATGGACAAACATCAGAAGATATAAAAAAGTTCCAAGAAGTTTTAAAATACGAAAAGTTTTTTCCGTCTAACCAGGAATGTACTGGGTTCTTTGGTGGGATTACCGCCAGAGCAACTATACAGTGGCAAGTTTCTCATGGTATGAACGACTTTAAAAACGAAACAGACATGAGAAAAGTACAAGCTGGGATTAAGTCAATAACATTACTAAACAAAAATTATAACTAATATGTCAGAACAGACACTTATTCTTGTGCCTATTATTATCGGGGTTGTGGAAGTTGTTAAAAAGGTTGGTTTGAAAAATAAGTACGCTCCGCTTCTTGCGCTTGCGCTTGGTATTGCGGGTGGACTTGCGGTAGTTTCAAACGACGTTCAAGGTTTAATCCAAGGAACAATGTTAGGACTTTCTGCGTCTGGTCTTTTTGCTGGGTACAAGACAGTTGTTAAGTAACTGTGGACAACCAGCCTTCACAGTCAAGTGAGATGGGGTAAACTATGTGTGGGGTGATTGATTCACTCACTATTATCTGAAAAGCCATTCCTTGTGGGGGTGGTTTTTTAGTTATCCCCCTTTTTATATTTTAGTAAGGTGTATACTTTTTACAGACGTGGCATAAAGTGGGAGTAGCCATGCTCCCCGCCACGACCAGTTCTATGAAAGGATTGCTATGAGTCCACTTTTAAAAGAGTTGGCGATGAGATTCGCCGACAAGCAAGCTACAGATGTCATACTCGACGAGTGTGGTATCCAAGTCCTTGACGGAGTTGTGTGGAGAAACACAACCGTACTACGCACCGTGAACAACGTGGTGTGGGAAGTGAAGTATCTCTCTATGCGAGGGTTGCTATGCCATCACCCAATGGTACACACCCTTGTCCGTTTAAAGGACTACGATGAAAAAGCCACATAACCCAGTATTGGACAAAGAACTAGGAGCTATGCTCTACACGTGCATTATTTGTGGTACTAAAACACAAGGTGCACCATACGGTCGCTGGGGTGACATAGGTGGAACCTGTGGACGCTCTTGCGAAGCTACGAAAGAAGCACAACCCCGTGATTTTGGAGAACCACATGAACATTCTGTACTACCTGGCGGCAGCCATTCTGATGATCACGATGTCAGTCCCAGCCAAAGCTGACCTACTCAAACACCTCGAAGGCAAAAAACTTGTATATGTTGGCGTTTGCTGGTTCGACAAGGACGGCACACTGACATTCGACAACAAGGCAAGAAAAACTGTCCTTGACTGCTCGGTGGGCATGGCACTACCTGACGAAACCAAGCATTACGTGCTCTTGTACCACAACAAAAAGCCAAGCAAATTGGTGGTGTACGACGAGACAACCAAGAAGCAGGTGACGCTATGGGTCGGGAACTCAATTTAGCCCCAAAAAGACACAAGCAACCCCTCAAAAGGTTGCTTTATTGTCCCTTATTTTTACATATTTTTACGGTAAAATGTATATGTGCAACCAGAGGCACGCATTATGATATACCCATATACTTCTCGACTTAGACGATGGTGGAAAAGGTTTATTAACAAAATAGAGAACGACTAAACGAGAAAGCGACTAGTGCATGTAGTCGCTTTCTCAGTAGTATTGTTGTTTGAAAATTCCTCATCTTAAATTGTAAGACACCGAGACTCCACTTGGAGTGAAATGTGCAAATGCACTGCCCATATTATATATGGTTTAGTAACATGTCAACAGTTGGATATCCACAGGTATAACTTTTGTGATGTGGTAGTATATAGGTGTTGGTGGGACTTTGGGGGAATCTCATGCATGAGGACGACGACGGCAACCTGTCAGTGTACCTTGTAAGTACATTTCCCCACAGTCTCATCAACAAGACGGTAGTCGTTGGGGGAAGTATGAGGCGTATCCATAATCTCGAGAGCGCTACGTCGCAGGTATCCTCAATTTTCCCCACAGGCTACTGTCTTAGAACAAACATGTAATTGTCAACTAGATTGTAAACTAGCTGGAACTTTGTAACTTAAATAGGAATGGCGGAATATACTAGTAAGCTCATGTGTAGGCGGATAACCCGTCGGTTACATGTTCGGAAAGTTCTAGTCACTCCCTTCCTATTTAAGTTAGAGAGTTCCAAGTCTTTTGTTTATTATGTCCATGTACTCTTTTTCTTTCTCCATGAGGATGTAGTTACGCCCTGTGTTTCTTGCCGCGATAGCGGTTGTGCCAGAGCCAGCCGCGTTATCTAATACTAAGTCTCCTTCGTTGGTATAGGTCTTGATAAGGTACTCAAATAGTGCTACGGGTTTTTGGGTTGGATGAAATCCTCTATCTCCACTTGCCCTATTATTAAACTCTTGAACAGAACTAGGGTATCTCATTTCATCATTTCCTGCATCATTTTCTTTATCATAATCACCTTTTATATTCCCAACAAAATCACCACTTGCGTGTCTTGATTTATCACTATAAGCATATTTTGTTCTTTCTTTACCACCCCCAACTCTTTCTTCTTTTATAGGGTAGTAATTTACTTTCCCTTTTGCAAATACTAAAACATCTTCGTGTTCTTTCATTGGGGCATACTTAGCTTGTGCAAAGTTTGAAGCACATCTTTTTTTATATATCCAAGAATACTTAAACATATTAGGATTACTCATAACCAGAGCACTCGTAAAAGGTTGCGAAGCAGTCAATACAATCGCACCGTTATCTTTTATAATTCTTTTATACTGTTCCCATAGCGGTTCAAAGGGAATGATGGTGTCCCATTTACACGCAGTTGTTCCATAAGGTAAGTCACAAAGTATCATGTCTATGCTCTTATCGGGTATCTGCTTCATTAGCTCTAAGCAGTCTCCGTGCAACACAGTGTTTATCATGTATATATTTTACCACCTCCCCTCTCCCCTGTCATGTGTATATCCCCCTGTAAGATTCCCTTCTCTCCTACCTAGACACACCCCATTCTACTCCTTGCATTGAGTTCCGAAGTCTCCTGTATTCCTCTTGAGTGTTAGTTCCTGTATCTCCTTCGTGATGTACTTATTAAAAAGCAAATCCTTATCCTACAGATGTCCACTCTTTCGTTATGTGCTGTGCAAGGGCTAGGTCGTCAATGGGTGAGACGTTGCCTAGACTTTAACAACACACAAAGAAAATCAAAGGCATGTTTATTGAGGTGTTGCCTTAAACCTCTACTAGAGAAAATTGTCTTATCCAGAAATATAAAAGGAGTCGTACCACCTCCACTTGTAAGTTAGTGATACTACTCCTTTTATATACAAGTGGATACCTCTAGTATAAAATATCCACCTTATAAGTCAAGACGTTCGTTATCCACAGTTTATTACAGAGGAATATGCTATACTATGAAGACCATTCATCCATATTAGTGATGTAATGTTAAGTAATGTAATGTATGCAAAAAGAAATAACGTTGGACATGTTTTTTAGTCAATTACTAGGTAGACAAGTAAAGGTAGTTAAGTAGTATGTTAAAAGATAAAAAAGTTGAAGATATTTTGTTAAAAGTTTGGGAAGAACAACCAGAAACGTTTAGTTTTCTTTCCAAAGAAGACAAGGAAACCATTATCTCTGAAACACAGGGCTTTATACAAGACATAGAAAAGAAAATGTCTTTTAAAGACAAAGTTAGGTTGTCGAATGTAATACTTAGTAGCTTCTTTAAAGGGAAAAATTCACGCAAGGAGCATGTTGAAATATCTGCCCCAGTAGACTTGTCTAAACCACTACAAAAGTATGTAGAAATGGCAAAAATGGCGACTAATAATGAACCATACTTTCAAATAGTAGGAGAATATAAGTTCAATCGTCTTATAGGAAAAGTTATGCAGGTGATTGAGATGTTACCACTAGATGAGCAAAAACAAGAAGCAACAAAAGCAGTTCTAAAAGACTATCTTTATGACTGTATGAACGAGAACAATTGTATTCGTGTAGACATCTTTAGGGAAATGCAAAAGGATGGATTACCGACCGAAGAACATATCTATGGCTAAGCTCCCAGAAGATATAGGAGCGATGTCTGTCAAAGAAACGATTGCATACTACAAGGCAAGAAAAAACCAGTACAGAGGTATGGGAAAAGCAGGTGTCTTTGAGAAGTTCTACGAAACTCACACAAAGTATTCTTGTACACAGTGTAAAGGTCACGTACCCTACAGAGTTGCTACCACTCAAATAGAAAATAAAAGGGAACTTGCCCCAATTTGTCTTAGGTGTATACTTAAATAGCAGACAAACCAATAGAGGTGCTCACAAAACCCCCTCCTTTGTAAACCTTAATTCGCTTCATTGGATTGAAAAGAACTACAGAACACAGGAGTACAAATTAGACCCCTCAAAAGGTCTTTTTTGTTGTCTAGTCCCCAACCTCTCTAAGAGTTATCCCCAAGACAAAAACTTTACTTACAGGTATACTTACAGTACCCCTCAAAAAGGAACTAACTAAACAATGATTATGAAACAAAGAGAAATATGCGAAGCAAACCCAGATGTTGTGGCGACATTTGAAAATTACTATAAGTTTTCTTTTAGTTACGACGCTGTTATTAACGGTGAACACAAGTCATTTAGAAACTTAGGTAATTCTGATGATATATACAGGTCGAACTTCTTACCAAAAATGAAACTTTCTGAATTGGCCAAAGAAATGATATTTGACGACGAAGACTAATCCCCTCTCCTCCTCAAAGCAAAACAGAATATAAATGTATGGAACAAGAAAACCTAAGAACAATGTTTGAAATAAACATGGACAACGAGATCGAAAGAATCGAAGCAGAAGAAAGACTTGAAAGATGTGGTTACTGTGGAAACTATATTCAAGGTGGGGTATATCTAACCGCTGAAGAGTTAAGTACTTTCACAAAAGAACAAATAGAATCTGCACCTACTGGCTATTGTACAAACGCTCACGCGGAACACGAAGAGCAAAACCCAGAACCATACAACCCTACTCCAAGAGAAATGTACGAGCAGGGAGTTATTAGCAAAAGTGAATACGAGAACCTATGAACCCCCTCATCCAAAAAGCAAAACAAACTAAAGCAAAAACCTTCACCAAACACGAAGTAGAACTAGCTCTCGCCTACTCAAAGGGAGAAATAACAGTTACAGGTGTAGCTAAGGCGTTAGGTAAAGACTCTCAAAGTGAGTCACACCAGACGTATTCCTTCTTGGCTAGGGCACTAAGGCAATACTATTCAAAGTAATTATGAAAAGAAAGTATTTTTTAACAAGTGACAAGAAAGGACACTTTTACCTAAACGACAAAGATGTAACTTCGGAGTGGCATAACTTTTTCAGTGGGCTAGGCTGGGAAAGAGAAAAAGGTTGCGAAAGAGAATTTATAAAAAGGTACGCTAAAAAACTACTGGCATGAAAAGGTATTCAATAATTTACGCTGACCCACCTTGGGCATATAACGACAAGATGTCAGGACACTCTTTTTCTCTTGACCACGAGTATGAAACACAGAGTAAAGACTGGATAGCAAATCTTCCTGTGGGCAGTATCTCCGATGACAACTCCGTTCTCTTCCTGTGGGCAGTATCTCCGCAACTGCCAGAAGCCCTCCAAGTTATGAAAGCGTGGGGATTCAAATATACAACCGTTGCTTTTTGTTGGAGTAAGCGAACGATAGGAAACAAAGAAGTATCAAACCTCGGTAGGTGGACTATGGGAAACGTGGAACTGTGTTTACTCGGAGTTAAAGGAAAACCAAACTCAATGCGGTTAGACAAGAGTATTAAACAGCTTGTAGTCGCAGAGCGCACCAAACATAGTAAAAAACCAGCAGAAGTAAGAAAAAGAATTGAACAACTCTTTGGAGAAAGAACCCGTATAGAATTATTCGCTAGAGAAAAGACAGAAGGATGGGACGTATGGGGAAACGAAGTAGAAAATGATATAGAACTTACCAGCTAACCCCTTAAGGCAACATTATAAGAAATAACTACTATGCACAGGTAAAAAATAAAAGATACGCTACACTGTTTTTATGGACGCTGCATTATTCTCAAAGTACACCCTTACACCTCTCACAGAGAAACGTGTAAACCCTCCTTACGAGGTAGCAAAGCTTTTTGTCATTGAACTCAACAAAACAGCAGGGCAGCCGTATGTTACGAAAGAAGGAAAGAAAGGCAAAGTATCTAGTTACTCCGAGACAAGAGTTATGAAAGATTTAAAAAAGCTACGAATAGCTGATGTTCACAAAGCTAACGGGTTCTTTGAAGAGTGTCTCAAGGCAAGCATCGGTTTCCGTTTCTACTACTGTTCAAAGCTATGCAAGGTAAAAAACCAAAACTAAAAAGAAAAGAAGTAAAAAATATGTGGAAGTGGTACTGGGATGTAAAATTCAACCAAGAGCCACTCGATAAGAACATGGCTACTGTTTGGAGGTACTACGACTACTTATTTAAAAACGAAAAGTACCAAAGCACACGATGAGACCTATATCACCAAAAGTAAAACAGGCTTTACTACAAGAACCGCAAGTGTGTTTGCGTGCTGACGAAAGTAACTGTCAAGGACGTATCACGTTTGAACACGCCCTTATCTACGCAGGGAAGCAAATAGATGAAGTTTTCGCTATCCTCCGTATTTGCGAGTATCACCACGGAGTAAACAAGTATCAAGACGGTGGAGACATGAACAAAGAGAAGCACGTTTGGCTTGCGCTTAACAGAGCGACTGACGATGAACTACGAAAGTATAGTAAAGCAATAGACTATATCGCTCTACGAGAAAGACTAAACAAAAAGTATGCATAGACTTAACATTAAACCTTTAAGCCTAAACTCTGCGTACACAGGTCGTAGATTTGCCACACAGACACTCAAAGATTTCAAAGATGAGATAATGTACCTTTTGCCTAAAATAAGCGTTCCTAGTGGCAAATTAGCCCTTTGGTGCGAGTTTGGTGTGTCTTCTAAGAACTCCGACGGAGACAACTTAATAAAAGTATTCCAAGACTCGCTTTCTGTAGCATACGGATTTAACGACAAACAAATATACGAGTGGAAAGTAAAGAAAGTAGACGTTCCTAAAGGCAAAGAATATATTTCTTTTAACCTAGTCAAATATGTATAACTGTTTAAACTGCAAACGAAAGTGTCATCAAACATACAACAATCTGTGTGTGAAGTGTGCTTTTAAAAAGAAATAGTTATCCACAGGTTGTGTATGTTCTATGTTGCAATCTATGCACCATGGTGTATAATATATGGTAGAGGTAGTTTACATAAAGGGTAATAGCGGCGGTAGGTATGGATAGTACATTGAGTTGAGGGTTAGATATTTTTCGTTCCGATGACAAAGTAACTTGCTGGCTGTTATCTGCAGATAATGGAGTTATGGCGGCGGTAAAAGAACGAGGAGCAAAACCAGCACCCTCAACTCAATGTGATTATCTGAACCTACACGTTAGTCTCGGCGACATTGACCTCACAAGGTTCTAGTAGTGTCTCCCCCTTTTTGTAGGCTATCTCATAAAAAGTAAAACAAATGATTAAACTATACATAACAGCGGTTGAATCAAGTTCAAACGGTACAGCAGTAACTTTGTTTGAGGACTTCAAAGTAGAGTACGAAACACAGTTTGATTTAGACTGCGACGATAACCTCAACGAAAAGATTTCAGAACAACTTAACAAGGTCGAACAAAGAGTAGCAGAACAATCTAAACCAATTTAGTATGTTCGAACCAAACTTTACAGGGTACAGAGACGAAAACGGTAGAGAGTTACAAACAGATAGCCACGGTCACAGAGACTACGAAGTAGAAAGTGACAGCTATCTAAGAACAACGCACTACACAGAAAGTGCAACATTACAAGAATTTGACGAAACACCAGAAGAATAATATGACAAACTTTTTCCAAGACAACAATTACAAAATGCCTTCAACAGATAACTACATGCGTTTTAAGGAAGGTGAAAACACATTCCGAGTGCTATCAAGTGCAATCGTAGGCTACGAGTACTTCAACAAAGAAAACAAACCAGTACGCTCTAAGCTACCTTTTGATGAGACACCAGATATTAAAGACGGTGGAGAAGTAAAACACTTCTGGGCGTTTTGTGTGTGGAACTACGCAGACGAACGTGTACAGATTCTACAACTTACTCAAAAGGGAATCATGACCTTTATGCAGAACTTGATTAGTAACAAGCGTTGGGGAAATCCACAAGGTTACGACATCACAGTAAACCGCACAGGGTCAGGAATGAACACAGAGTACACGTACATGGCTAACCCTCACTCTGTACTTGAAGACAACATCGCAGAAGCGTGGAGCAAAGCTAAGATTGACCTCAATGAACTTTACACAGGTGGAGACCCATTTAAGCCAAAGTCACTAGAAAAACTACCAGAAGTAAAAGTCGACTTAGATGACGACGGAAGCGCAGGAATTCCCAGTCTCTAAGAAGTTAAAGAAGACTAAACTACCACCCTTTGACTACTCAATGGTCGCTTACGACGAAGACAAAGCAGAATCGTACGCCAAGTATTGGAACGAGTACGACTGGGGCAACCGTAAAAAAACACATGATTCTTAAACTACCAGCACAAATAAACGCACCAAGTTTCTACAAAGACGGTTCTGTGGGTTTGAAGTTCGACACACGAGAACTGACCGCAGAGGAAGTGATGTACATTCTAGGCTCTCGACAATCAGAAGGGTGGCTTCTATTCTCTACGGAAACGTCAGAAATTGACCGTAGCGACGTGCCAGATGTAAAACCTGAGCTAGACCTCAAAAGCGCGTCCGAGCGACTAAAAGACGTACTATATGTGTTCTACAAACAAGAGACAGGCAAAAGTAGATTTGTTGGCTCGTTTGAAACCTTTTACAAGGAAAAAATGGAACTTATCATTTCTGGTGTAAAAACTAAGTTACAACCATGAACGCTAAAAACCGCCACAGAAAAGAAATACGAGAACACCTTAAGAAGTTCACCCCTTCACAAGAAGCTAAACTCTCTAAAAACCTTTGGAGGATAAACTACGCAACCATGAAAGCGTTCTACCCAAACCTCTGTGCAAGTGTTCCTCAAGAAACTCTCATGCACTTCATGGAAGACGTAGTATACGCAGATAGAATATGGAGACACATGAGACTAGGAGCAGATACAGAAGTAAAGGAAGTCCTGGAGCAAGAATATCAACTAAACGAACTTGGTGCAGAACCAAATTATCACAACAACGTAAAACAATTAGAAGCTAATAATAACGTATGAAAACAAAACTAACACAAATATATTCATTTATAGCAGTTTCAGTCGTTGGGTTTTTCTTTGGTTACTGTACTGCGGTAGCACTTAGAGAAGAAGTGGTTACTTTAGAAGCAACTAAAAAGGAAGAGGTTTGTAAAGTAATTAATGGGTATTACGTGGAAGGTGACGCATTTACGGACGACTTTGTTGGGTGGGACTATGAGCAAGCAAAAGAACTAGCGGCTGGGAGACCAATGCATATAGGTATTTCAAGAGAAGTTTGTGAATAAACTATGAGCATACTTAAATTAGTAAAAAAGATGAAGAAAGTATATAAAAACTAACTAACAATATGAAACAACACAGATTAGTATTCACCACCATTAAACCTGAAAAGGAAAAACAGCTAAAGAAGCTAGAAGAGAAAATTAACATCTGGGTAGCTAAAAACAAAGGAAAATCAAAGACAGATTGGCTACTTGAGTTGTCCACAGGTAAACACTAGACAATATGCACCATGGTGTATATACTAATAATATACCAATTAAGTAAAACAAGTATGAAACCAACAACCAAAAAGAAAGTAGTTCGCAGTAAAGTAAAAAACTTAAACCCTCTATTTCTAGAATCAAACCAGCCTATTCACTTAGTTGACGAAGCACTAGAAAACGCAGAGCAAATAAAGTCATGGAATAAGTTTGGAAGCACAGACTTCTCTTACGTCTACGTCTTTATGGCAGGTATTATTCTAGGTTTAGCAACTGCGTGTATCGTCGTAACACCGTCTATTATTGAGGCTATTAACTAACATATGACAGAAAAACTATACACAGACTTTACAAACAACATTCTCCCTGCAATACAGGAAGGACTTGTAATAACACAAGAATACTTTACAGAGCTATTCTCACGCTATGTTAAGTATCTTATTATTACGGACGCAATTTTTACCTTTATCGGTTTTGTGTTTTTGGTTGGTTCACTTCTGGCACTAGTACCTCTCTACAAGAGGCTAGATTTAGAGGACAAACCAGGAGTAATGTTTTTACTGTTCCCATTGGTGTTTGGAGCATGTCTATTCTTTGACAAAGGAGATGACCTCATCAAAGCAATCTACATTCCAGAGGTACGTGTGTACGAAGAGTTAAAGCCGATGCTCAACAACTAACATGCTACATAAAATCGTACAGGAGAGTGTGTCACAAATAGGTGAAAAGATACAAGATAAATATAATACAGGAGATAACTGGTTGTATAGGTTAAATAAGAAAGAAGATGCTTACTATTCTTGTGGTTCAGAACTATCTTCATTTGTAAAAAAAGAACTCATTTCCTCTCAAATCTCACTGCTTGAGGCAGAGTTAGAAAGAAAGAAGGGGATGATGAAAGAAATAGAAGCAGGAACAAAAATGGTTTTTTCACCACAAGATAAAAAACAATCTGTCTGGGACTTTATCCAAGAAGACATCCAGTACCTAGAAGGGGAGTTAGAAGCGTGTAAGAAATTACTAAATAACTAACATATATGGAAATATCTATTTTTATATTTTTATGATACTTTGCTACATCGCTTATATTTTAGAAACTATTAACAAAAACATTTTAAAAAAATAAACCAGGAGACGCAAAGTTACTAACCACCCCTAACACCAACTAACCATGACCCCACTACAACTTTTAGACCAACGTATCAGAGAACTTGTACCCTCACTACCACAAGTACCAAAAGCACTACCTTTACCAGTAGAGTACGACGGTATGATGTACTTTTTTGGTAAAGACCCAAAAGTCGGAGACGCTATCGTGGCAGACATTGACATGACAGAAGGATTTGCTGATGGCTTTCGTATCCGTGGCTGGGGGCGCATTCAGTACATGAAAGAGGAAGGAAAGACCCCAGAACAGTTACAAGACGAAGTAGCCTACTATATTGCTGACGCAATCAACGCTTATTCAGAAATAAAGCTCCACCACGTTTTGCAAGCGATACAGGAAAAAGTAAAAACTAAGTGGCTAAAAACAACTTTTCCAGTGGAAACGCTTAGCAACTACCAAGAGTACTTGGAAAAAACGGCGGACACCCTACTAAAGAAGTGGAAGCTCGAAGTAGGTCTAAACGGTCAACCAAACGAGTGCATAGAGTTTCTATTATCAATTTTAAAGTAACATATGAACAGACAAATCAAATTTAGAGCGTGGAACTACGCAGCCAGAAATTGGCAAACAGAGTGGACAGGAATGAACTTGAATGGAGAAATTCTTTCACTTATGCCAGATAAACAGTATGCCTTAAACAAGGACGTTGCTATTGTGTTTCAGCAATTCACAGGACTTCTCGACAAGAACGGAAAGGAGATATATGAGGGGGATATAGTGAAATATCTCCCACACTACCCAGCAGATTTTCAAGAAAGAAACCCTCACAAAAAACATGGCCGTATTCTTGGACCTGTTGTGTGGATTGATGGTTGGCTTTACGCAGACTTAAAAAAAGACAACAACGTTGAGGATATTCTTCTTTACAAAGAGTGCGCTGGTGAGTTTGAAATTGTCGGCAACATTTACGAGAATGGAGATTTGCTAAAGTAGATACGATATTATATAATATCGTATATGTATAGTGAAAAACAAAATGATTACTACAAAAAAAGGAGAGCAGAAGACCCAAGCTTTAAGGAGTATCACCAGAAGAAGAACAGAGAGTCGTATTTGCGACACAAAGAAAGCAGAGACTTGCGTGCAAAGAACTACCAAAGGCAAGCAAAAGTTGATGTTGTTGAACACTATTCATCTGGGCGAAACTGTTGTGGATGTTGTGGAGTCGAAGGGCTGGTTTTCCTCACTATTGACCACATTAATGGGGACGGAGCAAAACTTAGGAAAGAAGGTACTCACAAAACTGGTTCTATGTTCTACATCTGGCTTAGAAAGAATAATTATCCAGACGGGTTCCAAGTTTTGTGTCATAACTGCAACCAAGCAAAAAGACAATTCCCAGTGTGTCCACATAAACTAATCAAATAACACCATGGAAAACCACGTAACAGTAGTACATGGGCTAAACTACTTTTGCTCAGGAGAGTGTGAAGATATGTTTGCTTTTAACCAGTAACTAGTATGAAAGACACTAACGGAAAACCAATAACAGAAGAAGAATTTATGAAAGACATAGGACACGGAACTTCCCCACAACCAGAAAATTGGGAGATAGAATTTGAAAAAAGATTTACGGTTGGAAATAGTATTGACGTTCCTAAACAAAAAGTAAAAGACTTCATCAAAGAAGAAATTCGTAAGGCGGAGGAGAGGAAAGACAAACACTATCATGTAGAGATAGAAAAGATAATTGAAGAATACAATCAGTGCCAAAGTATAAGAGATTCAGGTATTTTAGAAGACTTAGAAGCCCTTAAGAAGTAGATATGAACAACCATACCTGTAAAAGTAACTTTGAGATAAAAGGAGAGTACACAAAGTGTCATATTTGTGGAAACATTATTAGATAACCCCCACACACCATGCAAGAAAAGACATTAAAAGAAGAGTTTAAAAGAAAATTTACAAACA
>Ga0075464_10000107_pt1 | contig 32925 bp, 27 predicted proteins | sample DEB19_08_DNA_5_FD_75068 | JGI IMG/M metagenome (GOLD analysis project Ga0075464, IMG submission 75068) | Aqueous microbial communities from the Delaware River and Bay under freshwater to marine salinity gradient to study organic matter... | ecosystem: Environmental > Aquatic > Marine > Coastal ...
AAAGAAGCAATTTTGGGTGTATTAAATATGCAATGGCAATATATTACTGGAAGTTTTATTAAACATATTAAGCGTGTCTACTTTTAAAAAAGCGCTTTTACAATTACATATTTTTGTTTTTCTAGCAGGTTTAACTGCACCAATTGGTAATTATATACAATTGAATGGATTAATGTTAGTCCTATACAGGATGGGAATTACAACCATGGCCGCAGTATTACTGTATATTTTAACTAAAAATAAAACCAAAACCGATTACCGTGTTAAAATTAGACTAATGGGGGTTGGTGTTTTAATTGCACTACATTGGGTTTGCTTTTATAGTAGTATTAAATTGGCAAACGTGTCTATTGCATTGGTTTGTTTTTCGAGTGTTGGTTTATTCACAGTAATTCTAGAACCCTTATTTACAAAAACTAAATTGGTATTGAATGAACTATTAATAGGTCTTTTAAGCTTAATTGGAATTTTATGTATTTTCCAATTTGATGTACATTATAGAGAAGGAATCATAGTTGGTTTAATATCCTCATTTCTAGCTGCCTTATTTACCATTTTCAATAAAAAATTAACCAATAATATTGCACCACAAACTATTCAGACATTTGAGATGTTGGGTGGTTTTTTATTTTTAGCAGTAATTGTTATTTTGTCTAATGCTTCTCAATACACCAGTTTTGTGCTGCCATCAAAATCTGACTGGGTATGGTTAATAATATTAGCCTTATTATGTACTGTTTGGGCTAACTATTTAATGTTATCTTCTTTGAAACATATAAGTGCATTCACTTTAAACGTTACTTTAAATTTAGAGCCTGTTTATGGAATTATACTAGCTTTTATTTTATTTAAGGAACAAAAATATTTAGGAATAAGTTTTTATGTAGGCATTTCATTAATAACAGTATCCGTATTATTTCAAATGCTTCGAGTGGTAAGACAACAAAAGTCTACAAATTCTTAACACAATGAACAAATTAGAATTCTAAAATAAACCCAATTGTTGGTGTGATAAAAACTTGATTACCATTAGCTAAACTAGGAATTCCGTTAGATCCATCTTTTTTAATTGGTTTACCGTCTGTTGTTCTAAAACTACCATCTGGATTAGAAGACAAAATATATGTTTTAGGAGCTACAGAACTGGATCCATACCAATTGGTAATATCCAAGAAAAAATCTAGTGTAGCTTTCTTATAATTGTATTTTTTGTCTAATCTAAAATCACTGGAATGAAATGGATTCACTCTCAATGTATTCAATTTACTATAGTCTAAAACACCAGCGCCTAATGTCAAAAAGTTAAGTCTACTACTTACACTATCATATGGAGTATACGGTGTACCTCCTTGGAATCTAAATTTAATTCCTAACTCCCAGTTTTTATTAAATTTATAACCAGCTGTCAAGCTTACTAAATTAATATTCTCCCATGAACTGTTTATAAAGTTTCCCTGTTTATCGGTATATGCGCTTCTAAAAAAACTATAGCTAGCAATCCCAAAAAAACGTTTTGTTAGTTTTTGTTGCGCAAATAATTCAAAACCATAACTTCTTCCTTTTCCTGAAGTAGTAATTGGTTCATTTCCAAGAATATTAAAATCTGCTCCTAAATTAGACAAGCTTATACCTTTTTGTAAACTTAATGGAACATTAAAGTATTTCTTGTAAAATACTTCAGCAGTGAATCTAGTGGCTTCTGTTGGTATATATTCAATTCCAGATACGTAATGATTACTTCCAATATAATCAACATTCTTATTTACATAGATTCCATTTAAATCTTTAAATCCTAAAGAAGTTAATGGCGCTACTTTAAAGTATCTACCAATTGAAGCGTTTAATGTTATTTTATCAGATACTACATAGCTCAATCCAAATCTTGGAGAAAGTCTACTCATAAATTGTTTGCCGGAATTATTAAAACCATTACCGTCTGTTCTAATACCCGCACTTATGCCAAGTCTATTGTTAAATGCTCTTTTACCTAATTGAAAAAAAGCGCCATATTTTTTAAAAGCTAAATCAGATTTATATTCATATTTAGTAGCTATTGGTAAACTAGGGGCTCCGATAGTCGTGGAAGGTATATAGCCATTTAAAATTTGGTAAGTATAATTGTCGTATTCTATTGACTGCAAATTAGCGCCAGTAGTCCATTTTAGACCTAATAAACTTTTTGTAATTTCAAATCTTAATTTATTCTCAATTTCATTAGATTTATAATTGAGTGTTAGTTCCCCTTTTTCTTGTGATAAATTATTTTCATACTTTTCATTTATATTATTTAAATGATTCCTACTTAAACTAATATTCCAATACCCTTTGTTTATTAATCTTTTTAAAGATACACCCATCGTATAGCTCCATTGATTTATGGATGGACTTGAATTAAGTGCAAATAATTTTTCTGGTGTAGCATTTCTAGGTGCAACAAAATAAAATTTATCAATTGCACCTACCCCTAAAAAGGTTAAAGTGGTTTTTGGATTTATTTGGTGGGTAATCTTATATTGAAAGTCCCAAAAATTTGGTCTAATAGGTAAATCTAATACATGGAATAAAAATTGCAAATAGCTTCTTCTTGCAGACACTAAAAATGTAGTCTTACCAGACTTGGACAAAGGCCCATTAAATGTGCTTGCAAATTCTGTAGCACCCATTCTTATATTAGACTCTAATTTATTTGGATTCCCTCTTTTTTGTTTGAATTCAAAAACAGAAGAAAGGGCATTGTCAAATTTAGCATCAAATGCAGAAGTAGATAATTTCACTTCGTCAATAAATGACACATTAAGTATGCCTTGTGGGCCACCCGCACTGCCTTGTGTTGAAAAGTGATTAATAACTGGTATTTCAATCCCGTCTAAATAGAATACATTTTCATTAGGTGCACCACCTCTAACAATTATATCATTTCTAAATCCGGCAGAAGTACTAGCAGATCCTGTTACCCCTGGCAGGGATTGTACAACTTTAGAGATATCAAAATTACTTCCAGGACTGGATTTGATTTCTTCTGCAGTAAGTCTCTGAACACTTAATGGGGTTTCTAAACTGGCTGCTCTAACTGTCTTTTTAGTATTTCCTACTGTAACTTCTTTAAGTACAATGTCTTGCGATATAAGCTCAATGGTATTACTAGTTATATTCCCAGAACTTACTACTACATTGTATTGGTTATAGGGAAGGCTACCAATGGAATTAAAAATGATATGATATTGTCCAGTTGGGATGGCTTTAATGGTATACATACCCAAACTATCCGACACAGTTGAAAATTTAGTATTTACTAGCTTAATGGAAACACCTGGAATTGGTTTTTGAGTATTTTTATCAACAACCCAACCAGAAATAGTCCCTGTATTTTGAGCAAAGGCACCAATAAATGAAATAAAAATAAAAAAAGCTAAAAAAATTGCAAATAGGGATGACTTCATATTATAAAATATATTACTGCAATTTATAACAATTAATTTGCTAAAAAGTTAACGTATCTTAGAATTTCAAACGATTTATATGAAAAAATGTTTCCTTTTTGGGTTAACTCTAATCTTAATAATTGGCAATTTTAAAGGAAATGCTCAAAAGCCTTTACTAGATCATTCAGTTTATGATAATTGGCAGTCTATAAATGAAACTGTAGTTCAATCTCAGGGTAAGTTTATTGTTTATAGTATTAACCCGCAGGAAGGGGACGCTAATCTAATTGTAAAGCAATTAAATAGTAATTGGGAATTGACTATCCCAAGAGGTACACAACCCGTATTTACAGAAAATGGGGAATATTTAATAACTAAAATAAAACCATTTTTCGCAGATACAAGAAAAGCAAAGATAGACAAGAAGAAGTCAGATGAATTACCTAAGGACAGTCTATTTATTTTGAATTTAGTATCCAAAAAAATACAAAAAATAGCATCTGTAAAATCATTTCAAGTACCTGAATTAGGTAATGATGTAATTGCATATTTGCAAGACAGGAAAGGAGATATTAATAAAGAAGGCTCGGTTTTATTTATTCAAGCATTGAATGATACTATAAGAAAAGAATACAAGCATATTGCGCAGTATGCTATGAATCCAAGTGGAAATCAAGTTTTAATGTATCAGATTAATACAAAGCAAATGCCAGCACAAGTTATATTGGCAAATACAATAGATTCTAATATTAAAATTCTAAGTAGTCACTTATTTTCTGCAACCAATCTTACATGGGACGAATCGGGTAATCAAGCGGCCTTTTTAATAGAGCCGGATAGTACTAGTAAGGCTTTACAAAAGAATTATAAATTAGCCTATTTTAAACAAGGAATGGATTCAGCAAATAAAGTATTGGAATCTAATCATGTTAGTTTACCAAGGAATTATGTATTTGGATCGGATAGAAAATTACATTTTAGTAAATCAGGACAAGTTTTAGAATTGGGAATACAGCCTTTACTTCCAATAAAAGACACCAGTTTACCTGAATTTGAAAGAGTAAGTTTAGATATCTGGAATTATAATGATGACAATATTCAGTCAATTCAATTAAAGAATTTGGATGCTAATTTAAAAAGCACTGAAACCGTTCTATATCGTCCTGAAAATAATTCGGTTGTTTATTTGGGAAAATATAGCGAACAAAATATAAAACTAAGCAATCAAGGTGACGGAGTTTGGGCCATAGCGACAAACGATTCTGCAAATACAGCAAGTTTTCAATGGCAAGGGTTTGTAAAAAAAGATATCATTGCTATCAATACGTTAACGGCATCCCCCAAATTAATACATAAGAACTGGAAGGGTAGTTTACTTAGCGTATCTCCAGATGGTTCTAAAATAATTTACTATGTGGAGCCTGAAAAAAAATACTATGCCTACGATTTGAATTCAAATAAAAAACAAATTATTGCAAAAGACATTTTATTCCCTTTATTTGACGAAGACAATGATATGCCAGACGATCCCAATGCATATGGGATAGCTAAGTGGATGGAAAATAATTACCTACTTATTTATGACAGATTCGATATTTGGAAGGTTGATATTAATGGCTTAAAACCCTCTTTAAAATTAACTAATGGGAGAGCCTCCAGTAAAGTGTATAGATATGTAGATTTAGATGGAGATAAGAAATTTATAAATTCAGTTTCTGATACTTTGTTACTTCAAACAATGAATGAAAAAACTAAATCAGAATCAATTGAAGTTTTATATACTAGTATGGATAAAGTGTTTTTGCTAAATGAGTTCCCAATGCATTTGACAACCATTGTGAAATCAAAAATGTCAAATGAATTATTTGTTATGCAAGAAGATGAAAAATCATCTCCAAATTTATACCATTACACGTTTGAAGATAAGTTTCAAAACCCTACGCCTTTAACACAAATTAACCCACAACAAGCTAATTTTAACTGGATGACTAGCGAATTAGTTAAATGGAAATCCTATACAGGTAAAATAGCAGAAGGGATTTTATATAAGCCCGAGAATTTTGATCCTGCTATTAAATATCCAATGATTGTATATTTTTATGAAAGAAACAATCAGACTTTACATAACTATCTACCGCCTACTCCAGCACGTTCAAGGATAAATATTCCCTACTTTGTAAGTAGAGGATATGTAGTTTTTGTACCAGATATTTGGTACAAAAAAGGGTATCCAGGACAAGGGGCATTCGACTATATTGTTAGTGGAACTAAAGCCATGATTCAAAAAGGTTTTATAGATAGTACTAAAATTGGATTACAAGGTCAAAGCTGGGGAGGATATCAAATTGCCTATTTAGTAACTAAGACTAATATGTTCGCAGCTGCCTGGGCGGGTGCTCCTGTAGTTAACATGACAAGTGCTTATGGTGGTATTAGATGGGGTACAGGTATGAATAGACAATTTCAATATGAAAAAACCCAAAGTAGAATTGGCGCAACTTTATGGGAGCGACCAGATTTATATATAAAAAATTCACCTCTATTCTCCTTGCCTAATGTAACTACTCCAATTGTTATAATGAATAATGATGCTGACGATGCTGTGCCTTGGTATCAAGGAATTGAAATGTTTACTGCTATGAAAAGACTCAATAAGAAAATTTGGTTATTGGTATATAATAACGAATTACACAATTTATCGGAGCGTCGTAATAAAAAGGATATTCAAATTAGACAACAACAATTCTTTGATCATTATTTGAAAAACGCAGCAATGCCTATATGGATGAGTGACGGAGTTCCTGCAATTATGAAAGGTAGGACAATGGGGTTAGGATACTAAACGTATTGGAACCATTGTCTATTAGGATCCCATGCTTCGAATGCTTTTGCAACTGCAGCCATGAATTGGGTTCCCATTGCACCGTCAACTATTCTATGATCATAGCTCATGGAGATAAACATCATGTGTCTTATAACAATAGCGTCGCCAGCGGGCGTTTCAATAACTACAGGTCTTTTCTTAATGGCACCTAAAGCAAGTATTGCTACCTGAGGTTGACTAATAATTGGAGTTCCCATAATACTACCAAAAGTACCTACATTAGTAACTGTAAAGGTAGCACCTTGTGTATCCTGCGGTTTTAATTGATTAGTTCTTGCAGCATTTGCTAATCCATTTACGGCTTTACTTAGTCCTACGATACTTAATTGATTTGCTCCTTTAATAACAGGAACTATTAAGTTACCATTTGGCAAAGCGGTAGCCATACCAATATTGATATCTTTCTTAAGTATAATATTGTCGCCTTGTAAACTACTATTAACAATTGGAAACTTTTCTAAAGAAGCTGCAATGCCTTCTATAAACATTGGAGTGAATGTTAATTTTGTACCTTCTCTTTTTTCGAAAAGTACTTTTACTTTTTCTCTCCAAACAACCATATTTGTTACATCTACTTCAACAAAAGAAGTTACATGTGGACTAGTTTGAACACTGTCCAACATATGCTTTGCAATTAGTTTGCGCATTCTATCCATTTCAATTATTTCAGTATTACCTGTAATAATTACTTCTTCTGGACTTGCCAACTTAGAGTTACCATTAGATTGCATGAAATCTGGTATCATTTCATTATATACATTACTAGGCTTACTCACAATTGGACTTGCAGTAGGAATAGTTTGCTGTACAGGTATATTTTGAATTGGTAAACTTGAAACTTGTGGGTTTGACTTTTTATTTTCTATAAAAGCTAAAATATCTTTTTTGGAAACTCGACCTTGATTTCCTGTTCCATTTATATTTTGTAATTCCTGCATACTAACACCTTCACTTTGAGCTATACTTATAACTAAAGGGGAATAAAATTTAGTATCCGAATTTTGATTTAAAACAATTTCGGTTGGTGCTGTTGGAGTAAAAGGAACCTGTTCGTCTGGAGTATTGTTAATTTGTGTTGTCTGGTTTGCAGGAGTAGGCTTCTCCAATATAGCTGTAGTTTTCTCTACAATTGGAACAATAGTTTTAGCAGTTGCTGCTTTATTTGATTCAATTCTAGCAATTACGGTACCAATTGGAACAACACTATTAACCTCGTATAAAATTTCTACAATAATTCCTTCGGCAGTGGATGGTATTTCACTGTCCACCTTATCTGTTGCAATATCTAGCAAAGTTTCGTCCAGCTTAATAGTATCACCTACTTTTTTGTGCCACTTTAAAATGGTCGCTTCCATGATACTTTCCCCTAGCTTTGGTAGTACTAATTCAACAATTGCCATACGGGTTAATTTTAAGCAAAAATAAGACTAAATCTTGTTGATTATTAACAACCTAAGTAAATTTATGGCTTGATTAGCAGTGACTTCAATATTCTTATGACGATCAAATCTTAGATATAAGACCTTTGAAACAACTTTTTCTCTATTAGCTACCCCAATCCAGACCATTCCAAGGGGTTTTTCGTCAGTTTGACCAGATGGGCCCATTATACCGCTCACAGAAACTGCAAAGTCGGTATTCATTTTAGACCTTACCGACAAAGCCATTTGTTCTACCGCTTCTTTACTTACCGCACCTACCGTTTGTAAGATAGGAGTAGGGACGTCTAAAAACTCAGTTTTTATGCGATTATCATAACTTATAATGCCTCCGGTATAAAATTGGGAAGAACCAGCATGTTTTGATAATAAATGGCCAATAAAACCACCTGTACAACTTTCTGCAGTGGAAACAGTCTGATTTTTTGCTTTCAATAATTTACCTACTACCATTTCAAGTGTTTCATCTAAGTCGGTAACTAAATACTCAGTTACATAGGTCTTTAATGATGCAAATAAATTATCTAGTTCCGTATTTAATGCTTTTTCGTCATTACTTGTTCCAGTTAATCTTAATCTTACCATGCCATAATTTGGTAAATAGGCAAGTTTAATATGATCCGGAATAGTAGCTTCGAAATTGGCAATTAGTTCCGCCAAAAATGATTCACCAATACCAGCAGTTAATAACGTTCTATGTGATACAAAACTTGGAGTGAATTTCTGTTTGATCTTATCAATTACTTGATTTGTCATTAACCATTTCATTTCATGAGGTACACCTGGTAAAGAAAAAATAAGGGAATCATTTTTGGTAAAAACCATACCAGGAGCGGTTCCAGACTCATTAAACAACACTTCGCAAACATCAGGAACTTCTGCTTGTTTGCGATTTCTTTCAATCATAGGTCTCTTATGAATTTGCTCAAATAAATGGGTAATATGAGCTAATGTAGGCTCATGTATAATTAATTTACCTCCAAAATATTCATTCAATAATGGTTTTGTAATATCGTCAGCAGTAGGGCCTAAACCTCCTGTTAAAATAACAATTTTATTTTGTGCAATTGCCAAATCCATTGCCTCGGAAATGTCTTTTTTATTATCTCCAACTGCAGTTCTACTTTTAACTAAAATTCCAATTGCATTTAAGGATTGAGCTATAAAAGCGCTATTTGTATCAATTACTTGACCAATTAAAAGCTCATCCCCAATAGTAATTATTGTAGCTTGAATAGACTGCATGCTTGATTGAATTAGGTTGCAAAGTAAACCAAAAAAAAGCGGTTTAACTAAAATAGGGACTTAGTTTTTCACGCATCAAAGCTGGCATTTCAACCTTGTTATTGAATTTGTCGTCCATGAAATATAGCCTAACAGTGCCAACCGTGAGTAGTTTGCCTTGTTCATTATAAACTTCCTGATTAAATTCAATTTTATGATCTATTGGCAAAGTCTTGATAATTGATTTGACAGTTAATAAATCATCATATTTTGCAGGTCTTAGATACTTAATTTGAAGTTCTACCACTGGTAATATAACCCCCATAGACTCAATGTCTTTATAGCTAATTCCAAGCGCTCTAAGACTTTCAACTCTTCCAACTTCAAAATATTGAGCATAATTGCCGTAATAGACTACATCCATTCTATCCGTTTCGGCATATCTAACTCTAATTGTGGTGCTATGTTCGTACATAATATTGTGATTGTTGACAAATTTACGAATCAAATCTGTTTTTCCACAATAAGATGTTTTAGCAAAACGTTTTAGTTTCAGGGCTTAATTTTACGATATTATAAAACATAGGTATTTATGTTACAAACTAGAAATTCGATATTATTGGCGTTTTTAATGACTTTCTCTGTTTTTGCTGTGAAAGCGCAAAATGCCCAATATAATAATCCTGTACAGGATATTTTCCAAAAAGGTATACAAGCACTTAAACAAGGAGACACATTAACTGCCTATCAGTATATTCAGTCAGCATATACTTTCTCTGACAAACAAGATGAAATTAATTATTATTATTTGTCTTTATCAATTGCGTTGGAAAAACCTTATGCGGAAGCTTTAACAAATAATTGGATTGCAAGTACAAATAATAAAATTTATAAATCCCGTTTAAGTTTTTTGTTAGGCAAATATTATTTCAAAAAACAAAAAGAACAATTAGCACTAGATGCATATAAAAATGTAGGAATTGACGACTTAGAAAACGAGGAAATCATTTTGATGAAATTCCAACAAGGTTATTTAAATTTTAAATTAGGTGATTGGACAAAAGCTGCTGCCTTATTGAATAATGTGCGACAAGTTAAGAATAGCAAATTTTATACTGACGCAAATTACTACGCTGGTTTTATAGCTTTAGAAAAGAAAGAATTTAAATTGGCTTTGAGTTGTTTTCAAATTGCATCTACTAGCCCAGCTTATGATAAGCTGGCACCATTCTATATTAGTCAATTATATTATTTCTTAGGAGATATTGACGCGGCAATGTTAAATTGTGAAAACGCTTTAAAACAAAAAGGTCAATTTTACAATATTCAGTTACAACAATTAATGGGGCACCTTTTATTTGAAAAAAAGGAATATCAAAAAGCGCAACCATATTTAGCCAATTATGTTGCAATTCAAAAGAACGTCGAAACACAAGACTTATATCAACTTTCTTTTTGTTATTTTCAATCACAAGAATGGGATAAAGCTATTGTAGGATTTAAACAATTAGCTAATATAGAAGACTCTTTAGGTCAAAATAGCATGTATTTGTTAGCTACAGCGTATTTAAAAACTAAAGACAAAAATGGCGCTAAAAATGCATTTCTTTTATGTGCTACTAAAAGTCAAAATCTTTCTCAAAAAGAAATATCCTTATTTAACTATTCAAAAATAACGTTAGAATTAAAAGAATATAGCACTTCGGTAAGCGCTTTAGATAAATTCTTGATAAACTATCCCAAGTCGGAATATTATCAAGAAGCAAAGGATTTATGGATTTCTGCATTGGCATTAAGTAATAATTATGCTCAAGCTTTAGAAGCTTATGAATCTATTGATAAACCAGGAGTCGAATTATTAAAAATATATCCAAACATTTTATATGGAAATGCATGTCTTCAATTAAACGACGGTCAAATTGAAAAAGCATATGCTTTATTTAATCAATTACAACATACTCCCTATAATGCTAAAGTGTTACCACAAACTCAATTTTGGCTAGGCGAGTTGTCTTATAAGATGGGAAATAATACAGAAAGTATTAATTATCTAGAAAAATATATTACAGACCCAATAGAATTGGGAGAAGTTAATATAAAACATGCAAAATATACATTAGGGTATGCCTATTTGAAAAATGGCAATTATAAAGTTGCATTAACTAATTTATTAGCTGCAACAATGAATAATCCAAGCTATATAAATGACAATTATCAAAAAGATGCATTTGTTAGAATTGCTGATTGTCAAATGATGCTAAAACAATATAAGCAAGCATTACAATCCTATCAACAAGTAATTGATTTAGGATGGTCATATATTGATTATGCAACTTTACAAAAAGCATTAATTCTTGGAGGAATGGGAAAGAATAATGAAAAAATTTCTTTCTTAAAAGAATTTGAAAATGAATATCCAACGTCTAATTATATAAATGACGCAAGAGTTGAATTAGCAGATTCTTATGTTAATAAAGAAAATTTTCAAGACGCAATTGCGCCACTTACTAAAATATTATTAGATAAAAAAGCGAGTGGTTTTTACCCTCAAGCTTATTATAAATTAGGTATTGTATACTTCAATTTAAATAAAAACGAAGTTGCACTTCAAACTTTCAGAGATCTATTTACCGCTTATCCTAAAGCTTTAGAAACTGATAATTCTGTTGAATTTGTAAGAAATATTTTTGTAGAAGACCAAACTCCTGAATTATTCGTGCAGTTTATGAATGACTTTGGTAAATCATTGTCAAATAATGAACAAGACTCTCTAGTATACCGATCTGCAATTATCAAATATGAACAAAAGAAATATAATGATGCTAATATCGGTTTTGCAAAATATTTACAATTATTCCCTAATGGAAAATATCAATTGGATGCCAATTACTTAATGGCAGAAATAAACTATTCAAAAGAACAGTATGATTCTGCTGCAAAATATTTTGCAATAGTTGCAAATCAATCACCTAATAAATTCGCAGAAAGAGCAGCTTTATTGTCTGCAAGACTACATTATTTCAATTTAAAACAATATGATTTAGCAGAGAAATACTTTTCTATTTTAAATCAAATTGCAACACAACAAGAGAATAAAGTAGAAGCAGTAAAAGGTTTATTAAGATGTGAATATAAGGCAGAAAAATGGCCAGAAGCTGCATTAATAGCTGAACATTTATTACAAGACAAGTCGGCAGCCACAGACGACATTCAACTGGCTAATATGGCTATATTCCATAATAATCTATTGAATAAAGATACTGCAAATGCTTTAATTGTTTTAACAAAAATTATTAAAGCAAACCCTTCCTTAATTACTGCAGAAGCTCATTACCAAATAGCACAGATTCATTTTTTACAAAATAAATTAGCATTAGCTGAAAAAACTGCTTTTGAAGTAATTAAGAAACAAGCAGCTTACGACTATTGGGTTACTAAAACATATTTACTTTTGGGTGATATTTATGTTGCACAGAAAGATAATTTCAATGCAATTGCTACCTATAAAAGTGTTTCTGAAAATGCCAATACTGACGATTTAAAACAAATTGCTTTAGAGAAGTTAAAGGCAATTACCGAAAATTCAAATACAATTAAGTAATTATGAAACATTTATATAAATATATTTTCTTTTTAAGTTTACTGTGTTTCATGACTTCTAATAGTTATGCTAAAAAAACGCAACGCAAAAAGGCAAAAACGAGTTTAGTTAAGAAATCTAAAAAGCAGCAAAAGCAAAGAAAAAACACAAAAAAGTTAAATAATAAATACGTTGTAAATAAGAAAACTGCAACAAATAAAGCTAATTTAACGGAACTGCTAAAAGAATCTAATATTGCAATAGAACCAATTAAGGCTGACAGTGTTCCAGAAAAAGTAATTACCATTTTATCCGCTTTTAAACCACAACTTAGGAATCTTGCAAAAATTGGATTTGTAAACGCTACAGCCATAACGGATACCAATGCCGTTATATTAAATTACCAAGTACCCAGTCAAAATCTAAGTTTCCAATATAGACCCATCGCTTTAATACCTAGAGCTATAAGAATTGATTCTTTAGTAAGTTTAAAGGATGTTTCTAGTTTAAAACTTGGGTATGGTAATTACTTACATCAATATATCAACTTGAATGTAAACACTACTGACCAATGGAATAATTCACATTCAATTGCTGTTTACAATGAATCTTTTAATGGTACCGAGCATCATTTACAAAAAATAAGAGATATTGGTGCAAGGTATATTGGTAATCAATATATAAACTCGTTCAACTCCATACAAAGTCAATTATTTTATCAGCATAGTCAACGTTATAGATATGGTCTAGTTCCTGACGCGTCAACTTTACCTGAATCAAATTACGAGCATAATTTTTCTCATTTTGGTGCATCTATTGGTTGGTTGAATTTAAACACGAAAGCTAAGTTGATCAATATAAACCCAATTGCAAGAATTGAACAATTTGAAGGAATGCCGAATGCTACAAATACTTGGTTGGAAATTAGAAATCCAATGTATTTACAATTTAAAAATAATTTTAAATTAAACTTAGACTTACTGTATAGCTTTAATCAATATAATCCTACCGGAATAATACATCAAAAAAACACTATTCTTAAATTTGATCCTTCTATCTCACTTGAAAAATGGGGTAGTAAAATTTTAGTAGGAGCAAGCCCAGTTTGGCTTAATAAAGACAATTACCAATTTTTACCAAACGTGCATTTTCAAAAAAAGCTAAAAGATTCTAATTATTTAGTTAAAGTGGGTTGGTCGAATTCTTTTAACAATAATCATTATGCTTCTTTGGCAATTCAAAATCCTTGGATTATGCCTGTGAGTGAAATGAAAATTACTACCATTGATAAAAAATATATATCATTAGAAGTAAGCGCAGATAAAAAATTAGATTATAGTTTTGGGATATCCTTGGTTGATTATAAGAATCTTCCTTTTTTTAATAGAATCCTAGGAACTGACGTTAATAGTTTTGGACTTAAATATCAAGCAATATTTGAATCGAAAGCTACTACTATAGAAATGGAGGCTAAATTAAGATATCAGTTTAGTGATCGTTTATTATTTGTAAATAAGCTTAGCTACAAACAATTTAACTCAATAAAAGACAATACTAAGCCATGGGGTATATTGCCACTAGAATTTAATAGTAATCTTAATTGGCTACCTAATGAAAAATGGATTTTTGACGCTAATATGGTTTATTGGTCTGGTGCAGCACAATTCAATGAAACAAACAAAGCTTATAATTTAAAAAACGCGATGGTTTTAAACGCTGGGTTTACCTATAAGCTAACCCATAATTGGAGTATTTGGGGGAAAGGGGAGAATTTATTAGATAAACCATATGAACGTTGGGCAGATTATCCATCATTAGGCTTGCAAATTATTGCAGGTGTAGTATATTCATTTAGAAATTAAGATGAAAAACACAATAGAGAAATATTTTATAGCTTTTGGTTATTTGTCATTACCTAATATTGGTACGATAAAACTAGAGAAAACAGATGCGATCCTAGAAAATGGCATTTGGGAAGCCCCTAAGGAAACCATAGTGTTTGAAACTATTAACGAACAGCCGTCTAAACATTTTTATGCTTATTTAGCAGACGCACTTTCTATTTCTACCGACCAAGCTGTAATCAAATATGAACAATTAATTCAAGAATTAATTAACAATGGTAATTTTCAATTTGGAAGTTTGGGAATATTTCAATTTAATAACCAATCCATTTCATTTATACCCAACTATAATTTCGCAAATTACTATGACTCAATTCAAATTGAGACAGTAAAGAATATAGATGGGAATAATAATCAAATTCATAGTAATAATGAAAATTGGTTTTGGTGGGCTATAGCTATAGCGGTAATAGCATCTATTGCAATTTTAATTAAAAACTATATTTAATGAATAGAGCACCTTTTACTCCTTGTCCAATTTGTAATGGAGTGGACGTTTCATATTTAATTCATTCTAAAGATTTTTCTTTAACACAGGAGAATTTTGATATAATACAATGTGCTAATTGTTCTTTAAAATATACTTTTCCAATTCCAAGTGCAAATGAAATAGCTCCTTATTATAATTTTCCTGAGTATATTTCACATACCGACGTTAAAACTGGTTGGATGAATAAATTATATCATTCGGTTAGAAATTATACTTTAAAACAGAAAACAAATTGGGTTCAGTCTTTATTTACAGGGCATAAAGGACATTTATTAGAAGTTGGTGCTGGTACTGGTGCATTTGCAAATGCTATGATAGAAAAAGGATGGCAGGTAACTGCTTTAGAACCTGACGCTAATAGTAGATTAAGGGCAATGGAAAATTATAAAATCACTTTGTTACCAATAGAACAACTTAATAGTTTACCAACTAATAGTCAAGATGTTATTACATTATGGCATGTACTTGAACATGTTCACGATTTAAAGGGTTATTTAGCAGCTTTTAAATCAATACTCAAGCCCAATGGAAGATTGATAATTGCAGTTCCTAATCACACTAGTTTTGATGCACAATACTATAAAGAATATTGGGCAGCGTATGATGTCCCTAGGCATTTATACCATTTTTCACCATTTTCTATGGAATTACTATTGAATCAATATGATATGCAAGTAGTTCAAACAAAACCTATGTGGTTTGATAGTTTCTACGTTAGCTTATTGAGCGAGAAATACAAAAAATCTGGATACTGGGGCCTGTTAAGAGCATTCATTATTGGATGTTTATCTAATTTGAAAGCTATTCGAGATCCAAGAGTAGGAAGTTCTATCATTTATGAGATTAAAAGAAGAACACAGTAAAGTCTATTTAATTTTTACTTCTGCCATAATAGGCCAACATTTACCTGTTATAAAGTAAGTTCCTCTTGCTGCATTATATGCAATTCCGTTTAAAACATAGCCTGCATCTACACTCAACGGATCATATTTAACTTTTGCTTGTGCTAAAAGGTTTGCAAAATTGATAGTATGTTTTACTTGACCTGTGTTAATATCAATAAAAATAATATCATTCTGACCATAAATATTAGCTACAATATTTCCATTCACATATTCTAACTCATTAATATTACTTACATACCCGTAATTATTAAATACACCAATCGTTTTTTGAATTGCAAAAGTTTCTGGGTTAACTATATATATATTGCTTTCACCTGTAGAAACAATTAAAGAACTGTCATTGTGCGTTAAGCCCCAACCTTCATAAGGCCAATACAATTCATTAATTTTATTCAATGTTTTTGCATCGTAAACAAACACTTTCTTTTCCTTCCATGTTAGTTGATAAATTTTACCATTAAACAGGGTAGTACCTTCTCCAAAATATGTTTTATCTAATTTGACTTTTCTACTTATAGTTTTCATATTAGTATCCATAATATGTAGGATACTTTTACCATAGTTACCTGTTCCTTCAATTAAATTATTACCATCCCATTCTAAACCTTGGGTATAAGCACTCGTATCATGAGGATACAGTTTAATAATTTCATATTGTAAACTGGTAGGACTTGCAATTGCAGACTCATTGCTAGCAGGATCTTTTTCTGTACCACTATTACAAGCAAATAAAAATATTATTATTGTAAATAAAAAACAATTTTTCATAAATATTTGATTGTAATAGTAGTCTTAAAAGCACTTAGTAATTATAAATAAAATTATACGTTAAATCTAAAATGCATTACATCTCCGTCTTTAACAATATATTCTTTCCCTTCAATTCTTAATTTTCCATTATCTCTACAAGCAGCTTCACTTTTGTATTTTATGAAATCTTCAAATGCAATAACTTCTGCTTTAATAAAACCTTTTTCAAAGTCTGTGTGAATAACACTTGCGGCTTGCGGTGCTTTCCAGCCATTACCAATTGTCCAAGCTCTTACTTCTTGAACTCCCGCTGTAAAATATGTTTCTAATTTCAAAAGTTTGTACGCTGACTGGATTAATCTATTTAAAGCTGGCTCCTTCATTTGATATTCTTCCATAAATAAAGCCTTGTCGTCCGCGTCTTCCACTTCTGTAATTTGAGCTTCAATATTATTACACATAACAATCACTTCCGCACCTTCTTTAATTGCCATTTCTTTAAGCATTTCGGAATATTTATTTCCAGTATGCATAGAAGCTTCGTCCACATTAGCAACATACATCACAGGCTTTTCTGTTAATAAACAGATATCTGCAATTGATGCACTTTCTTCCTTATTCAATCCTAATGAACGAACACTTTTACCTTGATCTAAATGATCCTTACATTGTAATAAAACAGCTAATTCAACTTTAGCTTTAGGGTCTGTTTTAGCTAATTTTTCTGTGCGTTGAATTTTCTTTTCTACACTATCTAAATCTTTTAATTGTAATTCTGTTTCAATAATTTCCTTATCTGATATTGGATTTATTGCACCTTCTTCTCTTAAAACATTTTCGTCTTCGAAACAACGAATAACATGAATGATAGCGCTTACTTCTCTAATATTAGCTAAAAATTTATTGCCTAAACCTTCTCCTTTACTTGCCCCTTTAACTAAACCTGCAATATCTACAATCTCCAATTGAGTTGGAACAATTCTAGTTGGATTGATTAACTCTGCTAATTGTTGCATTCTAATATCTGGCACATCCACTAAACCAACGTTGGGTTCGATAGTACAAAAACGATAGTTACTTGCCTGTGCTTTGGCACTATTACTAACTGCGTTAAACAAAGTTGATTTTCCTACATTGGGTAAGCCCACGATTCCTGCTTGTAATGCCATAATCTGATTCTTTTTAAGTGCCGCAAAAATACAATTCTAATCTCAAAATGGGCTATATTAGTAGCATAAACAATTGGTACTATGGCAATGAATATTATCTGGATGGCCTTTTTTGTGATTGCTTTTATAATTGCGCTTGTAAAATTGGTCTTTTTTGGAGACACAGAGATATTTAAACTACTCGCAGACGGTCTTTTTGACTCAGCTAAGTCCTCCGTAATAGACGTTGCCTTCCCTTTGGCTGGTACTATGGTGTTTTTCCTTGGCTTAATGAATATCGCCGAAAAAGCAGGTGCCATTCAGAAACTATCAAAATGGATGAACCCTTTTTTGAGTAGATTATTCCCTGAAGTTCCTGCCAATCACCCTGCAATGGGACATATGGTAATGAATTTTAGTGCGAATATGTTGGGTTTAGATAATGCAGCTACTCCTTTTGCTTTAAAAGCTATGGAGAGCCTACAGGGCTTAAACCCAGAAAAGGAAAAAGCCACGAATGCACAAATCATGTTTTTGGTTTTACATACAAGTGGTTTAACAATCATTCCACTTAGTATTATCTCGTATCGTTTAGCGGCAGGGTCACATGATGCAGCGAGTATTTTTATACCCTGTGTTCTAGCAACAATAGGAACTACTTTAGCTTCTATCATTATGGTAGGTCTATATCAAAAAATTAAATGGGATAAAGTTTTAATAAGTTGGCTTGCTGGCTTATTTATCTTTATGTGTATTATATTGGTAGGAGTGAATAGCTTGAGTCCTCAAAACAAGGAGCTATTTTCAAAAGTTGCTGGGTCCAGTATTTTACTAGCTATAGTAGTTACAATTATTGTAGGAGGTGCCTATAAAAAAGTAGCCGTATTTGATGCCTTTATTGAAGGCGCTAAAAATGGATTTGATGTTATCATTAAAATAATACCATACTTAGTAGCTATGCTTGTAGCTATTCGTGTTTTCAGAGACAGTGGAGCTATGGAATATGTTTTAAACGGACTTACTTTTATTATTCAATTGACTGGAATTAATACCGATTTTGTTGGAGCATTACCGGTAGCAATTATGCGACCTTTAAGTGGGAGTGGAGCAAGAGGATTAATGTTGGACGTATTCCAAACACATGGGCCGGATTCTTTCTTAGGAAAATTAGCTTCTATATTTCAAGGTTCGGCTGACACAACCTTTTATATTATTGCATTATACTTTGGAAGTGTAGGAATTAAAAAAGTTCGTTATGCTGTTTGGGCAGGTTTATTAGCTGATATTATAGGAGTAGTGATTGCCATTTTAATTGGATATACCTTTTTCAAATAATTAAGCCAAATCATTTTTTATAATCCTGCGCTCATTTTCATTACTTCTTCCCATTCAGCGTCTGTAACAGGCTGAACAGATAAGCGTCCCATACGAACTAGCGCCATATTAGCTAAATTAGTATTCGCTTTTACGTCTCCTAATTTAACTGGATTCTTTAATTTTTTTACAGGAGCAAAATCAACTGCTAACCATGCAGTTTCTTCGGTTGTAGGATCCTGGTAAGATTCTTTTACCACTTTAGCGATACCAACAATTTCCATTCCTTCATTGCTATGATACCAAAAAGCTAAATCGCCTTTCTTCATAGACCTTAAATTATTTCTTGCAGCATAGTTTCTTACACCATCCCAAAATGTTTTTTTATCCTTAATAAATTGATCCCAAGAATATTTAAATGGTTCAGATTTGATTAACCAATATGCCATAGTAATAATATAAAATTGAATAAATAAAAAGGAAATAGGGTAGTTGATTAATTAATAGCCACTAGCTAAAACGTCTGCTAAATGTAAGACCTTTATAGCCTGTCCATTAAAATTAATTCGACCGTCTAAATGCATTAAACAACTCGTGTCGGTACTAACTATATATTCAGCTTGTGTTGCTAAAGCATTGTCAATTTTTTGGTCTGCCATAGCAACACTTATAGTATCATATTTTACTGAAAAACTCCCTCCAAATCCACAACATATATCAGTGTCTTTCATTTCCACTAATTCCAACCCATTCACCAATGACAATAAGGTTCTTGGTTCTTCTTTAATAATACATTCTCTAAGTCCAGCACAACTATCATGATAAGTTACTTTGCCATCAAAGCTGGCACCAATATCGGTAACCTTTAAAATTTTTACCAAAAACTCAGAAAGTTCAAACATCTGATTGGTTACTTTTTTTGCAGGACTTTGAAATGCATTATTCTCGAAAAGTTTACCATAATTATTTCTAACAAATCCTGTGCAACTTGCACTTGGACTTACAATATAATCTGCTCCGTCAAAATCTTGTACAAACTTGGTACAAACGTCTTTCGATTCCCCCCAAAAACCTGCATTAAATGCAGGTTGACCACAACATGTTTGGCTTGGATTATACTTAACAGTACATCCAGCTTTTTCTAATACTTTGATAGTATTAAAAGCAACTTGCGGATACAACTGATCCATAAAACAAGGGATGAATAATTGAACTGTCATACTTAAAAATTATACTAACTAAAAAAAAGAGCCTCTTTAGAAGAGACTCTTTAAAATATTTATGGTTGAATCTTTAATCGATTGATATACTTGTCTGCCATAAATCCTTTTTCAGATTTAGGGTATTTATTTTTTATTGTATTGTACAACTCAATTGCTTCGTCATTTTTTCCATTCAATTCTAGGAAAGAAGCAGCACGGAATAAATATTCAGAAGATATTGATTCGTCTTCTGGAAAATATTCACCTGCTTTTTTATAATAAGAAACAGCATCGTCGTTCTTCTTTAATTCTGCATATGCATCACCCATAGTTCCGTACGCAATTGCTTGAACTTGTTTAGCATTTGTTGTAAAGTCTTTTAAATATTCAATTGACTTATTAAAATCATTTAATCTAAAATAACTGATACCTGCATAATACTTAGAAAGGTTAGCTGCTTTTGTACCACTATACTCTTTCATAATATATAAAACACCTTTGCTTGTTCCATCTCCATTTAACACAAAATTAGACGAATCATTAGCGAAATATTTTTCAGCCATAAAAATTGCATCAGCAGCTTTTGCTTCGCGAGGTTTTTGATAAAGTTCTGAATATCCAAAGAAACCTCCTATTAATACAATAGCTAAAACTAAAGTATAGGTAAGGGCTTTTTGATTCTTTTTAACAAAGTCTAAAAATGGATGTTGGTCTTGATGTAAATCACTCATATTGGTTGGTTATAATGTAATGTTCAGTTATAATTTTTGTTGGTATTAGTCAACGATAAATGGATAGTTTTGATCGATGTAAACATCTTTGTAAACTTCACTATCGTCTGGCCAAGGGCTGTCTTCTGCATATTTAACAGAACCTTCCACTATTGTATTTATTTTATCGTCAATAGCTAATAATTCTGCTTCTGTAGCGAAACTATTTTCTAAAATCGTTTTTCTAACTTTAGTAATAGGGTCTTGGTCTTTGTATTCTTCTACCTCGTCCTTTGTTCTATACTTTTGTGGATCGGATACAGAGTGACCTCTATATCTGTAGGTTTTCATTTCTAATAAAGTTGGGCCTTCACCGTCTCTTGCACGTTTCGCAGCTCTAGCTACAGATTCATGCACTAATTCAGGTGTCATTCCATCAATTTTATCAGCAGGCATTTCATAGGCATCTGCTAATTTATAGATATCGATTACGTTACTTGTTCTTTCAATAGAAGTACCCATTGCGTAATTATTGTTTTCACAAATAAATACGATAGGTAATTTCCAAAGCATTGCTAAGTTGAAAACTTCATGCAACATACCTTGTCTTGCAGCACCATCACCAAAGAAACATAAAACTACATTATTAGAGTCTCTGTATTTTTCAGCAAAAGCTAAACCAGCACCAGTGCCAATTTGAGCTCCTACAATACCATGACCTCCAAAGAAGAAATGTTCTTTACTGAATAAGTGCATACTACCACCTTTACCTTTAGAGCATCCGGTAGCTTTACCATATAATTCAGCCATAGCTGAATTTGGAGTCATTCCTTTTGCAAGTGCTAAACCGTGATCACGGTAACCAGTAATAAATGGGTCTTCTTGGTTTGTTGCAGTCATACAACCAGCTGCAATTGCTTCTTGACCATTATAGACATGGAAAAATCCACGGATTTTACCAGCCATTTTATACATTTCTTCTGATTTTGATTCAAATTGACGTATTAATTGCATCAATTCGTACCAATACAGGTATGTTTCTTTAGAAAATTTTTGCGCCACAGTCCTTGTAATTTTGGAGGCAAATATACTGTTTTAGATGTAAAAACAGCGCTTATGCTTCGTTTAAAAATGGGTATTTATAGTCTGTAGGAGGGTTGAACGTCTCCTTAATAGTACGAGCACTCAACCAACGGTACAAATTAAGCATACTTCCTGCCTTATCATTGGTTCCAGAACCTCTTGCTCCACCAAATGGTTGTTGTCCTACAACAGCACCTGTTGGCTTATCATTAATATAGAAATTGCCTGCAGCATGTCTTAACATATTGGTTGCCAATTCAATAGCAGAACGGTCTTGGGCAATAATGGATCCAGTTAATGCATATTTAGAAGTACTGTCTAATATTTTCAAGGTTTTTTCAAACTGCTTTGCTGGGTAGGTATAAATAGTTAGCACTGGCCCAAATATTTCTTCACACATTGTCAAGTAATTTGGATCGGTTGTTGCAATAACAGTTGGTTCCACAAAAAAGCCAATTTTTTTACTAGAATTTCCGCCTACTAAAATTTTAGCTTTTTTATCCTTCTTTGCTTTAGCAATATATTTAGTGATATTATCAAAAGACTTTTCGTCAATTACTGCATTTACAAAATTGCTGAAATCTTCTACATTACCCATTTTCATGGATTGAACCATTTTAACTAATTTATCTTTTACAGCTTGTGCAATATTACTTGGTAAATAGGCCCTAGAAGCTGCTGAACATTTTTGTCCTTGGTATTCAAATGCACCTCTTGCTAATGCGGTTGCAACCGTATCAACGTCAGCACTTTCATGAACCATAACAAAATCTTTTCCGCCTGTTTCTCCCACTATTCTTGGATATGATTTGTAACGTGGAATATTCTCACCAATTTGTTTCCACATGGTATTAAATACACCAGTTGAACCAGTAAAGTGAACGCCTGCAAAATCAGGATGGGTAAAGCAAGTAGCACCAATGGTTGGTCCGTCAACATATACTAAATTGATAACCCCATCTGGCAAACCAGCTTCCTTTAAAATACGCATAAATAATTGTGCAGAATAAACTTGCGTATTTGCTGGTTTCCATACCACTACATTACCACACATAGCAGCAGAAGCAGGTAAATTACCACCAATTGCAGTAAAGTTAAATGGAGTAATTGCAAGAACAAAACCTTCTAATCCACGCCATTCCATTCTATTGTGAATGCCAGGAGACGAAACAGGTTGTTGTTGGTATATGTCACATAAAAAATGAACATTGAATCTTAAAAAATCAATCAACTCACATGCCGCGTCTATTTCTGCTTGATATGCATTTTTACTTTGACCTAACATAGTGGCTGCATTCATCTCAAAACGATACTTAGTGGCTAATAAGTCTGCCGCTTTTAGAAATATATGTGCTCTAGATTCCCAAGGCATATCTGCCCAAGATGCACGTGCTTTCAATCCTGCATTTATAGCTTGTTCAACGTGCTGCTTAGTACCCATATGAAAATGACCCAAAACATGTTTTATTTCATGTGGCGGATGAATAGCCACTTTATTTCCTGTACGAACGGCTTTTCCGTTAATATACATGGGTATATCTAAAGTTTTTTTCTTAGCATTTGCTAAAGCTTGTTTTAAAGCTATTTTTTCAGGGGAACCAGGAGCATACATTAGAACTGGCTCATTTGCTGGAGCAGGGTAGTTGAAATATCCTATTTGCATAATATAAAATTAGATGGCAAAAATAAGGATTTAATAAACATCTGTTAGGATTAGATGCCAATGAATAAATAGTTTCTTGCTAAATTTGGTTAATAAATACCTCACATGCAATATATACTGGTTGACATTGTTGACAGAGCTCATTTTTATCCCTTTAGTTTGACGCGTTCTCTTGGAGAATGTAGGGCTGGAATTTTTACATTTCAAGAAAGATGGGAGCATTATTTAGCAGAGGAAACAGGTATTTATACGGTTCCTTATTTGCAAACTTTATATGACAATAATGACTTTCTTTCTACTAAAGAAGCACTTTATTTTATAAATATAACTTGTATACCAACAGCGGAAATAATAGAACAAATAAAATTATTAAATACAGGTGAAAAGCTAATAAGCACTTCAGGGAAATGGATTGCAACCAAAAGTGAAGAAAGGTCATTGCCAAAAATATTATTAGCAGACTATGCTCCTAAAGTTAATGATAAAGCAAGTTTCATAGAAAATGCAGTGCATCTAATTAAACTTAATAACCAGTTAATACAACAAGATTTTAATTTAGTAAAAGCTAAAAGAGTTTCAAAACAATTAGACAATTCAAATAGAGTAATTGGAGAAGATCAAATTTTCATTGAGGAAGGAGCAACTGTTTCTTGTTCAAATTTAAATGCAAGTGAAGGGCCTATTTATATTGGAAGAGATGCCATTATTATGGAGGGAGTTAGTATTAGAGGTCCATTTGCATTAGGTCGCAAAGGGGTTGTTAAAATGAATACAAGTATTTATGGTGCAACTAGTATTGGTCCATATTGCTTAGCTGGAGGAGAAATAAAAAATTCAATCCTAATGGGCTATTCAAATAAAGGCCATGAAGGCTATTTAGGAGACAGTATTATAGGTTATTGGTGCAATTTGGGAGCTGGTACTTGTAATAGTAATATTAAAAATACCGCCGGGAAGGTTCAACTTTGGAACGAAGGGGATCAGGTTTGGGACACTATTGGACAGAAAATGGGTATGGTAGTAGGTGATTATAGCCGTTTTGCTATACAGTCTAGGATTAACACAGGATCTTATATTGGTGTAAGTGCCAATATTTTCGGAATGGGTCTACTGCCTAAAAACCTACCCAATTTTACTTGGGGAGTACTTCCTGGATATCGAATAGATAAAGCTATTGATGATATAAATAACTGGATGATCTTAAAGGGGAATCAAATATCAGAACCCGAAAAATTGGTCTTAAAACATCTTTATCAAATAAGTATACAGTAAGAAAGTGCTAAATAGGAGTTTAGGCTAAATTTTAAGTACCTTTGCAGCGCTAAAAACAGCTAGATAGCCCTATAAAAATTATTATTATGAGAAAGCAAATTGCAGCAGCAAACTGGAAAATGAATTTAAGTCTAAATGAGGCTGAAACCTTATTGGATCAATTATTGGCTACTGAACACAGTTTATCAGAAAATCAAGAAGCAATTTTTGCAGTTCCTGCAATTTATATACCGTTGGCAATTGATAAATTAGCAGGTAAGAAAAATGTTTTTGTTGCAGCTCAAAACTGTCATCAAAAATCAAATGGAGCGTATACTGGTGAAATATCAGCTCCCATGTTTGCCTCTGTTGGAGTTAATCATATTGTTATTGGTCACTCTGAGCGTCGTGAATATTTTGCAGAATCAGATGCTTTATTAGCTGAAAAAACAGATGCTGTTTTAGCTATTGGAAGCACTCCAATATTTTGTTGTGGTGAACCTTTAGAAATTAGAGAAGCTGGAACACAAAATGATTTTGTAGCAACTCAAATAAAGAATTCTTTATTTCATCTTTCTGCTGATCAAATCACAAAAGTAGTTATTGCATATGAGCCAATTTGGGCTATTGGAACAGGTAAAACTGCTTCAAGCGATCAAGCGCAAGAAATTCATGCCTATATAAGATCTGTTTTTGCTGTAAAATATGGTCAAGACATTGCAGATCAAATTTCTATTTTATATGGTGGCAGTGTTAAAGCTGCAAATGCAAATGAAATATTTTCACAACCAGACGTTGACGGTGGATTAGTAGGAGGCGCTAGTTTAGTAGCCACTGAATTTGCTGCAATCATCAATGCCCTTAAATAGAATTTAAAAGACTAGTTTCACTACATGAAGAATATCAGAAATTTTTGTATCATCGCCCATATTGATCACGGTAAAAGTACCTTGGCGGATCGTTTATTAGAACATACCAAGACCATTACAGAACGTGAAATGATGAATCAGGTATTGGATGATATGGATTTAGAGCGAGAGAAAGGTATTACTATTAAAAGTCATGCCATACAGATTAATTATATTCACAAAGGGGAAACATATACATTAAACTTAATTGATACACCAGGTCACGTTGACTTTAGTTATGAAGTGAGTCGTGCTTTGGCAGCATGTGAAGGTGCTTTATTGTTAGTGGACGCTTCTCAAGGAATTCAAGCGCAAACTATTAGTAATTTATATTTAGCCTTGGATAACAATTTGGAGATCATTCCGGTGATTAATAAAATTGATATGGATGGTGCTAAAATTCCCGAAGTAACAGACCAAATTATTGACTTAATTGGTTGTAAGAAAGAAGACATTTTATTAGCAAGTGGTCGTTCAGGAATTGGTATAGAAGAAATTTTACAAGGCATTATTGAAAGAATCCCAGCACCGTCTGGAGACACTGAAGCTCCTTTACAGGCTTTGATTTTTGATAGTGTATTTAATAGTTTTAGAGGTATTATAGTTTATTATAGAATAATGAACGGGGTCTTAAAAAAGAACGACAAAATTAAATTTGTTGCTTCTGGTAGAGAATATATTGCAGACGAAGTAGGTGTATTAAAATTAGCCATGACACCTAAAGCAGAAGTGCGTGCGGGTGACGTTGGATATATTATAACGGGTATTAAAATAGCTAAAGAAGTTAAAGTAGGTGATACTATTACCTTAGCGAATAATCCTGGTCCAATGATTCATGGATTTGAGGAAGTTAAACCCATGGTATTCTCTGGAATCTATCCAGTTAATACAGATGAGTTTGAGGAGTTACGTGATTGTATGGACAAGCTTCAATTAAATGACGCTTCCCTTACTTTTGAATTGGAAACATCTCAAGCACTAGGTTTTGGATTCCGTTGTGGATTCCTTGGTTTATTACATATGGAGATTGTTCAGGAGCGACTAGAACGTGAGTTTAATCAAACTGTGATCACCACTGTTCCCAATGTAAGTTTCATTGCCTATACCACTAGGGATGAAAAAATCTTAGTAAACAATCCAACAGAAATGCCTGATCCAGTTAAGATCAAGCGTATTGAAGAGCCATTTATTAGAGCTCAAATTATTACTACACCAGACTATATTGGTAACATTATTACTTTATGTTTAGGTAAGAGAGGTATGTTAATTAATCAAAGCTATTTAACTCCTACAAGAGTTGAATTGATTTTTGAAATGCCTTTAACAGAGATTGTATTTGATTTTTATGATAAATTGAAAAGTCAAACAAGAGGGTATGCTTCCTTTGATTATACTCAAATTGGCTTTAGAGATGCTGATATTGTTAAAATGGACATTTTATTGAACAATGAAAAAGTAGATGCTTTAAGTGCATTAATACATAGAGGTAAGTCAGCTGATTTTGGTCGTAAACTTTGTGAAAAATTAAAAGACTTATTAACTAAGCAACAATTCCAGATTTCTATACAAGCTGCTATTGGTGCAAAAGTAGTTGCTAGAGAAAATATATCCGCAATGCGTAAAGACGTTACTGCAAAATGTTATGGTGGTGATATTAGTCGTAAGCGTAAATTATTAGAGAAGCAAAAAGAAGGTAAAAAGAGAATGCGTCAAATAGGAAACGTGGAAATACCACAAGAAGCATTTTTAGCCGTACTTAAATTAGATTAAGATTTTATTAATGTCCATTTGCCATTAATCCAATAAAAGTATAAGTCATTCCCAGTTGGAACTAGTGTGCTTGGATTATTCAAATCTTTTTCAGTGCTAGTAAGTTCTGATACTACAATTGCTTTCTTGCTTGCATCATATTTAATTATTGCATTACTTCCCTTCTTGTATTGATATACAAATCTATCTGCTGGGGCTAATGGAAAACAAGCGTCTTTGGGATAACTAAAATAATCTCCACCAAATTCAGGTTCATTATTTACCAATTTCATTACTTCAATAATCTTTCTTGATATTCCATTTGTATATTCATCGAAGCCTAATAAAGTATACAATGTTTCGCCTTGAAATTGTATTGGTATAATATCATAATAAATAGCTCCAATCCAATGTTTACGATCAGTTATTCCCACTGCAGTATTAAGTATAAAATCTGATTGGTCAAACAAAGGCAATAACTTAAGTTGACCATTGTCAGTTGGAAATTGAATAGCCGCTCTTTGTCTATAAGTGCCGTCACCCAAGTCTATTTGCCAACTAAAAATTTTAAATTTACTGTCAGGTGATACAATCTGTTTAATAGCATGTAAGGAATCAAAACTGAAATTAAAAGAGTTGTTTTCTTTCAATGTATTTACTAAAGCTTTTGTAAATATACTATCTGCTTTAAACCTATTTTGTACAATAGTATCCACTTGAATTTGAACAGCTAATTGTTCTAATTTAATTCCATGAATATCAATATTATGCTGCGCATTTGTATTTGCAGCAAATAATATACATACACTAAAGAGGAGGTAACTATACTTGGACATGTAACAAAACTACGAATATCAATTGATTATAAAGCTTGTGCAAATGCTAATAAATCCTCAAAACGATAATCAATACTATTGTCTGGAAATGGAGTCTCGGGATGCGTAGTAGCAACAAAAACAGTATGTAAACCAGCATTTCTGCCAAATTCCATATCAGATTTACGATTACCCACAATGATAGTAGTAGAAAAATCTATTTCTGGAAATTGATTCTTTGCTTGAAATGCCATTCCTGGTTGAGGCTTTCTGTTAATAGAATTATTGTCTAAGTCGGTACAATAAAATACATGATCAATTCTACCACCAACCGCATTTATTTTTTCTATCATATTGGAATGAATAGCAGTCAAGTCTAATTCAGTCATTACGCCCTTACCAACCCCTTTTTGATTGGTAGTAATTACAATTCTATTAAATTTTTTAGCTAAGATAGGGAGCGCAATAAGGCTATTTGGATAGAATTCAAATTCATTCCAATTTTTGACATAGTCTTCATTTTTTTCAACATTAATAACACCGTCTCTGTCTAAAAACAAAGTCCAATTGTTATTTATATTTGATAAATCCAAGGCCATTATTTGCCAAATATATTTTCTTCTACCAATTCACAAATAATATGACCAACTAGTATATGTGATTCTTGAATACGAGGCGTGGTATTAGAAGGTACATTTATTAAATGGTCTCCTAAGTCTTTCATTTTACCTCCTTTAGCACCAGTAAATCCAATTGTAATTACACCTATTGTCTTAGCCATTTCAAATGCTTTAACAATATTAGCAGAATTCCCTGATGTACTTATTCCTATTAAAACATCACCTGGTTTTGCTAACCCTTCCAAAAGTCTTGCATAAATTACATCATAACTATAATCGTTTGCCACTGCTGTTAAATAGGATGAATTACAATGTAGGGCATCCGACGGTAAAGCTTTACGGTCTTTATAAAAACGTCCTGAAAACTCTGCAGCTAAATGTTGTGCATCTGCAGCACTTCCGCCATTACCCGCAAAATATACCGCATTGCCATTTTTAAATGCATTGGTTACTACTTCAACTACCACTTCAAGCTGTTTCAATAGTGTGTCATCGCTTAACAAGCTTTGTTTAACGTCTATAGAAGATTGTATCAAATTTTTAATAATAGCTAATGACATGTTGTTATAATTGTTGATGCAAAGTTAAAAAATTTTCAGCCATTTGGTTCCAACTATATTTTTTCTTTTCTTCCTTAATATGCGGAATAAAATGAGCTTCTTTTAATTCATATAATTGTTCAATCCCTTTAGCAATAGATTCCGCATTGGGTGAAACCACGAATCCTACTTTTCCATTAGGTACCGTGTCGGCAAGTGCACCTACATTGGTAACTAACATAGGTTTTTCAAAATGATAGGCTAGGGGTGTAACTCCACTTTGTGTGGCATTACGGTATGGTTGTATAATAAAATCTGCACTACATACATAATTCTTAACGGCATCATCTGGTACAAACTGGGTATGAAGTATTACATTATTTTGAATACCTAATTTCTCTATTAAACTTATGTAAGGTGCATCGTCTTCATAAAATTCTCCAACTACTAATAATTTAATTCCTAAATTTTTAATAGCTGTTGTTGCCATGGCTTCAAGAAGTAGGTCAAGTCCTTTATATTTTCTAATGAATCCAAAAAATAAAATTACTTTTTCATTCGATTCTATTCCAATATTCTTTCTTGCTTCTAATTTGGAGATAGGCATCCCAAAATGATCAAAAATAGGGTGTGGAGATACCATGGTTGGTTTATGTGAAAATAGCTTTACATCGTTTTTAACTTTATCACTCATTGTTAAAAAGCCATTCACAGACCCTGCAAAATATTTAGTGAACAACACATCACCAATACGTTTTTCATGTGGTATCATATTATCCACTATCGCAATTACCTTCGTCTTTTTATTCCCAGTAGCAATACGGCAAATAGTTCCTAAACAAGGCGCTAAAAAAGGAATCCAATATCTTACAATTATTAAATCAGGCTTTGATCTTTTTAATTTTAACCCAATTTTTATCCAATTGATGGGATTAATTGAATTAATACTTGCCGTAATTTTTATATTAAGGGGAGCTGGTTGATTAGAATATTGTGTTTTCCCAGGAAAAAGAAAATTAGGATATTGTAATGAGAATGTTTCAATACTGCTATCAATACCCATGCCAGTAAAAGTGCTCGCTAACTTTTCATCAAAAGCAGAAAGACCACCTCTTAATGGCCAAGCTGGGCCAATTATAACAAGCTTAGTTACCATCCTAGTTTCTCAGCTATTAAATAATTATTTCTATCAGCAGCATTTCTATTCACTAATTCAGCAATAAAACCAGCTAGAAATAATTGTACCCCAATCAACATAGAAGTTAAGGCAATATAGAAAGCAGGTTTATTAGTTATACTAGTTTCAGTATCGAAAAATTTTGAAACAATAATATATCCTACCGACCCGAACCCTATAAGGAAAAATAGCGTACCTAATAGTCCAAAGAACTGCATAGGTTTTTTCCCAAATTTTGACAAAAACTGAATTGTCATTAAATCTAGGAAACCATTTACAAAACGCTCCCATCCAAACTTTGTAGTTCCATATTTTCTAGCTTGGTGTACTACTACTTTTTCACCAATTTTTTTGAACCCAGCCCATTTAGCTAGTATAGGAATATAGCGATGCATTTCTCCAAACACTTCAATACTTTTAACTACTTTAAGTTGATACGCTTTAATGCCACAATTAAAATCATGTAAAACTATCCCTGAGCTTTTACGAGCTACTGCATTATAAATTTTAGAAGGTATGTTTTTAGTAAAAGTGTTGTCATATCTTTTCTTCTTCCAACCACTTACTAAATGATAGCCTTGGTTTACAATCATATCATAAAACTCCGGTATCTCGTCTGGCGAATCTTGTAAGTCCGCATCCATTGTTACTACTATATCACCTTGTGCTGCTTTAAATCCTTCATTCAAAGCGGCAGACTTACCGTAATTTCTTTGGAAACGTATTCCTTTTAAATTGGAGAACTGAACGCTTAATTTTTCAATTACATCCCAACTTTCATCATCACTTCCGTCGTCTACCATGATAACTTCATAAGTATAATGATTGGCCTGCATCACACGATGTATCCATTCCATTAATTCTGGTAAAGAATCTGCTTCGTTAAATAAGGGTATGACAACTGATACTTGCATTCTATTCTATTAAAATATTATTTATTATTGACCTGAATTATCTTGAAAAGGATTTGGATTCTTTTTTGCGATTGCTGCTCCAACCAACGACCCTAAAGCTCCAATAATACCAGTTCCAATAATAGCCCCACCTATAGCAAAAGGTAAAAAGTATTTCTTAGTCATAGTAACTGCCTGCTCAATCATATCGTCTGTCATTTGAGGATTCTTCTCCATTTGCTTTCGAGAAATTTCAATAATTTTATCCACCATGTCTGGGAATAATACCTTGAATGATAGCACTGAAAATAATACAGTAATAACAATTACTACCGAAGTTGTTTTAAAGCCATGCGCGAAAATATTACCAAACGTTACATTATGATTGTTTTGATTAGAAAACAAAACTGCACCATAAATTAATCCACCAACAAATATGGCATAGTTAACCCAGCTTAACCAAGTGATTTCGTATAAATTAAACACGTAAACTAAAACACTAATTATTATTGATACTCCAGAAAGAATAGCCCCTTTTACGATATGACTTGTTACTGTATTTTCCATTTTTTTATTTTTTTTATTTATATGATGTTATAATTTAATCAAGAAATTATGAATTTTGATTCAAGTTTCCTTTTACAATTGTTCCTACTACTTTTCCTTTTAATTCCATATCCCAAAACGGTGAATTTGCAGATTTACTTTTTGAATCTGTTCTACTTAATTGCGTAGTTAACAAATTATTGTATAAAGTAATTTCTGCAACATTTCCTTCTTTAATTGTCGCATCGGCTAAGCTGAATATATTTCTCGCATTGGAAGAAAATAGCGCCGCAATTTGCTCAGCAGACAATGACGGTATTTTTTCTAGTACAGCGGCATAGCTAGTTTCAATGCTAGCCATACCTGGTTTAGCATTTTCAAACTCTATCGTTTTACCATCCCAGTCCTGTGGCATATGGTGCGCACTTATACAATCTACAACCCCATTTTCAACTGCTTCCACTAAAGCCAGTCTATCTTTTTCAGTTCTTAGAGGAGGGAATACTTTTAATAAAGTATCATAGTCCTTTAAATCAGATTCCGTGAAAAATAAATGATAAGGAGTTACACTACAAGAAATTTGTAGCCCTTCTTTTTTAGCAGCTGCAATCATACTAATTCCCTTTGCAGTGGTAACACCTGTAATATGTAATTTCGATTCCGTATATCTTAGTAATTCAATATCTCTTGAAATAATTAATTCTTCTGC
>Ga0075464_10000113_pt1 | contig 32404 bp, 58 predicted proteins | sample DEB19_08_DNA_5_FD_75068 | JGI IMG/M metagenome (GOLD analysis project Ga0075464, IMG submission 75068) | Aqueous microbial communities from the Delaware River and Bay under freshwater to marine salinity gradient to study organic matter... | ecosystem: Environmental > Aquatic > Marine > Coastal ...
ATGCCGAATTTTCGGGGCTGTTTTGACCAAGCAAATTTCCGCCAGCGAAAAAAGGTGGTAAAATAATGCTTATGAAAGGCATGACACTCACGTTTACAAAAAAGGTAGCTGGTATTGCTGATGCTCTTGGCAACCCAACGTATACCAACACTCAAATCATTATTGATGATTGTTTGGTAGCACCAATTTCTGAGCCTGCTACTGCACGTGAGCAGCAAGCTAAAGAACAAATGCGAGACCAAGTACGTGTACACCTGCCCAAAGCCACTACTGCTGACGTAAGCGACAGCGATTTTACGTACAATGGCAAGGTATTCCATACCGACAGTGATAGCGTTGTGTTCATGGCTGAGAATACGCCTACTCGCTGGAATAGGTACTTTCGATCGGAGTGTGTAAATGGCTAATGTTGAAACTATCGTAGTTGCATGGCTCAAGGCTTTACCAGTTGCTAATGGTTATTCAGTTAGTGGCGATATTCCCAAAGAGCGACCAGAGAAATTTATAACGGTTGATCGTACTGGTGGTCCACGTGAGGCAATGGTACTCGACCGTGCTGAAATACTTATTGAAGTATATAATCGTAACAGCCGACTTGATGCCAGTGAAGTAGCAAACCTGATTGCTGACCACATCATTGAGCTTGAAGCCTATGATGATAACATTACCCACGCTTCTGTTAATTCAGTTGTAAACCTTGATGACATTATCGGGCAATATAGCCGATACCAAGTTTATTGTGATGTCTACCTACGCAGGTAGAACACAAAATTTGTTCAAAATAGTTGTTGCATTTAACACGGTTATGGTATATTTGAATTAGTCAGAGAAACAAACGGTATACGCACCGGAAAGGAAAAGCGGCGATGGCTGAATATTTTACAAAAGATGGCGATGATTATGTACCGGTCGAGGGTGAACTGCACACACAGGAGCACGTAGACCAGATCGTAAAGCAACGTGCAGAGCGTTTAGCAAAGCAAAATTACGGTGATTACGATGACCTCAAAGCGAAAGCGGCAAAGGTAGACACAATCTCACAAGAATTTGAAGATAAGTTAAAAAGCAAAGATGATGAGCTTGCCAAAATTACTGGCGACCTTACAACTGCAAAGCTTGAGACTGATAAGGTCAAACTTATGCAAGAATTCGGGCTATCTGATGACTTAGGTGAGTTCGTAACTGGTACGACTGTCGATGAGATGCGTTCGAGAGCTGAAAAGCTGTCGAAAGGTGCAAAGGGCGGCAAAGTTACTGTTACTAAGACTGGTAAGCCAGACGAAAAAACGTCTGACACCCAAAAAATCGCCAAAGGTTTATTCAAGCGACAATCTGACGACTAATTAATAATTAATCGTTTAAGAAAGTGAGATAACCAATAATGGCTACTCCTCTTCGCCTTGAAGTACTTGACCTAGCAAACCACACTGGCAAGTCATGGCGTAAAAATATTCGTGGTGGTGTTTTATCAAGGCTAACTCCGGGTGATCCTGAACTAAAGGTTGGTAGTACCGACATCTTTACATTCACCGGCACACCAAAGGCTGAGCTTGTTGGCGAAAGTGCAAACAAGTCATCTGCTGACGGTACTCCGGGCAAAGCAACCGTTAAGACTTACAAGGTACAAATTACCTACCGTATGTCTAACGAAGTTCAGTGGTCTGACGAAGATTACCAAACTCAAATTGTTGAGAACTTGGTAGCTAACGTTGCCACAGCACTTAGCCGTGCACTCGACTTGCTTGCTATTCACGGTGTGAACCCAGCAACAGGTGATGTATCTGCTAGCGTTTCTCAGTACTTTACTAAGAGCGGTAACAATGTAAACCGTGTTACGACTACTGCCGATGCACAAGCCGACATTGAAGCTGCTGCATCAGCTCTGCAAGGTGCTGGTTACATTGCAACTGGTATTGCACTTGACCCAGCGTTTGCTGGTCAGTTGGCTCGCACTAAGGATCAGGACAACCGACCGTTGTACCCTGAACTTGGTCTTGGTTTCGCCTTTGATAGCTTCCAAGGTCTGCCTGCTGCATCAAGCGACACTGTTTCTGGTCGTCAGGAACTCGATGCCGAAGATGCAACCGTTAAGGCACTTATGGGCGACTTTGAAGCCTTTAAGTGGGGTATTGCTCGTGAAGTACCACTTGAACTCATCGAATTCGGTGATCCAGATGGTAATGGCGACTTGAAGCGTACCAACGAAGTTGCGATCCGTGCCGAAAGCGTACTTGGTTTCGCAATTCTCGATGAGACTGCCTTTAGCCTCATTGATGGTGCAACTCCATCAGCCTAGTTTCGGCTAGCAACAATAAACGCCCTAGCAATAGGGCGTTTTTGTTGTGGTAAAATAAACTTATGGCTAAACGATTAATACCCTACGTGAACAGATTTAATGGCGATGTGAAAGTCGTTACTAAGAGCGGTGCTAAAAAGCTAAGCGAAGATTATACCCCTGTGAAGTTCGTACAAAACCAAGAGGGCGAAGCTGTTATGCGGTTTGAGCTAGAGGGTGCAACAGTCGATATATCTGAAAACAAAACAGAGGCGGTAGAAGATGGCAACAGAAGCACAAAGTAAATTCATCTCTGATTTGGTTGTTTTGAAAACCAAAGAATTTAAAGAGGTTAAAGAGATGCTATTTTCGAGCGGCATTATTACGCCAGAAGCAACACTTGTGGCTGAGGCACAGTCCATTGCCGAAATTACCCATGCCCTAGATGATTTACAGGCTTCACGCTTCATTGACCTACTCACATCGGCAAAAGAGCCTGCACGTGGTCGTGTATACTCAACAAAACGTATTGAGGGGGCTACCGCAGCCGTTGAAAGCATTAAACGAACAATAGATAGTTGGGATTTCAGCTCATGAATTACGCAGAACTCAATAACTCGATCATAGATAAGGTAATGGTGGCTCTTGCTATCATTAATAACCCTGAAATCGCCCCTGATGTGCGACAGCTTAATCAAGAAATTCTTTTTAGAGAAGTCGGCACTGCTATCTACGACAAAGTATATGATATGAATGCGTTTGATTTTGAGATTGAGCGTACACGTGGCAGAGGTATTGACGATAGGTACTACGGTCTAGCAAAAGTAACTGCTGGTAGTGTATCTACCGGCTCACTTGGCATGCGTGAATATGTAAAAAACTATCTTGACCACGTATCAAGTAAGGCACAAAGTGATGCAATGCGTAATGCTGAGCAAAGCGGTAAGCACCCAAGGGTCATACGTAAAACAAATGGCGAGACATGCAAGTGGTGTCGCTCACTTGCCGGTGAATATAGTAACCCATCAAGTGATGTATTCAGACGACATGGGGGCTGTGATTGCCCGATTATTACTCAAGGCTATCGATCACGAAATGGTCAGCTCAATAACTATGTCAAGCCTCAAGATCGCTGAGATACGCCTTACTGGCAACGTACCTAGTAAAAAGAACCAACGCATTAATCGTGGTGATGGTGTAAGCTTTCCGAGTAAAAAATTTGTTCAATGGCAAAACGATGCAATAAGCGAAGTACGCATACAAACTCGTGAGCGGTTTTATAAACCAGTTGGTATAGAGGTAATTATATATTTTGCGACATTAGCAAAAGCCGACTTAGATAATAGATTAACCAGCATTTTAGACATGCTTGTTGAGGCATTGGTTATTCGTGATGACAAATGGGAAAATGTACCCTATGTCAAGTTGCAGGCTGAATACCGACCACGTAACGCAGGGGCATTTATTCGCATAGAAGAGCTTGAAGATGGCTTTTTTGGCGAGCAATATACCCTTGACCGTGCAAAACTCGATAGAAAAAAGCATCATTAAACTACTTATGTTACAATTACAATATAGTTTGATATAATACTAATCAATAACAAATACGCTTACGGGGCGGCATAACCGGCTTAAAAGGACAGAGATGGATCAACAGCCGGAAATTACCATAGAAAATATCGCAACTCAGCTCGCAAATAAGGGCATTTATTCATTGACTGAGAAGCAAGTAAAAGTACAAGATAAGTACGACTACTATAATGCTGACAACGATATTAGCGACTTTGGCATCTCTACCCCTATTCGCATGCGTAACTTACGACCCGGCATTGGTTGGGCAAGCCGTGCCGTAAACACTCTATCTGACCGTGTTGTATTCGATGGCTTTGCAAAAGATACATTCGGTATTAATGACTACCTCGAAAGCATTAACGGTTATAGTGTTATTAGCAAGGTAAAGCACGATGCATTTATTGCTGGCTGTGCATTTATAGCGGTGATTGATGACCCACTTACAGACCGCAAGGTTTTAGTACCGTTCACTGCCCAAGAAGCTACTGGCGAGGTTGAGCAAACCACAGGGCTTCTCAAATGGGGTCTCGCAGTTACTAAGTGGTACGAGCCAAAGCCTAAAAAGGGCGGTATGCGTTTTGCACCAAAAGACTATGTGCTATTCACACCTGAATTTACAGCAGTGTTTGTCAATCGCATGGTCGCTGAAATCATACCAAATAATACTGGTCGTACTCTGTTGCACCCTATTACTCACCGTGCAAGTGCCGACCGACCATTAGGTAAATCTCGCCTTACAAACACAGCTCGCAGAATTATTAACGAGGTTGGGCGACTTAAACGCAGGGAAGAAATTGCCGAAGAGTTTTATGCCTTGCCGCAACGCTATATTAGCGGTCTTGCTGAGGGTGCTGAAAAAGACGATAAACTAGACAGTGCTATCGGTAAAGTTTGGGCTATCAACAAAGATGAGGACGGTGAAAAGCCTGAAATTGGGCAACTTGCTCAAATGAGCATTGCTGGCTTTGAGACCGCCAAAAAAGACAAGGCACGTGATTTCTGTGCTGAAACTGCTTTGACACTACGTAACCTTGGGTATGAAACCGGCAACCCAAGTAGTGCCGAGAGCCTTGTGGCGATGTCTGACGATTTATTGCTTGAAGCTCAAAACAGCCAACATGAAATGGGCAAGCAAATTAAAGAGGTCATCATTACATTACAACTTGCGATCAATGAGTACGACACCATACCAGACCAGCTTAACGACATGATACCTGCATGGAAGCCTATTTTTCAAACTGACATTGGTGCGGCTGGTGATGCCATCTTTAAGATTTATCAGGCAATGCCTGAGCTTGTTGGTACTGTTGAGGGCTACCAAATGCTAGGAATTGGCATTAGGCGAGCAGAGGAGCTTGTAACGTTGCGACAAACAGCACGTAACGCTAGTTTTATGAATAACGGAGGGGCACAATCATGACAGTCGTAGTACCAGTCGAAGCACCAAACCCATACGCTGACGTAGCTGACTTAACTGTATTTTGGCAAGCACCTACCGATAGTGCTAGGGCATTAGAGCTTTTAACGCTCGCTAGCAACCGCTTACGTGTTCGTGGTGGTAATGTTGGCGTTGATATGGACAGTAGGGTAAATAGCGAGCCTGCTTACTTTAAGACCGTCCAGTGGGTAGTTATGGAAGCAACAAAACGTGCTCTATTAACACCAACCGATCAGCCACCAGTAGAGACTTGGCAACAAACTGCCGGTCCATACAGCGAAAACATCAAGTACGCAAACCCTGCTGGCGATTTGTGGTTTAAAAAGACTGAGCTTAATGACCTTGGACTTTGGGGAAACCAGAAGCTTAATAGCATAAGCACATCTCAAAGAGATATTTATAGTCCTTACGGAAGTGCCTAAACATGAGTGAAGCACAAAATATACTAGCTTCTGGCAACGTGGTAGCTATCTTGGCTCTCATTATTGTTACTCTGGCAGCAACGCTCGTTACAGTAATCGTTTACTTTACAAAAAAGGTTGATGGCAAAGACTTAAAGATTGAAGAATTAAATAAGCTTGTATTTAGTGAGCAAAAAGCACATGTTGCCGACTACAAAACGATGGCTGAAAAAGACCAAGAAGTTTTGTTAGGAAACGCACAGGCAAACCAGTTACTTGCCGCTAAAATAGAAGCTGTAAAAGGTGGACGCTAATTATGGGTATCTTCAAACGTAAAAAGCAAAATGTTTCGCCATTAGAGATAACGCCCCCAATTGAAAGCAGGGTGGAGATTGAGCTACACAAAAACGCTAGCGAAGAGGCCGCTGAAAAGGCAAAAGAGGTAAATACTCACTTAAACGACCTATTGGTACAAAATGGTTTTACCCTTAAAATAGCACTAGCGGCAGGGGCAGAACTCCGGCACAAAAAGACAGGTGGAAAAAAATAATGGACATTCAATTACTAGCATTCCTACTACTTATAGGCAGGCTCATTTCTGAGGCTTTTATTATTGCTGTTTTGCGTAAGCAATGGAAAATTAGGAATAAGCCTATACACCCTCGCCTACGAAATTTGCGTAAAGTATTAACCCTACTGGCGGTACTCGTGTTTGTTGGTAACATATACCCACTGGCACTTGATTTATTTACTTTGTTTGATGCAGGAATTCGCACTAGCGGTTACGTGAACCTAGTGGGTGTTGCTTATTCATTAGATAATAACCTTACATTCATGTTTGCATCGATCCTTATTTGGACGTTATACAAGCTCTCAGATGTCGTAATTGAAGTAGCAGAGCTGATTACCGGCAGTGATCCTACCAAAGACCCTAGCAACACGAAAAAATAGTGCTATAATCAAAAGCATAAGCAGAGCTACCCAAGAGGTGTGTTGTGCCATAAATCTTAAACAAGGTTTATTACCATGAATAATGACGCTACTAAGGTATCGTTTGGTAAGCCAAAAGCCACCGGGGCAGTATGGGTCGCACCAGAGGGTACAGCTGTACCTACTAGTGCAAACTCTGCACTTAACGCAGCATTCAAATGCTTGGGTTATATTTCCGAAGATGGCTTGGTAAACTCTGTTGAGACTGACACCGAACAAGTTAATGCTTGGGGTGGTGATCTCGTTTTGGTTGGTCAAACCAACTTTAACGAAACCTTTATGGTTAATCTCTTAGAGACCAATGCGGAAGCCCTAAAGGTGTACTATGGTGAGGACAATGTAGAGGTCTCAGGCGACAACATCACTGTTACACAAAACAGTGCAGCACTGCCACGCTGTGTAGTTGTATTTGAGATTGTGCTTACTGGCGGTCGTGTAAAGCGTATCGTTGTAGCTAACGCACAAATCGTAGACCGAAGCGGTGAAATCACTTACGTTGATGGCGAAGCAATCTCGTACCCTGCTCTTTTTCAGGCATTCCCTGATGAAGATGGCAACAGCCACATTGAGTACATTGCAGTTGTCGCATCGGCTTAGTACCAGCCCAAAGCAAAAAGCCCCTACATTGGGGCTTTTTTGTTGTGCTATAATTATGCTTACGATAACAGAACACCTTAATGGAGGGTAATAGAAATGGCTGAAACAACAGCACCAGACACAATCAAAACACTTGAATTAGATGGCTACCAATTTGAGGTCGATACCGACCTGCTTGATGACGTAGATGCCTTTGCACTTATCAACAAGATTGAAAACCAAAACCAAATTACTGCTGTTGTGCCACTTATGCTATTCCTAGTTGGTCAAGAAGAGTGGAATAAAATGCGACAGCACTTTATTGATCTTGATGCCGAAGAAAACAAAGACCGCAAGCTCAGCAATGGTAAGGCTTACAAACCACGTATGCGTACTAAGAAGCTTGGCGAAATTTACCAAACAATCATCAAGAATTTTGACCCAAAAGACTAACCCTCGCTAGGGTACGCTGGGAGTACCCTGACCAGCTTGAGGCAGACTTTCAACAATATTACGGCTTGGACATCGCAGAGGTATCGCCAGCACGAGCCTCACGTTTACTATTCCAGTTACCAGCAAGTTGCAGGCTGTTTGCAGCGATTGAACCGGCAATGCAGTGGGGCACAATGGAAGCCTTTACAAACAAGATGGTATATTTGCTTGAGACTTTGGTGTGGCAAAATGGTTACGACCCTAAGAAAAAGGCTCAGCACAAAGCCAATAAGCCAAAGTTATTTGTACCGCCTTTTATGCAAAAGCCGGGCATTGATGCTGATAAGGTAGTGCATGATATTGATGACATTAAAGGCATTCTCGCCCGACCAAGGAGTGAAGCGGAGGCTTAAAAACCACTCCCCTACTGTATACTTGACGAAGTAGTGAAAATATGGCAAAACGCTATATATGCCCTCCCCTACCGCCACTGGCACACTAGATATTGTGAAAAGCCCCAAAATAGGGGCTTTTTTGGCATATCAGTAGTGAGCAGGGGAGTGCCCCAATAGCATTGTTATGAAGAGTGCACTATACTAAGTGGTATGAGTAAAGATGTTGTATTCATACTAGATATTGAAGCCGCTTCTGTGATCCTCACTGACATGGTTGCACCTACGATTGAAAAGTCTGGCGAGGCTATTGCTTCACGTGCTCAATCAATGGCAGGTAGTATGAGTAGCGACCCACCGAACATCAGCGTATCAACGTCAGTGGGCACTGTGAAGCGTGGTAAACGTGCTATCGCCACTATCACATCAACTGGCAATAGTGCCCATCAAAACTATGTAGGCTACATGGCTTTGCAAAAAGCTAAAGATGCTGGGCGTGTCTAACAGCTTATGTTATAATTTGCAATATAAAACAACACGCCAACGGTTGCGGTAAAACTGGTTTAACTAACTGAAAGAAACGCAAACCACATGGCAGATATTGGATCAGCAACAGTACGAGTTACCCCGAACATGTCGGGTATTCAGTCGAAAATTGCGGCTGGTTTTAAAGGCTCTGCTGGTCCAGCCACAGCCGCTCTTGGCGATGAGGTGGAAAAAAATAGTGGTCCGTTTCAGTCAGCTCTTGGCAAACTAGGCGGTTTTGCTAAGGCTGGTGGTGTCGCTATTGCGGCTGGCTTGGCTGCCGGTGCGGCAGGTCTCGCAGCACTTACTGGCAAAGCTTTAATGGCAGGTGCAGAGCTTGAACAGCAACTTGGTGGTGCTGAAGCTGTGTTTGGCGAATACGCAGATGGTATCAAGCAGGCTGCCGAAGATGCCTACTCGCAAGCTGGTTTGAGCCAAAACGAATTCTTGCAAGGTGCAAATAAAATGGGGTCGCTATTTCAGGGTGCAGGCTTTGACGTTCAAAGCTCTATGAAGATGTCAGCCGAAAGTATGCAACGTGCATCAGACATTGCCTCAATCATGGGTATAAGCACCACAGATGCACTTGAAGCCGTAACCGGCATGGCTAAGGGTAACTTTACCATGATGGACAACTTAGGTGTTGCCATGAATGATACCGCTATTGGGGCGTACGCTGTCTCAAAGGGCATCAATAAGTCTACCGCTGCAATGTCTATTCAAGAAAAAGTTGGCTTGGCACAGCAGATGTTCATGGAAAAAACGGCAAAATATGCTGGTAACTACGCCAAAGAAAACCAAACACTTGCAGGGTCTCTTAACTCAACCAAAAAGGCATTTGAAAATCTTATGTCTGGTCAGGGTGATATTAGTGGCTTCACAGAGCTATTGGTTAATACTATTGAAATCGCCATACCTCAAATTGTTGCCATACTGCCTAAATTAGTGCAAGGCATCGGTGCAACTCTTACCGCACTCGTGCCAGCAATATCAGCCGCAATACCAACGCTTATACCTGCTCTCGTCAGTGCAGTTACAAGTCTTATTACAATGCTTGTTCAACAAATGCCTACGATTGTACAAACACTGCTACAAGCCCTCCCTACGGTCATTCAGGCATTCGTGCAGCTATTCTTAGCTATCGTGCAGGCTCTACCTCAAATCGTTACTGCAATCGCAAATGCCCTACCTACAATCATTGAGACGATTGTTACTACCCTAACCTCGCCTGATTTCATTACATCTCTTCTCGAAGCGGCTATTAAACTGTTGCTCGCAATCGTTGAGGCAATACCAAAGATTATTGTAGCATTGGTAGAAGCAATACCTACTATCATCGACAACATCATCAAGACGATTACTAAGCCTGCATTTATTACCATGATGATTGAGGGCACAGTTAAGCTCTTTATGGGTATTATTCAAGCAATACCGCAAATTATCGTCGCCATCGTAAAGGCTCTACCTCAAATCGTTAGGAGCATCGTAAATGCGTTTTCTAACCCCGATACTATTAGGCAACTTGCAAATGCTGGTGGCGACCTTATTAAAGGTTTGTGGAATGGCATTAAAGACCTTGGCTCATGGATCATGGACAAAATTAAAGGCTTCTTGGGCGGTATTGTCGATGCCGTTAAGGCATTGTTTGGCATTCACTCACCATCAACAGTATTTGCTGACATCGGTGTAAATCTTAACAAAGGTCTCGCTAAGGGTATTGAGGGCAGTGCAGGGCTTGTTACGAAGTCAATGAATAACATGACAGATGATGCACTTTCTGCTGTTGTAAACCCTATGCTAAGTCCATCGGTCGCATTTGGTGGCAACTCAATGGGAATTGGCACAAGTAGCGGCAATACTACCACTCAAACAACTGCTATTGAAAATGTATACTTAGGTGATGCTAGTGCTGTAAAAGAGTTCTTTAATCAGCTTAACCAAGATACAATAAACGTAGGTATGGGTATTACACCGATACAGGGGGCAAACTAATGAACGGCAATGTAACATTTGACAGTCATGACTTAAATACATTCGACCCTACTACAAGGGTGGGAATTCTTATTAATGCAATCAACCACGCTAATATACCTACGCAGAATACTCCCCTTTTTGTAATTGCAGATGCTAATAAGAGTTCAATACCAGCCATTACACACGATAACAAGATTATTACCCTCTCTGGCTCGCTCGCTCACACCACAGAGGCTAACTTAGATAATCTCATTGATACTTTTAAGGGCTACTTTAATGGCATCTCTAAAACGCTTTCTATCGCCTACGGCTCTGGCAATCGCCTCTATACGGCAACTAAAAACGCACTGACTATCACCCGACAGAATACAGCAAAATACGCAAACTTTGAACTTACGTTTATTTGTACTGATCCGTTTGGTCGTGATGAGGCAATTACAAGTATTACCAATAGCCTAAACTACACATCTGCAACCCTAACTGTAACACCGACAATTGGTGGTAACGCTCCTGTTCAGTACCCTATCATTACACTTACTATTGATGCACTGACCGGCACTGGCGACTATGTGCAAATAACCAATAACAACAACGACCAGCAAATGCTTCTCTACGGCTTCAACCTCACAGCAGGTGCGGTGATTGTAATTGATACCTTTACTCGTATCGTAACCATCAACGGCGATGAAGTTGATTACAGGGGTACATTCCTAGAACTCTCGCCGGGTGCACAGTCTATTACGTATACAGACGGTTTTACTACTCGAACTGTAGATATTGTGATTGGCTACTACAAGAGGTGGTTGTAATATGCAACAGAATTTTGAAATTCGTGTACTCCCAACGAGCGGTACACAAGCCGCTGGTGGCTATTGGTCAAACCCTAGCAGAATTACCGCAGACGATGGCTCGGAAGCAAGCTATTTTCAAGGGTCTGGTAGCCCTGCTAAAAACCTCATAGCCTCTGGCTTCCCTATTCCTACTTTGCCGCCCGGTGCAGTTGTAGATGGTCTTGCCCTAAATATTAAGCAAGTTATCACATCAATACCGCCAGAGATTACCGTTTTGCCAGTTGCCTTGAACATAGCAGGCTCATCAACAAAGACAATTGTATTTAATGGTCTTACAGGTGGTCCAGAAGATAAATGGGGCTTGAGCACCATTACTCAGTCTGACCTCAATAACCTACAGGTACTCATTAACGCTACGTCAATCGGTGGTGTGAGCGGTAGCCTTTATATCGACTGTGTTTACGTTATTGTGTACTGGCATATCGAGTTGCCAAATGCACCAGCAGATGTACCAACGAGGGTTGATTACAAGGTTTACTCAAACGATATGGTTTACCTAGGCAACCTACCAGATGTATCTAGTAGGCTTGCTTTCAGCCAAGACATCAACAGTGCAGGCTCTTCTATTGAGATTAACTGTGGTCGCTTTATTCAAAACGAAATCATCACAGATGTACTACAAACAGAGGCGAGTACCGATATTCTCACCGAAGATAACGAAACAATCTTAACTGAGTTCAATGACCAAAAGATTGCATTAGGTAGTTCAGATGATCGGGTGCTCTATAAGAATGGCAACCGTATCAAGGTGGTGTTGTATAACTACTGGTATCCTAATGGCAAGATTATGTTTAGCGGTCAAGTGAACAAACTTTCACTATCTTATGGTGGCGACTATAGCGTAAAGATGCTTGTTTATAGCGATGGTATTGACCTCGATAACTACCTGCTTCAACCCGAAAGCTCATTTTCATATACAAATGATGCAGTACAGACTACCAGCAATGCTACGTATGATGTTACTGGTGCGATCATGGGCGGTGGCGGTAAGGGTGGTGGTCTAACAAACTGGACTATCATAGGTCAGAAATTTAGAACAGGCAGTATTGAACGTATCGGTGCTATTAAGGTGTACGGCTACGGTGCGGCAAACCTTATATGTACTCTTTATGATAGTGCTGGTTTGGTTGTGCTTGCTACAGCAAAAGCCTCAGCACCGTCTGTTGCCGGTCAAATAACATTCTACTTTACAGTGCCAGTTGAGGTGTCGCAAAACACCCTCTATTACTTTGCCATTTCAGTAGACCCGGCAGGAATGCCAAAAGATACTAGCACGAGTGCAACTCTGTACAGAAATACTGCAAATGTCTATGCAGATGGTGATGCATACATCTCTACCAACACTGCCCCTACGTGGTCTACCTCAATCGGTGGCGATATGTATTTCATCACTCAAAGTGCATCACTTGGTAATACTACTGTAACCTACACGAGCCAAGACCCAATTACAGGAATGGTAGCACCAGCTCTTGCTGGCTACAATGTAAAGGGTGGTCTAATTACTGCACGAGACCTCACACCAGCAGGCTTAACGCTCACGTATGCATTTAATAGCAGTACAATCTTTGAGGTGATAAAAAAGGCACTAGAGCTTTCGCCAGTTGGCTATTACTCGTACATCGACTTAGGTACTGCCGAAATAGACATTGATAACGCTTCAACAACCGCAGACTTTGTAGTTACGAGGGGCAAGAACATTAATAAGCTCGATCTTGTGCTTACTATCGAGAACGTGAGCAATATATTGTTGCTCGCTGGTGGTGATACAGGTGGTGGCGATAACCTGCTACGCACTTACAATGACCCAATCAGTATTGATAAGTTTGGCTCTCGAACACGCTTTAAGTCAGATAATCGTGTAACACTTACCGCTACCGCAGATGCAACTGGTGAAACCTATATTGAAGAAAATTCAAGCGAGCAACAAGAAACAAGTATTACTGTACTTAATACCGATATGGACATCACACTACTTACACCGGGCAAGACAATCGGCTTTAGGAACTTTGGGCAGTTGATAGATAGCCTTGTGCTTCAAATCTCTAGGCGTGAATACAACCCCGACAGTGTAACACTTACGCTTGGTCGCTTGCCGGTCCGAATGAATGACGTTATTGCTGGCATTAACCTAGCAATGAAATATCAAGAAACTTACAATAACCCAACATCGCCAAGTTGATGATATAATAACCATAAGGAATAAAAACCATGCCAAAGATTAGTGCTTTACCCAATCTTACGACACCTGACGGAGCTGATGAGCTACCGATTAATGATGTTAGTGCAACGACTACTAAGAAGTTTACGCTAACCATTCTTAAAGAGTGGCTACAGGCTATCACATCATTCGTTACTCGCACAATGATTACGAATGCAGCGGTTGATAAAACAAAGATTGACTTTACTACCGCTGGTGGCGTTTGGTGGGAAGAGCTTGCACGTGTTACGGCATCTACCGCAGTATCATCACAGACGACACCGACCTTTACCGCCAAGAAATACCTTATGATTATAAACGTGTGGATACCTAGCGGTGGTGGTAACGCTGCAAACATTCGATTTAATGGCGATAGCGGTAATAATTATAACTTTAGGTATAACAGTAATGGTGGTACTGAAAACAGTTCAGTTAGCCAAAATACCATGTCATCTGGTAGTGCAGACAGCGGAACAATAGGGCTTGATATTCGAGAAATTATTAACATTGCAAATAAAGAAAAGCTTGTTGTATATCATGAAGTTGTTAGCAAGGCAACTGGTGCCGCGACCTCACCAGACCGTTACGAACTTGCTGGCAAATGGGTGAATACCAGTGCAGCTATTACATCTATTACGCAGTTTGCATCTGGTAATAACTTGGGTGCAGGCAGTGAATTAATTGTATTGGGTCATGATTAGGAGTAAATAAAATGAGTACACAATCATTCGGAACAGCACCAGAAGCACCACGAGACTTTGCACAAGAGCTTATTGACCTTGTTGGCTTTAGCTTCCCTTTTAATATTACTACTCAGGCTGGAAAGCTATACACCGTTGATTATGAGACTGAATGGAAATCTGGCGGTACTGAGCCGGTTGAAGTAATTGATGAAAAGACCCAAGAGGTTACTACAATCTATCAAGAAAACTACGAAGAGCGTAAGTTATCTAAGTCTGACATTAAGAAAATCAATCAGTGGATTAACGATAACATCGAGCAGTAAATGGACGTACCAGAGCGTAAGCCGAAGCTTAGCGGTCGTGAATGGGACGCAGCAAGAAAACGTGCTATTGCCAGCCTTGATGCCGTATGTGCTATCTGCCATCGCCCCATTGACCTTGAAGCCCCTATGCATACAGCCTTTGCAGTTGAGGTAGACCATATTGTGCCTCGATCACGTGGCGGTGCTTTATACGCACTTGATAACCTGCAACTCACCCACCATTCATGCAATCGCAAGAAAGGTGCTAAGATGTCATCTGATTACGATGGCGAGGCTAGCGTAAACCCATTCCCCCACTCTCACGACTGGTAATTACGATACGTGCTATAATGCTTATATAAAGCTAATTGGAGGGTTTTTATGTCTGACGTAGAAAACAATACACCAGAAATCAGCGAAGAGGCACTTGCTGCTTACGTACCTGAGCAAGAAGAGGTAGAAGAATAATGGCACGTTCTAAACAAGAAATTAGGGACTTTCTCAACAGCCAAGTTGGGCAAAAAGTGAATGCAAAAGCCGGTATCTACAACGGTCAATGTGTTTCACTCGTCAAGGCATTACTTGAGTTTTTGGGAGTAGAAAACCCATACGGTGCTCGTGGAAACGCTAAAGACGTTGGCGACACTCTATTAAGGCAAGGTATTGCTCAACAAGGTGCTGGCTGGCTAACAGTAGCCGTAAACCGAAGCATGGGTGTTATTGGTGGTGTGAACTATGGTCATATCTGGCTCGACCTTAAAAATGAAGCCAACTATGAGCAGAATGGTGCAAAAGCCTTGCACACCACAAAGAACACACGCCCAATTCAGCAAGCTCAGCAACTCATCAATCTTGATAAGTATGTTGCACCTGATGCACCACGTAAATCAAACGAAGTGATTGCTAGCGAAGTTATTGCTGGGGCGTGGGGCAATGGCGATGACCGCAAGGCACGGCTTAAAGCGGCTGGCTACGATCCTGCTGTCATTCAGTCAATTGTTAATGGAAAAGTATCAGGTAGCAAGCCTGCACCAAAAGCAAGCAATGATGAAGTAGCACAGCAAGTAATCAACGGTGCTTGGGGTAACGGAGACGACCGCAAAAATCGTTTGTCTGCTGCTGGTTATGACCCTGCAACCATTCAGGCACTCGTAAACAAAAAGCTTGGTGCTGGTAACACTGGTCGCAAGTCTAACGAAGAAATTGCGAACGAAGTTATTGCTATGAAGTGGGGCAAAGGTCAAGAGCGTAAGGATCGTCTAGCTCAGGCTGGCTATGACTACAACGCAGTACAAGCAATTGTTAATCGAAAGTTAGGCTTCTAATGTTTGCGGTATTTGCAGCTATTACAAACGCCCCTGTCGTAGTATTCTCGCTTGATTGGGCTATCGTAGTACAAATCTTGCTAGCAGTGGTTATGCCGTTGCTCGTGGGGCTTGTAACAAGCCGTGTAACAGCAGGAAACATCAAGGCATGGCTACTTGCTGGTCTCACGCTTATTACATCGCTTCTGACAGGCATTGGCGGTGCAATAGCGACTGGCACACCATTTGATATTGGTTTGGCACTCCTAGCGGCTATACCAGCGTTTATCGTATCGGTTGGTACTTACTACGGTCTTTGGAAACCTACCGGCATTGCAGGCAAGGTACAAGACATCGAAGCCACCACAATTACTGAATAAATTATTTATTCAAACAAAAACCACTCTAGCACGGTGGTTTTTTGTGTTATATTCAATGTATGAGCGAGCTATTGCATTCCACACCCGAAGAGAAGCCTACGGTAGACCGTACACATTTATCGAGTGAGCTTGCAAGCTTAGCACTGTCCTATGGCGTATATGATGCCTCTGGTGATACTTACGAAATTACTGAGCACCCTGATGATGAGAAGTGGCTTATCGTAAGCAATAACTAACCAAAAAGACCGCCCTCGCAAAGCGGTCTTTTTATTGGTCCAGTATGTTTGTTTTCCTAAAACTGTATACCGTTTATGTTACAACACTTGGCTTCACTTGGTCAAGTGATTGGCTACCTTTTTTCTTATTGCAGTAAATACATGCAGGTTGCAGGTTATCTTGGCTGAAACGTAAGCTGGGCGTGTTTGAGCGAGGTATAACGTGGTCCAGTGTAAGGTTTTTTATCGTGAGCCGGTACGGACACCATTCATGTATTCGCAAATAGCAATACCAAAAGCCCTCTTTATCTGGTGGGTTATTTCTGATCCATGTCTCACGAGTGAGTGCCCATTGCTTGGCATATTTACCATTTTGCTTGATGCTTCTGTTACTGAAACTGTTTTTGGGGTTTTTCTTGCACATGTACGAGAAGTGCCCCATGCCACCGCAAAACTTGCAGGGCTTCTTTGGAAATCTGTCTATACCACTCAATTTTACCTCCCTTGAATAACTAAATTATACACCCTAAATGCTTGTGTTATAATTACCACATAAACCAACCATACATATACGAGCACTACTCGGTTAAGAAAGGGGAAGATGGCATGGCAGAGGTTACACATAAAGAGTTTGTTGCTGCAATCAGCGATTTAGTACCAAGTGAAAACAACCCACGTAAGATTGGTCGCAAAGCTTATGAGGCTTTGAAGAAATCACTTGAGGAATTCCCTGAGATGAAGCAGATACGCCCTGTGGTCATTGACGAACATAATAACGTTTTGGCAGGGCATCAACGCCTTTATGCCTTAGAAGATTTAGGTATCAGCGATGTGCTGGTATTGCAGGTATCGGGTCTAACCGAAAAGCAAAAGCGTGAGTTCATGATTAAAGACAACGTGAGTGCTGGAGATTGGGACACCGACATTATTGCTAATCTTTGGGAGCTTGACGAGCTTGAAGATTTTGGCGTACCTGCATTCAAGTTGCCCGGCTCTGGTGGCAGTGGCGGCGGTAGCGGAAGTGCTTATAAAAACCACGAGGTAACATGCCCTGAGTGTGGGCATCATTTCGAGCTTTCGGAAGCTGACGATTAAGTAGGCTATTATCTATGCCAAAAAAGGGTACTGAGACTAGCACTGCAAAGGTCGCTAAGACCAGCGATGCCGTTGTTAAGAACGCCCCAAAAAAGGCAAATGCTACCACTGTTAAGAAGCCTGTTAAGGCAAAAAAGCCACCTGCTAAGACCGCCAAAAAGAAAGTGAATAAAAAAGTTGTTCAACAACAAATCACCGATGAAGCATTTGCCAAGTGGTTTTTCAAATTATCGTTTAAGCAGTTTGTAGAATTAACAAAAGACTGGAATGACGAAAACCTAAAAGTAAAGATACAGATGCACGATAGTTACGATGCATGGCTCAATTACTTTAAGACACTTTCACCTAGCCAAATCAGGCTGTTAGCACAAACAGGGCTTGATATTCTACCCACTGAGGGGTATGCGGCACTCTCACGTTGGCATGATATTATTAGCAACCCATCACGAATTGATAAGATCCACCGCTCAGGACTTACGACCGGCAAAACCGATAAGACAATTGTTGATTTCGCAAAAGCTAATGACCGCCTAGGGGTACTTGAAGCCATACGAGACCAGTTGGCACTTAAACTACAACAAGGTGCTGGTGCACGTGATGCAGGGCAGTTATCGGCTCAAATGATGGAAGTGATGACCCAAATAGATATTCAAACCCGAAAGCAAGCCCCAAAGCCTGAAACACCGTTAGGCTCGCTGATGTCTGATATTCCCGACATTAAACGAAAACGCCCAAGCAAGAACGGTGGTGGCTCACGCCACACAAGCTTTGCATCAAGAGTAACAATAGAGGACGTAGAGAAATAACATGGCTAATACGAAAAAGAAGCGATACGGTAATCAGAAACCCCGACTAGACCAATTTACCAATGGTGATATTTGGCTTGCTGATAAAACAATACGCCTCATGGAAGCATACGGCTGGAAGTTCCTAGAGTGGCAAAAGGCTATCATTTATCGTTGGCTGGCTGTTATTTATGATGAAGAGCAAGAGCAGTGGGTGTGGGCTAACCCGAAAGCTGGCTTGCTCGTGCCTCGCCAAAATGGTAAGACAGAAATCATTATTGCTCGAATTATCGGTGGTATGGTGTTCATGAATGAAGCATTGATTTATACTGCCCATGCCGACAAAACTGTTGATGAAACAAAACGTCGTGTGCAACGCTTCTTTTACGATGCAAAGGCTGAGGTGCGTGATTTGCTTACTGATGAATTCGACAAAGAGCCAAAGAGCCTTGATTATGTTGAGTTGCGTGAGGGCGGTCGGTGCGTATTTCGTACCCGAACTCGTACTGGTGGACTTGGTACAACCAATGATGCCCTTATTCTCGATGAAGCACAAGAAGAGACCGATGCACAGCAAGAAGCCCTATTGCCTACCATTTCAGCAGGTAAGAGCCAAAACCAACAAATCATTCGTGCCGGTACACCGCCTAGCGGTGGCGGCAATGGTACGGTATTTATTCGTATTAGGCAAAACGTTGTGGACGGCAAAGACCATGAGACTTGCTGGCAAGAGTGGTCAGTTGAATTGCTTACCGATCCTAGCGATGAAGATGCGTGGTTTGCAACCAACCCTAGCCTTGGCTACCACCTAATGATTACTGCGGTCCGAAATGAAGCAAAAGACATGGCAATCGACAGCTTTAACAAGATGCGTTTAGGCTGGATCGCTGGCGTAGAGAGTAAGCGAGCTATCACTGATGGTCATTGGTCCGAACTCGCCATAAAGCCACCAAAGAAATTCAAAATGCCAGAAGATGCATCATACGTGTACGCAATTAAATTTGCCCCTGACGGCAGTGCGGTAAGCCTTGGCATTGGCGTTAATATGCCTGATGGCAAGGTACACGTTGAGATTATCGAGCGTAAGCCAATGAGTGCCGGTACGCACTGGCTTACTAACTGGCTATTCGATAAAAAGAAAAACAGGTGGCGTAAGGCATCTAAAATCATCATTGACGGTGCGAGTGGTACGCAATTGCTGGTTGAAGAGCTTATACGTACTGACAGGCGTATTTCAAAGCGAATACTCACGCCTAACGTGCGTGAAGCAAGTGCAGCGTATGCATCGTTTCAAAATGCCGTAGAACACGCTGAGATAACCCACAGCGACCAATCAGGCTTGAATATGAGTATTAAGACGGTCAAGAAGCGTAGCATCGGCAAAGACGGTGCATTTGGCTATGCCAGTATGAATAGCGAAATACAGAGCGACCCAACCGAATGCGTGGCTTTTTGCCAATATGGGGCAGTTCGTTTTAAAAATGTCCGTGTAGGTGGTGGAAGCAGTCAGCGTGTCATGTTATAGTTATCACTAGGGTTAAACGGAGTAAGACACGTTTAGCAATAGGCATACCTCCATTTGCCGACAATTACCACCGTGGGGTTATGAGCCTAGCAGGTGGTTTTTGTTTTACCTCTATGGGGCTTGACAAAAAGGCAACTGTGTGCTAATATATAAACATGATTAATTCAATCAAAAACAAATACAACACATTTACCCCCGGCGAATTCCTACCTATCTACGTAGATGGTAAACTTGCCAACCGTAACGCCTTTCACGCATACAAAGCTAAAACTACCCTTAAACTTATTGGTACAGCACTAGCCCCTGCCGCACATCGTATTGATGATTTCTTTGTAAATCACTAAGCCACCTCTGTTATTCAAGTCTTTTTATACACTATATAGAAATGTTTAATAAAACATTTTTACATACTATATAGAAGCTACCCCTGTTACTATGTTCAATTGAGCACGTATTGCACATGTTTTGCACACGTTATTCACAACTAGTTTGCTAATTAATTATGGTTGGTGGTATATTGAATATCAGACAAAGAAATGGAGGGTTTTAAATGTCTTACAGTGTTGGTGAACAACGAAAACAAACAATGATTAACAGATTAGGGGAAGCGGTTGCACTGATTGACGATCAGCGTTTTTTGCCATTCTATCGCTCTGTACAAATAAAGCTTGAGAAGCGTGGCAAAGCTGACGAATGGGGCAAAATGATTGCCCTTGCCAAGACCAAAGAGAATGCCAGCAGGTATTTCGCAAAGCTCTGCAAAATGGTCCGTGATGAAACGTACAAATTTGTCGAGGCTGTTAAAGAGGTCAAGGCTGAGTTGCGACTATACGTGCACGACAAGCTTATCAAGTTCAAATTCGGCAAGTACCATAAGTTTTGGGTGCGTAAGGCTCAGGAATTCATCAACGTAAATGGCGAAAGTGGCTTTGTAGACCTGCTTGAATATGCCGAACGCAAAGGCATTAATCAAAAGCAGATGGCTACTGCATTGAAAAACTGCAAATCGCCAAAGCGATACTACAAAGAAAACATATTGGGGGCGGCACAATGATCGATCTTGAAAAGCAGAAACGTATTGGCATCAAGCAAGCCAAAAAAACCATCGCTAATATTTATAAGCAAAAGCGAAGCGGTAAACTTACTCACGAGCAACAAAACGAGATTGCCCGACAGAATGAAATAATTGCTAGGTGGCAACGTACCAGTGCAAAAGGCTGGAAAATTTAGCATGAAAGTATTTAGCACATTCACCGGCATTGGTGGCTTTGAAATTGGAATAAACAACGCTGCAATTAATGCCTACGGTTTAGGCAGCGATGTTATTGATGTAGTTGGGTATAGCGAAATAGATAAATATGCAATCTCTGTTTATGAGTATTGGTTTAAGGGGGTAAAGAACTATGGCGACATTACAAAAATTGATGCGGAAAGCTTACCAGACTTTGACTGTTTGGTTGGGGGTTTCCCATGCCAAGCGTTTAGTATTGCCGGTAGGCGTAAAGGTTTCGATGACACCAGAGGTACGCTCTTCTTTGACCTTGCGAGAATTTTGCGAGCAAAACGACCTCGACTATTTGTATTTGAGAACGTTAAAGGGCTTCTCAACCATGACGGTGGAAACACTTTTAGAACCATCATCGCCACCATTAATGAACTGGGGTATGACTGCCAATGGCAGGTGCTTAACAGCAAAGATTTCGGCGTTCCCCAAAACCGAGAGCGAATTATCATTGTTGGACATCTTAGAGGATCAGCCCGACCCAAAGTATTTCCTATCACCAGAGCAAACAAGCAAGCTGTTAAAACAGATGCCATCAGAGTAGGCACTTTACGCACTCACAAAGACGGCAACGGTTTCCGTGAGATGAAAGCAGGAATTGCCCCAACCATACCGGCACGTGCTCGTAATGATGGCAGTGGGCAACCTGTTATTTACCAACGCTCACGAGGTAATAATAAAGGTGGTATGAAAGATATAGCACCAACCGTAAGTACTCGAGCATATCAGCACAATAACCATGTTGTGATGCCTGTAATAACACCAGACCGTATTAACAAGAGCCAGAATGGTAGGCGTTTCAAAGAAGATGGCGACCCTGCTTTTTCAGTTACAGCAAGCGACAGGCACGGTGTATTAATTAGCAAGACTGTACGTGCTGGCGGTCGTAACTCGCCACATGGCTCAAAGCAAAACTGGGACAGTTACGAAGTGAACGGTGTTATTCGCCGCCTGACACCATTAGAGTGCGAACGCCTACAAGCATTCCCTGATAATTGGACTAAGTTTGGTGTTGATGAGAGCGATAATATTATTACTACCTCAGACACTCAACGTTACAAGATGTGCGGCAATGCCGTTACTACCAACGTAATTCAAGCTGTATTTGAGAGAGTATTTACATCATGAATACTGGCGTACATTTTTCAAGTGCCACTGATAATTGGGCAACACCCCAAGATTTTTACGACAAGCTAAATGCTATATTTGATTTCACACTAGACCCATGTGCGAGTGATGAAAACCATAAAGCCCCAAAATACTTTACCGTTAAAGATGATGGGCTTGCTCAATCATGGAATGGCGAGCGTGTATTTATGAACCCCCCTTATGGCAGGGAAATAGGCAAATGGGTGCAAAAGGCGAGTGAGCAGGTTGGCGGTTTAGTAGTGTGCTTGCTACCGGCAAGAACTGATACGAAGTGGTGGCATGATTACGTTATCGGGGGGGGGTGCAACTATTTGGCACTTACGAGGTCGCTTAAAGTTTGGTGGTCAAAAGAATAGTGCCCCATTCCCATCGGCAGTTGTAATCTTTTACGGTGGAAAAATAGTACAGTAATTTTTGCTTAACCTGTTTTACAATAAGCATGTGCATGTTAAATCAGACAAACACCATATTCTGCATAATCGTTTAGAGTGGTCGGCTAGACCGCAAGCATTAGCGTTGCGTGAACGCCCTGAGCTTGTGCCGACTATTGACCGTGATGTACACAACGAACTGCACCGCATAGCCCCTGCTGTGCCTTTATTGGGCTATTACGCACTCAACCGCATTCAAGCTGTCTACGAGCCACAGGAGGGCACGATAGCAAGCATTGATAGCCTTATTAAAGCCATAGACATTGCAGGCAACCACCGCAGAGCACACCACGTTGAACGTGGCATGGCAGACCTTGCAATACAAGCAATACAGATACAGCGAGCCATTTTAAGGGGTAACGTAAAATAGTAAAAAAAGTACTTGTAAAACGGTGTACCGTTTTGTATCATTAGAGTATCAAACGTAAGCAAATGGAGGTAATTACGTGTTGGAGTTTTTGAAAAGAGATAAGGTAAAGACAAGTGGCAAGGTTGAATTGCCCGAAGCGTTTATGCCAGAAGATCCAGTAAACTATAATTCCGTACTCGACTACTTGGTTGGTCTGTCCGACAAGGACTACAAGAAAATGACCGGCTCAGTAGATATATACCGTGAGGCAAATAAAAAGGTAGCAAAGCTTGTCGGTATCAAAGATGAGCCTACAACGTCTATCACGCCACACAGTGAAGTGAGTGAGCAGCAACTTGATGAAATGCTTGAGGCTGACCCTAAAGAGCTTAAACAAGCTTTCATTGATGACGGTCCAGTGAGCGAAAAGCCTAAAAAGGCACAAGCTACCGAGAAAAAGGTAGAGGTTAAATAGTCATGAAACTTTACCTCGATGTATTCAAGAAACCAATTACTAAAACAGAGGTAGTAACCGCTATCAAAACAATGCTTGATGCAAAGCGTATCGACACCATGCTGTTTGTCAGACGTATTGGTTGGAGTTATCACAAAGCATCAACAGTAATTCGTTTACTAGAAGATGCCGATGTTATATCACTCATGCATAACAACAAACGCACTATATTGCTAAACGATATAGACATGGCAACGAACGCAGCTCTAAGGCAACTACGAAAGGGAAATGCATAATGGGTCTCGCTGGCTATGTTATCAAAGGTAAATTGTTCATCAAACATGAGGGTGTATTGTACCCATTAATCAAAAGCAACGCCAAGGCGGTAGAAGCCTACCTGCACACAGGCGATCAATCATATTTAGTGGCATTAGCCACAGGAAGAGAATTAGCACGTTATGGCAACTGAGCTACTAACAATCAAAAAATACGAATTCAGTGATGGTACAATCATCAACGTAAAGATTGACTACCCAAACAACCGTGTATCTATCGTTGATAAAAACGGCAGTAATACCAATTTCAAATTTGCAGAGCGTGGTGTTGAGTTTATGAATGGCTGGATCAACATACTAAGTGCTATGCAATATGCCATTCGTGCTGCACGTGATGAACTCACAGCATGGCAAACCGCTCAAGATGAAAAGAAAGCCCAACAAATCATTGACATTGCAATTGCACTTGGCGAGCTAGAGGAGGGCAAAAAGTAATGGAGTGGCAATTATTCTGGCAGATTATTGGGCTTATGTCCTATGCGTTCATTCTCGTACTATGGGGAGTATTCGCAGTTAGGAATGGTAAGAAGTAATGGCTAGGGAAATTACAGAAGATAATTACAAGAAGCTCATCAGCCGAATTAGTAATATCGTAATCATAGCATTTATCGTGGGCGGCATTGTAGGTTGGGTGGCTGGTTACATTACAGCCAGTAACAACAATACTGTGAGTGCACAACAAGCACCATTTGACCATAGCAACTGCCAATACCCTGATCGCTGGTCAAACCCTGCCGATGGTTGCGACAACAGCGACCCTGCCGTACCTGAATGCATAAAGGCAATTAGTACCCAGCAGGCAGAGCAAGAGTGTATCGCTAACTTTGTTAAGCAACACGATCAAGAAGCGGAAGCAGAGCCGGTAGCCACCACACCGGCGACCGCTGAACAAAATATTTATTCAACATGTGGAGGCAAATAACATGCAAGTACCAGAAAAAGGCGAACATTTTTACATGCTCAACAGCCGTTTCGATGTTATACAAACGGTAAATAGTGGCTCAGAGAAATCAAAAAAGCGAATTGCAGTAGGCAACTGGTTTTGGACTAAAGAAGATGCTGAGGGCTTTAGAAACCACGTACTCTCAGGCACTACCCAATACATACCACCAGTTCATATACCTGTGCAGTACGATGATAAGCCGCAAGTTGTGCCGGTCCGAAAAAGGGTTGCCAAGATTAAAGTAACCGATATGAGCAAAGAAGCTATTGATGTACACTTTGCATCGCTACTGCTTAACAACTCAATCAGCCATTCAACGGAAGTTATTAAATACGCATCTATGGTTATTTCTGCTGGTCCAGTAAGCACCAAACGGCAAATACGTAACATTGTCGATAACTTTAAGAAAATTCATAAGCAATATGCCGAACGTGAGACCGAGCTTATCGAGCACTATGAAAGGTTTGCAGAATGAACTTACTAGATGCACACGATGAGCTGGCTAAGAAATACGCAAGCACACTCGATCACGCTACCTACAAGTACATTACTGAGACTATTGGTTGGCTTAAAGAGCAGGGTAAAAACCCCGAAGAGTATGAGCTTGCAATGGTATCAAGTCGGCACGTTGATGACCCACTAATGACTGAATGGACATTAAGTATTCGTAAAAAGGGTGAAAGGAAGATTGTAGACTAATGGACGGTAAAAGCCAAGCATGGCGTGATGCGGCTGATAAGCTACTCGAAGCCCTAGCACGTGATAATCAATACATTGTAGCCGACATGGTGCAGATATTTCTCGAAAGTGCAGGCTATGGCTTAGATGACTACTCACCATTAGGCGGTGTATTCAAACGAGCCGCTAAAAAGGGCATCATTAAGCGTATTGCTCGCCCTACACGCCAAGCACTATGGAAAAGCGAATTATATAAGCCAGTAGACTATGAGGGTCTGGCAGATAGGATCGGTTGGTAATATGCCACAAGTTATACCACCAGCATTAAACAAGCTCACTCAACACCAAAAGATAGTAGCCACCATGTGTAAAACGCCCGAAAAGCGTTGGTGGCTCGCCAGTGATTTCATGAAAGATGGAATGGGTGAATTCTTTGTAGGCTATGAAGCCACAGCAAGGCTTGCCGAATTGGTAGGCGACAACCCCGAAATGTTTGAAACAGAGCGACAGGGGCGATTTAGGGCGGTCCGTATTAAGTTCGAGACCGGCAAAGAGTGGTACGCCACTATCAGCCCTAAGCTACAAGTAATGGTAAAGCAATATTATAAGGGGGAGTGATGAAATACAATAAGTACGATACTGTATTTAGTGATGGCGGTCTCACGCAACTCATGATCGTTGAAAAGGCAGGTAAACAATACCAGCCAAAGCGACTTGAATACCCGATTTATAAGCTATTAAAGTCATTCTTAAACAATTATGGCATCGGTTTTGGCGGTGCTGTGATGATTGGTGAATATCAGGTGCGAGCGGTATTTATAGATAAAACCTTTGACCTCGATAACGAACCAATACTAAGGCAACTCTATAGCTTTACAAGCGGTACAGTAAACATTCAATTGACGGTTGAAAAAGCAGATGGCAAATACGCTATGGCAATCGACTACAACCTTAAAGACTATAGCTGTACGCTGCAAAAGTATGTTAATGGGGCAACTGTCGAAAGCACCCCATTTGTAAGCCTCGCTGGTGTTATCGGCTATCTGAAAGAGAATAACCTATAATGTTGTTCATTAATGGAGGTCGCCAGAGCGGTAAAACATCTAAGCTCATTAAGATGTGTGCTCGAAACGGTGGTTATATCGTATGCCGTAGCAAAAGTATGTGTGGCGAAATAATGAACATGGCACGTAAGATGGAGGTTAGTATTGCATTCCCCCTCACTTACGAAGAGTTTATTGAGCGTAGGTACTTTGGCAAGGGTATTAGCAAATTCTATATTGATGATGTCGATGCCCTGCTAGGCTACATGACAACAGTGCCTATTGAGGCTGTAACATTCACAGGGAGTTATGATGATGGCAAAGCTATTAAGTGATAAAGAGCTAGTTGCAGAGATTGACGTTATTACCGATAATTTGCTTGCAAACGGTGTTGCAGCCAAAAGCGTATACGATGCTCAAATATATAAACTGGTCCGAGATCAAAAAGAAGCGTTGGTACTTACCCATAATTATCATGGCGGTGTTGATACTCTTGGTCTTAGTAATGGCACTTTTTACCAAGCATGGGTAAGGGTAATCGGTAATAAGAATGGCTGGTGGGGCGAAATTCGTGATAACTACGAGGCAGCAAAGCGTGATTTAACGCAAGAGCTGATGATAGTAGCACAATGATTGTAGCATTTGACGTAGACGACACCCTTATCGTGCCCTCAGTAGCCGTTGGCTTTGGCAATGACGTACCTAACTACGAAATGGTAAATATCGCCCTGTGGCACATCGCACAAGGTCATACGGTCGTTATTTGGTCTGGCAGTGGCAAAGATTGGGCAACCAGATGGGCTGAGAAGCTAGGGCTGGTTGGCGACAATGTACGTATATGGACAAAAGAGCGTGTACTAAACGATGCCCTTGAGCCGTTGGTAGATATTGCCTATGATGATTGCGATGTCGATTTAGCAAAGGTAAATATCAAAGTAAAGCGTATTAATAACCACGTGAGCCGTGCCGTGTGGAATAAAACAAAGAGGGCTGAGTAATGTTTAATTGGGAATGGTTTTTAAACTTTTGGGCAGTCGTGGGCTTTATAGCTCTTGCTGGTACGTGGCTTATAATAACGATAATGTGTGCGACCGGCTGGTTTAAAAAGTCATTTAGAATAGCATGGCTTATAGGCTCATTCGTTTTAATCGTAATAAGTACTATCATCATCGGCTTTACGGTAAAATAGCTAATGTCGCAAAATACTTTGACACCAGATAGAGCAGTAGAATTGCTAAAAAGGCAGTTTCATATAGATGTCAGCCGTGAAACAGCCGAAGAGGCTATTGCAAAGCTAGGCGAATATGAAGAGGGCACATTTGAGACATTGCAACTATGCTACAAACGCAAAGGCTCTACGTACATACTGCTGGCTGTTCAAAACCACGTTATGCACAATGGAGCGTGGCAAAGGTATATAGATCACCTAAAAGCCAACTACGATACCATCGTAGTAGAGACAATCGTTAATATCAGCCTCATGCAATGGTTTCTACGTAACGGCTTCACTCAAACCAAGAAGCACAAAGATTGGGCTATCTGGCGTAAAATATAAGGGCAGTACCCTGCTGTGGAATATGGGGTAATGAAGAAATAGGTATATAGCCTGCTGCATTCAATAAGGTTGAGAGCCTTTATGGCACAAAAGCACTAGCAAAAAGCACCTGTTTCGGTGCTTTTGTGTTTACAAACGGTCGAGGGTTTTATATAATCAATACATACTAAACCTACCAATGGAGGAAATATGGGTTTATTCGGTCCAAGCAAACAAGAGATGCAAGATGCGGTAGCTGATGGCATACATCAGTCTATACGTACAAGTACCAGCCGAACTTATCATATTAAACAGGGCAAAAAGATGGTTGCCGGTGAATATTATGTTGTGCCGCCAGAAATCAGTGTACAACTGTACTCAGCCGATGAATTGCCAGTTATGCCAGCACCACGCAAAATTAGAATGCCTAATGGCTATTTTATAATTTACGATGTCATCTACCGTACAACTAAAACACGTTATAACCCATTCACTGACGTAACTACTACTGACGTAGTGAGCGAAGATAATGTAGCGAGATATTACAGTTACGATGGCTATGATTTAGACAAAATTAACCGCTTTATTCGTTTTGCTCGTGAGAACGGCTTTTACCCTACCGAGAAACACCTTGAAAAGTGGGCATTGAGTGAGCACAAGTAATGGGTATCATTCAAATGGGCGATGTTATAGTACACGGCAACTTTGCCGAAGTGCTACCAGAGAAGCCCAAAGAATTCGATTATAACAGCGATGCCAAATGGATCGAGCCATACAGTATGGAGTGGCGAGAGGTATTAGGCGATGCCGTATGTAACTGTACTACGGTTGAAGTTCACTTTGCACCATACTACGGTTTTAGCTTTTTCCATCGTGATACGTGTAATCTAATGCGTAAGATCGAGGCACAGCCCGGCATCGCTAACTTATACGAGGTATATCTACCCTCAATGACCCAATACCACAATGCTGTTGAGAATACTGGCAAGTTGTCTATATGGGTGCATAAAAAGCCTAGCCGTGCTAAGAAGATAAAAGTAAAACGAATATTAAAGCAATTATCGCTAGTTTAAAGGTAACGAATTCGTTAGGTTTAAATAAACGTGCTAACTGGTCGCCATTCAATCGGTCCAGTGGCAAGCGTATGTGCCCTGCGTGGCTCATAATCAATATCACGCCCATGCCCTGCAATAAGGCTATCTAAATCATCGTCATGGTCTACTAGGCTAGGTACAGTGTAATAAACAGGCAAGCCATTGCGTGTATAGAACTCGCCTATTTTGTTATCGTATGGCAACTCGATCTCTTCAACGAATTCTAGCATTGCTTCAATATGGCTCACCGGTATAGCCAACCCAACGCCCCACATAAGGGTATGAGTACGTAGCCATGTACCATTTTCTGAACGTTCAACCGCTGCTTTAACCCTGCCCGGCAATGGGCGAGCCGTACCAGTGTAGAGCGAAAATAATGTTTTTTCTGGTATACCTTGTATAGCATTAACAAGGTTTTCGTAGAAATTAGGGGTAAGCAGTGCATCATCTTGCACCACAACGTGATAATCACTAGCAGGGTGATAAGCCTTTAGGCAATTCTTGCCATTGGTCCATTCATCATTTACTTTATCGAATATAAGGGTGCATTGATTGAATGGCATACGTTTGAGCTTGCTATATAGTATTCCAGCTTGCTTACCACGCTTAGGGTGTGCCATGATTGCTATGCTAATTCTCATTTCGCCAACTCCTCATGCTTTCTAAATGCTTCAAGTGTCATATTACCCTTTTTAACGTTGCAGATGTCATGTACAAGCTTATAATTGCGGTACTCATCAGCACCGCCTTTGGCAAGCGGCATAACGTGGTCAATGGTCATGTCATCACGAGGCATCGTTAGATTGCATAAATAGCAGACATTACCATCACGCAATATTAGGTTTTCTACAATCTGCTCTTTTTCATGTTTATGGAGGCTTTTGCGTACAGGTAAAAGCTTATCGCCATATTTCTTTTTCAAATAAAGCTCTAGTATCGGTATAGCCCACTCTAAAGCACTTATTTCGCCCCATTGCCCCTGTGATTTGTTGCGTACTTTTAATAACTGTCGCAACCGCCTTTCGAGGCGTGATACACGATTTATTTCACGCCTTGCACTGTCGCCACTAGGCTTAGACATTATTTAATATCACCCTGTACTAAGAAGTAGGCACAAATATCACCTACGATTTCTGATATTTTACGGTCGCCAATAAACAGTCGCATTTCTTCTGCGGTCCAGTGATCTACGTGGGTCTCGTAATCGTTGCCCTCAGCACCGGCATGTTGGTCATGATGTACCATTGGTACGCATACCAATAATTGCTGTGTGTGAACAAGTAATTTGTTCATTACGTCTTTCGCCTCTTGCTTTTTCATGTGTTCAAGCATATCGGCTGCAATGATAAGGTTATAATCACTAATTATGTTTGCTTGTCTAATATCGGCAACAAAAACAGCATCGTATTTGTTTTCTAAGTTAAACATTTCGACATAAGGCTCAAATACCTCTACTGCTTCCCAATGCTGTTCAGGAAATCGCCCCATTAGAGCATAAGTGCCAACACCAGCCCCAATATCGAGCACTCTTTGAAATTCGTTACGATTTTCAATAAGCCACTTTCGTATTTCGTGCTTATTTTCCATATCTGATACACCTGCCATAATAAACCCTCCTATTTATGCCTAAACCACGCTGTGCTCTCTGGCTCATAGCGTTTGAATAATGTTGTTACTTTCCTGCCGTATTCTATGCTATCAGCGTACTTAGTGTGCATTAAGTAGTTAAATGCACCCATATCTGTTTTTTCGGTTGGGTTTGCATAGTAATAAAGGTACATATCTCTGCACAATTCCATTACCGTTAGCCTGTCGCCACCAACCACGCCACAGTTGAGCAGTTGCAACTTTGGGTGCTTGAAAAAGAACTTACGCACAACAGGGTCTTTGTGGTTATTGATAAGCCACTTATTCGTTAAGTCTTGCATCGGCTCATCGCCAACATAGAGCTTACCTTTTTGAAGATGGCTAAATGGATCGTGCAGCATATCTACATCAGTGGCATCTGTAACAAATACGTAATCAACCTCTTTATGGTCTCTTAGGTATTGCCATTGCCTTAGCCACCGCTCGAAATAAGGGTTGTTTTGTATAGTGGTCCGATTAGGCAGGTCAAAGCAGTTATGAAGCAATACCAGCTCATAGCCATGCTTCTCAACAGATGTTTTAAGCTTATCAACGGCAGATATGTCTGCTGTCCATCTTTGATTGCGTTGGGTGTCTATAACACCGGCAAAGTAGCTTGTTAGCACTATGTTCTTTCCAAATGGTGCGAATTCAGCAGAGTATTCACTATCTTCAAGTAGTTTGGCGTTTTCAATAATTCCCACACGCCTTTTGATAGCATCAATGCTACTCTTAACCTCTTGGTGTTGATCCATTGAGTAAATTAGTTGTTCACTATTCACAACGTCCATATACCTAAATGTAGTAAGCCCAGCATTGTGAATGCGGTTAGACCAATCAAGATGCTCATGCATTGCCTTGCCATACCTGATGTCCATACCACCAACGGCTTGCAATACGTCTTGATTAACGTATATCATACAGCCCCTTGCGTGTTCATGTGCCCTTATACGGTCGTCTCGGTATATAACCTTATCATCGCCAACAGGTCTACCATTAGCCCAATTCTCGAATAGATACATCAAGTGAGGCTCTTGACTGAGCACGTATGGCTTCCACCATTCAGCCGCAATAGGGTAAGTATCATCGTCAAATAAGAAGATATGAGTGCAGTCTATCAATAGCTCAAGGCATTTATTCTTTGCCGATGCGATACCAACATTAGTATTAAACCTATATACATCAGCCCCATCTATCTTAGTAGGCACATCGCTTGCATCATCTACCACCACTATCTTTGCATCAGGCGTAAGCTTCTTGATACGCTCAAATGTACTGGCTACCAGCTCGTTGCGGTTGTGTGTTGTGATACCTATGCCGATAGAAAAACTATTTTCATTTGGTGTTTCTTTTATGTAGCGTTCGCCATTAATCAGTACATCAATCATATACCCTCCATTTGATAACTATGTGTAGTATAACATTTATTTTTCTATGTCAGCCACCAGCTAGCCGACAGCCGGTAAACCAACATGTTTTTGTATAAAAAATTTATTCAAAATAAAAAAATAAATAAATATCTTTTTTGAAAAATAACAGGGGGGGAGGTCGCCCTTTCTTTTCATTTTGGGTAC
>Ga0075464_10000114_pt1 | contig 32099 bp, 36 predicted proteins | sample DEB19_08_DNA_5_FD_75068 | JGI IMG/M metagenome (GOLD analysis project Ga0075464, IMG submission 75068) | Aqueous microbial communities from the Delaware River and Bay under freshwater to marine salinity gradient to study organic matter... | ecosystem: Environmental > Aquatic > Marine > Coastal ...
ACCATACTAATGTTTGACGGAATGAGAGGCAGATGCCCTACAGACTAGGTAAAGGCTCTTAATTTGATCAAGAAGTATATTTACCCAGGAACTAACACAGTCAGGGTAGAACATGCTAAAACTTTTCAGAGACAATATGACAGCGTTAACTGTGGACCTATAGCGATACATGTTCTTTTGTATCTCTTTTACAATCAAGCTCCTTAGATGCAGATGCCTACAGCAGACAGTAAAGTCATTAGGACTAGGATATTCAATCTAGTTGATATTACTGCGTATTCCAAGCCTAAGGATCTTAAGGCAATTATGGATCAGTTCCTAGTCCAGTATTTCAGTAACTACTAGAATCCCTCACCAGCTCCTATTCCTTCAGTTCCTAAGAGATAAGCAAAGGCACAAGCTAAAGGTTAAACGTAGCCTGCACAGACATAACCTGCTTAGACCAAGCCAAAGGCTCCCAAAGCAAATGTTGTTTAGGAAATACCTCTTGCAAACTTGGCCCTTACCAAATTCTCTAGGGAATTAGTGATCTAGATCACAGATTTTCTCGGTACGGACAAGGTCTATACAAAGCCATAGTCTAAGATATTGAGGAATCATCACGTAGCTATGCTCTATGCAGCTTTCCTCGAAGCAGACTTCTATAGACCAATGTTCGACATGGCATAGGTAATAGACATCCCTATGCTTACTCCCCAGATGCTCATAGATAACAGCAACAAATTCAACGATACCATACAAGGAAGAGAGTTTCATGGTGCAGTATTTGTAGACGGTCCAGAGCTTATATTCCCAGTATATGTCAAAAAGCATGTTATGCTAGCAATTGTTGGTTTTCACAATAACAAGCTTAACTACATCATACTGTTCAACTCAGACTCGACAGATGACAGAGAAGACAATGTTCTAGCAATATCGTTCTGTATTCAACTCGTTTTAGCTAGGAGTCCCAATTGCGACATATCTAAGTTTTTTGATGTTAACGTAGGATTTCTCAAGGATGCTTCTTACAAGTACAGGTTCAACAAGGTTGATAACACAGGAGATTGTCTATGGTGGACTACGGGCATATTCTGCCATATGTCTTCTATTTACAGAGAAATTGATGATTTATACGTCAATACATAGATAACATAGTCTACTATCATGAAGCATCTCAAGCAAGCTTGTCAATCTCCAGCAAAGGACTTGATATTCGACGTAAATTCTACAAAGGCACCAATCGCTTATATGATCAAGCTGTTGAGACTACCTGATAAGGACAAGCTTTGCTACAGAACTAGTCCAATAGAAGATTTGACAATCGGAGAAGTCCAGGTAGAGATCCTCAAACCTCAAGTACAGTCTTTCCAACCACCTCCCCCTATAATCGACGTCGATGAAGAAGCAAAGGAACAAGTGACAGAAGCTGTAAAACCAAAACCGAGATATACCAAGGTTTCAGAGACTACAGTAGGATAACGCTTGAAAAATGCTCAGATGGAAATGGACGTTTAATCCGTATCTCCTTTTGATCCAACTCATGAAAGAGTACTAGGAGCAGAGTAGCTTCCTAGAATAGCTGAACTGATAGCTTGGTACGTCAAAACTAAAGGTTAAGCAAGTTCAGCTAGATTCTTCTCCTGGAAGCTCAGAGTATAGGTAGATGATGATAGATACGGCGGTTACGATCAAATCATATCCCTAGACACTAATCTGTATTCTATGCCGTTTCAAGATTTGTACCAATTAGTTTTAGATAAGCTTACCGAGTTCATAGACTCTTACCAGCGCAAGTACAACTCTGAGTTTGATGACGACTAGATCAACATTTATTGGAACCTGAATATTGTGATTAAGTCAGACAGCCCAATCCTCAGAAATTATGCCGAAGCAGGTAGACTTACCAGACTATTAGCCAAGAGGAAAACAAGAGCAACAGCATACACTTAGTTCACCAAATGGAACGTTATGGCTCAAAGGGTTTCGAATCACAGCAAAGATGAATGGTTCGTAGATTACGGCAGAGATCTCCCTATTGCAGACCCTTACTTTATGTATGATATCTAATACGAATACTTTCATCTCGTCCAAGAAGCTTACCAATAGTATCAACAGGGAGTTCAACTATCTTGTCTCTATGTAATAGCCTAAACGATAATATTTTAAGCTTTTCTAGCAAGATCTTAGCTCGAGGATATCAAACATGATATAGGAAATATAGTAACTCGGATCAAACAATACGTTGCTAGAATAGCTTAAATAGATATCAATTCTCTGGATTTTAAGCAAGCAGATATGGTAGAATCGGATACTAACGACATGTTGAATGAATACGTTGATTTGCATAACTTTTCAGACAAATTCACGAAGGAGTAGTTGGTTTCATTCTCCCAGGTTCCTGCTTATACAGCCCATTTCATGAAGATAGTTGATGAACAGGTTATCAACATGCTTTACATGGATGCAGCTGCAGGATCTGTTAACAACATTGTAGCAGGTTTAGATAGAGTTTGCCTCAAGTTTGACTTGAATTTTTTCATACATACTATGAGCATAAAGGAGCTTGCAAAATGCGTTCAAGCAAAGATGCTGAAGAAGTCAAAATACGAGAACGATGTTCCGGTGCTTGATTTTAGTTATACTAAGATCAACATATTCCAGCAGATCAAATCTGGTAGCGTGTGCAACATTGATCATGTTTTCAGCAGAGATTTTATGATAGTCACCTTTAGACAACACGCTTACATTTACAAGCTATCAGAGATTTACCTCTTATGTGAACACATACTCAGGATGAGGACACTTAAGGATACCGTTCATTAAAGATCTTTCAGTCTTCAAAACAAGTTAGGATTTCACGAATGGAACGTTGAATACCACCTTAGGATGTACGACATAAAACTTCTTTCGCTTAATAAAACCAACGGTTAGAACAGGGAATAGTACGCAGCAGCTGCATTCTATAGAACGTTGTTGTAGACAAACTAGATTAAACTGTTTGTGAATAACGACTACAAAAAATACAGTGCGTTAGAACTCAGGTTCAAGTTTCTAAATCAGCTTGAAGAAAGGCATATGAAGTAACAACTCATTCGTTTCTGCTATTCCAAACCTGATCAAGACAGTATGATACAAGAGAGCACACTCCTCAGTAGCATAATCTTCAAGAACTACCAATGCTTTACAGAGCTAGAAGTTGAAACTGACAATGGTACACAAACGTCTTTCAAAGATATTATCACAGCTCAGAGGAGGTTGATGTTTGCTCAGTAAGCAATCATGGTTATTGACATAGAGACACTTACCCTAGATAACAATGCAGGTCTTGGTAATCAGTTCCCTTACATGATTTGCGTATACGGGACTGCTAGATCTCTCAACTAGGATGTCACCATGCTTCCTGATGTGATAGACGTTTCATTTACAGGCCTCAACTGTATCAAGGAGTTTGTATGGTGGATGAAAGAAGAAGGGTTTATTCTATCTGCTGATAATCCGAATCAATGCTTAAACTTGATCAAGTTCAAGTATATCTACGGAGTAAAGACTCCTTTCAATATTATGGTAGCACATAACGGTAACAAGTTCGACTACAAGTTCCTTATATCAGCGTTACAGGAATTCAACGCTATGTAGACAGTAGGATCATTTACAAACTTCAAATCTTTATATTCAACAGAGCTTTTGCTAATAGACTCTTGCTAGATCATACCATCTAGCTTAGCAAATCTTACAGCAGATTTCAAGAAGAGTGTAGCAGAGAGATTTACTAAAACCAACTGTCCTAGTGAATTCGAATAACAGAAGCTAATCATGTTCTAGCGAGAACCTGACGTTGTCAAGCTTTAAAATAGTGATATCATCGGTTACACTTTAGCAGACCTCGAAGTAGACATGAAAGGATAAACGTAACGGTTCAAGGAGATTGAAAGGTATTGTAGGGTAGATTGCGTTTCTCTATTCTTTACCATCTATCTTTTGTTGGAAAGTCATTTCACAACCTCATATACGAAGGAGGTAAAGGTTCCAGGCTGTATCAGAATAACACATTGTTTTAAAGAATCTATTGCTCCACTCACTGCGGCAGGTATGACGATGGATACATTCAAGACGTGTTTCTCCAATCACGTACTGAGACCAAACTACCAAGCTATGGAAGTAGAAAGATCTACTTATACAGGCGGTTTCACATGTGTCTTAGCCTCGCTTCTGAAGTGTGGTATTTCAGTTGATGTTAACTCTGAATACCCTACTTCAATGTGTAACGTCCAACCATGGGCACACTGCAACACTAAGGGTGAATGCATGACCCCTAATGAGAGCGGTTACATGCCTAGAGACTACAACGAGAATTATGTTGATGCAACTACGATATGCGATATTTTCATAGAGTGCAGTATTCTTCCATTCTACCACAACGTTGTCTTTAGATACTTGGATAAAGAGATGTGCTTGATTCCTACAGGACTCTACTAGATCAAGTTCATTGTTGATAGAGAGAGGTGTGGTATGTCAGCGTTTCTCATGAAAGCTCCTTCAGGGGAATGCATCATTGAACCAACTGAGTTTGTTGATGAGTTTGGATACGATGATCCAACCGAGAAATTAGACGGTTCATGGCAATGGGGTATCAACATAATGTATATGCTCAAACACAACTATTTGAAGTATCTGTACATATCACGGATGATAAGATACAAGGAGCGTTACGTTTTCAAGGAGTATATTGATACACTATATAGCATCAGACTTTAAGCCAAAGCAAAGGGGAACAAGGTTTAAGATTAGAACTCTAAAATCTTACTAAACTCGTTATATGGTAAATTTGGGTAACGGACGTTTGATAAAACCATCACTGGAGACGCTAAGCAGATTTACTCCAAGATATAGGAAGAGATTGGTGATGATTTCGAAGTCAGGAAGACTGTTTACTTTGGTTAGCAGAGACCATTCATGATAGACAATGAAGATGTTTTCTTGAGGAACAACTAGCTTTAGATTAATGAAGGGCCTGAGAACATCGTAGTTGACCGCTAGCAGATCATGATCAAACCTTCAGATGTAGACGAGGTTAAATCAGTTGGATCTCTTGTAAGATTTGCATCTTACACTTCAAATCTAGGAAGACTGTAACTGACACAGGGCATTAACTTGATATACAGTCTCAATACAGCTTAATGGGAAAGCAAGGTTAAAGTTGTTTACACAGATACGGATTCTATCTATATCTGCATGTATGACAGGATTCTAGAAGAGCTTAACGTTAACGGTTACAGTTAAGAGTAAACTTATTGGTATCATTCATTGGAACACCTCCATTCTAGAGACGTTTCATCTCTTACTCAGGAAGATTTGAAACTGATTGCAGACTGCACAAAAGGGCTTATATTAGGTTCTCAGGTCTACAAGGACATTAACAAGCTTAAGATGTTTGATCCTTAGAATCTCAAGGACTTTGAGCCAATCAACATGATAGATTCTGAGAGGCTAGGAGGTTTCAAGATAGAGCATCTTATCGGTCTCGGTCATTTCACAGCAGCCAAACAGTACACCCTAATTGAAGTACCTGTTGATTCTAGGTAAGATTCTGGATATGCAACTCATGCTAAGATAGCTTAGAAAGGTAAAGGTGTTTCTCAGAAAGCCTTAAAGTAAAATCTTAACTCACATCAGAGATAAGAGAAGTCTTACTACAAAGCAATGTAATTGATAACGGATGATGTTATGGATAGTTTCAGCGACGTGTTACAGAATTTTTACGTCATGTACAAGACATAAGAATAATCTATGGGATTTATCATAAGTCTCTTCAAGGACCAAATGAACATATTCATCAAGGGTCTTGTAGAAAACACACCTGATCTTCTCAGCATACTAGATGAAGAATGCAAGGATATGCTACAACTGTTTGTTAACACAGATTCGTTTCAATCATCAGGATCATCTGTCACAATCAGAGACGTATTCAAATCTGTAATGCCAAGCACATCTAAGAGATAGTTTGACTAGGCTTAGAGCTAGTTCAGTCTCAGTGTCGAAACAGTACCTTATGATTCACCTTTTCACTACGAAATCTACAGGTAGATACAGATTTCACTGATAAGGTTCATGAGGTATCGTATCTCAAGATCCGACGGATTTCAGTAAAAACTCACTGAATTCAACAAGAAGAGACAAGCTCAGTAATCTTGCATGAGTACTTAGCTCAAACTCAACTTGCAGATACAGAGACTCGCTCACCAATCTTTCTTCGAAGGGTCACTCTAGCACCAAGTAATTCAGTAAGGAATCGATGTCAACGACAGAGGTATGAGTCTAATAGACATGTTGTAACAAATCGTAAAGCTGATGAGACTTGCTACTATTGTAACCGACAAATCAATGGTTGTATACATGATGTTTATCAAGGACGAGCTCATACTAGATACGTCTAAGAATGTAACGCCTGACGTATTCTAGTTTATCCACAACTAGGTACTACATGAAGGTAATTAGTCTTCGGCTTCAATCGAAGAATATCAAATGGTTTGCTTCATAGCAGTTTTTGCAAAAGTACTTGGTATAAGAGAAGCCAATGTAGATCTCTTCTTACAGCTTGTAAGAGACTACTCTTCTACTCTCAAAGGTAAACGTTACGTTTCAGACAACAAAGCAAAGAACACTTTCCAGACGTTCTAGCATCTCTCGTCTGATAAACGTAATACATTCAAGCAACATATCGATTTGATCATCAACACTATCCTCATGTCAGTATAGCTACAGAGAGACGAATTCGGTAGATTAGGAATGTTTAACATTAAGGTAGCTTTGGTCTAGTTTTTCAGCAAGATGTAAACCTAAGCAAGTCAGGCATAAATCTCCTTCGAATGTAAGCAGAAGCTCCAATAGCTAAGACAAGGAGATCCTGTAGACAGATTCAACATGATATGCCTGCAGTTAAGGATCATATTCAAGAAGGCTATAGCGGAGGTATAAGATACAGTTCAGTTACAGATTCTCACCAAACTAGATCCACACATCAACCCAGATGACAACTGGAATAGCACTAAACCGCAAGATGTAACCGACAGCAAGATAAGATATTCCGAGTACATCAAGACTGTTAGATAATAGCTTCCTATTGAGTAGCAGATGGCTGAAAATAGGATAAGATCATAAGCAGTTACTCAGATAAGGTAATCTAAGGAAGCCATAGATGTTGAGATACGGATTCAGAATCAAGATGATCAACTGGATCTGAATATCATTGATAACTGCTACGAACAGTCTTTAATCGATCAGGTCTGCAGAGCCAACGTCATAACGAACCAAGACTCTGATATGGATTGAATTATTTATAATTAATTAAATGTCAGAATAAGAAATCTCACCTTCACCAATTGTTGAAGAATCTTCCCCAGTTGTCGAGTAAATTGACGTAGAAAAGCCAAAAACTCCACCAAAGTAAATATTCAAAATTGAACGTATTGATAGGAAAATTCGCCAAAAGAAGTCAAATCTATTGACTGGTACTGCTGAGCACGCTGCATTGAAGAAGGCCAAATCTGTGGTAACTAAGCAATCTTCTGATGAACCTATTGCAGATCCAGTCGTTACAAAAATTAATTTTGACGAACCAATTCCAGAGGTAACTCCTCAATAACCCGTCTAGGCGTAAGAATAAGATGTTATGGAGATTGATGAGGACGACTCGGTTGTGGAAGAGTTTGAATAGATCCCTAACGACAAGCAACGCGAAATGGCATATATTGCTAGAAGAGCTTTGAAGACAGAGTTGCTCAAGCAAGCCAATACTATGGTTTCATCATTCCTTGGAGATGAGTTTAACCCCGATCAAAAGGTAAAGATTTCATCCCTAGTAACCCGCTTATATGATGAGCCGAAGTCTCTTTTTTAGGCAATCAAACATGCACACAAGGGCATCTTGAAGAACCCATACAAGAACCTCGGCAAGGTTAGACTACTAGACGCATCCAAGGCTATCAGCAAGGTTAAGACGAATAAGATTAGCATGTTTAGGCAATTTTTACAGTAACGTATGAATTGATCAATAAGTATACATTCTTTCCTAATTAGCTCTTGCAGTTATCAAATTTATCTTGTAAATGTCTGGTGCATCTGGTAACGGATCGTAGATACTCTTGTGGTTGAGATTGAAGTGTTTCAAATAGTCTTATCTCTCTTGGAAGCTCATGTTTGCCAAAATGTCAATCAGTGGTGCTTCGTCAGTCGATGGAATAGCCGTTCCATTTCTTATCTTGTTAATCTGTTACATTCCTTAGACTTGGTCAATCTAAGTTTAAGCCATTCCAACTCCCTTCTTATGCATGGTAGATGAAGCAGCAGGTCTTATGCCACTGCGCCACTTTAGGTTGTCGTTCTGCACAGTCTTGACTCCATTCTACTACATGATCATATTTGCAAGCATGTTGATCTAGTTGTTGTCAAAGTTTTGCTTCTGAACAGCTGCTTTTTATTCAGGATTCATCTGTACTTACTCTGCAGCCTCGGCTCTACCTACTGCAGCGTTGCCAATTTCTCCTGGACCACCTATTACAGGATCAACTCTTTCAGGTACTCCTCCTCCAGGTCTTACACCTACTGGTAATCTAACATCAACTGGTGGACGTGGTACTCTGCCTAACATTTTATTAATTATAAATATGCACAGTTAGCAGAGGTCATCGATCGGCTAATACTTGTACGGGAACGGTGTAGGTAATTACCTATACAACAGTGCCAAAGCAGCTGATCAGTATCTCACAGGAGGCTTATTCACAGGAATAGGCACAGGTCTGTATAACATGAACGAATAATCAGGAGGTTTACTCGGACAGTTTCAACAAGCAGCGTATGCACCTATAAAAATGATGGCAGAAGCAACTATTGCAAATAACGAGCCAGGTAAAGACTGGCTGAAATTTGTAGACGACAACCTTTTACTAACTGGTATGAGTAACGGTTACAATCATGATGGTAGGAATGCAGACGCTAACGGTATTATGGCAGCAGAAGGCCCTAGCAAGAGATAGAGAGGTGATGACGTAAACGGCAGACAAGTAGCAATACCAGGATCTCTTAGTAGAGAAGTTGCTACAAACAGAACTATGCAGTCCAGGACAGGAGCAATCTTCTCAGCTCCTCCTGGATATAAGGGAATGGTTTCTGCAGGGATATCTACGGTGCCTCAAGGAATGTCAGCAGGAAACAGACTCAAAGATATTCACGATGCTTAAGCAAGACTTTAATCATATTGAATTAACTACTCTAACTTGGTTGTTGCTCCTTGGTTTTAACTCTACACATAGTTGTATGTGAAACTTCCCTTGAAGGAAGATTATTGGTTCCAGGAACTAGTCTGTTAGGAAAATCTAAAAGTTCCTCAGTCCGTCAATCGATTCTTGATGCATTGCAAATTGGTTCACTTACTCCCAAGGTTTCGTAGCTTGTAACGGCGATTGGTCCATCTGATACTCCAACAACGTATTCGTTTTACCTTTACCGTTACAATCCCAACTGTTAGTATTCAAGCTTGTCTGGACATGTACGTGATCCGTTGGAAACATGTTGCAAGTGTAAGGAAACTTCTAGATAATGTAGTCTATGGGTAAATTATTCTCGTAATCACCCATCAGTCTGTAGGCCATTGGGAATAGTGAAACCTAGCTGTTAATGACAGTTCCTACATATGGATCGTCTGCCATGTCAAACCCCATGATTCTTCCCATTATGATAGTGTTAGACAGTCTCATATCCGTAGCGTAAACTCCCAGTTGATAGTTGACCAGGATCAGTCTCCCAGGCTAGTAATTGACACCACCATGAGTCATTATACACACATTGTACAACGACTCTGTAGACTATGTCTTCACAGCAAACTTTCCAGTGTTGGAATCGTACATGAATGTAGAAGAGTGGAATAGCTGGTAAAGATTCACAATGTTCTGCGAGTACATGTTTATCGATGTTTGACCCGACTCTAGATTGTAGTCCATCTCTGTAACGAATCTGTTCACTCCTTCCATAAGGTTATCTTGTATGTCAATCGCTGTAAGCAATTCAATCCTAAGATCTTCGTTGATCCCACTCCAATGTCTTCTGTTAGTATCAACAGGTCCAATGTTGCTAGGTACCAAGTATATTGATAACGGCTCTGATCCACCATATGCAGTGTCTTACGTATCAATGTACTCTAGGATGTAACTGCCATCTGAACGGTTATTGAAAGACAGGAACTACCCTGTGATTGTATCTAACATGATAAGATCTGCTTTGAACTGAAGAGCCATCGATCTTGCAACGTTAGGGATTGAGTTTGGTACGATAACTCTGTTTACGTAATAGTTACAGTCATTACCTTAATAACTAAAACTACCAGACATGTTCTGGAAGTTCTTACTCAGGCCTTAAAGCGTAACGTCTACTGTAGACAGATTTGAAGATATGTGGAGCATCTGCGTCTCCTTCTGCTTGTCGTACTACAGCACAACTTGTTCAGCATTCTACAGACTCATCTATCTCTTGTCAAACTGGGTCGATAATGCGCCTCCGCTCGAAGCAAATGATTGTTGAGGTAAACTGTTTATAGGAGCAACCTGCTGTTATGCGTTCTGTTTTATCTGATCGAGGATCATATTCTTGACAGGTTTGATCATTCGCTGGGTCATCTGGCTAGCCAGTTGCATCTACCTCTCATGTTGCTTCTGCATTTATAATGTAAATTAAAACTAATAGTCTCAAGGCAGACCACAACATACGCAACAACGATACGAGTCAATTCACCAAGCTTGCATCAATGAAACGTGTCGAAGGTGTAGAGCTAAGTGACAAAGAACGATCGTATCTCTTACCACATTTTTTGATGTTGCTAGTAGGTAAACCCGGGAGTGGTAAAACTACCATGATAAAGCACCTTGTTATGGACAAGGAGTTCTTCAGAGGAAAGTTTGATAGTCTCATGATAGTTTCACCAAGTCACTCTAAGATAGGCCTACCTCTCAATGCGTAGGATTCTACGAGTGAATTCAGCTTAAAATGGATCTATGAAAACCTTGATAGGATAAACAAGCGATAGCAGAGCAAACTTGAAAGAGTAGTAGCAGAGTCAATGAAAGTCTCTAGTGAGACATATGAGACTTAAGACCACAGTGCTCTACTCAAAGCCGTTACTATGGATACTGCTGCTGCATCGAGTCTTTCTCATACCAGTTCTATACTCGCAACCAAGTCCAGAGATGTAGCAATGTACGCAGGTTTAACTTCGAGAGGTAACAACGACTACACCATAAACGGAATGTAGCAAGGAGGATTCAGCAATCCTTTTTCTTCCAAGAAGACTAGGTTCGGTAAGAGCTTGAGAGGAGAAACACAGATGGTTGCTCAGATGACCAGAGTGCAGAACAACATGGGTAACAACGTCAATGAAGCTAGGAGAAGAACAACCAAAGCAATCACAAAGAATAACGGTTTGAATAAGTTCCCTAAGGGTGGTTACTAGGGTACTGAAAGTAGTAACGACTTTTATGCTGATTTTATCTCACGAGTATCAAACCTGGATAAGAAGATTTTAACATTACTCAGTCCAGAGTAAATAGCCACTCATAGAACAAACGTGTTGATAATACTCGATGACGTAGTAGGGCCTATAAAGGCGTTACAGAATGATCCATATCTAGCATAGCTATTCTTCAACCGCCGTCACTTGATCGCAAATGGAACTGTCAGCATCATCTTGGTTACATAGAAGTATACGATGATTCCTGCAAGGATCAGAAGCAATGCCTCTTGGTTGATTCTGTTCAGATTGAACCCTATTGACTTTGACAACGTTTACTAAGACGCTTTCACTGGTTCTCTCAAGAGATTCAAGGAGCTACTAGTATTTGTATTTGGAAATGAAGACGAGAACATGGAAGACATTGCTACACAACGCAAGAACAAGAATTTTGACAACCTAGGGATCTGGGTTGAGACTGACACCTACTTTAGCAATTTTCAACAGATAACGTTTGGTAAGAGTGAAGATAGTTAATTAATTGAAGAATCTAAATCATGAATTGTCTGTCTTGATGATTGCATACAATCCTACGTTTGCTGGGATATTCTCTCCTCCGAATAAAGCTGTGTTGCCTGAAACCAAATGGCTGTGAGCACCTGACGATCCTGTAACGCCTGCAGCTGTAGATACAGTGACTGTATGTGAATGAGCACCTGCACCATCTGTATCTGGAAGTGCTGTCTTACCAGCTGTACATGGTTGACCATCAGCATTGTAAACCACGACGTCTGAATTTGAGGTACCTACATTCGAAGTTCCTCCAACACCTCCTGCAGTGTAACCGTTCTCTCTATGGACGTGATTTCCAATTGTATTGGTAGTACCAGTACCAGCAAGTGCGGGTATCGGATGGTCGTGAGCTCCTCCCATATCTGAAGCCAATCTGACAGCATGACTATGTGAACCAACCGACTCAGCTTGAGTTGAAAGGACCTGTCTTGATCCTGATGGGTCTAAACATCTTACAAACTAACCGTTAAGATTTGGCAAGTTAGTTGTTCCTAGGAACTGATGTAGTTGTGGGAACACAGCTGGATCAAATGCTGCACCGTTACAAGGAAGCCACTTGGTGGAATTGACCCATTGATTAATGTTAGAAGTGTAGACGATTGTACCTACAAGAAGTCCTGAACCACCTCCTGCAGTAGAATTCTGGATTTGATTGATCATCGTCTACAGTTAACCTTGGAGCTGAGTAAAAGTTGATTCGAGAGCAGTGTTGCCAATAGATACTTGTTATGTCAATGCCGTAATAGACTGAGTCTATGCTGACTGCAGACTTCCTAGATAATTGTCTCTGGCTGCTTGCAGAGCTGCGATGCTTACTCCTTGTGCTGCTCCAATAGAAGAAATACTTGAATTAAACTGAGTACTAATAGCAGTCAAGTCAATATCTCTAGTAGAGTTAAGAGTTACTACACCAGCATCCGCAGCAGATGTTATTCTTGATATACTGGCTTGCTGTTGAGCAACAACCGCGTTAATACTCTGAGTCTACTAAGACTGAACGTTGGTGATAGATTACTGCTGTTAGGTAATGATTGCTTGCTTTGATAAGTTCTCCTGGGTCAACAAGCTATTAGTCCCAGACTAAACCTAGACACTAACAACGTTCTCAACATACGGTTCAGCTTGATTCACAATGTTCTGCATATCAATGTACGACTGGATTGACTGTCCGATAATGTTTGAAAGATCGGTAGATGCTGTAGATGCGTCGGTTACAGCTTATTGAATAGCAGCCAAGTCAGTAGTGTTGGCTGCATCAAGCGCTGCGAGTCCACTATTTACAAGATTTGTTATACTGGTACTGCCTTGACTCACAATGGTGTTTAATCCCTGAGCTGATGAATCGTTCAGAGCTTGTACTGCAGCCAATACCTAAGACTTCTTCTGGTCTACCGCTCCTATTGAAACGGTCTGTTGTGCTGCAACTGCATTGACTGATAAGATTTACTAATCTGAAACCGCTTTGACCGCTACAGCTCTTTCAGCTTGTAGATCAACGTCAAGTTAATTTTAAGCAGCATTAACTATACTATCTACGTATGGCTGGATCTAAGCAATTTCTTATCCCAATGTGATAAACGTTTGATGAGTCTAGGTTACTAGATCCAATAGTTCTTATCTTTCAGTTTCAGCTGCTGCTACCTAGGATGTCAACGCTGCAATCTTAGAGTCAGTTAGATTCGTTATGTTAGTTGTTGCTAGAACTACCGCATCTTGGATAGAGTTGACGCCAGTGGTTGCTCTGGAGTTTAGTTGAGTAACGCCTTGAGCAGCTATGTTTCCTGAATCTGCTGTGATCTATTGGGTCAATACTTCAGTTTTGTTCTACAGTTGAGCAACTGTTGACTAATATTAAGCAGTAAGCTGAGCTTAAAGCTAGACAGATTAAGCCTAAAGAGCTGACTGGTATTGAGTAAGATCAATAGAGTAACTGGCACTGGAACCGTAACTTCTCATTTAATTAATTATTAACTTCAAATAGGAGTCCAGATGAGACTCGTTCCCATAGAGTACAGTTTCAGGTTGGGTGGCACACTCCATTTCGACAATGACGTTGATGTATTTGCAACTTAAGTAGTCACTTCCAGCACAGAGATTAGATCGTTCTGAATGGCTTAAAGTAAACTCCATGCTTCGGCAGCTGTGGTGACCTGACTGTTATATCTCTATTTTCTAATCAATTCCATTAATGATGTTCCATTAATGTTGTTTGCAGGTGAGTTCAAGTTAAAAGATGTAGAGTAGAAAACGTACGGTGTGTTCCTATATCTCATTCCTGAAGGGAAAGCCCAATAGTTCAATGCTTCCTACTGATCTGCGTCTGCCATGAAACTGTAAGCTACAAATTCGTTCGTAAAAACAGCAAAGCATTCTTATATGTAGTTGGTTTGCAAGACAGCATACGACATAGCTGTTAGGACAGAAACGCTCAGGATATTCCTCAATGTGGTAACGCTTGTATTAGTAACTGTCAATGAATTAGAGTTTGATGTTAGTTACGCCTACATTGTTGCAATCTGAGAAGTATGAGTTGTAACCGTCGACTGTAACAGACCAATATCTTCCTGTGCTTGAGTTTCATTGTTCTGTAACTTTGTGATATCAGACTACATCTTGGTTATGGGAGAAGTGAGTGATATCAAAGAGTTGATGTCTTACCGAGCAGTAGTCATATCGTTCCTCAGTTGAGTTATCTGTGTCTGCAGAGACGTTGCATTGGTCTAAATAGCAGTCACACTTGTCTTGAGCTGTGATACATCAGTTTTAAGAGCTGTAACCGACGTTTCGGTATGAATGAGTCTATCTGCTTAATCCTATATCAAGGTAGTGTGTCCATCAACCATACCCTACAAATATTACAAATGGCTTTGCATTGTAGGGATAGCTGTTGTAAACTAGTTGTTCATCTCCAGTATGCTAATCCTCGATTCGTACATAGAGTCTTTGGTATTCATAGAGTTAATCGTGTTTTACAGTTCATTTATCTTGGCTATCATGTCTTACTCCAACTGATCATGATCGTCTCCTAGAGCAAGAAGAGCAGCAGACTAGTCTACAAATGCAGGTTGAGTCAGATTATCAAATCCTCCAAACAAAGCACCAAGACTCGATAGAGCTGCAGCCATACCGGATGCTCCTCCGAATGCCATTGCACTTGTATTGAAAGCAGCCATAGCAAGTAGATTAGCAGCCATCAACTCAGCATTGGCAGCGATAGCAGCAGCATTAGCTCCAATAGCAGCAGCGTTAGCAGCAGCAGCAGCTCCGTTAGCAGCAACGTTGGCACCGAGAGCAGCCATGTCTGCTGCTTGTGCGGCAATCTAAGCTCCTTGAGATTGAAGAGCATTTTGAAGAGTTGTTACAGTGGCAGCAGTTACAGCACTTGTACCAGCAGCTATAGCAGCTTCTGATAGTGCGTTATCGGTATGATTCTGCAGATAAGTCATATTTTCATAAACCTGACTTATCTATTACTACGTTGTGTTGTAGTTGTTGATGATCTAGTTTGTGGTGTTCTCTATGACAATGATATCTTAGGCAATGTTATCAACCTGCTGGGTAATGCTAGCACCTTATACAATCCCGTCAATCTCTCTCTCGAGGTAAAGTATCTCAGCCTGTTAACTACTCTACTCCTACTAGATATTTTTTATGGTATTTTGAAGTGAAAGAAGCTAAGAGTAGACAGATGATAAATCGACGTCTTACTGCTGACTTGATTACCCTAGCGTGTAAGATTTCATTAATAATGATTAATTAATTAGTTGCTGGGACGTAGAACGTTCATGGTAAGTCAGCTCAGTAACCGTCCGTTCAACAATCCATATCTTACTCAAAGTAAAACAGAATGCTCGGTAACGATTGTTCACCTTACGAAATGGCTAGCATGTATGGCTCTACTCAGACTAGAAACCCAAAGCTTTACATGGCATAGTACGTCTTTGATACGGAGATGAGAGCACAAACAGATACTGCAATCAAAGATCCTAAATCAGCAGCAGGACTTGTTATGCTATCTACAGTCGATTCAATCTATTCTGGAAGACTGTGGTCTGATGTGATCGTACCTGGAAACACACTTAGAGGTGTCGGTGTTAACGATAATGCAATTTATGCTGAATTACAAGCTATGATCAACGACAGGGAGTCTGATAACTTGAAGAAGAAGTTTGGAGATCTTGGGCAACATGATATGATGATCGGAGCTCAGAATCAGTTAAGTCTAGGAGTTGCAGGATCAAGCGTTTATCAACATATGAACCACCTACAAACTGAGGAGTTACAACAAGGATAACCGTTACCAATCAGGAAAATCAATTTCGATCTGTTGGATCTAAACAGCAAAGGAAAGTAGTCGTTGATGTGTGTTACTAGTATTATTAATAAAAGAAATTTATGAACAACAAACGTACTTGGAACGGTTTTTTCAATGAGATATTCCAGGGTGGCAGTTACTGCTCTGGTCCTCGTTATCGAACTAAAGAAGAGCTTTAGATGAGACAGAACACTATGAGAGTCAGAGCTGTGAATGGATAGCTGGTTCTGACCCCAGAATAGGTCCAATAAAAAATCGGTCAACCTGCTACTCAGTTGCCTACGAATGAGTCATTTGGTCCTGAAAAATCGATCAGTGTGCCTACAGAGACTGATCAAGTCATGTAAGAGGAGGAAAAAAACGAACATTTTGCTATACGAGAGAGCTTCTTGGACAGTTATGGGTAAAATCAGACCTAAAAATCGAGTAGTATCGAGTAAATAGACACCAAACCGAGATTTAACGTCTAAAAAATCGAAGACCTTGATGAGGAGATAAATCAGATTGTGGACGACGGAATTGGAATGATCGACAGATTAATCAGATAGGAGTCGTCGTCATAGATAGAATCGTTCGAAGGAACAGAACCTGAAGACCCTACTCTCAGTTTGATCCTCAGTAGACAGAGGGTATAGTAGTTGATCTAATCCCAAATTGAAGATGATCCTTTCACTGCAGTATATGACGACGAGACATTCCCTTCTACAGACTCTTTCTCTTTGGATTTAGGTGAATCGTTCATGAGTAGTTAGTAGGAACAAGAGACTCTAGAAACAGAACATACTTCAGAGATGTAGCTAAGCTCTCTAATATTAAGTGAGATTCGTTCATAAGGAAACAAGACAAAGACTCAGATAAGCAAGATAATAGAAAAGAAGTAGCTTTAAAAGATCTGGTAACAACAAGACCAGTATCATCAAGAATGCACCAAGTACTTGGAGAGTATTGGTTTCACTTCAAACTCCTTACTACTTCCTTAAGAATTCATAGAGGACATGATTACTCTAGTTTACATGGAAGGGCCTACGGTCGTTACTAAGCAAGCAGACGATGAGATAAACCGTTACATTGATGAGAAGCGTAAGATGTAGTAAGATACTGAATAATCGGTTACAGAAATAGACCAACAGCTTGATTAGATTCAGAGATAACAAAAATTGTTCGAGGTAAGAAATAATTACTCTGCATTGATGGAGCTTAACAGACAATACTCTGTGCTTATGAAGTAGAGAAACTAGCTGTTGTAAATAACTACTCAGACGTTTCAAGCTGAAGATCAACTGGATCTTACTTCACCTGCTTACTACTATGGAATGCCTCATGAGTAGTTCTGCTTAAATTCAGACGTTCAAGATACAGAGCAGTTCTCTTATTGCAAGAAGAACGTGTATCTGATGAACAACTTTTAGTTCAATCACTACAGTGTTATGAAGCAGCTGGAGAAATCATTCCTTCAGGTTATCCAAGGAAATGTCAAGAAGTAGCAAGAGTATGAGCTCTACAAGTTTATGTAGGTTGTAGAGTGGATCGACCAGACTTATGCAGATAAGGCTACAGCTTGGTTCAGATGGTTTGTAGGCAAGGTAAGCTTAAACATGAGTATCTTGTCCTAAATGTCTAGTTACGAAACTATCTATAGGCATACTCTGCCTTAGAGGAGCTATACTGGTCTAGTGAGCTAAATCAACTACAAGATCTAGTACAAGCTTGCTTTAGCTGAAGATATGTGGAATGATGACTAACCCATGCCTTCACAGTAGGAGCAGTTCAGATTCCACAATCTATTCGTAGCTTAGATTGACTATCACTTCACTCAGCAATGCTAGTAGCTTAAACTATAACCGATAGAAGAACATGTTCCACTTGTGGTAAGACTTTAAAGATCAGCGAACGGACTTTAAAACGTAACGTCTCCAGTGGTTGACGACATGTCATATCTAGTCAATGCTATTAACTAGGAGATAAGAAGGTAATTTGATTAGTTACTATAGTCACAGAATGGCTTAAAAGTAAATCAAGATATCAGATCACAGCCGTTACTATTCCATGTTACTCAACTAGTCAGGGATATTAGATTCTTTGAAAGACAAGTTAAACTACTAGCTAGTGAACCAGGACTTGTAGTGAACTCTATCTGCACAGTTGTAGAGCAAGTTTCTATTACGTCTTTACTTGTCCTATAAGGCTTGCTCAATCCAGATAGAACCCTATCTAACATCTTAGCAAGGGACGACCCTTTGATATTCAACACATTAAAGCAAACTAAGAAGGCTGGTCATGTAGCTGCAGTATCTGCTATATGTGCATTAGGGCTTGTGTATGATATGCAGCTCGTATTCATGAGTCAGCTAACTCATCGAATAAAGAACTTGTTTGAAGGGGATAAACAGGCGTAAGACATCTAACGACTAAAGCTAGAAGCAGCAGAGGTTTGTCTAAGAGTTGCATTGGACCAATCTGAGCTTTCATCGGTGGAACCATTTGACTCTGAACCATTGGAAGGGTAGATCAACTCTCTTCACGAATATTTCCAGATAGCTTACTGTGATCCTTAGCTTGGTCACGTTATGAGTGATGTGATACGCAGTAGCCTAGGATATGTTAACGCCTCATCAGACTTTGTATTTCAGTCGATTTTCAGTAACATGTTCTTGGAATTAGGAATATGTTCTACGTAGGACGACTCACTATTCTTCTATCAACACTAATGTCAGTAGGACACGATTCAACTTCTGTAGAGAGGAGGGATAGATAAGGACGTCTCTTTTAACAGCTTTGTCATGTCTAATACGATGATAGACAAGTTTCAGACTGTGCTCAAAGATCTGCATTATCAGGCATGTGTAGCAGCGGGTCATACGATGCTTGCGAAGATCCATCTGATATATCTAGACATCTCTACGAGATTTTTGGAAGTTAACAAGATCAAAGGAAAGCAGAAGACTGAATAGCTAGAGATGAGAACGATAGACTTCTTCAATATGATTGTTGACAACCCTTAGCAAACAATGAGGATAAATTACGTTCAGCTTCATCAGAAGTTCCGATAGAACAATCTACAGCATGTAGTATAAGCACTGGAGAAAGGATTCGAAGACGGTAACGCTGCGAGGAACGGTAAACTGATTTTCGGGATGACGATGATAAATGAATTGCAGCAGTTGTTTACCAAGAACCGTCTTGTTAACACTGTGTTGGTATTATCGCAGATGAAGAAGAATGTCCGAGCGAGCAGATCAGCAATGGAGAATAGCATAAACCAGATCAAGGGGCTTTACGGTATCTATGAAAGGAACTAGCAGGAGTTGAGTTTGATAGCTAGATCAGTTTAATCCCGTAATCCAGTCATCCCAGACACTGCAGTAGACCCAAGGATGTTCGACATTATAAAAGGATTAGGTAAGCAACTACAGTAGCTCCAGGATTCTGAATTCATATCTAAGCTGTATCCGGATTAACAGAAGAAGGAGACTGGTATGTAGTATGTTAATAGGATAATGGGAACGTTCGAAAGCAACGAAGTAGAGTTGTAACGGATGGATAAGTTTGTAAGCACATGTCTAACAGCTATCAACTCCACTATCAAATAGAAACTGTAAAACGTTCACCACTCTGATTACCTAGTAGCAGTTCAGTAACGGTCGTATGATATTTTGATGGAGAGTTACAATCAACTTAGCAGTGGTTAATAGGAGAAATACCAGTAGGTGATACTCAACCTATTGGATGCGGACAACGAGATATCAGAGCACGGATTGTTAGCAATATCTAAGCTTGTATCTTCATCGGGAATCGATGGAGCTCTGATTGTCAAGTAGATGAACAAGTGCAGACAGGTTTCCTAGGAATTCTTCGAAACATTGAATCAAACGCTAGAGATGAGAGATGACGGTGATCTGATGCTTAAGAAGATAATGATCATCATGAGAGATCAAAAGCTTGGATAGATGAGCGATATAGCTGTTAAACTATTGGATGTTCTATCAGCAAACGCCAGGGAGATATTTAGCGACAATAGGTATCCTTGCACTAGCATCTTGCACTTGTGTCAAGGCAGAGATAACGTTAAAGCTGTAATGACGTAACAGTTCCTAGAATAGCTGTTAGCATTCCAGACTGAATAGTAACTCCAGTTTTTCACAGTTTAATCCATATCTCTAATCAAAAAGTCGTTGGAGGATAAGACTTTACAGGAAGTTGTAACTGTCGTTTCTTAGATTGATCCAGGTGTCAAGTTTAGTGCTTAGTTCCTAACTAACTATACAGATATGTTTGTTAACAAAGTTTTGGTCCAGGGGTTCAAGCTAGATTAGCAGAGCAATAGAGTTGTAGGAAGGTGTTCGTAACTTCTCTTAAAAGCGGGTCTTCTGATGAGTCTGCTTTCGATTTCAGTCTACTCTGTGCTGTAGAATCTAGACAGAGGAAGATACATCCTAAGATCAGTGTAAGACTACTCGTCAAACTTTGTGATAAACAGCTAGCATTACATTGAGGCTATGCTCTTCAATAGTGAGTTGTGGTTGAACCGAATGCTAGGAGGTGACAGCAGGAAGTCTTTCTAGCAAAACAAGAACTTGAAACTGACGTTTGAGCACATTGTAGACTTGAGGTAGCAGTTAAGGTAGATACTAGAAGGATAAGACAAAGGAGTCGATTCTGCGCTTTATCTCGGAATGATCCAAATTGATGGAGGTAACATGCTACTGAGAACAGAAGCTCTGGTTGATGGATCAATATACTCTACTCGTACAACAGAAGCGTTACGTCTTCTTAACGTGATCGAGTTTAACAAATTTAATGAACTAGCCCCTTACGAGAGCTTGCAGTACCAAGACGATTTGTCGGACTTTTAAGGACTACGTCTGTTATTTGAAACTACTGCTAGATATGCAAGGTCAGGGGTAAGACTCAATAGTGAATCTCTTCCTCAAACCATGTTGATGATCCTTAACTCTGAGCTCCAGGTTGCTGAGAATATTCTTGACAGATCTGAACAAAAACGAGACAAGGACGAGTTATCCCTAGCTATGATAGAATATCTCAAGAAAGTCTCGATAGAGAACATTAAGCAAGGGATAGAAGTATTTTCCTTGGATTCACCTATGAAAATTGCAGATAGGCTTACTCGTCCGAGACCACCTACTCCTCAGTAACTGGAAGTGATTGAAAGGTTCAAGTAAGCTAACTCTAACTACAAACGAAGCAGCGGTTTGCCTGGAAGGAAATTCTACATCGATACTTATGACAAGAAAACAGGCAAGCTAAACAAGCAGGACAGGTACAACTACGAGGCAGCCTCCAGAATTGGATATGTCTAGTACACTCTGGGATTGAATACACCTGAGTATCTGAGCACCAAATTATCGCTGATGTAGATTAACGACTCTGTGATTCCTCCACATTTCTCAAAGTCTTAACGGACCCTTGCTCCGTAACTTGACGTTATCAAACCAGTCGACTACAAGTTTGGATCCTCAATGTTCTTCGAATAGTTTGGATTCAATGATAACATCTTCAACGAGATTTTGAACAACCCTAAAACTTTTGGTTTCAACAAGAGCTTGCAAAAGCTTGACATCACATCGACCTAGTAGTACAGAGAAGATTATGAAGCAAGGAGAAGTAAAGAGATAAACCTATGGACAGGTGTGAAGGCAGCTGCTTATGTTTAAAGATAAGCAAGTCCGCTAGATACACCTAATAACGTTAAACGGATAGATTCTGAAACGGTTTACCAAGCCTATTAACCACTGATAGAGAGATATGGTAAAGATACGTTCCAAGGGTAGTTAATACAGTCAATTATTGAAACGCCCATTTATCAAGGATCACTTCATGCATAGTGGATGGATATTGGAATGAGAGATATCTACGCAAGGTAGACTAAGCTATAGCAAGAGTTTGCGGTCTCTGGAGACATTTACTCTAAAGACCTTTTAAGAGAAAGTGTTTATGCATTCGATTCAATGTCTTCTAGAACCATCAATCCTTCGGGTAATTCTTGGTATAAGCCTGATGACTACGCTAACTTTAACAACAAGCTTTCTCACGTTGGATCAGCTGAAGAGCAGTTTCAGATGTTCATCCGTTACTAGAATAGGACTTTACCTGGGATGGCAGTTCGACTTAGTTAGGTAATGTAGCATAGCTAAGATCTCAACAGCTTCTACAACCAATACACAAACTTTACCTTATCTCAGAATATGATGATAGATTAAGATGTTCATTTGACAAATTATCAGGTCCCGAATGAGCTGATATCTATGATGATGCTCTGTACAGGAGCTTACGTGCTTTACAAGGGATACTCGTCTGTCAGAGCTATCTCCAGGAACAAGTATCTGCGAAACAGACTCTTCGATCAACAACAGTCTGAGAACGACTGGCTTAACAATACTCAGGATCCTATAGTAGCAAAGGATATTATTGCAACAAATGAAATTTCGACAAAATCAACTATTTTGATTGACAACATTGTCGAATATACTATCAGGGAGTAACAGCAAGTGCAGACGTCTTTAACGTCAGTAATGCTGAGCATGATCAAGCAAACGATAGGATTGTTTGTAAGCAAAGCAGGCGTTACTATTCAAGCTGGTAAAGCAGTCGTAGATTTATTCAACAACCACATGACCTAAGAACAAATCATGGACGAGCATATGTCTGATCAAAACAGGCTGATGCTGAGAGAGAATATGGCTTTCAAGCAAGGACCAAACCTCTCGCATTAGTTGTGGTAAGAACTGGTTCATTCCCTTGTTTCTAAGGATGAATGGTACAATCTACCTAGCTCTATCAGGAGAATGAACTATGAGCAGTTCATGTAGTTCAGTCTGAATTCACAGAAGATGCTGTCTATGTCGTCAATGGACTTTGTGCATCTAGCCAAGATTGCAGTACAGCAACAAGTAGGAAATCAAATCATCTAGAATGCTGGTGTAGGACAAATCCTCTAGATTGCTAACAAGCCTTACCAAGAGAACTTCAAGTATGAGAGTCAGGTACAGATGTTGCTTGATTTAAACCAAGTCAGGAACAACCCTGATATCGACGTCTTATTCAACATTGATCAGTTGAGACGTGTCGAGGAAGCGAAAGACAGTTAACTCATTGAAGATCCTCAAGTTATCATACCAGTATAAGATCCCTAGATCGTAGCTCAAGAACAACAAGATCGTATAGAACCTGAGATTGGACCCATGTAAGAAGATCTAGATGTTAACATGGAAGAAGTGAAAGAATAGGTAGTAGCTGAATAGCAGTTACAAGAACCTGTCCTAGCAGATGTACAAGCTGATGAACAAGCTTAACAGGTGTAACCGCTCAATATTGAGTAGTAACTAAGACAAGCAATCGATCCTGTAGTTCAATAGTAAATAGAAGCACCTGTTTAAAATCTTATCAGATTGTAAGATCCTGATATTGACTTTCAGGTTTTGTTCAATGAAAATCCTATCTAGTAGGAGTAAGAGTAACCGTTACAAGTAGAATAGCAGATTGAAGGAGAACCTGTAGTTGAACCAGGTCCAGATCTAGTTGCAGAGCCTGTAGAAGAATATGTTCCTCCTGAGATTGTACCTGAGATAATAGGAGAAGAATTTAAAGAGTTTGATGACGACCCGCTTGCTTATGTCTTTGGGTTGTTTGAAAGAGAATAGCTTGAAGCTGAGAACGCATTGAGGAATGCCCAGAACATCAAGTAGATGTAGATAATCAGATAACAGGCAAGCGATCTCGATCTTAGGAAGATGACAGAGTTCAACCACAACTTGTTGATGAAGAGCCTGAGGGAACCGGAACCTGTAGACCCCAACATTCAGAGCAGATTCAAAGATGCAATTACCAGGAGAAACGAGGTATCAAACCTTAACCTGCAGGTATTGATGCAAGTCTTGAAGGCTAGTGTAGTAGCAAATGCTAAAGGAAGGATAATGGAAACTGACGCAATGAAGACTGCAGGACTTAGCTTGCTGAAAGATGTGAAGAAAAAGCCAAGAAGAAAGAAGAGACAAAAGAAGGAGCTTGCAAAGAAGATTAGTTAGAAGGAAGTCAATGACATTATCAAGTCAAATGCTCTCAAGATCTGGTAACGCTGAATGAGTTTGTTTCTTAATTTCTTCAATTTCTGCCATAAAATCCCAAGACTCTGACAATACTCTTTCTCTCTTAACTTCTCCCATCGCCATAGATGTCATGTACTTGGCAGCTGCAACCTGTAACGCCTCAGGGTATTCAGTATGGAACTGCTGATAGTATTTTAAACAACTCTCATAATCCACCACATTCTTCCATGCTTGGGCTGCTGTCTGAGCTACGTCAATACTGTCATTAACTGTCTATTTTGGGGCAAATTTACCATGAGCGAGTTGTATGGACTTGGCTCTGTCGTAGAAGCCCTATTAACCAACTGGATGAGAATTCATATTTATAATTAATTAAATGGAAAGGTAAATCCCCAGGTCTATACAGTACTCTGATCTAAAACCAGAAGTTATTGAGAATCAGGTTAAACTTGTCAGATTTACCCCCTAAACTAACATTTAGAATCAGGTTCCCAACGATGTGGTAAGATTTTAGCTAGTTGGTAACGGCTTTTTCGATCCGTACTCGTCATACATATACATGTCTGTTGACTTTGGAGCTGATACTGACAACTTTACGATTGCAAAGCCTCCTAATGCAGAGAACCTAGGTTTGGCAATGCTTTACAAGTACTGGAAGAATTCGAAGCTATATCTCTCAGGAGGTTAATACGAGGCAGTAGGAGGACATGTAGGTACTGCATTTGTAGACGATTAGACTATTGGATGCAACTTGGGTGCTAGTGAACTCAACTTTTAAAACATGATAGTACAATTAGCAGCAGATGGAACTGCTAAAGGAGGTCTCGTTAATTTTGGAGGAGGTAATACTATAACAGTCACTGCTTTTGCAAACGGTTAATATGGTCATTTGGCTGTTACACTTGGACTTGATGATGGTAACGATGCTACTAATGGAGGTGCTGACAGAGTGTTGACTGTTGTCAATAGTATTTTGTCAAAGGTAGGAACAACTGTCCTATCAGGATTTACTGTTGAATTGAGTACAGCAAATCAAGGTGCTGCCTATGCAGGAAGAGCAATTGCATTATCAACAAATGGTTCTTCTCAGAGAAATATCCCCATTCCAGGAACTGAATTCAAAATGTTGGATAGGAGTGCACATTCGTTCATAAACAGACTTGTGGTACGTTCACAAGGTACCGAAATTGAGAGAATCGAATAGTATGACGTTGTAGCTGCAATGCTCAACGATCTCATCTACTCTAACGAACAAGCTCAGTTTCACGCATTTGAAGGATTTGGAGGAGCACCTTATATCTAGACAAACAAGGTATCTTCAGTTTTGGACTTACACCGCAGTACTGTAGCAAACTCAATATCAGGACCAAGAGGAAGAGTAGGTGAAAGGATTTGGGGTTGGGCTTTCGTAGCTATCGGTGAGAGTCTTGCAGATGATTGCGAGACAGAGTTGAACTTTGATTTGACTGCACATGGATCAGGGACGAAATTCTTCAGGACACTTGAATTCAAAAGTACAATCTCGAGGTAATTCACTGTGTAGATGCAAAAGTTTAAACTGCTAGCGCCTCTTGTTACAGCATCAGGAATTGATCTTGTTGCAAGCACTGATGAAGCAGCAACTGATGATAACCATGTATTCACATAGTGGGGAATAACAATGTCTCCGCTAGTTTAACAAAGAAACGCTGCTTCTGCTGCTGCAATAGCTGGTACAGAGACTCTTACTGATACTTTATTATCTAGGTAATTGTACAAACCACCTGTTTACGAAGTGATATTCAAAGGTAACTACCACCATCCAATTGCCAAGTTTATCGACAAGTACGTCAAGGACAAGAACTCTGTTGATGTTTTGGAAGCAGGCATCGTCCATGCTCTGTCAGACGTCAACGTAGGTTTCTTCAGGAGTGGTGACTATAGGATGATTCCTCTAGGAGCTTAACAGTACGAGTTTATCATACCAATCTACAGTGGTTTGATTGGAGTTTTAATGCCTGAGAAGAAACTGTTACCGTTATCACTGCTACCTCTAGAAGTAGATTTTACCTTGAACCCTCATGCTCTAATGGCTGGGTATAGTAACGGCTATGGTGGTATGCTAAGCAGAAACTACACTATGAAGAAGATGGAGATATTCTCACATATGGTTTTCTTTGAGCAAGAGATTCATAGAAGCATGGAGTCTATCGTTGCGGAGCATGGATTATTCTTACACATAAACACTTTTTATATGGCTCCAGTGACGCTTCATGGTACAAGTGCAGTTACCTAGACCATTGCAATCAACCTACATTTCAAGAATATCAATTCGATCCATATGATCAACATGTACACTAATTACCTTACCAGTATGTCTGCGAGAAAGCTTCATTTTGTTTCTCATAATCTCAGGAGCCTCCAAATCCGTAACGGTAGCGACTTGATACCTAGCGAGCCAATAGTTATGGAAAGTCAATCTACTAATGCTTGGGAGAAGACTAGTATCTCATCTGGCCGTTACAATAAGATCTTTTTGGAATTGTTGAAGTCTTACAATAAGATGCATGATCCAACATGTGATACAGCCTTGGACAATGGTCTATGTTATCAAATGGACAATTATGCAGACATATCATCGAGACTTGCAAGTGATTTTGATTTGGCAGGAACAACATTCTCTGAGAATAAGAGAAGACCTGACTATGCAGTTACTAGAATGGTACGTATTGGAGCAAACGTTCCTACTCAAGCTTCTGCGCTTACGTTCTTGAACAAGTATATAATGGAAGCAGTTATTACCGATGCAGGAGCAAAATAATTCGAGCAATATGTACCTCATTGCAAAGTACCAACAATTGACGAAGTGAGAGGAATGATCAGAGCTGAAAGACTCGGAGGAAGCTCTACAGAGATATTTGGAGGAATTGCTCCAAGAGGAAGCTGGGGAGTAAACCCTAGACATATTGGTATGAGACCAACAATGTTCTATGCACCTACCTGCGGTTCTATCAGTCAAGTGTCATTCACAGAAGGAGAGTACTTTGGATTATCTGCATCTCTACTCAAGGACAAGATCACTAGATTTACTGCATTGACTGGAAGATGCTAGTTTGCAATCTCACTAGAAGGAATCAATCTGGGAACTGACAACTCTATGCTCTGCGGAAAGAGAGGAATGATTCCCTTTGACATTATGGCAGTGGGAGACAAGAGCGACTCTGCACAGTCGATGACCTTGGTGTTTGCCAAGTGTGACTTTATTGTCTATGTTAGACCAGACCTGGTTGTTACCGTTCTCGGTAGATGAATTAAGAAAAGTTTGTTTAATGCTCTTAGTAAATTAATAATTTCACCCTCATATTGCTTCTTCATCGCTGGGCTTCTTCCTCGTCGGCTGCTTGACCGTCCATCCTGATCTCGGCACCTTCTTCGAGGAGTTTCTCGTACATGTCATCAATGTCTGCATCCTCGAAGACATCAACCAACTTGGCGAAATCAAGTGCAGCAACTGCATCAATCTCCTCCTGTCCGAGATCAACCTTGATGTTGCTGCTCTGGATGAGTGCACTGTCGTTCTTCCTTGACGACAAGTAGGTGTAGTGCCTATGCACTTGGATCCAGTTGAACTTCTGGAAGACAGTTCCAACTGTAGGGAAGCAAGGTTCGGGGATGGTTCCATCCTCATTAGCCTGAACCTTGGGGAGAACCAAAGTTGAGAAAACTGCAGGTCTCAAGTGGTTGGTGTACTTTGAAAGTACAAAGAAGAAGTTGTCCGCAGAGAATGAAGCAGAGGGACCTTGATGCAAACTATCATCGACCATAGTTTGGAATTGCTTCATAGTAGAGTCTTGCATGTTCCACTTTTCAAACAAGTAGCTTTTGTTCCTATACATGTCATTCATCGTAACATGAGCTGAAGGGTCGAATGATCTTGCAACAAGGCGAGAGGTGAAACAAGACTCTTGATACTTGTAGAAGTTATCTGCATGCATGATTGCTTGCAGGATTGCGTGCTCTGGGTTCTGTGTTGACGAGGAGAGCTGAGACTCATCAACTTGGAAGGGTTTGTCCAAAGCCTCAGGACAACCAAACATTACTGCAAGCTTTGCAGCATTTGCCTTTACCGAGTCGCTACTCGAATAAGGGGCTCTCATGGTGGAAGAGCTCTTAAAACTGATCACTTTATGTGATCCACCTAGAATAAGATATGTGAAGGTGAATCCATTAAAACCTCCAGTCATATCACCATGGAGCCTTTACTCGAACGTAGTCTGTAAAGCAAGACTGCAGTAATCACCTGCAGTAACTGATTCCAAATGTACAATTTGGATTGGCATGGTAAGGTCCTCCTTTGTTACCCTGACGCAAAGAGACAACTGCTTGATAAAGTTTTGTTGGTCCTTTAGTTCAGTCAGACCAGCACAATTGACAAAATCAGCAGGGATAGTGACACCATCGTATTCATCAATGAATGCAGTGAAGATTGCTTTCCAGTTCTTGCAAACTGCTTCAAAGCGAGACTTGATGTACAGTCTCTTTGTCTCTAACCACTTCTCGGCCCTAGGCTTGTCCGAGTAGTACTGGAACTCGGTGTTAAGCAAATTACGGAATTCGCTGTAAACCAGAGTTGCTTCCTGGATGGCTTCGTTCATCACAATTGATGTTGAACCGTTGATCTTAGCCATCCTAGTCTCAGAGTCGACCTTTACCTTTGCATAAAACTCTTCAGGGATTACAGTGCATGATGTAAGCAATACATCATAAGGTGAACCTTTGAATGGTTTTTTGTAAACCAAACAATGCGGTTGGGTTCCCTGGACGTCGAACTTAGCCGCTTCCTTTACCTCTGCCAAGGCCTTGGTCTCTTTGTTGGCAGGTTTGCCAAAGAGTAGACGATGGAATCCTTTAGTCATGACTTAAGAAAACTTGGACTTAAGTCTGACTTGATATTGGCTGATGAGCATATCAGCGAGGAAGGTGAGCTCTTTAGGAGATCCATCCTGGGAAAGGATGTTACCGTCTCTAAAGGACCCAAAGCTGAAGGGTGTCCTGAAGACGCAAGCGGGGTAGAAGTAGAAAGTCTACCAATAAGTCGGATCAAAATCACGACGGAAAACACAGTTGTTAACCAGCACCTCACCAGACTTTTCTTGTGCTTCGGTTGCATTGACCATAGCAGTCTTCCTTGGGAAACTACCAATATAAGTCTGGAGGTCTGCTGCAGTCCTCTCAGGGTAAACGTTGAACCAACCGAAGAACATGCTCTTCTCCTCATCCACAGTTACGACCTTTTTGAACTGGATGGGTTCAACGACATTGATCTTGTTTTGGATCATTGCAAATAATGATCCGGCTGCATACTACTGTTAGTATGTTCTCTTGGCGGCGGGAGCGGTAACGATGGAAGTCAAGCTTCTGCTTCTCTGGGATTGAGAAGTAGCTTGACTCGAGGCGGGGATGTTGGAGTTGGCGACGTTGGAGTCAGGAGCATTAGAGTTGATTGCTCCGAGGATGTCCTTTGCATCCATCTCTTCGTCACTGCTTTCGGAGACGGTCACCTCCTTGAGTGGTGATGGGTTGCGGGCATTGGTGTTGATTTACTCCTCAACAATTGGAGCGGGATTCTTGGCCGAGGTCTTGGAAGGGGATTCTTCCTTGGGAGCGCTCCTGTTGCGCTTGGCGAGCTTCTCTTGCAGGAGTTGATCAGCGAGTTCCTTCTGAGTCATTTGGAGTCGCCTCTTCTTCTCTTCTTCTTGTTGTTGTTTCTTGGGAGCCATTTGAAATTTGTGGAGTGTTTTTTTTGGGAGTGTTGGGAAAATAAATAAATTTATTTTTATTAATGATTAATCAAAATATTAGCTGCTTTTATAGCCCAAAATTAAAAATAGAGAATATTCCAGAATTGGATCCAAGATGTCTGCAAAACATGTAAGCTTATCATTTATATTTTAGAAAGAAACACAAATGGATAAGCGCAACGAGTCTGAACTTGCTTCAGAACAAATTGACACAAACGGCATCAAAACCGTAGAAGAAATTGCAAAGATGTAAATTAGATCGGTGGAAAAGGTTAAAAAAATGTAGGTTAACGGATTATGTTTGTTCGAAAAGGACGTAGACGTCTGCTTAGCAAGAATAGGAATCGATCTGGGTATTCTTAGTCCTCCTAGCTTTGCTTCTCCTGAAGACACTGCAAACGTTTCTTTTAAATGGGGTGAGAAGTTTGATAGGTGGGACGTTGAACAAGTTCTCAACACGTTGCTTTTCGCTATGATGACGATTCATCAGAGAAAGGAAGACGCTCCCATCATTTCGACTGTAGCGATTGCAAGACTCTTGGCTTACATCAAGTACATGTACGAGCTGGCCTCTGGATCAACTGAAGACATGGGTGAAGCTATGACTAAACCGAGCAAGGAAGTGATGCAGGCAATACAGAAGAGATTGGATGAGTAGTGAGACTTAATTAGTTAATTGCTTAACAATTGAAAGAAAATTTTTGCTGAAAGTTTAGAGAATTAGCTTAATCACTGTTGTTTTTGCTCTTCCTCCGAATCAGACTCTTGGAGGAACCGGTTGAGACTCATATCTGGCTCTGCCTAGAAGCTGCTGTCACTATCTGTGACGGACAAGAACAACCTTTCGTTGGTGACCAGTGCGTTTCTCTCTTAGATTTACCTAAGTTGATCTTCCCAACCAGTCACTCCTGCACGAATCTCGTAAGAGTTGTCCTCCTGGCTCCAATCGTAGTGCTCAGTGAGGAACAAACCTCCAGTGCGGGCGCGAGTCTGATCCCTGACGAGTTAATCGAAGAGATCAATCATCTGCAGGATGTAGAACGTTGTGTTCCTTTGTTCATCGCAGGTTGGATCAACTCCATCTCTTCGACGAAGTTCCTCGAGGTGTTCCCTCGCAGCATTAGTGTTGAGGTAGACTTACTGGAGATGACTGCTAAAGTTGAATTGCTCAACTGGTCCCGAGAAACTGTTTATGATGCGACCATACATCCTCTCACTGTTGCGGCGCATGTGTGCCTGCATTGATGTCTCTCCTACGGTGTAAGAGCTGTCGTCTTGTCTAAGCGTTTCATTGTCAGAGTAGTAGTTTTGCATCTTGGTGATTGTGGACTATATTAAATTATAACATCAATCAATCAATCACAGGACAAGTCCGATTTATAATAATTAATTAGATCCAGTTGGCGCGTTTTTGGATCCAGTTGTCGCGTTTGAATAATATTTGAATAATATTTTTGGAAATATTAGCTCCTTTTTGGGTCTAATTGTCCGATTTAATTAATTAATTAAAGATGGCTGCCGTTTTAGGCTACACGTAATTAAAAGTTTAATTAATTTAATAGATTTTAATATTAAAACATACCGATCTGAACCTGATTACCCGGGGGTGGACTTTTAAAAGTTATAATTAATTAAATAAAATAATTAATTGTCAACCGCGCACCTGTGCGCACCGCCCCACCCAACCTATCTGCCCTATGCGTGTTAACTGCCGTCAGGGACCCGGATAGTTTGGAAGATGAATGTTGGGATTACACGTAATGGTGGTCGCCTCGTCATGAGGGTCAAGAGGAGGTGAAGGGAGGCTTTGGGTTGATTTTGCGCTTTTTAGGATGAATGCTGCTGTTTTTCAGTTGGCGACATAATAACTTGCTCTTACAAAGTCAACCCCT
>Ga0075464_10000116_pt1 | contig 32017 bp, 34 predicted proteins | sample DEB19_08_DNA_5_FD_75068 | JGI IMG/M metagenome (GOLD analysis project Ga0075464, IMG submission 75068) | Aqueous microbial communities from the Delaware River and Bay under freshwater to marine salinity gradient to study organic matter... | ecosystem: Environmental > Aquatic > Marine > Coastal ...
GTCACGACCAAATCCAAAACCTAATCAACGACCTTAAAACAAACCCAGATTCAAGACGATTAATGGTTAATGCTTGGAATGTTGGAGAGCTGGATTCTATGGTCTTGCCACCTTGTCATTATGGATTTCAAGTTTATACAAGAGAGTTAAGCCACGAAGAAAGATTTGAGATTTACAAAAACTCAAATATTGGAGGTAGAGTGTTGCAGAATCATATAACAGCAATAAACTTTAAACAATTTCATTTTGATGAGGCAAACATACCAACTAGAGCAATCTCTTTAATGTGGAATCAACGTTCAGTAGATACATTCTTAGGTTTACCATTCAACATTGCTTCTTATGGATTGTTATTAGAAATAATTGCAAAAGAAGTCAACATGGTTCCTGACCAATTGATTGGAAATTTAGGTGATGTTCATTTATATTCAAATCATATTGAACAAGCAAAAGAACAGATTGGAAGAGAAATGACTTTATGGGAAAGAACTATATATGGTATTGATATTTTGGGTTACAATGGTTTATTGGATTATGGTCATTCACAAAACGATGATGATAAGATATTAGAATTTTTAGAAATGTGTGGTGATGTACCGACAAGAACAAGAGAACCTTTTCCATTACCAAGCTTAGAACTTAGCGATTCGTGGAAATTTTTATCATCATCACCATGTTTTGCGGATACGATTCAAAGTAAAAATATTGAATTAAAAGATTATCAATCACACCCAATAATTAAAGCACCTTTGTCAAATTAACATATATTTATTATGGTATAATTAACCATAATGACACACAAAGAATACCATGACTTTTTAACGGACTTAAAATATAGCGGTTGGGTATTATTAGCAGAGGCCATAATTGCAGCATTATTTGTTGGGTTTATGGTGTTTAAATTAAATAAATAAATAAAAGCATCAGTTATTGATGCTTTTTTTGTTTTTATGAATATTTATAATAAAACAAAAAAATTATGCCAAGAATAAACGATATACATAGTATTATAGTTCCAGCTGAGAGTCCTAATCTTACAGCACATACATACACAGAAATTTATGGTGGAACACCTGGTTGTATTGTAAACATAAATGGTACGATAATTCAAATAGCAAGTTCTTCAAATATTGCACTTTGGGTTAGAACCATTAGCGGTGGAACAGGGTGTTATCTATTAGGTGAAAATAAAAATGTGTTCGGTGGTAGTCCAAACCTAGGTTAAAATCATAATAAATAAAAACAAAAAAAATATGAAAAATAAAAATATTATTAGTCCAATTGGTCTTAAAGGAAACCAAATCAATGAACGTATGAAAGAATTGATGGGTATTTCATCAATTAACGAAAACAAATCTAACATTGTAGTTGAATTGACTAAAATGGGTCCTGATGGTAAAGCTTATGCAATCATAAGAGAAAATCACGAATATTATATTAAAACAACAACTAAAACATCTGGATTGGTTGCTGAAGATTTTAAATACATTGGTGGTTTACAAAACAAAAAAGAACAAGCTTATCCTTCATATGCTAAAGCTATTAAACACTTAAACTTAAGATTTAATAGTCTTTCTGAAGCATTTAATTCAGATGAAAAAATTAACACATTTTTAGATGATAATTTATTAGCTGAAAGTGGAAATGGTTTTTCTGGTGGATTTGTTGATATGCCAAAAGGTGGTGGTTTTGCTGGAAATGTATATGAAAGAGAAACAGCTGAAGAAGGTGAAATTGAAGGTATTACTGAAGAAGACGAAGATGATGAAGATTATGGTACCAATGCAGTTACAGGTGAAAAATTACCTAAACCAGACCCAATTGTAGAAGAAGAAGATTTAGATGAAGTTCAAAAAGCTGTTGATAACATGTTAAAAGAATCATGGATGGACGAAGAATTAACAGGTAATCAAGGTAGAATTGATATGAACCATAATGACGCTATTGATGCTCAAGATTTTGATATCATGAGAGGTATGGATGAAGAAGAAGAGCAACAAAGACCAATATCTAATGAGGAATTATTTGATATGATGGATAATATGTCGGCTGCAGATTTTATACAATTTCTTAAAGATGCTGGTAGTGAAATCAAAGATAAAGTTATGCAAATGATTTCTTCAGGTGCTGATAAAACTAGAAACTATTTAAACAATAGATATTCAGAAAGTGAACTTTATGAAGGTAAATTATCAATCAATAAAGCTATTGACCAAATGGATGCTCTTATCGATGGCCTTTCAGAGTCAAAAAAAAAAGTAAAAACTCAAAAATAAACGAGGAAAAAAAATACAAGTTGAAGCTGCCTGCACCTGCAGGCAATGCTCCAGCTGAACCTGCTATGCCACCTATGGCACCAGAAGCAGCAGCCCCAGCACCTACTGATGATTTAGATTTCGGTGGTGAAACCCCAATAGAACCAGAAATGCCAGAAGCACCTGCAGATGATAAACCATTTGACAAGGAGCCTTTTGATGCTGGTATTGATGTTGATGAAGAATCAGACCCTAAAAAATTCATAGAAAAACTTAGCGGAAAGATTGGTCAATCATTAAGAGACTATACAGAAAAACAAGGTCAACCTGACTTTGAATTGGAAAAATTTGCAATTAACTCATTGATTTCAGCAACTCATACTTCTGAAATGGATGAAAACGATAGAAACGACATAATCAAAAAAATTAATAAAGCTGGTGAAAATGATTCAGAAAATCCTGATATGGGTGATGATAACAACGATGCAAATAGCGGAGATGATAACGGTGATGGGAGTGGAGATGACTTTGGTGGCAATTCTGAAGATGGGATGGAAGAAAATACTTTGTTTGAAGACGAGGATTTTGTTTTAAAAACCCCTAAAAGAAACAATATGTTTCAACCAGGTTCTAATGATGTTTTAGATGAAAATAAACCATGTTGGTCTGGATATGAGCAAATTGGAATGAAAAAGAAAGGTGGTAAAGAAGTACCTAATTGTGTTCCAATAAAAGAAAATATAGGTGAATCAAACAATTATATGTTTTGGCAAAACCTTAAAACTCTACATCACGCTTCTGGTAAATTATTGAATATGGACCAAGATAAGATTGATGAAATGGTTGCTAATGGGCATGCATGGGCAGTTGACCATATATCAACTTCAGCTGATGATATTGAAGAAGTTTACCACTTTATGGAAGCTAATGTAGAGGGTGAAGATTATGATGGTGAAACTGAAGGTGGTTATTCCGATGAACACGGTAGTGTTGAAGGTGGACACCTTAATGAAGGAAAATATGACGATAAACCACTTGGAAAACCGATGCATGGTGACGTTAAGAAATTTAAAGTTTATGTAAAAAATGCTAAAGGTAATGTAATCAAAGTTAACTTTGGTGACCCTAATATGGAAATCAAAAGAGATAACCCAGAAAGAAGAAAATCTTTTAGAGCTAGACATAAATGTTCACAAGCTAAAGATAGAACAACACCTAAATATTGGTCATGTAAAATGTGGTCTAAAACACCTGTATCAAAAATGGTTGCTGAAGATGATAATGTTAAAAATTTAACAACTGAAAACTTGACTGGTAATGAAAAAAGTAGTATATTTAACAAAAAGATGTTAAAATCAAAATTACACGAAACTTTTAATCAAGAAGATATGTCAGAACCATTAGTTGAACCGATTGTTAAACCAACAACAAAACCTGCAGAGCCAGCTCCAAGCAGAAGAAATAAACCATTTACTATCGAACCAGATACTATTCCTCAAGTAGACCCAAAAGCTATTAAGTAATGATAGAGTATTTTTTAGTTTATATAAATAAGATTGGTATGAACCATAAAGGTAATTTCTTATATGAATTTATCTTTTCAGATACAATAAAAAATGTTGATGGTGATAACTGGGATACATACCCAGCATCTGGAAGACCAGAACCACCACATCCAAATTTTATTAAAAAGGTAGGTGTACTTGAAACTGAAATAATATTTGAATTGATTCAAGATAGTGATACACTAGCCGTATGGGATGCTGTTGATGGGATAATTGCTTTGGCATATGAAAACATCAATGATTACGATACATATCCAGAATCAAGACTTCATTTTCATTTTGGTGACCCATTGAAAGAAATTGAAGATGCGTTATATGAAAAAGACCTAATATTGAAATATACAAAACAAACTGCAGATGAAAACAAATAAAATACAAGAAGGATTACAAATGGATATGACTACCTATAAAAAAATCAAAGGTACTATTGACCCTAAAACACCCGTTACAATTACAGGTGACAAACCAATCACTACTTCAGGTAGTATGATGGAAGAAGATGAAATGATTGAACCTGAGGCTATAATTACACCTCAAGATGATGCTACTATCAAATATCTTTCTAACGTTAGAGATAGTAAAACTGGTAAAATATCTCAACCATTTACAATTGGTGTTCAAAAATATCAAATGGTAAGAGGTATTACACCTTCTAAAGAAATTGTTATGGCTGTATTTTGTCACGATGAAACAGATGATGCTGGTAATAACATTATCCACCCAATTGAACATTTCGAAAAAACTATTATACAACCTATGATGGAAAAAGAATCAATGTTACAACATGAAGCGATGTTTGGTAATGATTTTGAACCTGAAAAAGAAGTTAAGATTCAACCTAAAAAAGAAAATGAATCATTAAATCTTTCTGAATTTAAACATTATTTGGTTAATGAAAAATCTGGTAAATTCAGAAAATTTAAAAACATTGTTGAATTGGCCGCTGCTGTTATGGGTCAAGATGAGAAATACATGCCAATTAAAGAATTTAGAAAATTCTTTGAAAATAGAGTATTTGGTGGGAAAAAAGAATCAGAAATGAATTTGATGGAAGTAGCACCTACTGGTGAAGAAAGTGATGAAGAAATGAATCAAAAAGCTCAAAAACTTATGGCAATGATAGCTAAAAGAATCCCATCAAATGTTATCGATACTATTAAAACACCTGTTGCTAAAAGAGAAGTAATTGCAGCATTTTCTGAATTGATTGGTGTACCAAGACAAGGGTTACCTAATTTAATCAACGGTTTAAAAGATTTGGCTAAGACTAAATCTACAGCTGGTGCACCAGCAGCCCCTGCGGATAATCAATTAGCACCAGTAACCGAAAAAAAGGTTATGACAAAAACTGAATTAACTGAAAGTTTATCAAAACCAAAAGTAATAAAAACATTAAAAGTAAAAGATATAAAATAATGGCAGATTATAAAAAAATAGCTGAAGAAGCATTAAGAAAAGCAAACGAAGCTAAAGGTAAAACACCAAAAACCCTAAATGAAGGTTTGGTATATCCTGAAGGTTTAGAAGAAAGAATGCACCCAAGATTAGAGAAAGAATTGGTTAACCAAGAAACTTCTTTAGGTAAACACCCAATATTCCCAGAAGGTGACGAAACATCTTTTGAACAGAAGATTATGGGTGATAGATTCAATGAAGTAGTTAAACGTTATAAAACAGCACATAGCACTGATTCAATTGACAAAGGTAAAGCCATGCTTGAATTATTTCCATTGGTTAAAAACACAATGCAATTGGAAGAAAGCCATAGAAAAGAATTGGAAGACCTTGCTATTAAAATAATTCGTGAAGAATTTGATATGGATGAAAGTGTTGTTGAAATAGAAGCAACATTAAAACCAGACATAGATATTGAAGGAACTAAGAAAAACGCAAAACCTGTAAAAAGTGAAATGGAATTTAAAAACCATGATGAAATAGTTCAAAGTAAAGATGAGGTTTATAAAAGAAGATTTGTAAACGCAATGATTCAAGGTGCATCAAAAAAATGTAATCACATGTTTCATATGGTACAAGATGAATTAGCTGAAATGGACCCTAAATTAAGCAACATGTATTCTAGAATGATGTCTAATGCTGATTATATGTATTATATCATTCCAGATATGGAAAATGGTGTAAATGGTGGTGTTGTTAGAGTTGAATTTCCTACCAAAGAAAACCCTAAAGTTAAAATAATTGCACAAGCAATGGTATTCCCAGTTCTTATTCATGAATTGGTAAAAGGTGTTATGGAAGTATTATCAGCAAAAGGTTTACCTAAAAAGAAAATGGGTCAATTTGTAATTGATAAAGCTGATTATTTATCAGCAGAACCATGGGATATGAGAATTGGACCAGCATTATGGTCTAGATTTACTGGTGTTTTTGAACCTGAAGATTTCCATTTAAAGCATCATGTTTGGAGTGATTTAGTGGTATTACCACCAAAAGACTTCAACGCTAAAATGAAAGAAATTATGGCTGGAACAAAAGAGGGTAAAAAAATCGTAAAAGATTTATTACATGACATCAAATTAGATATGCAAAGAGATGATTTTGATGAAACAATGGCTAAGAATGATGAAGATATGAACGATAATATTGAAGGTTATGATTGGAATGATTTAATGGGTGATTCCGATTATGATGATGATTCAGAAGATGGATTTGATGTAGATGATTTATTCAGTTAAAAACACAAAAGAGGCCTAATACGGGCCTCTTTCTTTTTGATATATAGCGTTTTCCCTTGTTATCGTATATTTATATAGAAAAAACTATATGTTAACATCACATGAAATACTTAAAGAATATACAAAAGGGTTAGTTAACCCAACGTATGTTATTGAAACATATTTGGAAACATTTGATAAAACTCAAGAAGGTTTCGTACCTTTTCAGTTGTTTCCAAGACAAAGAGAAATCATTCGTGCTTATGAAGCACACAGATTTAACTTAGTAACAAAACCTAGACAAGCTGGTGTATCCACTACAACTGCCGCTTATATGGCTGTTAAAGTTGGATGGGCCGATTCTGAAAACCCTGAGAACATTCTAATCATTGCCAACAAGCAAGAGTTAGCATTTGAATTCTTAGCCAAGATTAAAGATTTCCTTTCACAACTACCTAGATGGGTTTGGGGTGATGACTACTACGGAAATGAAAAAAAGGAATCAAAATCAATATTCCTTACAGATTCTAAAAAAGAAATTAAATTACCTAACGGTAGTCGTGTTAAAGCGGTTGCAACATCTAAAGATGCACTTCGTGGATTTACACCTACATTCCTTATTATGGATGAGGCTGCTTACATTGATAATGGTGCTGAAGTATTTGGTGCCGCATTAACAGCATTAGGTACTGGGGGTAGAGCAACACTTATTTCTACTCCAAATGGTATGGATTCATTATACTACAAAACATATGACCAAGCTAGAACCAAAAAGAATAACTTCAATGTTGTTGAAATGAAATGGTATGAAGACTTGCGTTACAATAAAGACCTTAGATGGTATAAAGATGATTTAGTTGAAAAAGAAGTAATATTTACATTCGAATCATATAAAAAAATGCTTGATGATGGTTGGAAACCAAGTTCAACATGGTATGAACAAATGTGTATGGGTATGAATAACGATGCTAAGATGATTGCTCAAGAGCTTGATGTATCATTCATTGGTTCTGGGGGTAATGTAATCAATGAAGAATTTATTGAATATCAAGAAAAAAATAACGTTAGAGAACCATTATATGTTGAAGGATTAGAACAAGAGACATGGATATGGGCAGCACCTGAAGAAGGCCACCAATATGTAATGGGTGTCGATGTATCTAGAGGTGATGGTGAGGATGCTTCTACAATCGTTGTAGTTGACGTTACGACAATGGAACAGGTTATGGAATACCAAGGTAAAATTCAACCTGATTTACTAGCTCAAATCGTAGAACAATACGGTGATTTATACAAAGCTTATACGGTGGTCGATGTAACTGGTGGTATGGGTGTATCAACAGTGTTAAAACTGCTTGAATTTCAATATAAAAGACTTCACTACGATAATGCCAATGGTAAAATACTTTCTGCTAGACAAAGAGAATTATCATCACATGGCAAGGTAGATAAAATACCAGGTTTTCATGCGACTAGTGTTCGTGTACCGATGATTTCAAACCTTGAATATCAAATCAGAACTAACGGTATAAAAGTACGTTCAAGTAGAATGGTATCTGAAATGAAAACATTTATCTTTAAAAATGGTCGTCCTGACCACATGGAAGGGTATCATGATGATTTACTTATGGCTGTTGGTATGGCTTTATGGGTAATTGAACATTCATTTAAAAATTTAGAAAAATTAGAGAAACAAACCAAAGCTATGTTAAGTAGCTGGGTTACTAACGGAGCTTCAGAAAGTGCAATGGCACCTATTGCTGGTGATGGTTTTGTATCTGCTGGTAATAGAAATGTTGTGGCAAATAAAACACCTAAATTTAATCCTGTAGTGGCTAAAAATATGCAAGACCCAACAGGTAAATACATGTGGTTATTTAGTGGTTCTAAATAGAAAACTATTTAATTTTCAAATAAATACATTATAATTAAAATAAAAAATATGGCAACAAATAAAAATTTAACGGTATTTCAAAGACTAGGACAAATCCTAGGTCCAGATGCTGCCGCAAAGAAACAAATTCAACAAACTCAAAAATATAATATTGGGAAAGGTGAATTATTAAAAACCGATAATAAAGCTGAATTTGAACAAGCTAAATTACAAGCTCAACAAAGCAAGTATTTAGGACAAGTTTGGAAAAAGGTTGAAAGTGGTTTATTCCAACAATCAATGAATTATGAAACAACTCGTATTGGTTCCTATTCAGATTTTGAAGCAATGGAGTTTTATCCAACGATTGCAGCCGCTTTGGATGTAATGATGGAAGAATCAACAACTCTTAACGATAAAGGTAAAATGATGAATGTTTATTCAGATAGTAAACGTGTTAAAAGTATCTTAGAAGATTTATTCTTTAACAGACTTGATTTACATACTGCATTACCAATGTTTACTAGAAACACATGTAAATACGGTGATAACTTCGTTTATTTAAACATTGATGAGAAACATGGTGTTATGGGTGGTAAACAAATGCCTAACTATGAAATGGAACGTAGAGAAACTGGTTTATTTGATATGATATCAGGTAGAGAGTTATCTAATAGTGAAGAACAATCCGCTGGTGATAAAGTTAAATTTTTCTGGAGAGGTAGAGATATTGAATTCAATTCATGGCAAATAGCTCACTTTAGACTTCTAGGTGATGATAGACGTTTACCTTATGGTACTTCAGTATTAGAGAAAGCTAGACGTATTTGGAAACAACTTATCCTTTCTGAAGATTCGATGCTTGTATATCGTGTTACTAGAGCTCCAGAGCGTAGAGTATATAAAATCTTTGTCGGTAATATTGATGATGCCGATGTAGAACAATACGTAAATCAAATTGCGGACAGATTTAAGCGTATGCCTATCACTGACCCACAAACTGGTCAAATTGACCTTAGATACAATATGATGTCTAACGACCAAGATTTCTTTATCCCAGTTAGAACAGAAGATGCTCCAAACCCAATTGATGTGTTGCCTGGTGCTAGCAATCTAGACCAAATTGCTGATATTGAATACCTACAAAGAAACTTATTTACTGCATTGCGTGTACCTAAACCTTTCTTAGGTTTTGAAGAAACGACTGGTGATGGGAAAAACTTAGCAATACAAGATATTCGTTTTTCTAGAACTATTAATCGTATTCAACAATCAATGATTCAGGAACTTAATAAAATCGCAATCATTCATTTATATATCCTAGGATTTGAAGATGATTTAGATAATTTTAGTCTTACACTTAATAATCCATCTACACAAGGTGAAATGCTTAAAGTGGAACAAACTCAACTTAAAGTTACATTGTTTCAAGCTGCTACACAAGATTTAGGTAATGGATTTGCAACAATGTCTATGACAAGAGCTCACAGAGAAATCCTAGGGTGGTCTGATGATGAAATCAAACAAGATTTACTTGAACAACGTATGGAGAAAGCTGCAGCAGCTGAAATAGCTAATACAGCCAATGTAATTAAACATACAGGTATGTTTGATAACGTTGATAGACTTTACGGTGACTTCGATGCTGCCCTTAAAGGTGGTGGCGGTGCTGGAGAAGGTGCTGAAGGCGGTGAAGCTGGTGGTGGTGCTATTGGAGGCGGTGGCGGTGGCTTCGGTGGTGGAAGTGTCGGTGGTGAAGATTTAGACTTTGGTGATGAAACAGCAGGTGAAGAAGCTCCAGCAGAAGGTGCTGAAGCGGAAGCTGGTGCAACCCCAGAAGTAGGTGCTGAGGCTGGTGGGGTTCCAGAAGCTGGTGCAGCCCCAGAAACACCAGAAACAGTTGCTGAAAGAGTTAATAGAATTGGTGAATTATTAAAAGAAGAAAAACATGTCTTAGGTAAAAAATTAGAGCGTAGAACTAAAAAATACCAAGATATCTATTTCAATAGATTAGTTGAATCAATGCGACCTAATGAAGAAGTAATTGACGAGAAGATAAAACTTTATGATAAGAATGTTAAGATAAATGAAGATATATCTAACATGATAAAAGGTATCGATAAAATATTAGACGAATAATCAATTTTTGTCTAATATAACGATATTTATATTTAAACGCTAAAACATGCAAAATTTCGGAAAAATAAAAAACGCATTTAATGAATTGTTAGCTGAAGGATTATCAACAGATAATGTTGAAAGTAAAGAGTTATTTAAAAATTACATTAAATCAATAAGAGAAAATGAGGTTATGAAAACTCAGTTTTTAGTTATCTCAAATATTGAAAACAAAATAGAATCGAATAGAGAAAAAGCTATCCAATTTGTTAAAGAAAATATAGAATTATTTTCTAAGTTCAAAACTAAAACAATATTAGAAAGTAATGATAATCTATCTCAATTTATTAACCTATGTGAAAAAGGTCATTTATTGAATGAAGATGTTATATATAAACATAAAGATTTACATGAAAATATCACTAAATTAATCTTTACGAAAAAAACACCTAACAACATTAACACTATTGTCGAAGCAACTGCAGCTGTAGTTGATTATATTATTAATAATAAAGAAAAAGTAATAAACGAAGCAATAGAATTACCTAACAGCATATTATCAACTATTATGGTTGATAAATACAATGAAAGATATTCTACTCTAGACGAAAATGAGAAAGAAATACTTAAAGTTTTAATAGAGTCTACTGACGACCAAAAGCAAGAGGTTTACAAAAAAACACTTAAAGAGTGTATTGAGTTAATCAATGAAAACCTTAAAGAAGCTGATTTAAATGCAAAAGACAAATTATTACAAGTTAAAGAAAAATTATTAAACGATACAATCGAAATTAATGAAAACTTTTTCAAGAATATCTCTAAATTAGTAGACTTAAAGACTAGTCTAAAAAATAACGAGTAATAAAAAAAAAAACAATACTATGAATACTACTCCTAGCGATAATATTTTAGAATTAAGAAGACTATCAGAAAAATTATGTGAAACAAATCATAAAAATGATTATAAAGAAATAATTGTTGAAGTTACAAAAATGGTTGAATCTGGGAAAGCTGAAGTTACCCAAGAAAAAACACCCAAAGAAAAAGTTAAATGTTATGAAAAAATGTGTGCAAATATAACAAAATTATTACAAAAATTAAAATAAAATGGCAGAAGAAAAAGAAGGTTGGGGAGAATACGGAAAACTAGTTCTTAAAGAATTAGAACGTCTTAATGACAACCATGAAAAAATGCGTACTGATTTCGATAATCGTTTTAATGAAATCAATCTTAAGCTAGGTGAAGTAAAAACTATTGAAAAAAATGTTGGTAGTAACAGTGCATGGATTGAGAAGGTAAATGATGTTTGGTCACCTAGCCAAATGAAAGAAGCCAAAGACGAAATTTATAAACAAAAAACTATGTTGGCTGCTGGTATTGCAATCGTTACTTTTGTTCAAATAGTTATCGGTATTGTAATTAGTATTTGGTCTAAGATACATTAATACCAGGCTTGACTTCCTGGTAAAAATTGCTTATATTTGTATATAATAATTAAAAATTATACAAATATGAAAAACGGAAAAGAAGTAAAAGTAAGTAACTTTAAAAACTATAGCATAGTTTATGGAAGCGTTGATAATAAACATTCAAAAGCAGTTTATATTAACATCTCAGCATGGGCTGAACCACAAGATAACGAAACGATTTCTTATAGTCGAGTTATTAAAGATATAAATAAAAAAGTTAGACAAACTTTATTTAATATTTTCGATACCAAAACAGAAAACGAAATTAAAAAAAATCATACTATTGTTGATTTGGATATTCGAGAATCTGGAATAAGATATGGTAAAAGGAGCTTTACTAATTGTGAAATCACACTTTTTCTAAATTCTGAAACACCAGTCAATTCGGAAAACATGAAAGAAAAATTAGATACAGTTACTGAAAAATTAATCAATTCCTGTTTTGATAACAACAAAACTTTTAAATTTTACAAGAAAAAAATATAAATCTAAACCCCTAATCAAATGATTGGGGTTTTTTTTATTTATTCAACATATTTATATCTATAAACAATACTATGGATAAAGATATAAAATTATTAAAAAGAGGACAAGTTGGTTATGGTTTTCTAATCGAGCATGATGCTGGATTCATTTCACCTGACGAACCTAGAAACCAACCTTTTATTAACGAAATAAAAAAATTAGATAGCGGTAACAGACTTGCTATCGTTGAACCACTTATCGTTTATGTGGTACTACAAAAATACGGTATACTTAATCGTAATGGTAGAATCTACCCAGAACAAATTCTTAAAAGCCAAGATAAACTTTATCAACAAGCAATCCGTGAGCGTAGAGCTGTAGGTGAATTAGACCACCCAGAATCAAGCGTTATCGCAGGAGATAGAATATCACATAACATTACTGAAACATGGTGGGAAAACCATACACTTATGGGTAAGATGGAAATCTTAATGACACCTGGGTTTATTAACTATGGTATTGTATCAACAAAAGGTGATGAAGTTGCAAACTTATTAAGAAACAGAATTAAGATTGGTGTTTCTTCTAGAGGTGTAGGTTCACTTAAAGAAGGAAGAAATGGTGAACAAATAGTTCAAGAAGATTTTGAGATTATTTGTTGGGATGTTGTTACAGCACCATCAACGCCAGACGCATGGATTGGAAGAAACATTGAAGAAATGAGACCATACGTTGAAAACACTGAGATTAAGAAACCATTAGTAAAAGAAAACTTATTAGATAATTTAGATAAATTTCTAATAGATTAATATTTTTTTAACTTTTTTTATCTTAAAAATGGTTTTTGATAAAATAATACATATTTATTAACAAATGAGGTAACATATCTCGACAATTATAAAAAAAATAAACAAAGAAATGGCTGAAAAAAAATCAATACTTGAAGAAGCATTATTGGACATAAACAAAATCCAAGAAGCTCTAAACGCCAATACAAAAGAAATACTTCGTAGCGTAGCTAAAGAAGAAATTGATAGTGTGGTGAAAGAATCTCTTATGGATAATCAAGAAGAAGAGTATGAAGAAGAAGATTTAGATACAGATACAGACTTAGATACTGAAATTGGTGCTGGTGAAGAACTAGGATTAGATGGTGGTGACGAAGAAGGTATCGATGCATCTGATGACTTAGAAGATATTGAAGGCTCTGAAGAAGTAGAACCAGAAATGGGTCTAGAATTAGGAATGGACGCTGATGCGTTAGGTGGAGACGATATGGACATGACTGCATCATCTGATGATGAAGTTATAGCAATTTACAAAAAATTAAGCGGTGAAGACGAAATTGAAATCGTTGGTGATGAAATTCATTTAAATGTTTCTGAGCCAGGTGAATACGTTGTTAAAATGAACGGTGGTTCCCCTGCAAGTGAAGAAATGCCTGCTGATGATTTAGACCTTGATGGTTTAGGTGATGAAGAAGGAATGGATGATGAAGAATCAGATGACGTAGATTACGAAATCGAAATGGGTGATGACGAAGAAGGTGAATCAGAAGAACATGAAGCTGAGGAATCTCCAGAATTTGAAGCTGGTGAAGAAGAAGAAGAATCTGAAGAAGACGAAGAGTCTGAAGAAGAGGAAGAAGAAGAAGAACTAGACGAAAATTTAGGTCATACAAGAGGTCATGCTGGAAGACAAGGACAAAAAATGCACGGTGCTGCACATATTCCTAGTTCTAAAGAAACCCTTGAAGAAGCTCGTGCTGCTAGAAAATTAGTTTCTGAAACAACAGTAAAATATAACAACCTATTAACTGAAGCTAAAAAACTTAAAGTTGAGAATGAAGAATTCAGAAAAGCTTTAAAAGAATTTAGAAGCAAGTTAGTAGAAACAGTAGTGTTCAACTCAAATCTTACATATGTTGTAAGAATTTTACAAGAGCATTCTACTACAAAAGCGGAGAAACAAAGTATCATCAAAAGATTTGACGATGAAGTTTCAAACCTTAAAGAATCAAAAAATCTTTACAAATCTATCGTAAATGGATTGGCTTCTAGAAAACCAATTAGTGAATCAGTAGAAAGTAAACTAATCAAAGAGGTTACAACAGGTAGTTCAAAACAATTAAATGAAAGTACTGCATATGTTGACCCTTCAACTAAAAGAATCATTGATTTGATGAAAAGAGTTGGATAATTAAAAAATTACAATAACCATAACAATAAAACAAAAAAACAATAAATTATGTCACATTTATTAACATCTGGACAAGTTGGAAATATTGGTCTTAACCATATGAAAGCTATCCGTTTAGAAACCCAATCAAAATGGGATTCATTAGGTTTCCTTGACGGTCTTAAAGGACACGTTAAAGAAAATATCGCTCAATTATATGAAAACCAAGCGTCTACATTATTAAGCGAAGCGTCAACTGCTACAAACTCAGGTTCTTTCGAAACTGTTGTTTTCCCAATTGTACGTAGAGTATTCTCTAAATTACTTGCTAACGATATCGTTTCTGTACAAGCTATGAACATGCCAATTGGTAAATTGTTCTTCTTCGTACCACAAACTTCATCTAGAGTAAATAACGTTAATGGTAATGCTGGTACTTACCTTAGTGATGGTCAATATGACCCACAATATTCTGCTCACACAGGTATGAACGGTATGAATGACGGTGTTGCTAATGCTGCTGCTCTTCCAACTATCGTTACATTAAATGGTGCTGCTCCAATTGGAATCACTAAAATGATGGCTAAAAACTTATATGACGCATTTTACGATGACGGATTATTTGATAACTCTAAAGGTACTTTAACTATCGTTACTGATACTGTATGTGATAAATGGGCTTTAGGTATTGATGGTCAATACGCTGCTGTTACTCCAGGTACACTTTTAGCTACTGCTACTGATGGTTCTATTAGACAAATCGTTATCGGTATTACTGGTTTCACTAAAGGTTTAACCCTTAACACAAACAATAACGGTAGAGAAGTAATGACAGGTGCTGATGGTAACTCAATGGATACTGAATCATTCTTAGCTTCATTACACGTACTTAACTCAGGTGCTACAATTGTAAACTCTGATGGTACTACTATCGTTGCTGCTGGTAAAGAAATTCCTTTCAGACTTGTTACTCAACAATATGGTAAAGGTATTGTAAATACTACAAACGGTTCATTAACTGATGGTACAGGTACTTGTTACTTAGCATTAGATTTATCTGCTCCAGTTTCTCAAACAGGTGTTGCTACTTATGATGGTTACAAAGGTGCAGTTGCAACTGGTTCTACAGCATTCGCTTCAGGTTACTCTTTCGTAGCTTCATGGGCAAGATATGCTTCATTAGAGCTTGAAACTGAAATGGGAGAAGTATCTTTCAAATTAGATGAAGTTGTTGTTTCTGTTGAAGAAAGAAAATTACGTGCTACTTGGTCTCCAGAGCTTGCTCAAGACGTTAGTGCATTCCACAACATCGATGCTGAAGCTGAATTAACTGCAATGTTATCAGAACAAGTTGCTGCTGAAATTGACCGTGAAATCCTTAGAGATATCCGTAAAGCTGCTGCTTGGCAATTGAGATGGGATTACAATGGATGGAGAAAAGCTGCAACGTCTGCTAACCCATACACACAAAAAGAATGGAACCAAACTCTTATCACTAGAGTAAACCAAACTTCTGCTCAAATCCACAAATCTACTCTTAGAGGTGGTGCTAACTTTATCGTAGTTTCTTCTGAAATCTCTGCTATCTTTGATGATTTAGAATACTTCCACGTAAGTGATGCTAACCCAGAACAAGATTCTTACAACATGGGTATTGAAAGAATTGGTTCATTAAGTGGACGTTACCAAGTGTACCGTGACCCTTATGCTCCAGCTTACTCAGTAATCATCGGACACAAAGGTAAATCATTGCTTGACACTGGTTACATCTATGCTCCATACGTACCATTACAATTAACTCCAACGATGTACAACCCGTTCAACTTTGCTCCAGTTAAAGGTATTATGACTAGATATGCTAAAAAAGTTGTTAACAACAGATTCTACGGTCACATCCGTGTAGATGGTGTTCCAACATTTAACATCAACGAATTAAGATAATCATAATCTTATATAAACTTAAAAGTCTAATCGAAAGGTTAGATTTTTTTGCGTTATATAAGTTTTACTAATTCTTCATAGTTTTTAAATCGTTTTACTGAATGTAAACCAACAAACCCAGTCTTGGTCCCTCTAGCTCTCAAGCTAGGGCTTAAAATCTCTTCATCGTCTTGATATTTATTCAACATATCTACTGTGGCCAACCCTAGAATACAATATCTATCTGAATCCAATTTAAGAATAATGATTTCAGGCTTCTCTGAGCGTTTAAAAATTACTGGGTACTTGCCTAGTTCAACCGTCTTGATACCTACCTTTAAACCTAACGCAGATAGGTCAGGAACATGGTAGTCATTGGAATTGCCAATACTCAGGTCAGCAAACTTCTTATTAATGAAGATTTCTAGAGCTAATTCACCACCCATTCCAGTACGCCAGCGTTTTGCTTCGTTATAAGGGTCTTGTATGTGATGTTTCTCTTCTTTTTTCTTGGTCATTACACCTTTCACAAAATCGTCTAGAATTGTTCTATCTGATAACGTGACGATATATTCATCAGATATTAAATAGTTGGTCATGTATTCGTAAAGCAATTTATTTAGGTTCATAACGCAAATATACTTTATTTTTTATTTATTTGCAAGATATTTATAGATATGAATAAAATATTTTTATTAGTAGCAATGTTCTTTACTATGAGCAGCTACTCACAAACCGTTACAACTGATAACAAACTTATTATCCCTCATGGTGATATTACATTATACCTCACAAAAGATACCTGTACACTTGCATCTAAACATGTAATTACATACGCACAATATTTAAAACTTGACAAAGAAAGGGATAATCGTTGGTTTCAAGATACATATAAAAAATACCATAAAGATGTTTTTTTACATACTGGATATGATTTAGGCCATTTAACACCATCACACATTACATCCTACGATAATGATTTGAATCATAATTCATTTAGTTTATTTAATGAAGCACCACAAGTTGCAGCATTTAATAGAGGTAAATGGGCCCAATTGGAAGGTAGTGTAGAAGATATCATAGGGAAAACTAAGAAAGATGCTATAATTATTACAGGTGTTATCTATGACCCAAACAAAAAATCATATCTACCTAAAACGAAGATACCAATTCCCAGTGCTTATTTTAAAGTTCTCTTTATCAATGGTAAGATACAATGTTGGATTGGGTCTAATATTAATGGATTAATATCAGAAATTACATTAAAAGACCTGAATGAGATGTTCAAATTAAATAAGATGAACCTAAAAATAGAATAAATAAAAAACCCTAGATTTCTCTAGGGTTTTTTTATAACGTTAACTCTTATAGTTTATTTTTAAGCTTTAGTTCCGCATGAGCTGCAGAATTTATGTCCTTTACCTAATTTGGCACCACAGTTTGTACAATATACTTTTACGTTTATATCTTCAGCAGTATTTATTTTTTGAGATATTGGAAGCATTTTGTACTCGATAGTGTGAAATGAAAAATATTCAAAATCTTTATCTATTGATTTTATTTTTTGGTCAGATGATGAACCTTGTTCAACTCTACCAGTTTCAATTGATTTGAATTTTTTCGCTCTTAACATTTTAATTGGTAGAGTTTTTTGTGAATATGTGACATTTGAATTATCAAATGATAACATACCATCCATTGTTACCTCACTAGTATTATTAAAGAATGCATTCCCATCTGGAATCGGTGCTGAATAAGATGCAGTGTTTGTAAGACCCAATGTATTCATTGAATTTGTTGTGAAGGTTGAAACACTACCATTGATATTTGTAGTTGTTTGACCCACATAACCACCAGCAGAACTTCCACGAAGAATACCGCTACCGTGATAAGGACCACCATAGATTGTATTACCACCGTTTAATGTTGTGCTACTACCATTTGTTAAAATAAATGGGTTATGGTAAACTGGTTGTCTTTCTCTAAAGAATTCTACTTTAAAGTCACCATTGTTTTCAATTGCTTCTTTTACTTCGTTAGTATTTGCAACTTCGTATGTATCGAATAGGAATTTTTTTGCTACATCTAAATAACGTTCCAAGAAAACTCTTTGTCCAGGATTTAATACCAGTCCACCTTGTGAGATTGCTTTACCGTTAAGTATGATTTTAGCTAATACAACTTCTGTTGTAGGGTTAAATAATTCAATTTGGAACTCTTGTCCTTTTTGAAGATAATAAGTCGGCATTTCGCCTTGTTTGTTGTAGATTTTAATTCTACTTCTGTTTACAGCTAAGTTAGCTGTTGGAACCTTTTTGGTAGGTGCCAAGATTGATTGTTTCATGTTTTTAACTTTTTAATTTTTGTTATTATTGTACTAATTTCTTTGTTGCCTAAACAACTCTAAAGCCAAAATGACTCGAAACCAATACGTGAGTTAACGTTAATGATAAATATACGACAAAATATTTTTTTGTCAAGTGTTTTGTTTAATTATTATTGTCCGTGTCTTAAATCTACTTGATTTACAATATCAAATTGTACAACATTTTTAAGTGTTGTAACTTCTAAATTTGAAGTTGCCAATACATCGATGTAATAAGTGTTAGGTATAAGGCTAGCCGTATCCAATAAGAAATAATAATAATTGTTTGCCATTTCAACTGGTTGTAAATCAATTACAGTTAATTCAGCAGCACCTTCAGATACATAAAGTCTATATTTAAGGTTATCTATGTATTGTGTTTGTTCTACAGTAAAAGGAATTCTCGCAGATACAATAACCTTACGGATATCGCCACGTTTAATCTTTTCTTTATTTTGTAAACCACCAATCGTTACAGCAACTTTTTTAGGCAACATATCGTTGCTTCCTAGGTTGTAGTAGTCTATAGAATCTTTCATAACAAAATCAAGTGTTATATTGGGTCTAGAAACACCATTTATGGTAATACCAGTCCATTCATCATTCCAGATAGTATCTGGCGTACCATGAGTTGAATCTACAAGTAAATCAATTGAATATACACCTTTGCTAACATGATTAACTTGTGATGGTGTATAAGCTGAATAAGTACCTATTTTAACACCAGGAACATTATCTAAATTAATTGGGTTACCGTTTACGTTGGTGTATAAGTACAATTTATTAGGTTTATCTAAGATAAAATTATTTCTATCATCAGTAATATGATTATCATAAATGGTTTCAATAAATGGTTCGTAGAATGTTTGAGTATTGTTGGTAAAGAATCCAACATATTGAAGACAATTGTTTGACATTAATTCATGTCCTCTAGCAAACGCAACGCCTAAACCATAATTGGTATTTCCCGTAAGTACTCCATTAACATAAGAAGTAATATCCATTTCTAGATTTTCATTTCCTTTATCAAAGTGTTGTGTTGAAACTGTGATACCTGAAGGTGAACCAGAATAAACTCCGTTACCGTTGGCCCAGTTAACACCAGTTTGAGCATCTACCCAGTTTGATGGTTTATTAGAATAAGCACAATCAAAATCTAAATTATCACAAATATCATAATCATATCCAACACCATTGTCCCAAAATTGATTTACTTTAAATGTAATCAAATCAAAAGATGATGCTCTAGCTTTGCTACCCATAGTACCATTTAATAATGCAGTATCAAAGGATGCTGTATTGGTCATTCTAAGAGTATGTTTAAGTTTTGTTAAGTCTGTGTATGTACCACCCGTATATAAATCTTTAAGTCTTTTTTCATTAAAATGAAGCAAAAATCTACTGAATTTTTCCATACCAGTAGAACCACCATAAAACAGTTCGGTTACTGGGTTTAATCCAGTATTCACTGTTTGGTTATTTACAATTGTGTTGTTTTTATCAAAATATGTTCTAATTACCATCTTTTCTTTTTATTATAAATATCTAATAAAATTAGTTTATACGAATATTATTTGATAACATTTTTTTCTCTAAATCTTCAGCTTTTGCTTTGAACGCTGCCATTGCTTGTATGTTTCCAGAAGTTGTTAAATCAGTACCTGCAAGACCATTACCTCTATGTACGTGAAAGAATAAAGCTTGTTTAAGGAGTATTAAATATTCTAATAATACATCACCAAAAGGGATTCTATGTGCACCACCTTGATTCTCAGGTGACATTATTTTAAGTAGTTCTTCATCACTAATTAAATCTTTTTGGTTTGTTACGTTGAATCTAGGGTAACCACCGCTATGTGTTATCAAATTAATCTTATTTGATACTATATTGGTAACGGTACCTTTTTCAGCAGCTAAATCGCCAACTTTTTTAGTTGTTACATCATTTTTAATTTGAATGTAAGCTTGACTAGTTTTATTAAATTTAAATGGGTAGATGTTTTCCGATGATGGTGTAGACACCTCAAATTTACCAGCTCTAATAAGTACTTCATTATCTTTTTGAGTAATATCTGTATTGTATCGACCTTCTATTGATACATCGCTTGGATTGGGAAAAACACCTAATAAATCTGGAATATTATTGACATCGACATTAGGTGCTTGTGTACCAAAAGTAAATCCAGCCAATGCTGTCCCATAATGAGAATCAAAATTTAATTTTTGAGGTTGGGAGATAATAGGACCAATATACATTCTATCTACGTGTTGTTTATCTTTACCCAAATAGAAAATATAAACACTTTCCCCGATTTTTGGTTGTATTGAAAACATTTTTGGCATAAGTGGAAAACACCATGGCAATTCAGAATCTTTTTTGCTATCATCACCACCTAAACCAGTAACACCTTTTATTCTAACTTTAATTCTACCAAGACCTTGAGGGTCATCCACAATCTTTACTTCACCTATTACTAAGCTTTTGTATGAATCGCCACCCCCGTAACTACTATGTCTACCCGTAGATAATGTGCTATTAGTATTTTCCATTATTATTCTCCTTTAAGTCTTTTAACCAATAATTTATTGGCATCATCAAATCTTTTTTCTATTTCAACCATTTTATCATAATCTTGAATCATTTTAAGCTTTAACGCTTCATGGTCAGCTTCCATTTGTTTGATTTCAAATAATATTTCATTATTTGATTTGTTTTCTAAATCACTCATATTCTTTTTTTTATTATCTTATTATACCGTTACCACTACCATATAAGGTAGTATACCCCATTGAAATCATTGGACCACCTCCATTGGCTCCAGCTACCATTACTGGAATTCCTGGGTCAATTACTACATTAACAACGCATTCATTCAATAATGTATTTACTACTTCTTCTACTATTATTTTAATCATTAATTCATTGGAATTTGGACCATCAGCAAAAACATCACCTGTAGGTAAACCAGCTTCTGATTGTCTTGCTATCACATTAGAAATAACAGATGTCGTTGAAATACCTGGTCTTAATTTCCCACCAAGCATTATTAATGGTGGTGGTAATGGTGATACTGGTTCTTCAGGAACTGAAAAAGCTGCTAAAAGTGTATCCAATACACCATCGATAGAATCTAAAAATCCTGTGTCAGCATTTTCATCTTTTTTATTTGCGTCTGTAGCCATTATACTATTGTGCTTGCTAAATTTTCTAAGGTTTTCATTCCAACTCCGACCAATGATAACATTTGGTCTTTTCTATGTTTCATTTTTTCAATTCTTTTTTTGATAATTACTTTAGCTACCAATTTAGCAATTTCTTTCAATGCTAAACCCAAAAGAATTTTAATGATTATTGTTGTTATACCTTTTATTAATGATTTAAATATATTTTTGTTTTTTTTGATAAAATCAACACCATCCTCATAAACAGCATCAGCACCATATACTATTTTAAGGTTTATTAAAAAAATCATAATAACCTTAGGTGATATCACGCTACTAATAATTGTTTTAGTAAAGTTTTTAAAAATCTCAGTAGTAAAACTTAATTTAATTGAGACATTATCTGGAATGTTTGGCATTGTAGGCATTGGTGGTAAGTTAGGAATATTCGGAATTGGTGGTAAAGTAGGAATATTCTTAGCAGTTGTTTGGTTAGCCATTTTGCTTAAATTTTCAGCAATAATTGCTTTTTGTTGAATAACTGATAAATTAGGTACGTTTAATTGGTTATTCATCTCAGTTAACATTTCAATTGGAATTGAAGCATTTGTTGGTTTTGATAACTGTAAAATATGTACCCCTTGTTGTCTTAATGTTGCGTGTTCTTCATGACCAAATGTTTCATCATTGGTAAAAGTGAAGTATCCATCATTAATAACATCATTAGCATCCGCATCCATTATTTTTTCAATAACGGTGTTGATTCTAGCTTCGTTAACTAATTGTTTTTTACTTTTATTTACACTAAAAGAAATTGAACCATAAATTGAATCCAATATACGATTAATTATACCTTGCGTATTAAATAATGTAAGCGTGTCTAAAAAATCGTTGTTTAAATCTGTAAGCTTTTTGGCATCATAGTTAGATGCCGCATTAATAACTAAACTATTGTTTGGTCTAGTAGCCGTACCTTGGTCATAAAATACTATCTTTAATAGCGGTTGATGTGAGGTATTATTCCAAAAATGTGGTACGTTAGGGTCTTGAATTACACCATATAAGAAAGTGTTAAAATCACCACTATTATATAAAGGATTAGTTATGTCTTTGTACAATAGTTTCCCTGAAGTAGACATTGGGTCTACTTTAAAAACATCAAAGAAATCAATTTTATTAACTTCAATTACTATACCAACACCATTCGATTTTAAAAAATCTGGTAAGCTAGGGTTAATACCACAACTTACAATACTTTTTAATTCTATTTTAAGACCTTTTTTAATCTCTTTCTCTATCTTGGTTAGATAATAGGTAAAAGTGTCTACAATCGTTTCTAAAAGCAATTTAAACCCAACAAGAATGGTAAGCAAATCGGTTAAAAATTCGACTACCTTACCTTTCGTGTTATTAAATGATTCTAGGGCTTTTTCTTTTTTTTTATTGAACTTGTCAGATTTGTCCGCTATCATCACTTTGCTAGCAGCAATTTTTGAAGTTACTTTATTTTTTTTATCTAGTGTTGACATATTATTCTTCTATATGTTCTAAATTATTTTTGTCGTTTTTAAGCATTTCTCTAATTGATTTGAAATCACTAAGACTTGCTGAACCGTTGCTTCTTTCAGAAACAGCTGAATCGACATCACCTCTATTTTTGATTATATCACTTTGCAATTTAGCTATTTCTAATTTTATTCTAATAGCTGAATCTTTAACTTTTAAAAGATTTACTTTTGTGGTTGCAATTTTGGTATAATCATCAACATCTGCTGGTGTAGCACTAGAAGATAATTCATTGATAGTTTTTTGACTATCACTTATTTGTAGGCATGCATCATTATAGGTTTCTTGCATAAGCCCTTCTAATGATTCATTATTATTTACTTTTACGTCTTGTTTAGTTTTTCTTGGCATGGTAATAGTTTTTTAATTAAATGTTATTTACTATAAATACCTGAAAATCTGTTTTTATACTATTTTTCTAAAGACCTCGTTGTTTTAATAACTCGTACATATCTTTAAATCGTTTCATCGATAATCGAATATCTTTGGTTGATAGATTGGTATAATTTCGCATTGTTTCAAGTACAGAATTTTTATTGTATTTGGAACCACCATCCATAGATTCAAACGCTGTTTCCCAATTCTCTAGTATTTCAACCAAAGCATAACCTACTTTTTTTTCGTTTTCATTTAGTTTCTTTTTAGGTGGATGTTTAGTATCATCTAATTCATCTTTAATCCCATCAGAAACTTTTTTGATGAATTTATCCATTGAGAATTCATCATCATCGATATAGTATACTAAATCATCACGTTCTTCTATATGTTCAGACATATCTTCATAAGAAGAATTTTGCTTCATATATTTTTCGTCTTTGATTAAAAGACCTAGTATATAGTGTTTACATATGGTTCCAAAATAAGAATAAGCTTTACGGCCTGTTTCAAATTTATGTACCTTGGTCATCAGAAATGAAAGGGTGTCTGTGTGAAGGTCTTCAAACGTTTCACCCTTTCTATATAGTTTATATCTTCTGATTATTGATTCAATCATTTTATCTAACGGGGCTTTAAGCCACTCATTAAATATTAGATTTCTTTCTGCTTCATCTTCTGATTCCAGAAATTTGATAACGGCTTCTTCTTCGTCTGGACCAAAGTACATATCGTTTTTCCTTTTACGTCCTCGTTTATTAACCATTTATCCATTTTGAACTTCATACGTTATTTTTCTATCTTTCGGGAAATAGTACTCTTTTTTAGCTGTTGCTAACCACCATCTTGCTTCTACTGGGTTTAATGTCTCTTTATAATTTGAGAATAATGAACCAGCTCTTTGATTAGTGTGTTTGTAACCGAATCTAGGTAAAACCATAACTCTAACATCTTTAAACGTCATACGTAATAAAAATTCGTATAAGAATGTTAATTTGATGCTAGGTTTGAAACCACCATTTTCTTCATAAACAGATTTTCTCATAACCATACCATCAGTATTGAAATTTTGATACGTTAATAAAGCGTTATTGTCTAAGACACCTAATTCATCAGAAAAACTATTGGCCCATACGGCCTCATTAGTCAACCCAATAAATTGATTATCCCCATCAACATCAACGATGATAGGTAAAAAGATATCAACATTAGAATGAGCTTTTCTATATTCAACAACATTTTTAAACCAAATACTTGCATATTCGTCATCATATTCTAATATGGAGAACCATTCAGATTTAGCAACACCAACACCGTAGTTTACTTGAGAACAGAAATCGGTTTCACCATCATTTTCAGCAATAGTTACTGATTTAATATAATCACCAAAATCAAAAGCTTTTATAAAAGTAGCCATAGTCGAAGCGACTTCACTACCTTTAGGTACAACAATGATTAATTCATCAGGTCTTACGGTTTGATTTTTAACGCTTTCAACAGCATTAGAAAATAATTTTTGAGTTTCTTCGTTTAGTTCGTGAACTGGAAGAATTACAGCGATATTATTTGTTTCTTTCATTTTTTTTCTTTTAATTAGTTGTTAGTTGTTTCAGCTTCTACTGGTTCTTGTTGTTTAATAGAATTTAACATGTTATTTAATTCAGATACTCTATTTTCTACCAAATTACCGTAAACCACTTCTAGTGTTGCTTTTTGTTTTTCAGGAGTATATTGACCTTTACTATCTTCAATTGCTTGAGTTAATTCAGCTGGAACAGCATCTTCTAACCATACTTTTAAGTATGTTGCAATTAATTCTGGAATGTTTAATGTAGTATTGGTCCAAATTCCATTATTTTTAATTGATGATGCACCAGATTCACTATCTACTTCTTCCATCCATTCTGGAACTAGATTAGGTATTTTACCAATAACTGCCGTATTAGATTCAAAAGCTTCCAATGGGAATGTACCAAAACCAGCAGTTTCATCAACCCACACAGCTAAACAACTTTTTCCTAATTCTTCAGCAAATTCTTGTCTAGGTAAACCTCTTAATTCTTTAAAGGTAATCCATTTGTACATTGGATATTGTAAATAAAATGCTTTAGCAATTTTAGAAGCATCTGATTGATTTCTAGTATGTAAAGCAACAACTGGAATCTTAGGTTTATCACTAGCTTTAAAATAAGTAGGGATAGACACTGGAACCACTTGTATGTTGGTAGATGGAAATAGTGTGTGTAAATATTGTTCTTGTTTAGTACTAGTTGTGATTACATCATTAAATCCGTAATCAACATTCCATCTTTTACCAATTGGTAATAATTCTAACAAATAATCATAGCTTTGTGCCATAACTACTTTTTTACATGGAAACCCTTTAACTTGGTCCATGATGTTAGAAAAAATTTCTGGGATGATAATAAAATCAGCTGGTCCAACATTTAATTGTTGCCCTTCGATTGAAATGTGTGGTAATAAAGCATATTCTTCACCTAACCATTCAGCGATGCCTTGACCTTCTTCGTTACCTCTAAGTTTATAATCGTTTTTTTCATGTAGGATACTTGCATTATAACCCAATTCGTTAAGTAATTTTACATGTTCATAAATGTTTGCAATACCAGCTGTTGGGTTACCTTTGGTATCTAAGGTAAAAAAGTATAAATTAAACGTTTTATCCGTTAAATTTTGTAGCGTACTTTCGATTTGTTGTTTTTGTTCTTCCATTTGTTTTTTTGAAGTTTTTATTTGTTATTCTTTTTCTTTTAATATCCCATACTCAAAAAGAGTATTGAAAGCTATTTTAAATGATAATGACCCTTTTTCAAGTCCTCTTTCAGCACCCATAGTATCATCAATTTCATCAGTATCCGTAACATCTAATATTACTTCAATCATAGTTCTCATTAAATCATATTTAGCTGCGTTAACTTCTCTAACTCTTTCTGTAGAGCTTTCATTAACTTCAACACTAACTATTTTACCATTTTCGTCTAAATAAGTTTTAGTATGGGTTTCTACCAATTTTCCTGGTTCTAATTCAGGACTGATTATTTTTTCTAATGCATCGATATCAATATAATACATTATACCACCAAATTCTATCATAAATTAAATTTCTTCGTAAGTTGTTATTTTTGTATTTAGAATTTTGGTTCTAAGGTCTTCATTTTTAATAAAATCAAGTATTGAATCGATTTCAAAATCAGCAACAACATTTTTATTGTATGTTGTATTAACCTTAACACTGATTTTACCAGAAGGTTTTGCTTCTAAAGTTTGTGGGTTAGCTGTGATTAGTACATCAAGTCCATCCCATTTACTAGCATAATCACTAACAAATCTTACTTTGTCGATTCTGCAACTAGTTTTCGATAAAAAGAAATAAGTTGATGGGATACTTTTATCGATTTCACGACTAACGATTTCAATTTCGTGTTCTTCATCGTCTTTAATATCCATTAAAAAAGTATTAAAATGGTTCATTAAACCATCTGACATCTGGTCGGCATGGCCGAAAATTTCTAGAGGTGCTTCTAAATAAAGAAACGTGTTAAATTTGTTGATGTCTTCAAATTTAAAAAACTCGATTAAATTGAAATTGGTGATGTCCTCTTCAGTCACCCCATTTTCCCCAACATACTTATCATAAGTATAAGCTAGCTGGCCAACATAATCTCTCAAAACCTCGTTAAGTGTAATTCCTATCTTCATATGACCAATTTAATGATTATATGAAGATAAGTAAATAAAAAAATGTGAATTTATCTAAATAAAGATAAAAATTTCTGAAAAAATGATTTAGTTTTTTCTTTTTTATATATAATAGCTTTAGATTCCGATTTCTTTTTGTAATCTTTATGTTCAAATATTTGAATGAAATATTTTGTAAGTCTATGTCTAACAACCTCAGCTTCTGTAAATTCAACAACATTAACACCTTCTTCAGGTATTAATTTTGCCATACGAACCAATTCAGATAAACAACTGGTTTCTGGGTTTTTTAAATCGACTTGATTGCTATCACCTAATGCAATAACTTTGGTATTTTCTGAAAAACGAGTAAGAAGTGTTTTTCCATTATTATCTGTAACGTTTTGGAATTCATCAAATAAAATTATACAGTTAGCAATTGACCTTCCTCGGATACTTCCAAAGACTTCCATCTTTATATAACCAGCATCAAGTAATTTGTTTGTTAATTCTTCACCTATTAATTTATAAAAAGCATCAAAAAATGACATCATTATAAATTTAAGTTTATCTTTTTCATCACCTGGAAGTGTACCTAAATCTTCGTCTTTAAGTTGGACTATTGATTTAACTAGTTTTATCTCCTGATATTTGTCTGGAAATGCTTTTAAAAGAATAAGAGCTTCAGCAACACTTAAAAGAGTTTTACCAGTTCCAGCAGGTCCCGTACAAATTGTTACATCGCCATTTTTAATTGCTAGTGTTAATTTTTTCTGAACTTCATTTTTGTGTTTTAAATCTATTTTGATTTGAGATAATAAATCCACATTTTTTTTAACTTCTTGTGTTGATACAGTTTCAGTTTTTTTAGTTCTAGTCGTAGCTTTAGCAGCTGGAGCTTTTATTGGGGTTGTCGCTTTTTTTGTCATTTTTTATTTTTTAACTTTATTCTTATATTTTAACTCTAATTCAGTTTGTTTATATTTTGTTAAAATGTCTTCACCATTTATTATTGGTTTGGCTATGAATTTAATTACATAATTTCCATTAAATTCAATAATTTTATCAAATGTTGTAACCTCATATTTATATTCTAAAAAATCATTAACACCAATACCTTTATAAGTAATAAAAACTACTTCTTTAACATCTATTATATCAGATTTCCTATTGTTATTTTCAATAATTTTCTTTAACTCACTTAGAAAAAGTCTACTAGTTCTATTATCAACATCAGGATAAATACTTACATAAAACTCTAATAATTTTTCAGTTTCGGAAATATTTCTAACATTTAATTTCTTAGTAAAACTTTCTAAATAAAATCTACGAGTCATTTCACTATTAATAATTATTGGCTTTTCAGTTTTATGACTAAAATAATATTCCTCACCACTAATTTCACCATGAGTTGCACCAACAATTACACCATTTTCATCATGATTAATTGTTGGTTCATCAAAAATTTCGATATATTGATTATTCATAATATCATTACCAGATGTTACAATTTCATCATTAGGTATTACAAATTCTAACGGGTAAGTATCATACGTATCCATTTTAACCTTTTTAAGACCTTTTTTAGTATCTTTCCTAGTAGTTTTAGTTATTGGTGTTCCATCTGCCTCATACCCCGTTATTTGAGTTGTTAAAGCATCTGTTTCTTGGATTACTTTATACATTCTCCAACGTAAATCCATAACTTCTTGAGTCACTTCTCCATTGATTAATGAATCGGCTACTTGTCCTTGAGTATGTCGTTGTGCATGACTAATATCTGATGACATTAATTCACCAGTTTGATTTAATGCACTTTTTTCAACATTCGTTAAAGCCATGGTAATACTACCAGCTTTTTTAATTAACCAATCCTTCAATTTGTTTTTTTGTTTTAGGTATTTTAAGCTTATTTTTTTCACCACCAAAGTTTTCGTTGATTAAATCTAACATTATATTTACTGACGTAGAAGCACCAGGTGATGCACCTAATAAACCAGCAATTGTTGAATCTTCTGATATTACTATTTCAGTATCAAATTGTATTATACTTTCCCCATCTTTAGATTTGATAACTTGAACTCTTTGTCCAGCTGGTACCAATTCCCAATCTGATTCAACAGCATTTGGGTAAAACGCTAATAATTCTTTGAATTTACTTTGTCTTGTTTTAAATACTTCAGTAACCAAGTATTTGATTAATACTGTATTTCTTAATCCAGCACCAAATATTGTTTTTATATTGTTTAAATTAATTGATTTGAATAAATCAGCCCATGACCCAAATTTTAGTAATTTAGTAGTTGCAATGGCGTATGGTCCGAACAATAATGATTTTTTACCATTGATTATTCTCATATCTAAATGAGGGGCTGTCATAGGTGGGCTACCAGCATTAGGTTTACCATATACTTTTGCAAAATGTTGTGAAACAATTTCTGGATTTTGGCAAACAAACCATTCACCACTCACAGGAAAACCACCATACCCTTTAATTTCTGGAATACCTGATTTAGTTAATAATCTAATAGAAGCACCACCTGCACCAACAAATAAATATTTTGTTGTTATTTGTGTTTCATCACCAGTTATTAAGTTTTTTTGCGTTACAATCCATTTGTCGTTTTCTTTATAAACATCGGTAACTTCTTCATTATATTTAATCTTAACACCGTTTTTAATTAAATATTTAGACAAATATCTACTAAGTTTACCAAAATCTACTTCCAACCCATCATCAACTTTAGTTGCTGCAATAACATCATCTTTTCTGTTTTCCATCATTAACGGAATCCATTCTTTTATTTCTTCTGGTTTATCAGAAAAAACCATTTTATCTTTAAAAGATTCTGTTTTAGATAGTTTATTAAATCTGTGTTTTAAAAACCACGAATCTACTATACCAGTAACAAAATTAATATGAGGCATTTTACACATGAAATCACCTTTAATATCACCTTCATCAATTAAATAATTCCAAAAAACTTCAGATTGTTTAAATGCTTTATTTACCTTTAATGCTCGGCTAATATCAATTTTTGTTCCATATAAAGGCGTGTAGTTTAATTCACAATACCCAGCATGACCTGTACCAGCATTATTTAATGTATCTGAACTTTCCAAACCACTGTTTGATAGTCTTTCAGAAATTATAATTTTATGCTTTGTTTTACCTAATTTGGTTAATAAACTTGCTAGTGTTGTGCTCATAATTCCAGCACCAACTAAAAATATATCAGTCTCTATTTTTTTCATATTATTTATAAAGTGTTTCAGAGAATTCTTTCATCTCTTGTATTTGTTGTTTTAATGTTGGAACTTTAATTCCTGTATCGTGTATTGTTGACATTGACCTATCACATGACACAGGTGTTTCTACTGGTGTTACTGTAATATTAAGACCATATGCATCACTAATGGTTTCAACTAATTCTTGTTTATTTAATGTATTTGAATGGATATGTTTAATACCAACCCAAAAATTGTTAGTGTTGATTAACTCTTCACAAACCTTAGCAAAATGTAAACATGTAATTCCATTCCAATAATGATTGGTAAAACCATTAACCGTAGTGTTTGCTGATGATTTAACCCACTCAACCAAAGACCTACCTTGGTTAACTTCTTCACCAATTATCGATGTTCTGATTACTGTGCAATTATTTGGTTCACCCATCGCTTTAGACATACCATAAACATCACTTACATCATATTTATCGTTTTCATTGTAAGAACCTTTTAAACCTGTATAAACACAGTCAGTTGTTGGGTGAATAAGATGAGCACCCACAGCTTCAGAAACATTTGCTAGTAATCTAGGGAAAACAGAATTAACTAAAATACCATTCAAATCACCCAAAGCATCGATTCTAGGTTTAATAGTACCCATGCAATTAATTATAACATCATCTTTTTGTATTCCTGAATGAACTAACTTAGCTTCTAATTCTACATGTGTAATGTCAGACGCATCTAACGTATCTCTATTGATATCAACCACATTAAATTCTTGTGTTTTTAAGTAAGTTGAAACGTATTTGCCTAGCATTCCGCTGGCTCCTAAAACATATATTTTCATATTTTTAATATTATCTAAAATCTTCAGCCCAGATATCCCATTTATCGTGTGCTTGTCTTATGTCATCACCTAGGCTTTCTTCCAAGGTTGTAGTTGAAAAGAAAATAACGCTAGTATTTTCTTCTAGGTTTTTAAAACCATTATAGTGATTTGGTGGTATAAACAATATCTTAGGTTGTTTAGCACTAATCACAAATTTTTGAATTTCTTCAGTTTCCATATTAACAACGCCAATAAGTGCTGTACCACTAGAAAC
>Ga0075464_10000118_pt1 | contig 31754 bp, 42 predicted proteins | sample DEB19_08_DNA_5_FD_75068 | JGI IMG/M metagenome (GOLD analysis project Ga0075464, IMG submission 75068) | Aqueous microbial communities from the Delaware River and Bay under freshwater to marine salinity gradient to study organic matter... | ecosystem: Environmental > Aquatic > Marine > Coastal ...
AAAAATGCGAAGCCGCACAAAATAGTCTGTACGGCTTCATTTCGTTCAGTGTAGCCAAATTTGTAGCCGATTCAAAAAAAGTAATATATTTGTAGCCACTGCGGGGGCTTTTTACTGATATTATTGCCTTCCAGCCTGACTACAACCTTATGGCTGTTCACACAAAAAAGGAGTTTGCAACTTTATGCGGGATTACAACAAAGGACCTGGCTGTTTATAAAGGCAGAAGGCAAGTTGTAATCAGGGAAGATGGATTTTATTCAGATACGGATCCCGTAAACGAATTATTTCTACAAAAGCAGCTGGCAAAAAGTGGAAAAAACATTGTAATTGAAAAAAATACATCCCCGGAAGCCCCTGCAGCAGAAGTTCCAAAAGAAGTAATTCAGCACCCCACATCCACTTCAATTCCAGAAGTTCCAAATTCACATCCACCGGTTCCCAAAAAAAAACTTTCCCCTTTTGAACTCGAAATGGAGTTAAAGGAAAGCATGATTGGAAAAACTCAGGTTCAAACTAGGATTGAGGAAATAAAAGAACAGAAACTTTTAGGAATGCTTATTCCCACTGAATTGGTAAAGTCAATGGTGCTGCAGCTGAATAAGGCTTTTATTTCATCTTTCAAAGATGGTGCAGAACGTTTCCTTACTGAAATATCAAAAGCGAAGCGCCTCTCTGGAGGCGAGCAGGCGGAACTCCTGAAGCAGATGATCAATATTATAAACGAATCATCCCACAAAACAATCCTAGAAAGTAAAACCCAAATGAAAATAATTGTTTCTCAGTTTCAGGAGAAACGAGGAAAGGGGGAAAAGAAATAATATGTACAAGGATATTATTGACGAAATACTGGATGGATCCCTTTTTTTGGTTTCGGATATTTCCCCCTCGCGTTGGGCGGAGGAAAATATTGTTATGCCAAAACCTTTCCCCGGTCCGCTGCGATACGATGGAATGACTCCTTACTCTCGGGAAATTGTGGATTTCTTTTCACCGACACATCCCGGAAGAGAGATGGCGATAATGGGGGCAGCACAGTGGGGAAAGACCGCCTCTGTGATTGTACCGGCCATCGGATATATTATCGCCAATGAACCGGGCAATATAATAATGACCGTGGGGCACGATGATTTGACCGAGCAGGCGATGGATAAAATTGATTACATGCTGGACGGTTCAGGCCTTCGTAAATTTATACGTCCACAGGCACAACGGGCCAAGGCACAGAAGTCAGGGGACACTAATAAAATGAAGCAATTTCCTAACGGATATCTGAAAATTTCAAGCGCATCCAATCATAAAATATGGCGACAGGCAGATTACAGATATGGTCTAATTGACGATTATGATGCTGTGAAAAGTAGCAGCAAGCAGGCCGGAGATAACCGAGCATTAATTCAGAAAAGATTTACTTCATATTTCAGGTCTAGAAAGATCGCGTATGTTTCTAGTCCAGAGGTTGAATCCACCAGCAATATTTATAAGGTTTACCTGATGGGCGACCAAAGAAAGTTCTTAATTCCATGCCCATGCTGCGGAGAATTTATAGAACTGGTTTGGAACACAACTGGAAAAAATAAGGAACCGGCTGGGATTGTTTGGGAGTTGGATTCGGAAAATAAACCGATTGCTGAATCGATAGGTTACCGATGTCAAAAATGTGCCGGGTTTTTTACAGATGAGAATAAAACAGAATTTATAAATAAAGGACATTGGGAACCAACCGCAAAACCATTTAATCCAGATTATTGCAGTTATCACATGAGCGCTCTTTACTCACCACACGGGATGAGTGATTGGGAATATTACGTTTATCAGTGGCTCGAGGCACATCCGATTGGGCAGAAGCGAGACGAAGGCAAATATCAGGCGTTTTTGAACCTGAATCTGGGCCTGCCCTATGTAGAAACAGGAGAGAAAATAAAAGCGAATGAGCTGCAGCGGAATATTCGCAATTACGATGCCGGAACTATTCCCGAAAAGATGAGCATCGAGGATGGAAATGGCCGTATAATGTTACTTACATGCGCCTGTGATTTGAACGGTAAACTGGAAGATGCTCGCCTCGATTATGAGATTGTTGCCTGGTCTGAAAGCGGTGCGACATATTCTATTGATCACGGAAGCATCGGAACCTTTATTCCGTTCGAAAGTGGCAAAAAAAACAAGGTCGATCGAGAGAAATGGACCTATGAACACCACAAGGTTAACACAGTATGGAAAAAGCTGGATGAATTGCTTGGTACCACATGGAAAACAGATACTGGCAGAAACATGAAGATTTATTTCACTGGAATAGACACCGGTTACTGCGAATTGCAAGCATTTACCTATATTGATCATTCAAACTACAATGTAGTGGGACTAAAGGGGGACAAAGAGCACCGTTATGTAAAATTGGGGACAGAAATGCCAAATTTTAAGGTAGGAATGAGCAGGGACAAGCTATTTATGCTCATGGTTGGAGGCATAAAGGACGACCTTTCGGCCTATATTAACTTGAAATGGAACTCTGCGCAGGACGAAGCGCAGCCTCCAGGGTTTATGAATTTCCCCACTCCGATCGGCCAAAAATACCAATATGCCACATATTTTTCACATTTCGAGGCAGAAAACCGCATCCTTGATAAGGAGGGCAACTTTATCTGGCAAAAGGTAGGTCCAACGGCTCAGAACCACCTTTTCGACTGCAGGGTTTATAATATCGCGCTCCGGGAGATCCTGCTGCACCTTTTTGCGAAGATGGCGAAGGTAAAAAACTTCACTTGGGCCGACTTCTGCGCACAAGCAAGAGGCACAAAATAAAAATGCCTCCGGTTTCACAGAGGCATTTTTAAATTTAAAATCTTTTCAGGATTTTTTAAGATGAAACTCAAAGTTTCCGGATAGTCGGCACCCCGATTTTCGCTCCCTTTTTATCTGAAGTTTTAAGAATGTCAGCGCTGAAACAACTATCCACTTCTCTTCCATGCAAAGCAGTGGTCGGGAATTCTTCAGATGCTACAGGCCCCGGAATGAAGCAGGTAAAATCCGAATTGGTTTCAATTGACAGCGTCAGCAAATCGTCCGCATAAGCAGTGATGCTCATGTTTACGATCGGTAATTGAGTTACCGAAATGCCAACATCGCAGATTTCTTTTTTGGGAGGAGGAAGGTCAGCAGCCTTCGACACACTCGCGCTTAACAATGCGGCAAATGCCAGCAATGCAATCATACTCGATTTTTTCATTGTGTGAAATTTAGTTAATACTGTTAATAATAGAAAAATAAAAGAAATACAAATATATTCACTAAAACTTATAAAATAAAAAAAAATATTAACAGGTTTTTATAGACATAGCGATTGGCTTCTGCGCCATAGCCATAAAAGAATGGTTTAGATCCCTCTGGCCAACAAATACATTGCAAAATTTATTTTTGAGATAAAGTTCGATGATCTCCGGAGTAAAAAAATTCACATGTTTTCTGTTGTTCCAAGGATGCCAATACTCTTGATCCGGATGCGGAAGATATAGAAAAAGAACACCGCCAGGCTCCAGGTGATCAAACCAATAATCGAGCACATCCACCCATCTGTCCAAATGCTCGAGGCAGTGAGATGAGAATATAAAATCCACAAGGCCAATTGGAAGGTTTGTTGCGTTGAAATTTCCACTCATTAAAGGATCGATGGGAATGGCTCCGGGAAATTTCCACTCTTCCCGGTTGCAGCCTATATCATATCCTTTTCCCTTGCAGACCTGCATAGCATAAGGGAATGCAAATTTTGAGGCGAATCCTTCCGCCTGGAATTTCGGGTAATGCTTACCTTCAAAGTAAATTGTTTCAATCATATTAAGAGTTGTGTTTTAGCATATATTGTCGTTCCTCCCACTTTTTCATAGCAGCAATATTTCCCTTCTGCGCCAGGTCGAAAAGTTTTGCATCCAAAGCATACTCCGCCTTGTCCACTCCTTTTTTATATCGTTTAAAAACCAGACTTTCTGTGTTGGCGAAATCGCTTGTAAATTGTTGCTCATCCTGCTCCTCAACATCGAGCACGTTTATAACTTTAGCTACATCATAGCCAAGAATTCCCATCTGCACCACCTTGTTTAAAAAATCCTCTGTATATTCCATTATAATGGGCTTCCGTTTTTAGTTATTTTTATTCCTGGCACCAATGCCATCATCCGACCAACAATCATCATCGCGGCCATTCGCTGGTTTCCGCTTATTATTTTCCAGTCAGTATTTACTACAGGAATGTCCACAAGGTTGAACTTTTCGAGGCTTTCAGCTAGTTCCTTTTTTTTCTCCTCTGAAATCTTTCTCGGATTTATATCCAGGGAGACTAGTGTTTTAACTTGGACCTGTTTTGTAGTCCATGAGAGTTTTTCTTTTGCCATTAATTACTAATATTTAAAGCCTGTTCTGGCTCGATTGGTTTAACATCTGAAGCATTTTTGCTCGCATACTCCTCAAGTATAAATTTAGTATAAGTTTTTACACCCGCCATGCCATCCTTTACATAAATATCATTGAGACTTACCGAGTGATTTAAGTAAATAGGATCCTTTATGGTTGTGTGGTATAATTTGTTCGGAGATGGGTTTTTTACACCATGAATTTTAGCATCTTTAGGAAGATCCTTTCCCATCACGCATTTATTCAATAATCGGAATAGTGGTTTTCCTGTGGATCCTATTTTTTGCATTTTTGGAAGTGACTCTGCCGTTTTGGCGATAATTTTCCTGATCTCCGGAGTAATTTTGTATTTATTTTTCATTGCATTGATGTGTATTTGAATGATGGATTAAGATTTTTGATTCCGCGGAGACCATCTCCGTTTGGTCTTGGGTAAATAAATATTTTTCCAAGCATTTCACCAAGCGCCTCAAAAAGATAGAAACTGCCAGTGCTCACATGGTGATTTTCCTGTGCAAACTTCATTATCATTGCCCAATCGCACAAAGTAAATCCCGGTATATTGTGCATTCGTATTACTTTAAGATTCGTTTCTGGGACTATGTCTATTCTTCCGCCGCTCCAATACTCATTAACAACAACATATTCGCTCTCTGAGCTTATATTTAGATGAGCGAAAAGCTTCAATGATCGGTCTGGATAAAATAAGATGTTTAATTCCTTCCACTTTTCTACAGGAAGCCCTACAAGCCTGTATTTATCAAGCATGCAGTTTTCGTAATCTTCAAAGTACCATTTATCATGTCCTCGGAAGATAGGATTTGCAAATCTTATTGGAAGGTAGCCTGGCACTTGCTTATCATCATCAATGATTGTAGAATATTGTCCTGCAGGAACAAATATTGCACTTTCAATATAGTCTTGCAACCAAAGTAAATGCTCTCTGACAATGCATTTTGGTTTTTCACCATTCAAATTCCAAAAATGTCGAAACATTGGTTCCAAAAATAGCAGATCGCCAATGCCTGCAGGTTGATTTATTACCATAATTCTTTAGCTTGTGATGTTAATACTTTCCACTCTTCAAATTTAGCTTCATCTGAATGGGTGTAGTGCACTCCCATTTTATGTTTGAGGTTAAACGGACTGAGTCGCTTACGGTAAGCAGCGTGTCGATCTAACATTCGCTGAACACCACCAATTTGTCTGTAGTGAAGTAACCGGCACTCGCCGCTTTTTTCGCTTTCTGAAACCATGCGATTTACATGGCATCCGTGCACGTAGTTTATCTCGATCATGGCGTCCGGGTTAAATATGGCCTGCTTTGAGTAACTTTCAGAATAGTCGCCGGTTTTTATTTCTGTAATATCCTCTTGAGGAAGTATCTCTGAAATCATATTATACCCGGTTACCTTTGGAATTTTGTTTTCCTCGTGCAGGCTGTCAATAAATACAAATTCATCCGCATCGACAATAATTACAAAGTCGATTCCTTTCCCTCTCTGTTCCTTCCAGCAGTGGTTTTTTACATCGAGGTAATGTTGATCGTCCAAGATTCCTGGACGGCCGAATAGTCGCACCTCAAATCCAAACAATTCGGCCACCGCTCGCGATCCATCCGATGAATAATTGTCAAACATGATCACTTTTTCGCAAAACTTTAAGTAATGTTTGGCTAAAAAAGGAATGTAAAAACTATCGTTGTAATTTATAAAATAAGCGATTATTCTCATGGTTTATTGTTTAGTAAAATACATCAATGTGTTTGTAAACCATGAACAATGGCAATCTCTAACTGCATGCCTTAAACAAGCAGTTTTTATGTGATCAATGGCATATCCGCGATTGTTCATTTCGCTTATTACCCAAAAATTGTCCTGGCAATTAATGTGCCCGATTCCTGGTTGACCTTTTACAGCCCAGCTCATGCAGACATCACCCCCAAAACTACAAACATTATCCAAATACCCTGCAGCAAGTTCACTTGGTATATGTTCACCAACTTCTAATGATAATACATTCCATTTTTCAGGAATTGAATTAATTATTGGAACTTGTATAAATGGTTTTATTGGAATGGTAATATCCACTCTTGCATCAAGCGATGGGTACCATGCATTATCTACACCGATAGCACGATAACCTAATACTTTTAAGGTATTCGCATACCAATTGTGTCCGCACCCCAAATCGATTATTGGCACCTCTTTTGTAAAATGATTAAGAAGTTCTACCAATAGTTTATTTGAATGCTGATGCCAAATAACATCATCTTGCTGGTAAGCCCCATTTAAACCGATATTTTTTTCTGCAGTATTGTTCATTTTTTTATATGGCCAGTCTTGGTATTAATTTGCATTTGATTTAACTCTAATTTTCCATGCATCTAAGGTATTAAACCACTTTTTTCCGGTTCCATTTTGAGAACTTCTCCCGCGAAGATTGTATCCAATAGTAGCAACCATTCCAACTTCAATATCATTTAGAAACACGCAGCGCTCTTGTGTGAATTGAAGAATAATTTCTTGCGGAAATTGATCATCTGTTTTTACAACAAATTCTCGTCTTTTAAATGCATCATTTACTTGGATTGTTTCTCCAATATATATGATCTCACCTTGTAATTCCATTTTTTTTATAATTTAATCGTGAGTACTTCTCCCCTCACCAATGTGGGAGTAAACTTTATTTTCTAATTCAACTACTTTAAATCCGGCCCAAGCAATATCTTCCGCCACATCCTGCTCCCATCTTCTGAATGGCATAAACATCTTTAAAAGATCCATACGTGTAACACCAGGGTTCCAGCTGAAGCCTTGCCAGGTAATTCCAACGTGATGCCAATCGGGTTGCAGAAAGCCGTATTTGTGTCCGTTTAACTCCTGATCGTGTATGCATGGGTGCTGACTATCCTTTCTGGCCAGTACTTTTATAATTTGCGGGTTCGCTTCCATAATATCGATGGAAACCCTGATCCAATTGTAATAGTTGTCAAATAAAAAATCATCCTCGCAGTGAAGATAATATTTGCAGGAGTTTGTCTTAACAAAATGCTCAATAGAAGCATGCTGACCAATTCCTCTGGTTGGGTTTATAAGATAATTTGTTATAGGGGGCTCTGCCCGAAAACCATTGTAAGGACCGTCCTCGTTGATCTGTAAAAACAGTTCTTCCTTTTGGTCCTTTAGTAAGCTGCCAATAGTTGCATTTAGCAGGTCAAATCTTCCACAGCTGGTTATAAGTGTCTGTAGCATATTTTTTATTTGTAAAACTCTCTAATTTGTAATTCTTCAGGAATCCCATCCGTTTTTTCTCGAACCTTATCGATTTGTTTAAAGAAGAATGGAACACCTGCCAGGTGGCACTGAATTCTTAAATTTCTCGCCCAAGCCAAATTATATGGCCTTCTTTTGTGCCCGCTTTCTCCACCAACAATTACCCAATGAATATGATCCAACCATTTATGGATGTCTATCATATCTAGTTGAGGTTCTATGCTCAAAAATCTTTTTCCATTCACCTCCAACAATTGCGGGATGAGCTTGTTTGCGGTTTCCTGATTAACCACGGATGTGCCAAACATCACATTGGACGGTGGATTTTTTTTCCATTCTTCTGGAATCTGCTTATTAAAATTTGAAGGGCGTTTGGTTAATAAAAGAAACATAAGGTTATTGTAAAATCCGGCCGATATATCATCAAATAGTTTTTTTCGGAGATCGCTAGTAAATAATTGCATCTCTCCTGCTTTTAATGTTTTTCCTTTATTGTCTATTAAAGGCATAGGCTTTTCAGCAATGTCCATCATAGAACCAACGAACACCCGATGCATTTCGTTTGCATCTGCCGCAAGTTTTTGATATTTTGCTAAATCATTCCATACAGATTTTACTTGCTTTCTGGGTTTGTCATTTCCCCACACATCATTTCCCCAGCGGTGAGAAAGAACTTCAGCATAGCAATTATCACATCCTTCATGAACCTTTGTGCATCCATGCCAAAGATTCGCTGTGTGATTTGTCCATTCTATTTTTGAATTTTTGCCCATTAAATTATTAAAAAGAAGGATGTTAACGACATCGGTGTCGTTAACATCCTGTCCTGTTGTTAAACCTCGATTGCAACATAATGAAACTCATCTCGCAGTATAACTACCTGGTCCATTATAAGTTCGTCTTTTAACTCAGTTAATTGCGAGGAGTTAAAATCTCGCTTCACCTGCATGTCTTCTGTCCTGCAGGATTGATCTTCCAACAATTGCGCCCTGTTTTCTACAGGCTCGGTCTGGAACAGATCGTCTTCTGGTTTTTGATTTTTCATAGATTTGATTTTTGGTTTAACTATTTATTGATTTAAAAATGCATTGCTTTGAGTTTATTGATGTGCACGTAAAAGCTGAACATCCGCTCGCACAAAAACGGATGGTATGGGTAATGGGTAATTCCGAATTTCGCGATCAGGTGCTCCGGCAGAATGGATGGGTAACGGCTGTTTCCCATTAACTCAGGCATTCCCTTCATTACATCCATGGCCGGAGCCAACATTTTATTTACAAAGTCCGCATATATTTCAGAGCGGGCAGCAAAGTAATTACAATAAAAAACATCCTCGAACCTGGTTGGTGCCCAGCTGTAACCAATGTCGGCCATTATCTTTTTAAAATACTGGCTAAATGGCGGATGGAAGGAGTTCGCAAACATAACCGGATCGTGAGGAGGATGCCGCTGGAAACTCATTACATCCGGCTGGTGCTTTTTCAATTCGTGCTCGAATGCTTCAGGGGTAAACTCCTCTGTGCTGTGGTTTGCAATGTTGGGAATGCTCTTCCATTTCTCCTTCATTGTATATCCCAGCTTTTCCTTTAGCTTATAACTTACCACCGCGAAGTAATCGCTTCCAAAATGCGCCCCGTTTTGAATTAGCGATCTGATCACTTCCGATTCAAAGAATACGGTGCAATCTGAATTTAAGTAAGGAGTGTAATCCGGAAAATCCTCCCGCATTTTTTCCAGTTGTTTCTCCTGGAAATAAATCTGGTAAACGGTCAGGAATTTATTCATTTCCGAGTGCTTTTAAAACATTGGCAACCTTCGCTTCGATTGCTGCCTGGATTGATGGATTAGGACGTACCCAGATATCCACCAGCTTTCCGCTTTCGCGCGATTCAAAAATAACGATGGCTCTATCCTTCCCTGAAAACTTCATATATCCCTGCATCTGCCAATAGATTCTCTTAGGCAAAATGTGCTCCTTCGGAAGCCAGTCGTCCATTAAAACTGATTTGCAATCGCCAGGATATTCATCGAATGTAAAATCAGGATGCCCTTTTGCTCTTCCTCCGAAAGCGGTAATTTCCACTTGAGTTTTTACTCGTCCGCCATAAACAGCAACCACCCTGGCGAGCAGGTCTTTCTCCATTTGATAACCTTTATAGCATCTCAGGCGAGCGTCCAGTGAATCCTCCCAGCCTTGGTTTGACTGTTTGAGCAGGTCTGGTTCACTCAACCAAACCTGGGAAAGTGAAACATAATCTCGCGAGGTGTCGAAACTGCTGTTTTCAGCAGTGTATTTCGCAATTCGCGAACTGAATAATCCATTAACTCCTGGTTGGTCTGATATATTTTCCATTAGTTCAAAATAAATTTTAAGTTATGTGGAATAAAAGCACTTGTTCCGTCCTCGCGTTCAGCACGAATTGTAAATTTATATCTTGGCAACCTAAAAATTGGCATGCCTTGAATATCAAAATCAAAGTCCATTATTTTATGTGCAATGAACCTTTCTAGGCGCTCTGCACTTTTTTCAATAATAGCCTTGCTCAGTTTTTTATGAGTGGATGAAATTTCGTGAAATCCACCAGATACAGGACTAAATAAAAGCAGGGATAGTCCCTGTTTATTCAGCCGGGTTAAGGCGTTGGTTTTATAGATTTTCACTGCTGGAAGCATTGGCATGGTTAAAATAGTTAGAGAAGAATTCAAACCCTTCAGGATCTAATACAGATTTAAGAAAGGACTTATCGGGATCCGGTGTTCCTTTCCCATCGGTATATCTGTGGAGTTGATCGGTGTGGGAGTTTCCCCCACACAAACCATCTCCGTGTTTCATGCCCATACAAATATGATTATCTGGTTTAAATAGGTGTTTTTTTACCTGTAGATGTTGCCATAACCACAAATCTGTAAATGGGTTATTATCGGAACACCAAGCAATTTCCAGATTGGGTTTTATCATCGTACTCATCGCGCTTGATCGGGTGTGGTGATGCATTGTAAAATAAGCAAACAATCGAATGTGGTAATAAATCGTATAAATGGTTCCCATCATATCTGGCCGACCTTGCTTTTCCCATTCAGCAAGCATTGTTTCCAGATAATTAGGCGCATACCAATCATCGTTTTCCATAAAAAATATTATATCAATTTCCTCTCCTCTAAGCGCATCGTAACCCTTCCTGTATCTCCATGTGATATCAGCATCAGCGGAGATGGCAGGATCGTTAACGAGAATAACTTTAGTGGGCTTTATGGTTTGCGCCCATATTTGCCGCCAGCAATTTTCCAGAAGTTTTGGCCGGTCTCCTCGGTCCGGGACAATAATTCCTATTTTTGGTTTCATAGTTAAAAATAAGCCCCCTCGCCGCACATCTGGAAAACTGTTGCGCTTAAAATCGAAGCGCTAAAGTAAGGTGTGGACAAGAGGGCTAATGTCATAATTTCAGTTTTCCGGAGACAAACATATAAAAAATTTTAATAGGGGAGTTGCTCCCCTCTTTTTTATTTGATAATTTTATTAACATTTAAAATTGCGACAATAAATTTTTGATGAAATGGGCGTAACTTCCGATGCTGTAACACTTGACAGAGTCTCCCGAATTATCGGTTATAAACTAACCACCGGAAACTTTGCCACAACCACCCCGAATCTGCCACAGCGGATTGCAATTTTGGCTGAAGCCAACGAGGACAATCAAACGGATTTAGACACCGATCCATATCAAATTATCACTGCTACCGATGCCGGTAAAAAGTACGGATATGGTTCACCCATCCACATGATAGCCAGAATTCTACTACCAAAATATGGAGGAGGAGTTGCTGGAATTCCTGTCTGGGTTTATCCGCAGGCGAAGGCTTCAGGATCAACTACAAAGAAAATTGAAATTACTCCTTCTGGGGTTGCGACTGGAAACGGTACCCATTATGTGATCATCGCAGGTCGCGATGGAATTGATGGCGATTACTATGCTTTTAATGTTAATGAAGGCGACACCACCGCAGATATTACTGCTAAAATTTCTGACTGTGTGAATGCAGTATTGGTTTGCCCAATGACAGCAGATAACACAGATTATGTTGCGTCCTTGGAATCAAAATGGGCTGGACTCACTGCCGAAGACATCACCGTTCGCGTTGATGTTGGAAATAATGATTTGGGCATTGAGTACACAGTGGACAATGCGATTCAGGCCGGAAGCGGAACACCAAGTATTTCTGCTGCGCTTGCAGCTTTTCAAAATAACTGGAACACTATCGTAGTGAATTCATACGGTACTCCAAGTACTATTATGAGCACGTTGGAAAACTTCAATGGAATTCCAGATCCGTCAACACCAACTGGAAGATTTCAGGGGCTTGTGATGAAACCATTTGTGGCGATCACAGGAACTACTGTTGAAGATCCAAGTTCAATTACGGACACCAGAAAGTTGAATGTTACAATCGCCTTGGCGCCAGCACCTCTTTCAGAAGGTTTACCATTGGAGGCAGCTGCTAATATGACCGTATTGCAGGCGAACGTAGCTCAAAACACCCCGCATTTAGATGTGGAGGGAAAATCATATCCCGATATGCCAACACCGGATTCAATCGGTCTTATGTCAGATTATAATTACCGGGATGCATTTGTTAAAAAAGGATGCAGCACCGTTGATTTGGTTGCAGGTAAGTACGTGGTTCAGGATTTTGTAACAACATATCATCCTGACGGAGAAACGCCGCCACAGTTTAGATATGTGCGCAATCTTTACAATGTGGACATGAATGTGCGTTATGGTTATTATTTACTTGAGCAGTTAAATGTGGTTGATCACGTTATTGCAAACGATCCTGACCAAGTAAGCGCCACTAAGGTTATTAAACCAAAACAGTGGAAGCAAATATTAAAAGGTTATGCGCTTGATTTAGCCGATAGAGCAATAATTGTTGATCCAACGTTTCTGGTAACATCTTTAACAGTAAATATTGGAACAACTAATCCCGATCGACTTGAAACATTCTTCAGATATAAACGTTCCGGAGTTGTTCGCATTGCGAGCACAACTGCCGAGGCTGGATTTAACTTTGGTGTTCTAAACTAAAATATAATAATGGGAGCAATAGTAGCTGGAGACATCCTCGAAATTAGATGGAGCAATCCAAAATTTGGAAGTGGAATTTGGTCTCCAAAATCAAACGAAGATAGTAATTTAAATCCGGGAGGATTTCGCACCAGCGATGATAAAAACATGGTGACCGCAAACGGAAAGATGATTGCTCAATTGAACAATACTTTGTGGAGTTTGGAGTGCACTATCGCTTGGGATCAAAATATAGCCAATGAGGCTGAAGTTGTTTCAAATCTTACAGGAGCAACTGACGACACCACATTCACCATTACCCACATAAATGGTACTATTTGGGGAGGAAGCGGAAGACCTGTTGGTGATGTATCTGGAAACATGAACACCGGTTTATTGCCTATTAAATTGGCAGGAGGCGGAAAACTTGAAAAACAATAAATTGTGGAACAACCAGTAGTAAGCAAAGAAGTTGCAACAGCCGAGATTAACAAGTGGCTGGAAAGCAAAAAAGTTGGTTCTTTGAAAAGAGAAGCGAACGAGAATCAGATTAATGTTTTGATCGAGGCAATATGCGATGGCTATCTTAGCCTTGCAGAGGACTTCACATTGGTTCACACATTGAAATTTCCACCGTCCGAAGGTAAACCGCTTAAGGAGTTGCGTTATAAAAACCGAATCACCTTAAAGGAGGTAACGGAAAATATGAAAAACGTTAAGGCGCAGGATGTTGATGGAAGAATACTTGCTTATGCTTCTGCCCTGACAGGTGAGGCTAAAGGTATAATGGCTCGTTTTGATACAGAAGATTCTGGGATTCTTCAGGCGATTGTGCTTTTTTTTATCTAATCAAAAGGGCATTAAAAAAGAACAAGGATGCTAACTGGCTGAACCAATTTTATTCTTTAGACATCGAGGATTTTAAAATATGCACGGCGATTGTTTCATTTTACGCATATTATGATGAGGAGAGTTTAAACAATATTATCACCACAGTTATAAGAGAACACCACTGGCCTCCTGATGAATTAGGGGGCTTTTTTGTTGACGATATAGACTGGCGTGGGATTGCATATTGGTACGAGGATATTAAAAAGGTTAATGATGAAATGAAGGCAAAAACGCCTCAAAAAAATTAAATGGCAGCATTCGTAATTCCATCCATATTTACAGCAATTGATCGTATTTCTGCCCCTATGCAGGCAATGACGAGAAACGTGCAGGCCTTCGCTCAAAAGGCGGAGATTGCTGTTTCTAGGAGTGAGCGGATGTTCCGAAAATTAACTCCTACTATTGGGGAGGCAGGAAGGCAGTTTCTTTCATTTGCTTCTAGTGCGGCCATTGCCGCTTCCATTGCTGCAGGTGGCACCTTTTCCGTCAAAAAGATAATGGATTATCAAACGGAGATTCAGAGTTTGTCTGCCATTACGGGTGCCGGAGGAGCGCAGTTGGATCTTTACAAGGATAAAATTCGTCAGGTTTCAACAGAAACCAAAGAGTCTTCTGTTGAAGTGGCGAAGGCTTTTACAATGATTGGTAATAACCAGCCACAATTACTACAGGATGCGGCAGCATTAGCGGAAGTAACAAAGCAAAGTATTATACTAGCACAGGCATCACGCATGCAGCTAGGACCAGCATCGGATTACCTTACTACAATAATGAACCAATTCGGTTTGCAGGCAATGCAATCTAAATCCGTTATTGATCTACTTGCGGGTGGGATGGTAATAGGATCTACAGACATTGATAAGGTTTCTGACGCCATGGTTCGGTTTGGTGCTGTGGCCAATCAGGTTTCCGGAGTAAAACTTCCAGAGGCAGTGACCGCAATTGAGGCAATTTCAGATAAATTAAAAGATCCAGAAAAAATAGGAACTTCTTTTCGGAATATGTTTCTTATCATGTCCAATATAAAGGGACAGGATCCTAAAGCAATGAAGGACCTGAAAGCGACTGGAGTAAACATGGATATTGTGGCCAGCAAAACCACTCCACTTATTGCAAAGCTGAACGAGTTAAAAAAATTGAACATGCGTCCGGGCGCACTTGAACATGTGTTCGGAAAGGAAAACATGCAGGCAATTGTTCCTTTACTGTCCAGCACTGATAAATATGTTACCATGCTTGAGAAGTTAACTACTTCCACCGATGCTCAGGATGCTGCTCAGAAGATGGCCAATAAAAACAATGATACGTTACGCAGGAATCTGGATCAAATGATTAATAAATATGTAACATTAATTACCACTAGCGACCACGCTTCCTCTGGCCTTCGAATTTTTTCAAAAGTAATTCAATTTGTAACAAACCACATGGAGGGAATACTGACTGTGATTGTTGCAGTTGTTGCAGCATTCTCTACATGGTTGGCAATAATGATACTTACACGGATGGCATTGTTGGCATATAATATTGTTCTTGCAATCACGGGTGCTCTTACCGGATCGGTTGCTATTTCTGTCGGAAGCAGTTCAGTTGCGCTAGGTGTTTACAATGCTGTAACATGGTTGGCTGCTGATGCCACAGGCGCCTTTGCTGTTGCTCTCGGATTGGCTGGTCTACCAATTTGGTTGATTGCTTTAGCCATAGTTGCACTGATTGCTTTGATTGTGGTTGTTATAAAATATTTTAATGAATGGGGGGCCGCTGTAGCTTTAATTATTGGCCCAATTGGCTGGATTATAAACTTAATTCAGTCTTTTCGCAGAAACTGGGATATGCTTGTGGAATCATTTCACAGGGGTGGACTGATTGAGGGAATAAAAGCTATTGGAAACATTCTTGTTGACTCGTTTCTTATGCCCCTGCAGCAGATATTGAAAATTATTCACAAAATTCCAGGATTTGAATGGGCAGGTAAAGGAGTTTCGATGATTGAAAAAGTTAGAAGCGACCACATGGGATTAAATACTAGCACCGATGAAAGCGGAAATGCTCTCCCGAAATACGATGCTATAAATATAAAGCAGACTCAGAATGATGCTTTAGCAAAAACAATTGACTTTAGAAATCAATCAAGCTTATTTGTGAATATAAAAGATGAAAAGAACAGGACGGATGCATATTCTCCGGATAGCTGGGTTACAATAAAAACTACACCAACTCGATAAAAATGGCTTGGGACTTATCACTTATTGAATCTGAAGGGAATGGCGGTGATTACCAGCTTTTGACTAATGATTTTGCATCTGTATTTAATGATGAAAACGTAATATTTCTGGCATTATTTGGTGGAAATATAGAGGAGTCCACTCCTTCTAAAGTTACCAGGGCACAATCCTTTGATTGGTGGGGAAATAATTTGCTTATGCGTGGTCAACCAGAGATTCAATTCAATTCACAAACAGAAAGAGCACTGAACACAACAGCTCTTACAAGTTCTGGTCGCATTGTGATTGAAAACGCGATGAAAAAAGATCTAGAGTTTTTAAAAGAAAATGGAGATCTTACTATTTCAGTGAAGATTGTTTCAGACGACAGAATTCACTTGTCGATCAGATATATTGCGGCAATAGGAAGAGAGCGCATCACTGTGGTAAACTTAAAAAAGAAAGCGACAGGAGACTGGTCGATTCTAGACTTTAACGATGATTTTTACTTTGGCTAAAAAATAAACAATGCTTCCAATTCCTAAATTAAAAGACCTTTATAATTCTATAATTGCCGATTTACAGGCAGAATTTGGAGTTGTAATTTCCACCATCCGGAAGAACTCACTTCGCGCATTTTCTGCTGTTCAATCCGGTAAAATTTACATTTATTACACTTATATAGCCAAGGTGCAGAAAAATATTTTCGTAGATACTGCAGACTCAGAATTATTGGGTGGAACTTTGGAGCGATTTGGTCGAGTAAAACTTAATAGAAATCCGTTCCCTGCCCAGGCTGGTGAATATACTGTTCAAGTTACGGGATCGGTTGGTGCTATAATTGCGGCTCAAACTACATTTAAAAGTGATGATACATCTGAAAGTCCCGGCTTTATTTTTATACTGGATAATGCGCACACAATGGCATCGTCTACAGATACAATTACACTTAGATCACTTACTTCTGGCACTGTTGCAAAATTAGCAATAAATGATACTTTAACAGCCACACAGCCGATTGCATTGGTTTCAAATACAGTCACTGTAACAGTCGAAACAGTTCAGCCAAAAGCTGCAGAAACTTTAGAGGAATATCGAGCTAAGGCAATCAATGCTTATCGATTAGAACCACAGGGAGGTGCTGCAACTGATTATCGATTATGGAGCTATGATGTACAGGGTGTTCAACAGGCCTATCCTTATGCAAAAAGCGGAGAGGTTTCTACAGTAGATGTTTATATTGAAGCAACCGAAGAGGAAAGTACAGATAGTCACGGAACACCGCCTCAAATTATGTTGGATGAGGTTGTGGAGGTAATAGAGTTTGATCCGGACGACACTCGACCAACATTGGAAAGGGGGCGCAGGCCGGTAACTGCAATTGTTAATGTTCGCCCTGTTTTTCCTAAACCAGTGGATATAACTATCACTGGTTATAGTGGTTTGACATCTGACATTGAGAACGCAATTGATGCTGCTTTAAAATCTGAAATATCAAAAATTCGACCATTCGTTGCGGGTTGCGATGTATTGGCGGACAGAAATGATATAATAGATTTGAATAAAATTGCTTATATGATAATTTCTGCAGTAAACGGGTCCATATTTATGTCTGTTTCAATGACTGTGGATGGATCTACTGTTTCTAGTTATCAATTTTCATTTGGAGTAATTCCATATTATAACTCTGTTACTTTTAATTAAATATGGCGACTACTCCGACTATTCTTAAAAAACTCATGGTACAGCTTTACCCAACAGGGAAGGCTATGCGGGTACCTGTGAACGGATATAAGGAAGGATTGCACAAGGCATTAGCATTAAGCGAGGCTCAGGCGCTATCTTCTGGCAGAATGGTATTAAATAGCATTTTACCAGATAGCGATTTATTTACGGATGAAGATGCGACAGACTGGGAGAGAAGGTTGGGTTTAATATCTAATCCAGATGTGGACCTTGCCGATCGAAAACTTGCAATTCGCAGGAAAATGAATCATCCTGGCACAATAAAAGCCCGGCAGCATAAATTGTATATACAAGGTCAACTTCAGGCCGCAGGGTTTGATGTTTATGTTCATGAGAATATTCCTGCAATTATTCCAATATATTTTTTAATTGATCAGAGTTACGGACAAATGGGTGATGGACAAATGGGTGATTTTCAGATGGGCACTTTTTTTACTGTTCATAGTGATTTGGTGGTTTTCATTCAGATGGGAGATGCACAGATGGGAGATGCACAGATGGGTGGATACTATTGGAAAAATAAAATTGTGAACCATATTACATGGCAAAAAGACTTATTTTTTCAGGTTGGAAGTTATCGGAATATATTTTTTATTGGTGGGGAAACACCGGGAACATTTGCCGATGTTGCTCCTGAAAGAGAGGCGGAATTCAGGCAGTTGGTTTTAAAGATAAAGCCAGCACAAACAGTTGCATATTTATTAATCAATTTTTAATTTATAGAACATGAAAAAAATCACAGATCATTTGAACACAGAGGCTCCGGATTCTGATTACGAATATGGAAGGTATCGCGATAACCCTGGCGATCATACTGGTACTCCTATGGATACAAATGTATTTCAGGATTGGGGAACATTCTTTGATCGGTTAATGGCAAAAGCCGGCATTGTTGCTAATGGTGTATTTGATAATGCTTATAGTGGGTACCAATTATTTGAGGCTTACCTGGGGGCGATGTTTGGTACATTGCAAAACCCATCCTATCTTGGTAATTGGCAGGCCAACTCAACAGATCCAATTAAATTCAGATTAGTTGGTTCAAAAACTGTAACAATACGTGGAAGAACTTCTAATACATCTCCTGCAGGATTTACATCGGATCAGAATATATTTACCTTGCCTGTTGGATATCGTCCAACAAAGACCAGAAAATTTGTTGTTTATACGGTAAATAGCGTTTTTTACACAGTAGTACAAATCGCAACAAGCGGAGTTGTTTCAATACTTGGCGATAGTGTGCCATTTGACAGCGAAGAAACAGAATTAAATTTTTCATTTGAAATTGATTAATGGAATTTAATATAAACACGGATGCTGTGGTTTCTTTTACGAACACTTTAGAGAAGATTGGTAAAACAATTCTTCCCGATGTGATCCGTGGAACCCTTAATGATGCGGTTTATGATGTAAAAACCAAAACAATGCCCGCCGCATCCGATGTTTTTATTCACCGGCAAAAGAATTTTTTTAAGGCAAATAGTAAGTTCGAAAAATCGACAGGAAATAATATAAACAGCATGCGCTCTTCTGTTGGTTTTTTTTCAAACAATCTAATAGGATCAGACAACTATGCTGTTCGCGATCTGCAACAGCAGGAAAAGGGAGGAATTATTGAAGGCCGGTCTTTTATTGCTTTAGATTCTGCAAGGAGTTCGGGAAGCCATTCAAAGATGGTTCGGCCAAATGCAAGACTAAATGCAATAAAACGAATTGTAAAAGCAAGAAACCAAAAGGGTAAAACAAACAGTGAAAAGTTTGTAAATGCTGTTTTGAAAGCTGGCACAGGAGGTTTTGTTTTAAGCTCTAATGGGAAAGGAGATAATATTCTCTGGCGAGTGGATGCTTTAAAATCGAGTGTTAAACGCAAAAAGTTTGAGCCAAAATTAACAGCTCTTTATGATTACTCCAATGATCGAAGTGTAAGAATTAAGCGCCCAACACATTTTATGCAAAAAGCGACTATTATTACAGCAAAAAAACTTGACGGATTTTTCCTCGTTCGGGCAAATAGAAAAATAAAAACACTCAACAAATGAGCTGGAAGGATAAAATAGAAAAGGAGCTGTCTATTACCACTGGAGACGGAAAGGTTTATAAACCTTTGTGGCTAAATGCTAGTAAAAAGTTAGAATGGCATACTTCAGAGTTTGAGTTTGTTGAAAAGGACGGAACAAGGGTTGACAGAAGGAAATTAAAAGGCCGCAGATTTCCATTGGAGATTTATTTTCAGGGAGAGGAAAATATCGAGACAGCAGCCGCTTTTGAGATTTCTGCAAATGATACTTCCAGTCCATGGATAGTTGATCACCCATTTTATGAACTAATCACTGTAGAACCAACCTCGCTTAATTTCGATAACTCTGTAATGAATATTACAAAGATTACCGGAATATTGGTTGAAACAATAACAGATGATCTTCCTAGAACAACACTTCAGCCAGTGGATGCAATTCGCATTCAAAAAATAAATCTCGATGCTTCATTTGAGGCTTCAATAAAAAGTACACCGACTCCTGGGGATGTTGCTCAGACAAAAAAGAATTTGAAAAAAAACTTTAATTTGTCTGTGCCGGTTATTAAAATACCAGAGCAGTTTGAGCAATATAATAATGCTTTTAACCAAGCCAATTCATTTGTAAATACAGCCACAGCTTCACCTCTTTTGGCGATAAGGTACACTATGAACGCAATCTCGATGCCTGCCCAATTTACATCTAATGTAAAGGAGCGAGTATCGTTACTATCAGATCAATTTGATTCACTTCGTTTGTCAGTTAGCAGCCTTGTCAAACCTTCCTCAAAGGAGTTTTTTACCGCTCAAGCAGGAACAATGCTTTCAAGCATGTGCCTGGCCGCTTCACTTCCTTTGGAGGCTGATTATCTTTATGGCACTAAAGTTCTTGAAATAATGGATCAGATCAGCGACAATTACCGATTGCTTCAGGATGATCTTGATACATTACAAACCACAAACGGAGGCTCTCCGGATTCATTTGTGCCGGATCCGGATTCGTTAAATGCTTTGAATCAGCTTATTAATTTAACAGTAAGCAGTCTTTATGAAATAGCACTTGGTGCAAAAAAGGAGCGGGTAATTTATGCGGAATCAGACACTAATCTCATTCTGTTAACTCATCGTTTTTATGGACTGGACGATGAAGATAAAAACTTGCAGGAGTTGCAGGAAAACAATAATTTTAGTTTCGATCAATTATTGCAGATAAAGAAGGGCAGTAAAATCGTATATTACATTTAAAATTTTTAGATGAACCTAAAAATTAATGATAGGATCCATATTCGTGATATTAGTGAGTTTAGTAATTTTCAAATTTCACTGATTCATAATTCTGTTGCTTCAACTTTTTCATTTTACTTCAGATTTGATCCTAATAATAAAGAGCATGCAGAACTTGCCTGTGTTTCTCATTTTCATGAGGCAATTTTGGAGCATGAAGGCGAGCGAATAATTACCGGTTACATAGTTTCTAATGGCTTCGCTTCTGGTCCGAACAAAGAATTAACACAGTTGGCAGGTTATTCAAAAGCAGGAATTCTTGAGGAGTGCGACATCCCTCCAGAATTATATCCACTTGAAACTAATGGATTGAATTTAAAGCAAATTACTGAGCGCCTTTTAAAAAAATTTGGGCTAAAGCTGCTGATTGAAAAAGATGCATTTTCGCAGTCCACCCAATCTTTTATAAACACTTCCCCTCCAGATGTAGATTCCAATGGTCGGATGGCAGAGGATGTTGCAAAAGCTGTGGATTCTGTTACTCCGAAATACTCGCTTACTGAACGTGTGGAGAAAACTATTAAAAAAAGCAGTAGTGATTACTCACAAAATATAAAGGCATATCTTACAGAACTTGCGAACCAGCGCAACATTTTGATTGGGCACGATCGGAATGGCAATGTGTTATTTACAGAGCCAAAATCAAACACGAAACCGATTGCGCACTTTGAATCCGGGGTGGTTGGAACAGACCTGCGCCTTACTTTCGATGGGCAGTCCCTACATTCACACATTTATGTCCTGCTGCAGGCGGATGAGGATGGAAAGGTAACTGAGCCATTTGTACTTAGAAATCCACTGGTTCCTACTTTATACAGGCCACGGGTTGTAATGATGAGCGCAAGCGATGCGGTGACCATGCAGGATTTTGCTCAGAAAGAGCTCGCTAGAGAATTACGTGGCATAAAACTTACGATTACAATCGACCGCTGGCAGATTGATGGAAAAATTGTTTTTCCGGACAACACCATCACTGTTAAAGATAAAGAACTTTTTTTATATAAAGAAACAACTTGGTTTATTGAGCGGGTGGATTTGTCAGGCACAGTAGATGCTCAAACGGCAAAACTTACATGTGTAATGCCAGAGGTTTATAATGGTAAAATACCGAAGAATATTTTTGTCGATGCTCATAAAAACTTACCGAGACAATGAATTTAACCAGCATATTATCATCCACCATTGAATCAGGGAAGCGAATCCTGAAGTTTGCAAGTCGAGGCAAAAACGATGTGCAAACTGCAGGAGAAGCGATGCCTTTTGGTTTGGATTCAGTACCAGTTAAGGGAATTGCTGGGCTCCTTTTGAGAACAACCGAGGATGGTAAAACTTATATTGCAGGTTACATTAACAAAAACCAAAAGGCAGAAGCTGGAGAGTTTCGAATGTTTGCCACTGATGCAGATGGAGTCGAGGTATTTTATACCTGGATGAAAAAAGATGGAACTATTGAAATCGGCGGCGATGATAACTTTGCCGTAAAATTTAATGAACTAAAAACAGAGTTTAATAAGTTAAAAAAAAGTCACAATGATTTGTTGGGAGAGTATAAAACACACACACATCCTGTTCCGGGAGTAACAGTCGGTTCAGGAAGCACAACATCTTCACCCACTGTTTCTACTCAGGTTGATAACGACAGCAATATAGATAATACTAAAAATGATAAAATAAAAACTATTTAATAGATTTGCAAAATGGTAACTTACACATCTGCATACGAATATTTAAGCACCTGCCAATCCTTCCGGGACAAGGCTGCGGCCTGCAACAGAATTATTGCCGCCCTTCTCACCACTGCGGAAATCGCGGCGGCTGGGGACGAGGTGACAGAATATTCAATCGATGATGGGCAGACGAAAATAAAAACCATTTACAAAGGTGCGGATGCTGTTTTCGCTTCAATAAAAAGGTTTGAGGATTTAAAGGAGTTTTACGAGGCCCGCCTTTCCAATATGAAAAATGGTCGAATAATGCGTTTAATGGATGTAAAAAATGTACAGGGAGGAGGAATGAATGGCAGCTTCTAAAAAAACAGTATTAGATCGTCTTATTTCAGGGGATCTAAATATTTTTAATCCTAAAACTTATGGTTTTTCAAGATTTAAAAATTATAATCCTGCGCCTGATGCAATAAGAAGTGGAGCATCCGGAGATTACAGAGAGTTTTACACTCATTCATTTACAGGAGAAAAAGACAGTGGAGAAATTGGACCGCTGCGAAATTATGCTTTAGACTATCATTCACTTAGAATTCGAAGCTGGCAGTCCTATTTAGAAAGTGAAACGGCCCAAACAATTATCCGCAGGTTAGACATCTGGGTAATTGGAAAGGGTTTAAAATTACAATCTGAACCGGAAACAAGAGTTTTAAAATTGGAAGGAATTAATCTGGACAAAGAACGATTCTCACAAGAGGCAGAAGCTAGGTTTAATTTATGGCGTAGAACAAAAAGTGCTGATTACCGGGGAATGAAATCACTGGATAAACTTTCAAGCATTGCTTTTAAAAACGCTAAAATTGGCGGAGATATTTTAGTAGTTCTTCGGCTTGATAAGAAAGATAATCCTACTGTTCAATTAATAGATGGTGCACATATTCAATCTCCTGTTTATGGCACTGAAGGTTTTCCGCAAACGCTGCCAAATGGTTATCAAATTAAAAACGGAATCGAGGTTGATCAGGATGGTCAGCACGTAGCATATTGGGTAAAGCAAGGATTGTTGGGTACTCCTAAAAGAATTGCGGCCAGGGGGGAGAAAACTGGAATGCTTATGGCTTGGATGGTTTATGGCTTGGATTATCGCCTGGACAATATGCGAGGAATGCCACTACTTACTGCAGTATTGGAAACAATTGCAAAACTTGAAAGATACAAAGAAGCCACATTGGGATCAGCTGAAGAACAGGCGAAAATTGCCCTTCAGGTAGTACACAATGTGAATTCAACTGGAACTAATCCTTTTGCCAATAATATCTTGAAGGCTCATGATGCGGATGCACAGGCAACAGGAAAAGATTCGGAAGGAAAGGAATTGGCAACCAATATAGCATTGACAACAAAAAAACAAGCCTTTAATAATCCTCCCGGATCAGAAGTAAAACCATTAAACCCAAGCACCGGGCAGAATGTTTTTAAAGATTTTTATTCTGCTTATACTGATTCCACCTGCGCAACTGTTGGAATTCCTCCAAACGTAGCAATGCAGAAATATGATACATCGTTCAGTAGTGCCCGTGCAGCTCTTAAAGATTGGGAAAATTCACTTTTTGTTGAGCGCGATGATTGGACTAAACAATTTTATCAGCCGATTTATGATTTCTGGCTTTACATTCAAATATTACTTGGAAAAATAAATGCTCCAGGTTATTTGCTGGCAAAGAAAAAAGGGAACAATGAAGTGATTGATGCTTACAATTCGTGCCGGTTTGTAGGAGTGGGAGTTCCGCATATTGATCCGCTGAAGGAAGTGAAGGCAGAGCGTGAAAAACTTGGATCGGCAGGAGCGCATTTACCGCTTACCACACAGGAGGCAGCAACCGAGGCATTGGGCGGAGGAGAAGCTAATTCGAACACAATGCAATATGCAAGGGAGTTGGAAGAAGCGGAAACTTTAGAAATACCAGTGACAATTGCTGGAAATAATCCAGATTCACCACCTGGCGAAGATTCACCACCAGCTTAAAAATCTAATGGTTTTCTTTTTAGACGTTCGGGTTGGTCGATCACAAACTTCATTAGTTGCAGTTTTAATAATATAGTTGGTGGAACGCCGATATTTTTAGAAAGGGTGTTTAATTTTTTCTTTTTTTCATCTCCAACGAAGTGAATCTTTCCACAGTCTTTCAGTGGTTCTGATTCAGTTAAATCTTTTGTTGAATATATATCTGGATACGATTCAATTGTGGAAGTAACCAGTTTTCTGTAAAGGCTTTGTGCAGACACATCCATATTCTTTGCGATGTATTTAAAATCGCGTATAAAACTCTGAGGTGTGTTGCGTATTTCAAAATCTTCTTTTTGTTTTTTTTGCATGTGATCAAAAAATGGTCGCTACAAATATGATAAAAATAATAGGGGAGCAACTCCCCTCTTTTTTTTTCTTACCATAAAGTTTTAAACAATTTCGCTCGCAAATGGGCGTGGAAATCTATCTTTACACAAGTATTTACAGTTATGATGCCGAGAAAGTGATCTCTGAATTAGAGGCCAATAAATCGAAGCCAGTCGTAATGCGTATGTTCTCGCCTGGTGGAAATCCGATGGCATGCCAAGGCATCTGTGCAAAAATTAAGAAGCATGGCAATGTTGAGATTGCAGTTGATGGTTATGCTGCTTCTTCCGCCATATTTCCTTTACTTTTTGCCAAAAGAGCGGTTTGCCTCGAAACATCTAAATTTTTAATGCATCGTGCTGATATGTACATATCAAATCCTGAAGATCAAAAATTTCTGGATGATATTAATGCAGATTACAAGCAGATGTTTATTACAAAGTTTGGAGAAACTAAGTTTCGTGAAATAACTGGATATACAATCGATGAGTTGTTTGATCCTACAAAACGACTTGATATAAACATCAATGCTGCGCAAGCAAAAGAACTTGGATTAGTTCAAGAGACCATTCCAATGACCGTTGAACTGATTGAGGCACATTCAAAAAGATTTTTCTCACTGGCTGCACATGCACCAGAATCCAAACCAATTCATATAAATACAACAATGACACGTGAACAATTAAAAAAAGAGCATCCTGCATTGTATGCGGAGGTGATTGCGGCTGGTGCTGCACAAGAAAAGGACCGGGTGGAATCCATTCTGGCTTTTCATGAATTGGATCCTGCTGAATGCAAAAAACTGATTGCAGAGGGAAAAGACCTTACTGCAAAGCAGATTTCTGAATTCGCATTAAAAGCTGCAAGTGCAAGCACTTTAGCTGCTGTTAAAGAAGAATCTCCGGGATCGGTAAAAACCGAAGAGGAGAAGTTAGAAGCGAAAAAAACTGCCGAGGTTGAGGCCTTTGGAAAAAACCTGGACAAACTTTTAAATATTAAACGTCAAGCAGCTTAAGAAATGGAACAGACAACTGGTACACAAACAAATTCACAGTTAACTGTGAATACAGATACTTCCAAAATTTTCATTGGAGAGAATCGTTATGAAAATGACCATTACATTAATAATTCAACCTATTCCACTAAGGAGTTGGTTGCCGGTACTGTAATGGGACGAGTTGGTGCCACTGGAATCTTGGTTCCTTGGACTTCAACAGCAACAGACGGAAGTGAGAAAGTTGTTGGAATTCTTGCCGGAGATGTTTCAGTGGCTTCTGGAGAAAATGTTCAAGCTACCATCTGTGTAAAAGGAGACGTGGCAAAAAACAAACTGGTATTTGATCGCCCTGGCGATGCTTTAGAAACAACTGTGGACAATGTTCGCGTTGAAGATAAAATAAAAGCTGAAACTGTTGGAATCAACTTAGTTGCCTCAACAGAAATGACCGATTACGATAACCAATAATCATCACTTTAAAAAAAGGAAATAGCAATGAGAATTTCAACCACAGAGGCTCGCGGCCTCTTTACCCAATATCTGATCGATGTTTATAAGGAGCGCATCGCTCCCACTAATTATTTTCGTTCCTATTTTCCAACCGTAGAGAGCACTAGTAAGCTCATATCTATCGAGGTTCAGCGAATGGGTGAAATAATCGCAGTAGATGTACTTCGTGGAACTGATGGAAATCGAAACACCTTCAGTAGAAGCACACAAAAATTGTTTGAACCGCCTTATTTTCGTGAGTGGTTTGAGTTGACCGACATCGATTTATATGATCGATTAAACGGCGCCGATAGTATCGATGATGCAGTTTTTGCAGAGTTGATTACTAACGTGGCAGACAAGCTCAGTGCCATTCAGGAAAAAATCGAGCGAACCTACGAATTGATGTGCGCACAGGCTTTGCATACAGGAATAATCACTTTAAATGCAAATACTGACATTGATTACAAACGCAAGTCTGCTTCAATTGTTGATCCTGGATCATATTGGGCAACAGCAGATGTTGATCCATTTGCACAATTTGAGGCAGGAGGGGACTTTCTCCGCAAAACTGGAAAAATGGGAGGAGTTATTATAAACGCCACCCTTGGTGCCACAGCAATGGCGCATCTAAAGAAAAATAATGTGTTCCTGGCCCGTCAGGATACCGTGAATATGAAATTGGACGATGTTACCATCCCGCAGATGCGTGAAACCGGAGCTTCGTACCATGGAATGGTCTCTGCAGGTTCATACTTGGTGAGATTGTTTTCGTACCCTCAGTTTTATGATCATCCTGAAACAGGTGTTCAGACACCTTACATGAATCCCAAGCAGGTAATTATGACTCCTGAAAAGCCTAAGTTTAAATTGTCATTTGCCGCTGTTCCGCAACTTTTAAATCCAGGATCAACACCTGCCAAGGGAGCATATAAATTCGGTGAGTTCCGCGATGAGTGGAATGGAGTTCATAAGATGGATGTTAAGTCTGCTGGTGTTCCTGTTTTGACTGCAGTTGATCAGGTTTACACCTTTAAAGCGGTGAGTGGTTCATTGTAAACTTCTTTTTCATTAGGTTTTAATGGTAAATTATTAATTGAATGAACAAGTGAAAGGGGATGAGAAATTATCCCCTTTCTTTTTTAATAGAAAATGGGAAGAATTTTAGAACTGGCAAGGAGGGATTCAAAGAAACAAATTGGCAACTTAGATGGCTGGGCTGTTGAGGTTGCACTTACCACTCCAGACAATTCTAAAACAATAAACATATCTGGGCTTCATGTAAAAATTGGCTTAAATATGGACACGGATGGAAATATGGTGAACAGTAAAAAGGCACCGCTTACCTTCCATGAGGATTTATTGACAGAACAAAGTTACCCGGTAAGAAATGCTGCAGGCGAAGTTTCACTGATGAAGCATAAAGTGGCAGTAAAGGATAGCACCGGAGTCGTGAAAAATTACGTTATAGATCAGTGCTTCCCTGACGAAGCACTTGGATTATTGAGTTGCATACTTGGAGATTTAAAAGTATAAATGGGTTATATCAAGCATCTTATATCGCAGCAAGCATTTGAATCTATTCGGGACCGAATCGGAGAGATTTTGACCGATGAGTTCGATAATAGCTTCATCTGGAGTTACGATGTATTATTTGACCAAGTTAAGGTTTGGAGAGAGCGATTTATTAAGTTGGATAAAACAGAATGCCCAGCTGTAAATGTTGGATTAATTTCTGGTGATTACGGCAATAAAAACCAAGGATCAGTCGATGGAGAATATTTGTTTGCAATCGATGTTTATACCAATTCTGCTGATGAAGGTGGTATTTCCGGAGATACATTAGCTGCAATAAAGAACCACCGGATTGCTGGAGCAATTAGAGCAATTCTGGAGGACAATGTTTATAGAACTTTACTTTTCACTCCTCCTTTTATTGCAAGAACAGGTATAAAAAGTTTGAAGGTGGCCGATATATCTGAAAAGGTAGATGGGCTTCATACATGTATGTCTCGCTTAATATTTATGGTGCTAGCGCCTGAAACAACTCTTCCAATTCCGGCCAGCACATTAGCCGGATATGTTACTCAGGTAAAATTGCATGAAACAGAAAAAGGTTTTTATTGGGGTTTATAATGGCGACAAAAACTAGAAATGAAATAGCAGCTGATGTAATTGCCGGGGTTCTTACCGGTGGTAACAGAACCAAGGCTGTAGATGTGCGCAGCATTCTCACCAATATTTTAGATTCATATCCCAATCTAAAAGATGGTGGCCAGCTTTTTCAGAAAGAGGTAGGCTATAACAGCGCAATTTCTATAACAGAAGATAGCACATTTGCTCATAAGAAATATGTGGACGATGCGATTGTGGGGGCAACTGGTGGCATTTTATGGGAGGACTCAACGAGTTATTTGCCAATAGTTTCAGGTGTAAATGGAAGTAATTATATAACTGAAATGTCAGCTTCTCCTTTAAAAGTTGGCGGTTATTACTCAATTGATCTTTATGGAGAAATTACTTCAAGTCCAGGATTTCCATCCGCATTTACTTTTATAGCAAAAAACCAATCCAACCAATCTGCAGCAATTGGTGTTTATAATACATCAGACACTTTAAGTGCAGGATCTGCGTATCTTAATAGCTTTGATTCCACTGGTTTAAATGGAACACAACTTGTATCATCAATACAAAATATAGAACTTCAAAAGCGAAGTTCTGTCAGCGGATTAATATCAAGAGTTACTGTTGGAGTTGATACTTACATTGAAAATGTAAGTGGGGAGTTGTATATTGTTAATCCGTCAAGTATTCCATCGGGATCTCCTGGAATATTGGCTGTTGACTCCTCAAATCGAGTTTATTCAACCACAATGCCAGCATCGGGAACTGTGGAAAGCATTTCAATTGCAAGCAGTAATGGATTTTATGGAAGTTCTAATGGGGATCCTGCCGATCCGACAATTAAAATAGGAACGACCGTAAGTGGTATTTTAAAAGGCAATGGTTCATCTGTGGCTGCTGCTACATCAATAGACATTACTGCTTATTTGCTTACAGGTTTATCAATAACAGGTTCCTCAATTACGAGTACCGATTCAATCATTCAGGCATTTGGTAAAATTCAGAATCAATTAAATGCAGTTCTTGGAGGTGCTTCATATCAGGGTGGATGGAATGCAACAACAAACTCTCCCACACTCACCAGCGGTTCTGGAACAAAAGGCTATTATTATGTTGTTAGTGTTGCGGGCTCCACGACTTTGGATGGATATTCAGAGTGGAAAGTTGGAGATTGGGCAATATTTAATGGTACAGCATGGGATAAAATAGATAATACAGATGCTGTTAGCAGTGTAAATGGAGCAATTGGGGCTGTAACTATTACCGTTACTGGAACATCAAATCGAATAGATGTCTCAGGTGGTTCTGGCCTTACTCCTACAATTGACATTTCAAATGCTTATGTTGGACAAAGTACAATAACTACACTTGGAACAATTACCACCGGAACTTGGAACGCTACAATAGTAAGCCCAACTTATGGAGGCACAGGAGTAAACAACGGATCTAATACTATAACAGTTGCCGGAAACTTGGTTACAACTGGAAATTTCACAACTACTTTTGCAGCAAGTGCAACAGCGACATATACTTTGCCAACAGCGACATCAACTTTATTGGCAAATAATTTAGGGCTTTCTGCAGGAACAACACTGATTGGGGGTACCGGCGCAACAGGATCAATTATATTTCAAGATACGAGCAATTCAACAAATTCCCTCAACACGAATCATTTCATTTGGAAAATGACAACTTCGGCCGGAGCGCTTGAGGAAAGTTTACGAATGGGAAATAATGGTACAGGCGGTGAAATGAATCTATACTCATTAGGCAATACTTCAAACTATTGGTTAAGGTCTGGCAGTACATTTTCATATTTTAATGCAACAACAGATTTAAGACTTCAAATCGCACAAGCAAGTGCCGTTATAATAAATTCCTCGTCAATAAGCATGAGGTTGGCGACCACTATGTTTACAGCAATGAAGTTTACGTTTGCGGCCGGAACTAGTTCTGTAGCACCTGCAGCTTTTCAATCTGGAACAAATACGACCACGGCAGCAGCGGGAAATGTGGAGTATAATGGCACAAATTTGTTTTTTACAAGGACCGGAACAACCAGAGAATATGTATTAGTTGGAATATCGGGCGCATCTGCCCCTGCAACAAACACAATTGGAACAATTGCCGATTATTATGGAACATCTGCGACAAGGGTGCTAACAACTCCTAACAGCTGGCTTTCCTATGTTGAAGGGGGAACAACATACAAAATTCCTTTATATACTTAAAAATGGAATTGAGCTTTCTAAAACTTTTGAAGTTAAAAGCAATAATTCACAAACTGGCAAAACAGTTGATTTACAACGAGCAAAAGCTATTGAAGAATTTATGAATCAATTAAATAAAAACCAATGAAAGTTACAAAAACCTATTTAGACGCATTTGAGTTGCGTGTTATCGGATCAGAATATATTAAAAAAAAGGAATTAGATCCGGATAAAATTGCTCTTGCATTAAGAAAATTAATGAAACAGGTTAACGACCATATTGACGAGTATAATAGTCTGATTGATGATATACAATTAGACAATTGTGCAACGTATCCTGATGGACCTAAAAAGGGATCTGTAATATATGAGGATGGGATAAATGATCGCGGGATGAAAATTAGGAATCGTGTCTTTACTCCAGAGAGTGAAAAAATTGTTAAAAAAGCTGGTAAAGAAATTTTAAAAAATGAAATCGTTTTTGATTCGCGAATTCCAGAAAATATCGATCCTGAAGTGATTGAAAAACTTTCTGATCAAGAAGTTGATTGTTTTTCAGGTCTTGTTATTCCATCGCAATTAATTGATGAAAAATAAAATAATTTTAGTTGTTGTGTTATTTTTTATTTATTGCTGTAGATCGCATTATGGTATAAAGCAAAAAAGAATTTTTAAGAGAAGTCAATATGAATTTAAAAAATAATAAATTTGCTCACAGGCTTCGTAAAAAATTTATTATTGGCAGCAATTTAATAATGGTAATTGGTGCTTTGTTTTATATACTAGTTAGAATGGCTGTTCGATCTGGATCATTAAATTTTAGTTACTGGCCAATGGATATGAATATTGCATCTGTTGGAATAATTTGTTTACTTGTTTGGCAACTTTATATAACCCTAATCCGTTAAATTCTTATGGAATACACAAAATCAATTATTGCTGAATTATTCAATTCCTTTACACACTGGGTGTATGTTCATCTTGATTATATAATAGG
>Ga0075464_10000119_pt1 | contig 31722 bp, 29 predicted proteins | sample DEB19_08_DNA_5_FD_75068 | JGI IMG/M metagenome (GOLD analysis project Ga0075464, IMG submission 75068) | Aqueous microbial communities from the Delaware River and Bay under freshwater to marine salinity gradient to study organic matter... | ecosystem: Environmental > Aquatic > Marine > Coastal ...
AAGCTGCTAGAGGCGGGGTCCAGTTGCATCACCGAGATGTCCTGGCTGTCAGCGTTGGCAATGTAGACCCAAGTGGTAGACATCATGGTCAAAAACGGGGTTGTGCGCCCGTAAAAGCCGGATCGTATTTGCGCATCTGCGCCAGGTCGTCGCGGTTGCGGACACCGCAGTGCAGGTAGTTGTCGTGCAGGCGGGCCAGCGCTGTGCGGTCCAGCGTCACGCCAAGGCCAGGGGTGGTCGTCACGCGCAGGCTGCCGCCCTCAAAACACAGGCGACCGCCCTCCACCACCTCTTCGTCCTGCCACGGGTAGTGGGTGTCGCAGGCGTAAGTCAGTAGCGGTACGCTGGCGCACAGGTGCGTCATGGCCATCAAACTGATGCCCAAATGCGAGTTGCTGTGCATCGACAGGCCCAGGTCGAAAGTACGGCACAGCCGCGACAGCTGCTGCGTGGCGCGCAGGCCGCCCCAGTAGTGGTGGTCGCTCAGCACAATCTTCACCGGGCAGCCCATGTCGACGTTGCGGCGAAATTCAGCAAAATCAGTCACCACCATGTTGGTGGCCAGCGGTACGTCGCATTCGCGGGCCACAGCCGCCATGCCGTCCAGGCCGGGGGCCGGGTCTTCGTAATATTCCAGCACGCCGCGCAGTTGTTCAACGATGCGCAAACTGGTCGCCACGCTCCAGTTGGCGTTGGGGTCGATGCGCAGCGGCGTGCCGGGGAAGGCCTTTGCCAATGCCAGCAAGCCAGCCGCTTCTTCATCGGGCGGCAGCGCACCGGCCTTGAGCTTGATGCTCTTGAAGCCGTACTGCGCCATCATCTGGCGCGCCTGGGCTACCAGTTGCTCGGGTGTCAACGCCTCGCCCCAGGGGTCGGGCGGATACCCACAAGACGGGGGCTTGTCGATATGTTCAGCGTACTTGTAAAACAGATAGGCGGAAAACGGCACGCGGTCGCGCACAGCGCCGCCCAGCACATCGACCACCGGTGCACCGGCCAGTTGGCCCTGCAGGTCGAGCATGGCAACCTCGAATGCGCTGACGACTTTGGCGACGTTTTTCGAGACATGGGTGCCCGGCGCCAGCGACACCTGCTGGCCAAGGAACTCTGACGCGGTCTGCGCAGGCGGCGTGACCAGCGCGGCCACGCGTGCCTCCATCTCCGTCAACGACCAGGGCGACAGGCCGACCAGGCTGGGCGCCGCCTTCGTCAAAACATCCAGCATCGGCAAGTCGCCATAGCTTTCGTTGATGCCCACCAGGCCCGAGTCGGTTTCCAGCTCGATGATCGAACGCAGCGCCCAGGGCGCGTGAATGCCCGCTGCGTTCAAAAGCGGCGGGTCACGAAAGGCAATTGGCGTGATGCGGATATGCCGGATGGCATGCGAAGTCGTCATGGCTCGAAGCTGCTTTTACACACCCATCATGCGTGGCAGCCATAGCGTCAGCGCAGGCCAGTAAGTCACCAAGCCCAAGAGCAGCAGCAGCACTGCAAAAAACGGGTACATGGCCTTGACCAGCTTTTCAATCGTCAGCTTGCCCACAGCACTGCCCACAAACAGCACCGAACCCACAGGCGGTGTGAGCAAGCCAATACCCAGGTTGACCATGATGATGATGCCAAAGTGAACCGGGTCAACGCCAAGTGTTTTAACCACAGGCAGCAAGATCGGCGTCAAAATCAAAATCAGCGGGGCCATGTCCATCAGCGTGCCCAAAATGAGCAGCATGATGTTGATATAAAACAAAATCAGATACGTGTTGTTCGTCAGCGTGGTGAACATCGTGGTGATCTTGAGCGGGATTTGCATCAAGGTCATCACGTAGCCAAAGGTGGCGGCAAAGCCAATCAAAATCATCACCACTGTCACCGTCTTGACGGTGCGATGAACCAGCTTGGGCAAGTCGCGCCACTTGTAGTCACGGTAAATAAACATCGTGACAAAAAATGACCAGATCACGGCAATCGATGCAGATTCATTGGCGGTAAAAACGCCCGACATGATGCCGCCCAGAATGATGACCATGGTCATCAGGCCCCACATGGCTTCGCCACAAATTTTGAGCGCTTGACGCAGCGGAATCACATCGCCTTTGGGAAAGTTTTTCTTGCGCGCCACATACAGGCAATACACGGCCAGCATCGCACCCAGCAGCAACCCCGGTATCAAACCGGCAAAAAACAGCGCCGCCACGGACACCGAGCCACCCGCCGCCATGGAGTAAATCACCATGTTGTGGCTGGGCGGAATCAAAATCGCCTGGATCGACCCGCTGACCGTGAGTGCCGTAGAAAAATCACGTGGGTAGCCTTTGCGCTCCATCTCGGGAATCAGCACCGAGCCAATCGAGGCCGTGTCAGCCACCGCTGACCCCGAAATGCCACCGAAAAAAGTGGAGGCCAAAATATTGACCAGCGACAAACCGCCACGCACAAAGCCCACCAGCACGCCCGCAAAAGCCACCAGGCGGCGCGACATGCCGCCCTCGGCCATCAGCGCGCCAGCCAGTACAAAAAACGGGATCGCCAGCAGTGAAAATTTATTGACGCCGCTGGCTAGCTGAATCATTACCGCGTCTAGCGGCAGGTCAATCCACAGTGCGCCTACCAAGGATGCCAAGCCCAGTGCATAAGCCACGGGCATGCCCACAATCATGAGCAGCATGAAGCTGCCTAACAGCACAAACATGTCCATGCTTATGCCCCCGCCAGTTCTGTTTGTTCAGCTTCTTCAAGGCCGTGGTCAAAGCGAACCACTGCGCGGTTGTGCTGCGAGCCGAAGGCCATTTTTTCGATGACAAAAATAAGTGTCAACAAAGCGCCCAAAGGTAACGGCGCATATGTCACGCCAACAGGCAGCCAGGGCAGTTCTGCCAGGTTTTGACCCATGGTGCCCAGGCACAGCTTGGTACCGTACACCACCACAAACAGGCACACCAGCGCCATGCTGATGTCCACCGCCACCGTACAAACTTTTTTTGCAACCGCATTCAAACGGTCCGTCAGCATGGCCACCGCAATGTGCGCACCGGCCCGGTACGCCGCAGCAGCGCCCAAAAAGGTAAACACCACCATCAGCAAAATGGCAATCGGCTCGGGCCACTGCGCGCCAAAGCCCAGCACGTAGCGTGCAAACACACCCACCGGAATGATGATGCTCATGAAAAAGATGGCAACACCGGCTGACCAGATGCACAGCAGGTAAAGACCATCGAGTGTTTTTAGGAGGTTATCGCGCATATCAATCCGTGGGTTATTTCAAAATGGCTGTTTATTTCACAGCTTCAATGCGCTTGATCAGCTCTGCATAGTTGGCACCGTATTTGGCACGCACAGGTACTGTCGCGTCATAAAACGGCTTTTGGTCAACCTGCACAAACTCAACGCCTGCCGCTTTCAGTTTGACGGTGTACTCAGCCACGCTTTTGTCCCAAAGCGTGCGCTGCTCCAGTTGGGCTTCTTTTGAAAACTTCCGCACCAGCGTTTGCTCAGCCGGTGTCAGCTTGTCCCAGGTGACTTTGGACATCACGAAAATCTCGGGAATGATGAGGTGATTGGTCTGCGCGTAAAACTTGGTGCCAGCGTTGTAATGGTTTGACGTGAACATGCTGGGCGGGTTGTTTTCAGCACCATCCAGCACGCCGGTTTGCAGAGCGCTAAAGACCTCGCCATAGCCCATGGCAATGCCGTTCCCGCCCATGGCATTCATGGTGTCAACGAACAAAGGGTTGCCCATCATGCGGACTTTCAGGCCCTTCAAATCAGCCGGTGTTTTGACCATCTTCTTGGTGTACAGGCTGCGTGAGCCGCCGTCCATCCAGCCGAGGGCCACCATTTTGGAGGGGCTGGCGGTGATTTTGTCGAGGATTTCCTGGCCAATCGGGCCGTCAATCACAGCACGCATGTGTGCTTCATTGCGAAACACAAACGGCATGTTAAATACGTTCACGTCTGGCACAACTGGGCCCAGAGGGCCGAGGGATGTGCGCAAAATATTGATGGCTCCCACCTGGGTCTGCTCAATCATTTCTTTCTCGCCGCCGAGCACGCCACCCGGGAACATTTGCAGCTTGAATTTGCCATTGGTGGCGGCCTCAAGTTTTTTACCCATGCTTTCGATGGCCACCACATTCGGGTAGCCTGCCGGGTGGACGTCAGCGGCTTTTAAAACGGTTTGTGCAACAGCTGTGAAGGACAGGCTGAAAGCTACTGCAGCGATGAGATGTCGGTGAAAAGTCATAGGTGTCTCCTGGTTGATTGAAATTAAACGATTTAACAATGCGACTGAAAAACTCACGGGAAACTTTTTAATGCGGGTTCAGCCCGCCCGCACACGGCAGGCTGTCGACCACGCTGTTGAGCGTCAACGACTGCTCAGTTTGTGCTTTGGCAGCCATCAAAAACCAAACGGCCCGGCTTTGACAAAGCCGCCGCCCTGATAAAGGGCCACCGGGTCGCTCAGGTCGGGGGCAGCGGTTCTGGCGAACACCGCATCGCGGAAAACATCCGAGCTGTCTTGCGGCACATAACCAATATGTTTGGCACGGCTGTTGTCCCACCAGGTCACGGCGTTGTCAGACATGCCAAACACGATGCTGTGGCCCAGCACCGGGGTGGTGAGGCAGGCAGTTATGAGGCGGTGCAAATCATCAAAACTCAGCCAGGTGGCCAACATGCGGCGGTCTTTGGGCTCAGGAAATGACGAGCCTATGCGGATGCAGGCGGTTTCAATCCCGTAACGGTCAAAGTACAGGCGCGACAGGTCTTCGCCAAAGGCTTTGCTCAGGCCGTACATGCCGTCAGGACGCGGCGGTGCGTCGCTGGTGATGGTTTCGTCTTGGCGGTAAAAGCCGGTGACGTGGTTGGAACTGGCAAACACAATGCGCTTGACACCGTGCACGCGCGCTGCTTCATACAGGTTGTACACGCCCAGAATATTGGCTTGCAAAATCGGGCCAAACGGGCCTTCCACCGAGACGCCACCCAAATGAACAATCGCATCTGCGCCCTGCACCATGGCGTTCACGGCAGCGCTGTCGGCAAGGTCGGCTTGCACCACTTCTTCGCCCGCAGCGGCAGCGCCAATGTCTTCGCGGTCAGACAAGCGCAGCACTGTGCAATTGGCCTTCAGGCGCTCACGCAGCGCCTTGCCCAAGCCGCCTGCGGCACCGGTCAGCAGCAGTCTTTCATGGTTTTTGATCGTCATTTCTGGTTTGGCCTTGCCGTTGCATGAGGTGGAGAGAATTTTTGCAGAACGCTGGACATTTCCATCAGGTTTGCTAAAGTCCCATCTATCGCGCTTAAGTTGTAGGTTGTCTGATGACTTAGGATTTTCTGGCCCAAGATACCGCTTGTCAATGCATTTCTCATGGAATCAAGGAAAACCCCTAGCCCACCTGAATCGTCTGCCGCTGCTTTAGCGCCAGACGATTCATCACGCGTGCGCAGGCCGCGCGGGCTGGTCAACGAAATCGTCGAAAGCCTGGCCGCAAGCATCCGCGAAGGACGCCTGCAGCCCGGTGAAAAGCTGCCGACCGAAGCTGAAATCATGGTCAGGTTTGATGTCAGTCGAACGGTTGTGCGCGAGGCCTTGTCCAGACTTCAGGCCTCCAGCCTGGTTGAAACCCGGCACGGTATCGGCACGTTTGTGCTCGCGCCTCATGACTCAGGAAACTTCAAGATCACGGCGGAGGACTTTGCCACTGTTGATGACGTCATCTCGGTTCTTGAACTGCGCATCAGCCTTGAAACCGAAGCTGCAGGGCTGGCCGCACACAGGAGAACGGACGAAAACCTGCAGGCCATGGAAACCGCCCTGAAGGCCTTTCAGGACTCTATCGACATTGACTCGGACGCTGTGCCGCCAGACTTTCAATTTCATATGGAAGTGGCCCGGTCGACCGGTAATCGGCACTTTGCCGACCTGATGACGTATCTGGGCACGATGATTATTCCGCGCACGCGCGTCAACACCACTCAAAACGCGCCAGAAGGTCGGCTCAACTATCTGCAGCGCGTCAACAGCGAGCACGAAAGCATTTACAACGCCATTCGCAACCGGGACGCAGAAGCCGCGCGCGCTGCCATGCGCACCCATTTGTCGAACAGCCGTGAGCGCTTGCGCAAAGGCAAAAATGCACACACCATGCAGCCAGCCGCCAGCCTGGGGGCGTCGCTCGCCGCGACTACGACCAAAGTTTCGCTGGCGGCCTGAGTCCAGGCTAAGTTGTACGATAACTCGCCCATATCCCTCCCCTTCATCACTCATCCATGACATCTGAACGCCTGCGGCTTGCAGTGATTGGGGCCGGACTCGCTTCGGCGCCACACTTTCGGAGCCTGGAAGACCTTGCCAGCGACGTCGATGTCGCGTGGATCTATGGCCGAAACACCGAGCGGCTTGCAGCGGCCGTCACGCCAGCGGGCGCCACAAAAACCACACGGCTTGAAGACATCCTGAACGACGCCAGCGTCCAGGCGGTTCTGGTTTTGACGCCGCCCAACACACATCTGGACATGGTTCAGCAAGTTGCCAAAGCCGGCAAGCACGTGCTGGTCGAAAAGCCGCTGGAAATTGACCTGAACCGTGCCACCGCATTGGTTGAGGCATGCGAGAACAGCGGCGTTACTTTGGGCGTGATGCTGCAACACCGGCTGCGAGAGGCCGCAGTGGGGTTGGCAGCACTGATCAAAACGGGCGAACTGGGCGAGCTTGTCAGTGCGTGTGCATCGGTGCGCTGGTGGCGAGCACAAAGCTATTACGACGAGCCCGGGCGCGGCACCCTGGCGCGCGACGGCGGCGGCGTGCTCATGACGCAGGCCATTCACACACTGGACTTGCTGATGGTGCTGATCGGCATGCCTGAACGTGTCAGCGGACATGCCGTGACCAGCCCGGTTCACACCATGGAAAGTGAAGACACGGTGGCTGCCATGCTGCACTACAGCAATGGTGCCGTCGCCATGGTGCAGGCAACGACGGCAGCCTATCCCGGCTATCCAGAGCGCATTGAACTCAACTTCACCCAGGGGACAGCCACACTGGAATCCGGAAGGCTGCAGCTTGCTTTCATGAACGGGAAAAGTCTGGTGCTTGGCAACCAGGAAGCCTCGGGCGGGGGGGCCAATCCCATGGGTTTTGACCATGCGGCCCACCGCGCTGTGCTGCTGGACTTTGTTCGCGCAATTCGCAGTGGAACGGCACCGTCCGTGACCGGCCGGTCGGCACTGAACGTGCAGCGGGTCATTGAGGCCATCATGACGGCATCGCACAACGCTGGAGTTGTCCGCTTGCATCAGGGTTTTCCAACGGTTACGGGGCTCTAACCACCACGAACAGGGCTCTGGCAGCTATAAAACGCGTAGCAAATTGGTTTTTTACGTTATAGTGATTGCCAAAACAGGTTGATGCTGACAAACTGTATCTAAATGTATTTGTATTAAATTCTGACCCGAGGAGATAACTTGATGAGCGCAAAAGAAACCGCCGCCGTAGGACAACTGCTGGAATTGCTTGAATCACGTTACGCACTGCGCGTTTTGTGGGCCCTGAAAGACGGTCATCCTCAAACCTTTCGGCTGCTGCAAGACAGCATTGGCAGCATCACCCCCAACACACTGAACACCCGCATCAAGGAGTTGCGCGCCGCAGGCCTGATGACGCACGGCACCAGCGGCTATACCTTGACAACATTGGGCGCAGACCTGCTCAAGCGCATGGGCGAACTCCCCGCTTTTGCTGGCAAATGGGTCACCAGCCTGGCCAAAGCCAGCATCGCCAAGAAAAAATAAAGCGCTGAAACAAGGCGACGATTTATGCGCATAAAAAAACAGGCTCCGGCCTGTTTTTTTATGTCCGACCCACAGCTCGATGGCCTCAGAGGGCGGTCTCCAGCAATTCCACCGGATGGCCAAATTTCGCCGCTGCGGCGCGCACTGCCCCATCACGCAGCGCACTTAAAAAGCCGGCTTCAATCAGCGGCACACCATCAACCGTGACCGTGCTGTCCAGACAGACCAGGTCCATGTGGATGGGCGGCTCTTCCCACTGCGGCATGGTGCGCAAAATGTAGTCACTGGGCTGCGCCAGATCAATGCCAAAGTGCAGCGCGCCGGGCGCATTGGAGCCTGCAGGGTAAATGGTGTGGCGCGGTGCCTTGGGGTTAAAGCCGCAGCCCAGTTCAATCAGCTTGCCGCCAACCAGCATCTCGCGCAAGATGGCCGCCTCGCTTGACTCCCCGGTGACCTCCACGATCGTGTCGCTTTCAAAGCGGCAGCCAATGCGTTCGGAAAATGGTTTGGCAAAGCCCACCGCCCATTCGGGGTACAGCGTGCCCGACATGGTGACGGGCGCGTTGGCATCGTTGCGATGTGCCGTGCGGTCCCACAGATTCGGGCCGTGGGTGGGCAGGTAGTGCACGTAGCAGCCCGGCTCGTCGGCAAACATTTTGCCGCGCCAGCGGTTGCTACCCAGCAACGCTTGCCGCATGTCGGGGGTGTAGTCGATGGAAAAATCTGTGCCTCTGCTGTCTGCAAACTGGATGCGGAAATCTTGGCCTTCAGGCAAGCGGGCGGCGGTGGCGCGAATGATCTCGCCGACCAGTTCGGCCGGGAAACGCGCTTGTGGGGTGTGCAGCAAATCAAGGTCACGAAAGTAAGTGATCTTGACCCAGCGCTGACCCCGAGCACGTTGGGCGATAAAAAACGGATCGAGGATTGAGCAGAACCAGGTGGAGACCACGAAGTCGGCCTCGGCCACCAGCGCCTTGGCCGCCTCTGGCACCGCTGTGATCTGGCTCGAGGTTTCCATGAACTGGCGCACCACGGCACCACGCGCTTTGGCCAGGCCCATGATGGCGTCCGTCACCCGCACATCCAGCAACGGGTCGGTCAGCAGCAACACCGTGTCGCCCTGCTTGAAGGCAAAAGTGCGCTGAAAATTTTCAAGCGCAGCAAAATAGTGTTTGGTCTGCGTGACTGCCGGATTCAGGCCGGGTGGCAAGCCCATCAGGGGGTCCATCGAATCAGTCAACGGATGCTCCTGAACGTTTGACAGCGTCACCCCACAGCTTGAGATTGCTGGTGATGTGCTGGCTCAATTCTTCAGGGCTGCTGGGCGCAACCTCCGTGCCGCGCGCTGCCAGTTGGGCGCGCAATTCCGGGTCGGTCAGCGCAGCGCGAATGGCGGCATTGAGTTTGTCAATCATGGGCCGGGGGGTGCCGGCAGGCACCATCACCGCATCCCAGGCACTCACATCAAAACCTTTCAGTCCTGACTCTGCCATGGTCTGCACATCAGGCCAGCCCGGTGCGCGTTTGGCGGTCGACACGGCCAGCGGCTTGATGCGCCCGGCCCTGGCTTGCGGTGCCGCGCTGGGCATCACTTCAATCATCATGTCCACCTGGCCGCCCACCAAGTCCGTCATGGCCTGCGCCCCTCCCCGGTACGGAATGTGTACCACCGCCAGACCAGCGCTTGACTTGTAAATTTCCCCGGCCAAATGCGAGGTGGTGCCATTGCCCGCCGAGCCAAAGGTGTACTTGCCCGGATTGGCCTTGAGTAATCGGGTCAGTTCAGCCATGGAATTGACGGGTAAACCCGGCCGCACGACCACCATGGCCGCAATGCTGGTGAGCTGCGTGACCGGGTCAAAGTCTTTGGTAGGGCTGAAGCCCGGCGCTTTGTAAATCGTGTGGTTGATCGCCAGCGTGCCATTGGTGCCGTACAGCAGGGTGTAACCGTCGGCAGGCGCTTTGGCTGCCACCGCGCTGCCCACATTGCCACCGGCACCGCCGAGGTTTTCCACCACGATGGGCTGGCCCAGTTCCCTGGCCGCCCGCAGCATGACCAGCCGCGCCAGCGTGTCCCCGCCACCGCCTGCCGGGAAGGGCACGATCAGCTTGATCGGCTTGTTCGGGTAGGCCGCTGCCGTCTGCGCCTGGCCGAGCGGCATGCACAGCCACAAGCTGATGGCCAGTACCCACGGCCTGAAACCAGGATTCAAAATCCGGCGATGTGTCATGTTGTTGTCTCCTGCAAGGCTCTAAAAATACTTAGTCCTCTTACTTTAATGGAAAAATGGGGCAAAAACACCAAGAATGCTGTTCCAGAGCCCGTTTAGACCCTGATTTATGGCTTCAGGCCAATCAATATATGCGCGAGCAGCTATCGAATCAATAGCACACCAGACGCCAGATAAAAGTCATGGAACTTTATGCGTCTGGCCAATCCCCCTGCTCTTGAAAAGGGTTTTGACAGCCCCAGTTGAGGGGTTGATTTAACAAAACCTGTTTCTCCAGCATGTCTGAACCCACACCTCCTGAAAAAAATCAAACCCTGAACCAACAGCTGACAGGCGCCCCCAGCCCGGAAGAGCTGGAGGCCGCTGCGGCGGCCAACGAGCACGAAGCCATCAGCGAATTGGCCGTGGCGCAAGCCGAAGTCGCGACGCTGACCGCCAAAAATACCGAGCTGGCCGACAACTACCTGCGCGCCAAGGCTGACAGTGAGAACGCCCGCCGCCGCGCTGACGAAGAAGTCAGCAAGGCGCGCAAGTTTGCACTGGAAAGCTTTGCCGAAAGCCTGCTGCCGGTGGCCGACAGCCTGGAGGCCGGGCTGAACCTGCCAAGCGCCACGCCAGAGCAGATCAAGGAAGGCGCAGCCGCCACCCTCAAGCAACTCAAAGCCGCCTTGGAGCGCAACCGCGTGATGCAAATTGACCCACCCGCCGGGACCAAATTTGACCCGCATCAGCACCAGGCCATCAGCATGGTGCCGTCTGAACAGGAAGCCAACACCGTGGTGACCGTGCTGCAAAAAGGCTACCTGATTGCCGATCGCGTGCTGCGCCCTGCCCTGGTCACAGTCAGCGCGCCCAAATAAACGGGCTTGATTTTTTCAGTCTTATCTCAATTTATTAACCACTTAACTTTATAGAAACCACGGCGTAGCGAGAAGCTGTCAGGTTAGACGGACGGAGCGCAGAAACCGGAATGCACTTCAGGTGCATGAGGATTTTGAGCACCGCCCAACGACACATGGCAGCTTCGCAGTAGCCGTAAACGGAGAACATCATGGGAAGAATTATTGGCATTGACTTGGGCACCACCAACAGCTGCGTATCCATCATGGAAGGCAATGTGCCCAAAGTGATTGAAAACTCGGAAGGTGCCCGCACCACGCCGTCCATCGTGGCTTACCAGGAAGACGGTGAAGTGCTGGTCGGCACGTCGGCCAAGCGCCAGGCCGTGACCAACCCAAAAAACACGCTGTACGCCGTCAAGCGTTTGATTGGCCGCAAGTTCACTGAAAAAGAAGTTCAAAAAGACATCAGCCTGATGCCTTACGCCATCGTGGCGGCCGACAACGGCGACGCCTGGGTGGAAGTGCGCGGCAAAAAAATGTCAGCCCAGCAAGTGTCTGCCGACATTCTGCGCAAGATGAAAAAAACCGCTGAAGACTACCTGGGCGAGCCCGTGACTGAAGCGGTGATCACCGTGCCAGCGTACTTCAACGACGCGCAGCGCCAGGCCACCAAAGACGCGGGCCGCATTGCAGGCCTGGACGTCAAGCGCATCATCAACGAGCCCACCGCTGCAGCCCTGGCTTTTGGCCTGGACAAGCAGGAAAAAGGCGATCGCAAAATTGCCGTGTATGACCTGGGTGGCGGCACGTTTGACGTGTCCATCATCGAGATTGCAGACGTTGACGGTGAAAAGCAGTTTGAAGTGCTGTCCACCAACGGCGACACCTTCCTGGGCGGTGAAGACTTTGACCAGCGCGTCATCGACTACATCGTGGCCGAGTTCAAAAAAGACAGCGGTATTGACCTGTCAAAAGACGTGGTGGCTCTGCAGCGCCTGAAAGACTCGGCTGAAAAAGCCAAGATTGAGCTGTCCAACAGCGCCGCAACGGAAGTCAACATTCCGTACATCGCGCATGATCCTGCCAGCGGCCCCAAGCACTTGCTGGTCAAGCTGTCACGCGCCAAGCTGGAAAGCCTGGTTGACGAGTTGATCGAGCGCACCATTGCCCCCTGCCGCACAGCCATGAAGGACGCGGGCCTGAGCGTCAGCGACATCCATGACGTGATTCTGGTCGGCGGCCAGACCCGCATGCCCAAGGTGCAAGAGGCGGTCAAAGCCTTCTTCGGCAAGGAGCCACGCAAGGACGTGAACCCCGACGAAGCCGTGGCCGTAGGCGCAGCCATTCAGGGCCAGGTCCTGTCAGGCGACCGCACCGATGTGCTGCTGCTGGACGTGACGCCACTGTCATTGGGCATTGAGACCATGGGCGGCGTGATGACCAAGATGATCAAGAAAAACACGACCATCCCGACCAAGTTTGCACAAACCTTCTCGACCGCTGAAGACAACCAGCCTGCCGTGACCATCAAGGTGTTTCAGGGCGAGCGCGAGATTGCCGCAGGCAACAAGGGCCTGGGCGAGTTCAACCTTGAAGGCATTCCACCCGCAGCACGCGGCACACCGCAAATTGAAGTGTCTTTCGACATTGACGCGAACGGCATTTTGCACGTGGGTGCCAAGGACAAAGGCACCGGCAAGGAAAATAAAATCACCATCAAGGCCAACTCGGGCTTGAGCGAAGCCGAGATTCAGCAGATGGTGAAAGACGCTGAACTGAACGCCGAGGACGACAAGAAAAAGGTCGAGTTCGTCACCGCCAAAAACAACGCCGAGGCCATGGTGCACAGCGTGAAAAAATCGCTGACGGAGTACGGCGACAAGCTGGACGCTGGCGAGAAAGAAAAGATCGAAACCGCCATCAAGGACATGGAAGAAGCCCTCAAAGGCGACGACAAAGCCGCCATCGACGCGAAAAACACCGCGCTGATGGAAGCCAGCCAGAAGCTGGGCGAGAAAATGTACGCCGACATGGAAGCCTCCAAAGCGGCTGCCGCTGGCGGCGCTGCGCCAGGCGCCGAACAGGCTCAGGACAAACCCGCTGATGACAATGTGGTGGACGCTGAGGTCAAGGAAGTCAAGAAGACTGACAAGGCCTGATAATTGCCAGCAGACAAGGCGGAAACCAGGAGTGATCCTGGCTTTCCGCTTTGGTTTTTGTGGCGCCCATTCCAAGCGACTTTCCTGACAACGATCTTCTGACCTTCCAACATGGCAAAAAAAGACTATTACGACACCCTGGGCGTGCCTAAAAACGCCAGCGACGAAGACATCAAAAAAGCTTATCGCAAGCTGGCGATGAAACACCACCCGGACCGCAACCAGGGGGATGGCGCCAAGCCCGCTGAAGAAAAATTCAAAGAGGCCAAAGAGGCCTACGAGATGCTGTCAGACGACCAAAAGCGCGCCGCATATGACCAGTACGGCCACGCAGGTGTGGACCCGAACATGCGGGGCGGCGCTGGTGGTGAAGGTTTTGGCGGCTTTGCCGAGGCTTTTGGCGATATTTTTGGGGGTGTGTTTGGCGAACAGCAACGCGGCCGTGGGCAAGGCGGGCGGCAGGTCTTCAGGGGTGGTGATTTAAGTTACGCCATGGAAGTCACGCTGGAAGAAGCCGCCAACGGCAAGGAAGCGCAAATCCGCGTGCCGAGCTGGGACGACTGCGGCATTTGCAAAGGCAGCGGCGCCAAGCCGGGCACCAAGGTCGCGACCTGCACCACCTGCCACGGCCACGGCCAGGTGCAGATGCGCCAGGGTTTCTTCAGCGTGCAGCAGACTTGCCCCCAGTGCAAGGGCACCGGCAAACTGATTCCTGACCCCTGCGTGGCTTGCCACGGCGTGGGCAAAACCAAAAACAACAAAACGCTCGAAGTCAAAATCCCCAGCGGGATTGACGACGGCATGCGTATCCGCTCCACCGGTAACGGCGAGCCAGGTACCAACGGTGGTCCGCCAGGTGATTTGTACATTGAAATCCGCGTCAAAAAGCACGAGATTTTTGAACGCGACGGTGACGACCTGCACTGTGCGGTACCCATCAGCTTTACCACTGCCGCACTGGGCGGGGAGATTGAAGTGCCCACGCTGGCAGGCAAGGCCGCGATTGACATTCCTGAAGGCACGCAAGCGGCCAAGCAGTTCCGCCTGCGCGGCAAGGGCATCAAGGGCGTGCGCAGCAGCTACCCCGGCGACTTGTACTGCCACATCACGGTTGAAACGCCTGTCAAGCTGACGGAACACCAGCGCAAGCTGCTCAAAGAATTTGACGAGTCGCTTAAAAAAGGCGGCGCCAAACATTCACCCAGTGAAGAAGGCTGGACTGACAAGCTGAAGAATTTCTTTAGCGCGTGATGCATCGCGCAAAAGTCGCCAGTTAAAGCGGCGGGAAATAAAAATGCCGGGCTTCTACCGGCATTTTTTTGCGCATTGAAAAGCAGGGGAAGCCCCTGCAACGGTGTGCCACGCAGGTGCTTCAAATCACGTTGACTGAGGGCTGGTGGCCAATTGAGGTCATCGAGGAAGGTACGCTATCGGGTAGCACTCAGCATTGATCGTGAAGCAAAAATTTTTTGCCAGAGAACGGGAAAGCAATTCCGCTATCAGTCAGTGCATTAGGCAACGCCCCCAACACTCTAGAGCATGAGTGCAGTGAGCGAGCTTGTTTGGTCTGAGTTTTTTTGAGCGCTTAAGCGTACAAAAGCGTGTGGAAGGGCGCTGTCATTTGGCCGGTCGAACGCGTCGATACGCATTGCTTTTCAGTTGCACTGACAACTCATCGGCGTATTGGCGCAACAAATCAATTTGCACTACAGGCGGTGGATCTTGAATTTCTTGAATGGAGCCTACGATACCAATGGCACCCGCCAAGACATCGTCGTCCCTAAAAATGGGCACCGCAATGGTGTTGATGCCCAACAACATTTCACCCGCAGCGTAGTCATAGAAACGCTCTCGAATGAGTGGCAGCCGGTCCAACACAGTTTGCGGGTCCACCAGCGATTGATCGGTTTCTGCTACCAAAGACTCGGCTAGGATTGCACTTTGAACCTGTTCGGGCGCATAAGCCAACATCAGGCGTCCAAAAGCAGAGCAATGGGTCAAGGGCCTGTTGCCTGGCTTGACCGAGATGCAAATACGGGCGTAGATGTTGTCGGAGGTAGCAATGACCATGGGTTGCCCATTAATGGGAATGGCCAGCACGGCCGTCTGCCTCAGTTCATCGCGCAACTTGACCAAATAAGGTTCGGCCCGGTAACGCAAATCAAATTGCGCTCCTGCCGCTTCACCCAGCTGAAACAAGCGCCAGCCCAGTCGATAACGCTCCGTGGAATGCTCCTGCTCTACCATGCCCATCTCTTTGAGAGTGGCCAAGTGACGGTGAATGCGGGGTTTAGTTTCGCCCATCAAATCGGCCAGCTCAGTTATGCGCATGGCTCGCCGCGCCAAGGCCATCTCATTGAGCAAACGCATGGCCACTTTGACCGCTTCAACCGAGTTGGTCTTGCGCGCTTCTGCCTTGGCCGGGCTTGTTTTCACGTTACCAGTGGAAGTCTTCAAGGGCTTGATTGGCATGCTTTTGTATCCTCCTGACCCATATTGTCAGACGCATGATACGTTCATCAGGCGAAATAAGATATCGCCCAGCGTAAAATTGTGTTTTAATAAAACAAAATCAGTTCAAACTTCCACGGATCCAATTCTCAAGAATGATTGCTTTTGATCTGCTCACCGGGTTTTTAGGGAGCGGTAAAACTACCCTCCTTAACGCATTTCTTCGACTCGAAGAAGGGCAAGATACGGCTGTCATCGTCAACGAATTTGGTGCCATTGGACTGGATCAACTTCAATACAAAGAACTTTCTGAAGATGTCTATTTACTAGACAACGGTTGCCTGTGCTGTACCGTGACGCACTCTTTGCGCGAAACACTTTTAGAAATCAAAGACCTCACTCACCGTCTGGGCCGTCCAGCCTTGAAGCGCGTCGTCATTGAGACCACAGGCTTGGCTGATCCCCTGCCCGTCATGCATGCGTTGCTGGGCGACAAGTCCCTGATGAAGCACTTTCGACTTGGGCAAGTCATCGCCACGGTGGATGCGGTGCAGGGTCTACAACAGCTGCAAGCGCACCTTGAATCCCGCAAACAGGCCGGCGTAGCAGAACATTTGGTCATCACCAAAACCGACATGACTCAGCCCCAGGCATTAATTGAACTGAAGCAGCAGTTGCTTCAGCTCAATCCATATGCACGAATCACCGTGTCAGTCGCCGGACAAGCTGCAGCGAGTATCTTTACAACCAATCTGAACAACCACACTTTTAAGTTGTTGCCTCAGCCTTTGGATGATCAATTGGCGGGACCTTCACATGGTGCCGACATTGGCAGTTGGAGCGTCTACACCGACATTCGTCCCACTTGGGTCGGCATTACCGCATGGTGGCACTTGATCACTCTGAGGTTTGGCCATCAACTCCTCAGGTGTAAGGGATTGCTAAAAGTCAACGATGTCAAACCCTTTGTGCTCATTCAAGGCGTTGGCAAAGTTTTTCACTCTCCTACCTACCTGCAAGCGTGGCCCGACGCTGATCCACGCGGCCGAATCGTTTGTATTGGACAAGATCTGGAGGCCGAATGGCTTCAAGCCAGTCTCAAGGCCCTGACTCTCACGGACTCTGATTGCCGACCACGCACTCTAGAAGAGTTGGATGAATGTTTTTCCACGACTGTTTTTTAATGAGTGTTTTGAAAAGAGACAAACATGAACACCCCTGAATTTGTGTTGCGCGGCGGCACCTTGGTCGATGCCGGCACAGATGGCACTCCCATGGATTTACTCATCCGTGAAGGCAAAATTGCTGCTCACTTGGCCCCTGGTACTCCGGTTGATACCTCCATTCCCCTGCAGTCTGCAAAAGGCTTGCACATCTTTCCTGGCTTGATCGATGCTCACATCCACTTTGGCTTTGGCGAAAAAATTACCGAGTACGCAACTGAGACCATCTATGCCGCACAAGGTGGCTTCACCACGGTGCTGGGCTACTTTCTCAACAATGAAGCCTATGCTGATGTTTTCAAACGTGAACAAGAGTACGCCAGAACACGCGCTTACATAGACTACGCGTTTCACTTCAGCACCGCAAACGAAGAGCACATTCACGAGTTGGCAGATTACGTCAAAACCTATGGCGTGACCTCCTTCAAATACTTCATGAATTTCAAGGGTGAGGAAGGCCGCTACTTGGGCCTGGACGGCACCGACGATGGCTATTTGTTTGACCTCTTAAGCAAAGCCGCAAGCATTGGCGATGTCAAAGTGGTTTGCCACACTGAGAACATTGAAATTGTGAATCGCATTCGCACCCGTATTCAGGCCAGTGGTGGCTCTACCCTCAAAGATTGGTCTCGGGCCAAGCCCGCCTTCACAGAAGCAGAAAGTTCGGTGCGCGCCATGTACTTTGCCGAACATTTGGGTGCACAGATTTATATTCCGCACATCAGCACCCGCATGGCACTTGATGAGGTGCGCAAATGGCGCGGCCGCTACGACAAAGTCTTTGTTGAAACCTGTCCGCATTACCTCACGCACACAGAAGACTCCGACCTGCTGGGCATGGGCAAAGCCAATCCACCGTTTAGAAGCGCAGACGATGTGGCCGCCATGTGGGAAGGCTTGCAAGACGGCACCATTGATGTGGTGGCTTCCGACCATTGCCCGCGCAAACGTGCCACCAAAGAAAAACCCCTCTGGCTGGCATCGCAGGTTTTCCCCGGCACCGCTACCATCTTGCCGGTGTTGCTGCACGAGGGTTATCACAAAGGCCGCTTGAGCCTGCGACGCATTGCCGAAGTGCTGACGCAAGCACCGGCCAAAATTTTCAATGTGGCACCTCGCAAAGGAAGCTTGGCCATTGGTGCCGATGCAGACATCACCTTGGTCGATTTGAACCTGAGTCGTGTTGTCAATCCGGCCGAATTGGGTTCGTACTCGGACTACAGCTTGTACGAGGGTCAGAATCTCAAGGGCTGGCCTGTTCAAACTATTGTGCGCGGCACCACGGTCATGTCAAACGGAAAGATTCTGGGGCAACCAGGTTTTGGCAACTACATCTTTCGCTCGCTGGCGGAACCCAAAGAAGGCGCACATTCATGAAACCTTGGCACAACATCATCAGCGAAGAAGAACAACGCGCCTATCGTGCCGCTGGCTTTGGACGTCCCACTGGCATTGGCAAGCGCCCTGCGCTGCTGATCATTGATGTTCAATATCGAACCACAGGCACCACGCCGATGCCTTTTTTTGAAGCTATCAAAGAGTTCCCCACCAGTTGCGGCGAAGTGGCTTGGAAGGCTGTGGGCAACATCAAGTTATTGGCCGACGAGTTTCGCAAGCGGGGTTGGCCCGTTTTGTACCCTCACGTTGCCCCCAAGGTGCAAAACGAAGGCGGCCGTTTGGCAGACAAAGTGCCGGCCATCATGAACATTGCGGCCAATGGCTACCATTTTGTTAAAGACATTGAGCCGCATCCCGGCGACGTGCTGTTGCCCAAGAAACACCCGAGTGCATTTTTTGCAACTGCTCTGACCAGCCACCTCATTGATTTGCAAGCAGATACCCTGATCGTGACGGGCTGCAGCACCAGTGGCTGCGTACGCTCCAGCGTGGTAGATGCTTTTTCCCTGAACTTCAAAGTCTTGGTCCCCGAAGACGCCGTCTACGACCGGAGCCATGTCTCACACGCGGTGAATTTGTTTGATATGTCAGAGAAGTATGCTGACGTAGCACCAACACAAGAAGTATTGGAAACTTTGAGAAAAATTTGATTTTCCCTATTTGAGTTCCCCATTTGAGTTCCCCAAAGAGTAGGGCCATTTTGGCCAATGTTTGTTCCACCAACCTGGAGAGAAAATGAAACTTTCAAATCGACGTCGTATGTTGGCGCTGTCAGCGCTGATCATGAGTGGCGCAGCTTTCACAAGCGCTGCGTTGGCGCAAGGCAAGGAGACCCTGAAGTTTGGACTTGCCATGCCACTTTCTGGCTCGCAAGCCCTGTATGGTGCCGACCAGGTGAAAGCCGCTCAATGGGCGGTTGCAGACATCAACGCCAAAGGTGGCGTCAATGGCAAGCAACTGGAAATGATTGTGGTGGACACGCAAGCCGACCCTCAACTGGGAATCAATGCAGTCAAACGCTTGACCAGCGTTGACAAAGTGCCCGTTTTCATCACGGCATGGAGCTCTGTGGTGAAAGCAGTGGCGCCTATCGCTAACCGAGAAAAAATCTTGGAATTGAGCGTCGGCGCCAACTCGCCTGACATTGCCAAACTGGGCGATTACGTCTACACCACCTTCCCTTTAGCTGAAGTGGACGTGAGTGCCTTGGCCAAGTACACCTACACCTCACTGGGCAAGAAAACCTCTGCTGTGATGTACATCAATAACGACAGCGGTGTTGAGGGTGCTGCTATTTACAAGAGCGTATTTGAAAAAGCTGGCGGCAAAGTTGTCGCTTATGAAGCTTATGACGCCAAAGCCACTGAATTCACCGGTGCGTTGCTCAAGGTGAAGGCATCCAATGCAGAAATGATCCACATTCAAGGTCTGGTGGCAGATTTACCCCAAGTGATTGCACAAATGCGACAACTCGGATTACAGCAGCGGGTCTCTACCTACTCTGCAGGCTACAACCCTAAAGTGATTGAACAACTGGGCGCCGCCGCAGAAGGCCTGATCGTGACCTCATTGGCGCCAGGTGTGTCAGACAACCCCAACGTTGGACCTTTCATCAACCGCTGGAAAGATACCGAGAAGCGCGTACCCAACGGCCTGCCTTACACCCAGTACTTGTATGACGGCCCTTACTTGGTCGCTGAACTCTACAAGTGGATTGAGAAAAACAAGCTGAGCGCCACCGGTGAAAACATGCGCAAAGCGTTGATCACTGCTAAAAACTTTGAACTGCCCATGACGGGAGGCTTGTCTGTGGGTGAGGACCATCGTGTGAACAAACCAGTTTATCTGCTGACTGTAGACAAAGGTCAGTTCGTTCCTTTGGCCACGATCAAGTAAAGAGCTAATGCCTTGGCCACAGCCAATGACTTGTGTCAGCGGGTGTGGCCTCTGCGTCAACTAAAGGATCGGTGTGATTGATATTTCTATTTTGCTGCAGATCATTTGGACGGGCTTTGCTGCGTCCACTTACGCCATCTTGTTTGCGGTGGCATTCTCACTGGTGGTCAAAGTCGTCAAAGTTTGGAACTTTGCGCAGGCCGGCATCATGGCGCTTTCGTTTTATGTCATGTACGCAGCCCATAACAAATTTGGCGTTCCACTCCTGCTCTCTGTCGGTATTGGTTTGGTGGCCACCATTGGTGCCAATGTGTTCATGGACAGGTATGGCCTACAAACCCTGCGGAACAGAAATTCACCCGACCTGACCTTTTTTATTTTCACCCTGGTAGTATCCGAATTCTTGGCTTATTTTTTGGCGATGATTTTCGGTACCGAGCCCGTCGCTTTGAAGTCCAACATCATGTCGGGCGTCAACATTGTTAACGGCATTGTGATTAGCAACTGGGACATTGAGGCAGTCTGTGTCACTGGCGTTCTGCTGGCTGCACTTTACTTCTTCATGAACAAAACACATGATGGCCAGTTCATGGCCGCTGTCGCCGACAACCCCGAACTTTCGCGCTTTTACGGCATCAACGTGACTCGCGCATACGTCATCACTTTTGTCATCACCGGTCTTCTCATCACGGCAGGCATGTATTTGTTTGGAACCCGTGCGTCCATCATCCCCAACACACCTTTGCAAATGATGTTGTTTGCAGTCATTTCCACGCTTTTGGGCGGCATGGGCCGTATTTTTGGGGCGGCTGTGGCAGCCATTGGCCTGTCGCTCATTCAAGGCTTGAGCATTTTTATCATTCCGTCGCAGTGGCAAGGTCTTATTCTTTACGTGTTTCTTTTCATCACGATATTGTTTTTCCCTCAAGGCGTCAGTTTGCCAAAGTTAAAGCAACTGCTCAGCCTGTCGAAAAAAGCATCACCCGCTCAATGAACAAAGGTATCTGAACATGGAGTACTTCATCTCTCTGGCGGTATTGGTGGGTATTTACATCACCCTCAGTTCCAGCTTCAACCTGATCATTGGCTTTGGCGGATTGGTCAGCATCGCCCATCCCATTTTCTTTGCCCTGGGCGCTTACACCACGGGCCTGCTGGCCATTCATTTTCAAACACATCCAGTGTTGGCTGTCTTAGCTGGTGGAGGCGTGGCATTTTTATCTTCCATGATGCTGTCACTGCCCTCACTCCGCATTTCCGGCGACTACCTGTTGATCACCAGCATTGGATTTCAATTGGGTTTATTGGAAGTCATCAAACACCTTGGGGTGACAGGCGGCGCCAGCGGCTTGGGAAACATCCCCAATGTTGTTGAGGGTTCTTACAGGAGCGCTGTATTTGCGGTCGTTTCTTGCTCGATCGCAGCTGTCGTCGTTTGGATGATTCGATGGCTACTGACGGGTCCCTATGGGCGAGTGATTACGGCCATGCGTGACGATGAGTTGGCATTCTCGGCCCTTGGGCGCAATGCCATGATGATCAAGCTCAGTTTGTTTGCGATTGGCTCCGGATTTGCCGGGATTGCGGGTGGTATCTACGCTTACTACTTTCAATACATCAGTCCCGATCAATTTGAAATTTTGCAATCGGCCATGCTTTTAACCATGGTGGTGGTGGGCGGTATGGGTTCTCAATGGGGGCCGGTGGTTGGCGCTGTATTGTTATTGTTGCTACCCCAGGCCATCAGCTTTTTAAACTTGCCACCCAGTGTCATGGCCCCCCTACAAGGCGTCATTTTTACGACCCTGGTTCTTGTCTTTTTGTTCTGGCGTCCACAAGGTTTGATTGCCCCCGATAAGCGCCAGTCGGCAAAGGACGCGTGACATGAGCGTATTAATTTCATTACGCGATGTCTGCAAAAGCTTTGGCGGCATTGTGGTGGCCGATCACATCTCGATTGACATCCAGCGCGGCGAAATTTTGGGCCTCATTGGTCCCAATGGCGCTGGCAAGACCTCGCTCTTTAATTTAATTTCGGGAGTCTATCCTGCAGACTCCGGCAGCATCGCGGTGTCAGGCCAGTCATTGGACGGATTGAACTTGCATCAGCGCGCTCGCCTGGGTGTGGCGCGAACATGGCAACACATGCGCTTATTTGCGAGCATGAGTGTGTTGGAAAATTTATTGGTGGCCCCCCGCAACTACCCGGGCGAAAAAATCAGCAATATTATTTTCAAACCAAAACAAACAGCAGCTGCAAATCATGCCGTGCGTGAACGAGCCATGGGCATATTGAAGCGCATGCACCTTGAGTCGATTGCTCACAGCAATGTGAACGATATTACTTTTGGCCAACAAAAATTGGTGGGGCTGGCCCGCGCGTTGATGAACGACGGTGAATGTCTTTTGTTGGATGAGCCGATGGCTGGCGTTGAGGGTAATGCCTACGAGACGATGAAAAGTATTGTGCGTGAAGAAGCATCCTCGGGTCGAGCAGTGTGTGTCGTCGAACACAACGTGTCTTTTATCAAGGACCTTTGCAACAGCGCCGTTTTTATGGCCAGTGGCAAGATTCTTGAACGTGGAAGTGTTGATTCGCTGCTGGCGAGCAAAACTTTGGCAGATTTGTATTTCGGCGCGTAAGCGGCGATCAACCAGAAGGAGAGGCTCAGTGCTTCAAGTCGATCACGTCAACGCCTATTACGGAAAACTGCAGGTTCTGCATGATGTCTCGCTGACCATTCAGGACGGAGAACGTGTGGGAATCTTTGGCCACAACGGCGCAGGTAAAACAACCTTACTGAAATGCTTGGTGGGCGATCTTGCACAAGTCGAAGGTCAGATTCATTATCAGAATCACGCCATTGTGGCTGGTCAAGTCCACTTGAATGTGCGCCATGGCATTGGCTTTGTCCCGCAAGGACACAATGTATTCAAGGAGCTTTCTGTTGCGCAAAACTTGCGCATTGCTGGTTTGATGCATGACCCCGCCTATGCTCAAACAGTTTGTGAAATATTCCCCATCCTTCAAGATCGCAAACTGCAATTGGCTGGCTCCTTGAGCGGTGGCCAACAACAGATGCTGGCCCTTGGCATGTCGATCATGACACGGCCTCGGCTTTTATTACTCGACGAACCCACAACGGGACTGGCGCCCATCATTGTGCGAGATGTGCTGACATCCATTCGCGACATCAACCAAAAAGAAGGCAGCACAGTGCTGATTGTTGAACAAAATGTGCAGGCCACCTTGAAGCAAGTTGATCGCGCCATCGTTCTCAAATCAGGCCGTGTCATTTTTGATGGCGCCAGCAAACAATTGCTGGAAGAAAAAAGCCTTTGGCACTTGTTCTAAACCAATTCATTTAAACCCAATGAGCCAGCCTACTTTGCGCGAATCTGCCGGACGTGGCGTTCAAAACTTGATCGACTGGGCTGTCCAGCAAGAATTGAGCGACATTCCCATCGAAGTCCGTCAACAAACAGTCATGGTCATTGCTGACGATTTGGCGGCCATGTTCTCGGCTGAAAACGAGCCCCAAGTCGCCGCTTCCCAAGCCATGCTGCTTGCCAATGGATCAGCGGGCCAAGCTTCGGTTTTTCGAGGCGACCGCGCCAAACTGGCACCACTACAAGCGGCACTGGCCAATGCCTTGGCGGCCAGTTGGAACGAGCTGGACGAAGGCTATCGCAAGGCCGTATGCCATGCCGGCTTATACACGCTGCCGATTTTGTTGGCCATCGCCGAGAGCGAAAAGATTGCAGTCAGCGAAGTGCTGCGCGCCAGCACACTGGCTTACGAAGTGACAGCGCGATTCGCCAGAACATGGAAGTTCAGTTCTCTGACCATTCATCCGCACGCCCTGTTCAATGCGGTAGGTGCAGCAGCAGCAGTTGGTTTTTTGCGCAGACTGCCTTCAACGCAAATGTGCCAAGCCATTTGCAATGCCAGCACATTGGGTGTGGTGGGCCCTTACAGCCAAGCCGTGCGCGGCGCTTTGATACGCAACGCCTGGGCGGCTGCTGGTATCTTCAATGGCTTGCAAGCCATTGATTGGGCGACCGCCGGCGTGACGAGCTTGCCTGAAACCCCTCATGATGTGTATCACGAGACCTTGCACAGTGAGGCTCGTATTGAGGAGCTCACCAAAGATTTAGGCACTGATTGGGCCGTGAGTTCGGGCTATCACAAAATCAATGCTTGCTGTCAATATGCGCATTCGTCTATTGAAGCCATGCGCGAAATTTTGGACAAGCATCCCGAGCTTGAAGGTGGCACGGGCGTTGCTCAAATTGAACTGCAAACGCACGCGCTTGGCATGACCCTGAACGACACGCAACCTGTGACCACTTTAGGTGCCAAGTTCTCCATGCCGCATGCGCTGGCCGCATCCCTTGTCTACGGGCATGGCGGTGCCGAAGCCTTTAGCACGCAGTCGATGCAAGACGAACGCGTTGCGCGCATGCGCCAAAGCGTGGCCATGCGCTTGGTCGACGAAGAATTGCCATGGCCTCATGACAGACCAGCTTTTGTGACTTTGGTGACGGACGCTGGAGAGCGTTACAGCGCCACCTGTTTAAGTGCTCGTGGTGGCCCCGACCGACCCTTCTCAGATGACGAGCTTTGGCAAAAAATCGAAGCCCTTTCTCGCACGTCTGCCCCTGGTCTGACACGGGCCATGCAAGCACTTCATGCGATGTGTGCAAAGAGCGTCAATGACACTGACTGGGCCAACACATGGCATGCAGTGGTCGATCAACTATTTCAACCCTCTGGTGAATCAGTACTTTGAAAGAAATCAATGAGCGCGATTGACAACCACGATATGGAAGTAGATGTCCTGATCATTGGCGCGGGCGGCTGCGGCTTGAGTGCCGCCATTGCCGCATATGACGATGGCGCCGACGTGGCCATTGTTGAAAAACGTGACCAAGCCGGTGGCAACACCGCACTCAGTACTGGCTCCATTCCAGGCGCAGGCAGTCGATTTCAGAAAGACGCCAACATTGTGGATTCACCAGAAATCTTGATCGCCGACTTGGAGCGCATTGCAGGTCGACATGAATTGAGCGATGTGAGCGACAAGCTTTCTCGCATTTCTGCAGAACTGTGCGAGTGGCTGGTCGATCGCGTGCCAGCGCGCATGAGCCTGATTACCGACTATTGCCATGTGGGACACACCGTGCCACGTTTGCATGCGCCTGCATCGCGCCGCGGACAGGATTTGATGGACGACTTGTTGGCTGGTGTTCATCAACGCGACATTCCGCTGGCCGTCGGCAATCCTGTTCAGTCTCTGATCACATCCGACCAGGGCGAAGTGATTGGCGCAGTGATTGGTGGCAAAGGCGTTGAAACCACCCGCATCAAGGCTGGCAAGGTGATCTTGGCCTGCAACGGCTTTGCAGCCAACCGCGACTTGGTGAAAGAGTTTTGCCCCGAAATCGCGGGCGCTGAATACTTTGGTGCGTTGGGCAGTCAAGGTGAAGCGGTTCAATGGGGGCGCGAACTGGGCGCTGGCCTTGCCAACATGGGCGCTTACCAAGGCTACGCTGCGGTGGCGTATCCGCATGGCTCCTTACTGTCATGGACGACCTTGGAAAAAGGCGGCATCTTGATCAACTCACGAGGTGAGCGATTTGGCAATGAAGACATTGGCTACTCGGGCTATGCGCGCATGGTGCTGGGCCAACAAACCGAAGTGTTCGCCATTTTCGACGATCGGATCAAAGCCATTGCCGATAAGGAAGATGAATTCCGCGACTTGGTCAATTTGGGCGGTATCAAATCGGCGTCCAATATGGATGACTTGGCCGCACTCTTCAATTTACCGGCCAACACCCTTTCACAAACCCTCAACGCCTACAACGAAGCCGCACAAGACAAGACGGCAGACAGCTTTGGCCGAAGCAAATTTGCATTTGCTCCCCTTCAGCCCAACTACTGGATTTGCCGCGTCACGCCTGGTCTGTTCCATACTCAGGGCGGCTTGGCGATTGACACCAGCGGACGCGTGCTTAAAAAAGATGGGACGCCCATTCCCAATTTGTTTGCGGGCGGTGGTGCTGCAGGCGGCATCAGTGGGCAAACAGGCGCCATGGGCTACGCCTCGGGCAATGGGCTTTTGACTGCCATTGGCTTGGGTTACTTGAGTGGCAAAGCAGCCACACAAGAACTCAAAGACACATCGACACTCAAGGGACCCGAGGCATGACGCACAGCGAGAAGATCGCTGACTTCGCACTCTCGTTGAGTCAAAGCGACATTCCGTTCGACGTTGCGTCGCTGGCACGCTTGCACACCCTGGACGCATTGGGTGTTGGCATTGCCGCATCGGGCGGTTCTGTACAGCAACGCATGGCGCACAGCCTTTTAAAAAACAAGTCTCAAGGCGCTTGCACAGTACTGGGCCACAGGATAGCCACACACAGTGCCAATGCAGCTCTCCTCAATGGCAGCTTTATCCATGCGTTGGAATATGACGATACGCATATGGCGTCCATCGTGCATGGCAGCTCTGTGCTTGTTCCGGCGGCATTGGCTGCCGCAGAAGAATATCAATTGAGTTTGGGTGAACTGACACGCTTGATCACCATAGGCTGGGAAGTTTTGGTACGGATTGGCTTGGCTGCGCCCGGTGCGTTTCAACGTCGTGGCTTTCAAGTGACATCGGTAGGTGGCGCTTTGGTGAGCGCACTTCTGTCCGGGCTGGCGGCGCGAGCGTCGCGCAGTGAATTGATTTCGGCTCAGGGCATTGCGGGCAGCCAAGCCTCCGGTATTTTTGAATTTTTAAGCGAAGGCGCCACCGTCAAAGCCATGCACCCAGGATGGGCTGCACACGCTGGCAGCTTGGCAGCCACTCTGGCCAGCGCTGGTTTGACCGGGCCGTCCACGGTTTACGAAGGCCGTTTTGGCTTGTACAAGACCTACACCGATGAGCCAGGTGCAGCACAGGCTCTGGGCAAAGCTCTAGACAGTTTGGGCCAACATTGGACCCTGCGTGAGGCTGCCTTTAAGCTTTATCCTTGCTGTCACTACATCCATCCATTTTTGGAGGCTATCGAACAATTACGCGCTCAGCACTTATCTTTGCAAACTATCTCACGGATTGAATGCAAAGTGCCGCAAGGTGCTGCGGCCATCATTTGTGAGCCTTGGGACCGTAAGCAATCGCCCGGCATATTGAATGAGGCCAAGTACAGCTTGCCTTATTGCATGGCACTTGCATGCCTCAATATTCCCATCACAGCGGAGCATTTTTTGGCAGAGCATGTCGATACCCGAGCCATTGACTTTGCACAAAAGATCAGCTGGATGCCCATGGAAGACGCCGATTTTCCAAACAAATTTCAAGCAGAAATTTGTGTACATCACAGTGACGGCCAACGCTCATCGATACGCATTGACCAGGTCAAGGGCAGCGCAGACAGACCGGCAAGCGTGGAAAATATTCATACCAAGTTCATGGCCAACACAGCTGGCCGATTCCAATCATCAACACAAAGAGACATCATCGATTTCCTGATGAACGGATCTGCTGATTTACCCGTTGCCAAACTTAGTGCGTTGCTAAAGGCAGCCTGATGGCCCCATGATTGAATTGTCCACCACCACTGAGATGACTGAAGACACTTATTTTTACGACCCGCGAGGTGAGCATGGTCTACCGCACGATCCCTTTAAAGCTATATTGGCGCCAAGAGTAATTGGCTGGATCTCGACCTGCAACGCCGATGGACGCGCCAACTTGGCGCCCTATAGTTTCTTTGGGGGATTCTCAGACAAGCCCAAAGTCATTGCCTTTTCGAGTGATGGCTACAAAGACAGCATCCGAAATATTGAAGAAACAGGGGAGTTCACTTGGAATCTCACAAGTCGCACCTTGGCCGAAGCGATGAACCGAAGTTCAGCGCCCGTTCCGGCTGACGTGAATGAGTTTGAGCTTGCTGGGTTAACCCAAATTCCTGGTCGTCATGTCAAAACGCCTCGCGTGGGGGAATCGCCTGCAGCCTTTGAATGCAAGCTCCTTAAGATTCTGCGCTTGGATGATCTGGAGGGCAGACCTATTCACAATTGGATTGCCATCGGCCAAGTGGTAGGCGTTCACATACGGCAAGAGTTTCTGGAAGACGGACTTTTTAACATTAAGTCTGCGCAACCTATTTTGCGTGCAGGCTACAAGGGGGATTACCTCGAATTGGGCAACATGTTCGAGATGGTTAGACCTGAAAGATAAAGCTACTGCTTTTATTCTATTGAGTTGCAAAAAATTATGGCCAAAAATTCAAAAGCTATCCTTCGCGATCGTGTCAATCAACGCAATGGCTTACTGGTGCCCGGCGCCTTCAATGCGTTGAGCGCGCGCATGATTGCAGATCTGGGCTTTGAGGCGGTTTACCTCAGCGGCGCGGGCCTCACCAACATGTACTACGGGCTGCCTGACTTGGCGTTCATCAGTTTGCGTGACGTGGTGGAGCACACCAGTGCCATTCGCGATGCGGTCGAAATTCCCTTGATCGTGGACATCGACACTGGCTTTGGCAACGCCTTGAATGTGCGTCAAACGGTTCGTGCCCTAGAACGTGCAGGAGCAGATGCTGTTCAAATTGAAGACCAGACATTTCCCAAGCGCTGTGGCCATTTTTCTGGCAAAGATGTAGCACCTGTTGAGGAAATGATTTCTAAAATCAAGGCTGCCGTTGATGCCAGGCAAGATCAGAACTTTCAGATCATTGCGCGAACAGATGCGCGGGCCAAGTATGGCTTTGAAGCAGCCATTGAGCGTGCCATGCAATTCACAGAGGCCGGTGCTGATATTTTGTTTGTCGAAGCCACGCAGAGTATGGAAGAAGTGAGGGCGCTCACCAAATTATTAGATAAGCCCCAGCTCATCAACATTGTGATTGGCGGTAAGACCCCGGCCCTTGATCAAGCTGAATTGGCCGATTTGGGTTTTGGTGTGGTGCTCTATGCAAACGCAGCGCTTCAAGGCGCCGCATTGGGCATGCAAAAATCTTTAGGTCAACTGAAACAAAATGGCCGCCTCGACGAAGATCCAGCAGTGGTGGTGACATTCGTTGAGCGCCAGCGCATGGTGAACAAGCCCTACTTTGATGGACTTGAAAAAAAGTACAGCTATTGAGAACTGATGATCGAGGCGCTGCCTTTGCTCACCCCCGCAGGCCTCAAACTAATCCAGCGCTTGCTGTAGTTGTGCCATTTGCCACCAGCGAAGGTTTCCCCGCGTGAGCGGGGATAGGCATACGGTTAGGAAAATATTTAAATTCAAGCCCTAAAAAAGATCGGCTTAGGGCCATTACTCGACCTTGAGGAAGGACCGCTTTCGAGGCTATCAAGCTCGGCGGTGGGTCGTGATCAATTCCCTGATAGCTGACCTGTCAGGCGCAAACCCCACTTGCCTCTTAAACTATGGACTACATACTTCCCATGGCTCACCGATTCGATTACCAACCCAGCGCGCCAGCCTGCTGGACTGGGCGCTTTGATCAGTCGCTCACAATGGAAAGCGTAGTGAAGTAGTCTGAGTTGTCGTTTTTAACCATGGTGTGACTAACCACATGCTTTAAATTTTTTTACGTCTCCGCCTGGTTATTGCTACTTAATTCATAGCTTTTCACGCACGTATTCATTGGATCACAGGAATTTTGATACCTAAAAACACTGTTTTCAGAACTCAAAAGGCCTTTTCAGCCTGTCAAAGCGCCAAACCCCCTGCTGCGATACAGTCAAGCGGTTTTGATACTGGATTACCCTAATGACGACGTCTACCCTGTCCCCCAAACGCGAGCTTTGGCTGCTCATCACGCTGGCGGGCATTCAGTTCACGCACATTGTGGACTTCATGGTCATGATGCCGCTGGGCCCCCAGTTCACCAAGCTGTTCAGCATCACTGACGCACAGTTTGGCCTGCTGGTGTCAGCCTACACCCTTGCAGCGGGCGTGTCAGGCTTGCTGGCGTCTGTTTATGTGGACCGGTTTGGCCGCAAAAAACTGCTGCTCTGTCTTTACATGCTGTTTGGTCTGGCCACGCTGGCTTGCGGCCTGGCACCGACGTACGACACCCTGATGCTCGCCCGTTTGGCGGCAGGTGCTTTTGGCGGCGTGCTGATGGCCTTGTCGCAAACCATCATTGCCGACGTGATTCCGTTTGAACGACGCGGCCGTGCCATGGGTATTGTGATGACGTCCTTTTCAGTGGCTACCGTGGCGGGTGTGCCGGGCAGTCTGTTTCTGGCGGCCCACTTTGGCTGGCATGCACCGTTTTTTGCCATTGCGTTCGTCTGTGCGGCGCTGGCGCTGGCCGCGTGGGTAACATTGCCGCCACTGGCCGGACATTTGCAAAGCGAGCGCCAGTCGCCGCTGGCCAACATCATCACCGTGCTGCAAGACCGCAACCACCAAAAGGCGTTTGTCTTTACCGCGCTGCTGATGGGCGCCGGCTTTACCCTGTTCCCGTACCTCGCCATTTACCTGACGTCCAATGCTGGCTTTACCTTGGAGCAAGTGCCTTTCGTCTACCTGTTCGGTGGCGCGGCAACGCTGGTCACCGCGCGCTGGATTGGTCGCTTGAGCGATTCGGTCGGCAAGGCAAAAATGTTCAGCATCATGGCTTTGCTAACCGTCGTGCCCTTGGCGCTGCTGCCGCTCATCGCTCCTTGGGGTGTGGTTGCGGTGCTGGTCGTCACAACCGTGATGTTCGTCGCCATGAATGGCCGCAATATTCCGGGTATGGCACTGGTGACCAGCGCCGCCAATCCGAAGCTGCGCGGCACTTTCATGGCGTTGAATTCGTCGGTGCAGTCAGCCGCCATGGGCGTGGCCGCTTTTGTCGGTGGCCTCATCATCAGCCGTGACGCGCTGGGGCTGGTACAGCACTTCTGGATCAACGCCATGTTGGGCGTGGTGGCCAGCGTGCTGAGCGTGGTGCTGGTGGGTCGCCTGAAGTTGCATGGTGCTACGCCGCCGTCTGTATCGCGTACAGTCAGTCCGGCCGCTCCGGCCAAAATCGTCTGATTATTCTTTCTTTTTCTGAACACCATGAAAACAAAAGCCGCCGTCGCCTGGCAATCAGGCCAACCTTTGACCATCGAAACCGTTGACCTGGACGGCCCACGCTACGGCGAGGTGCTGGTCGAGATCAAAGCCACTGGCATTTGCCACACCGACTACTACACCCTGTCGGGCGCTGACCCGGAAGGCATCTTTCCGGCCATTTTGGGCCATGAAGGTGCAGGAATTGTGGTTGATGTCGGCCCCGGCGTGACCACACTTCAAAAAGGTGACCACGTCATTCCGCTGTACACACCGGAATGCCGCCAGTGCAAGTTTTGCCTGTCACGCAAAACCAATTTGTGCCAGCTGATTCGCGGCACGCAGGGCAAGGGCCTGATGCCTGATGCGACCAGTCGTTTCAGTCTGGATGGCAAGCCGATTTTTCATTACATGGGCACATCCACCTTCAGCAACTACACCGTGGCGCCTGAAATCTCGCTGGCCAAGATCCGCAAAGACGCACCGTTTGACAAGGTTTGCTACATCGGCTGCGGCGTGACCACCGGCATTGGCGCGGTGCTGTTCACGGCCAAGGTGGAAGCCGGCGCGAATGTGGTGGTGTTTGGTTTGGGCGGCATTGGCCTGAACGTGATTCAGGGCGCCAAGATGGTGGGCGCTGACAAGATCATCGGCGTGGACATCAACCCGGCCCGGCA
>Ga0075464_10000123_pt1 | contig 31493 bp, 29 predicted proteins | sample DEB19_08_DNA_5_FD_75068 | JGI IMG/M metagenome (GOLD analysis project Ga0075464, IMG submission 75068) | Aqueous microbial communities from the Delaware River and Bay under freshwater to marine salinity gradient to study organic matter... | ecosystem: Environmental > Aquatic > Marine > Coastal ...
CAGAAAGACCAGCAGGACCGGCATCACCCTTCGGGCCAGAAAGACCAGCAGGACCGGCATCACCCTTCGGGCCAGAAAGACCAGCAGGACCGGCATCACCCTTCGGGCCAGAAGGACCAGCAGGACCGGCATCACCCTTTGGGCCAGAAAAACCGACATAACCAGTATTACCCCTCGGCCCAGAAGGGCCGGCTGCACCGGTAGCACCAGTATCACCTTTTGGGCCAACCGGACCACCTGCTGGTCCTGCCTGACCGGTATCACCTTTTGGGCCAGCTGGGCCACCTGGTGGTCCTGGTGGTCCTGGTGGTCCTGTTGGACCGGTTTCTCCTTTTTCCCCCGCATATCCGTCTGCACCGCGCTGACCTTCTATGCCGTCATATCCACGGTCACCTGGTCTACCGTCTTCACCTCTATCACCTTTATCACCTTTAGCACCTGTTATACTATATCCTTGAGCTCCTTGTTCACCCCTTGGGCCAGTCGGTCCAGTTTCGCCAACTTTACCCGCCACGATTTCTGAAAATTTGGTTTCAGTTAATACGGAACTTCCAATAACAATGCTCCCTCCATTAGTTAATGTAACCGTACCTTCCACTAATAGGTTCTTAATTGGGGTTCTCGGCATAGTATATTGTATATGTGTATATATATATACTATGCAAAAAAAATTATAATATAACCAATTTATCATACTTAATTATTGATTGTGTTAGGATTAAACCATGGACTTTGTTCTAAATTAATGGAAAACAGATATAAATATAATTGATATAGTCGTTTCTTAAAACTATTCATTATATATTCTGTTCCATTGGGGTTAAAACATAGACACATTGTTAAATCTACGTCAAAGAAGTCGGTATAAATATTTGTTAATTGGGTGGATAGATATTCTTCCGTAAGTTGATAATTCGGTTTCAACCGCACATCGTAATCGAATAAATATAGAATTAGATAGTATACTTTCTTTTCGAAAAATTGTAATTGTTCCGATATTGGGTTATAATTTGGAACAGTTTTAAGATCTATTTGGAATAAATATTGATATAGCAGGTCCATACGCTCTTTTAACTTAACCACCTCGGGGTCAAATGAAATCAAACTAATATTATAAACTACACTATTGTTAAAATTACCAGTAACATTCTCGATGGATCCTATTGACAAAAATCCTATTTCTTTGTCATAGTCAAATACGATCCCATTAAAAAAATTGGATTCATTATCAAGTATACTACAACTAATTGGTTGACCTTGCGAAAAGGGTAGATTTGTTTCGACTAAAAACCCTACTGTGCCATTTTTTGTAGGAACCACTTTGTAGGGTTTAATTGTTTTTGTTTTTGTTATGAATTTTTCAATTGAAGATGGAGGGTTTCCCGGGGGTGGGTGAGGGTGTTCATGGTGTACCTCATTCTCATTACAATACACTAAATCGGTTGATATAATTCGCCCATTATTTGTCACACATTTGGCTGGTACAACACAATAGTTCAGGTCTGGTTGCATATTATGATGTATCATTTGATGATTCGGTGGGTTGTTAGGATTGGGCGGGTAGTTAGGATTGGGCGGGTTGTTAGGATTGTGATGGTAGTTAGGATTGGGCGGGTTGTTAGGATTAGGTGGGTAGTTAGGATTGGGTGGGTAGTTGGGATTGGGTGGGTAGTTAGGATTGTGATGGTAGTTAGGATTGTGATGGTAGTTGGGATTGGGCGGGTAGTTGGGATTGTGATGGTAGTTGGGGTTGTGATGGTAGTTGGGATTGGGCGGGTAGTTGGGGTTGTGCGGGTGCTGGGGATTACAATTAATTAAATCCAGGTTTGGTCGTGTGTGACAATCTGGGATTGAATTACATGATAACTGTTGCATATTTTTAAACCTTCGCAGCGATATATAATCGCTAGATGACATTTCTCTTCTATAATAATCCCTGCGAAAAAAAATGTATGCAAAACTAAAATTAGCGAGTTATGATTATTGAAAATCTAAACGCATTAGTTTATTTTACAAAAAAGAATATAATTATATACGCACATAGTAAGTAATGGAAAACCTTGATTTAGATATTAACAATTATACGGTCAATGACTTGGAAATGTTTTTTAAATTAAAGCGGAGAACAAAGTATACCGTAGCTGATATTGAACTAAAAGAATATGAAATTCGAGAACAGCTTTTAAATAGCGGTCACATTGATAAACGGCTGAAGCGCGATTTAATCACATTTTTAGATGCTGCAAAAATCCAGCTCGTTGCCGCGAAATGCAAAGATGAACGACCGCAACCAACCAGTATTCCTGCAAATCATCGTTTAGATACAGTGAATCTTCCGCGACCAGATAATCAAGATGCATCTCGCGCACAAAATTTAGTTCAGCGGCCGACAACCGAGTATATTTACACAAGCAATAGCGAATTTCTTCCAGGGCGCATTAACCCGATTAATACGCGCGTAATTACTAAATGTGTAAACATCGATACCCGATTTCGTGAAAGTATTAATAATACGCAGAGCTCCGATTTTACAGTCCAACTGACGACCAAGTTTAATAAAGTTGTTTCTATGGAATTGAGTGCATTGGAAATGCCGCTCACATTTTATGGTATATCAGCCAGCAACGGCAACAACTTTCTATATTTGAAAGTAGACTATGTCGATTCCATCTGTCCTGATAGCATAGTATATGCAGAACAAGTATTTGTTATACCTGATGGAAACTATAACCCGAACGATTTTATAGAAAAAATTAACAAAACACTCTGCCCGATTGATGACAATGGTAGAATGCTTGATCCAACTGTCATATTCTCTTATATTCGTCTATCGTTAGATTTGACAAGTGATGGTTCTGGTAGTGGTCGCGTAACAATTGGTCCGGTGGGTTGTAAAACGTTGTCCATTTGTAAAATTACACTGGATTTTACACGGAATATTGACGGATATCCAGATACGGTTGAAATATCCCGAAAAATTGGGTGGAATTTGGGGTTTTTAAAACCTAAATATGAAGGCGAATTCTTTTATTTGGCTGATTCCATCATTGATCCGAAAAACAATCGATATATTTATTTGTCCGTGGATGACTTTAACAAGAACTCAAACAACCCGTTTGTCAGTATTTTTAACCAGTCTATCTTAAATGACGATATTTTGGCGCGAATTTCTATCAAGGGTTCTCATTTTAACATGTTGTTAGATAATGAAATGACGATTGTGTCGGAGCCACGTATCTATTTTGGTCCGGTCGATATCCAGCGGCTGCGTATTCGTGTATATGATGAACACGGTCGTATATTACAAATGAATAATACCAACTTTTCGTTTTGTCTCACAATTAAGGTTATGTATGATATGTAAACCATTGAAGAAAAAATAATATAAGGAATTCATTATAAAAATATATATCATTATTATGAACCCGTATATTCATTTTGTTGTTCAGCCGATACCGTATTCCCGCAGTTTGTTGTATCCATTGTTACTGAAGAATACCGCGTTTCTGCAATGGTATCAAACCCTTACGAATTTTGACGAGGTTTATCGACATACACATCGTGGTCCGGCGCTAACATATAATTATTCTTATCGGTATCAAACCCAACCCGCATTGCGAAATTTACATACAAACCCGGCGATTGATACGATTACATGTAACATGTCGCTCTTACATAATAAACGGGTATATACCGAGTCCATTCGACATAGGGTTCATTATGTGCCTCTGTCCCGTGTTCATAGTTGGAACTCGCCCAATGGGACGGATTATATTATACAGACCGAACATGCGGTAAAATTGGATGGAGAACTGATTCATTATGATGAGATTGACAAAGAGTTGGTTGATAAATTACACTTGTAATTTGGTAATTCTGTATTTGCAATATAGAGTTCTCAAACAAAATCTGCATTTAGCATATAGTATGCCGTATAAAACTCGCAAAGTACGCGGTAAAAATTGTTATCGCGTATATAATCCTAAAAGCAAACAAACATTCGCCAAGTGCACGACCCCACAAAAGGCCGCCAAACAGATGAGACTGTTGCGGGCCCTACAAAACAGTAAGACATTCCGCTCACAAATTCGCTCGAATCGGGCGACACAAAAGCGCCGTCCAGCATAGTTCACCACATTTTGTAGAAATGTTGTGAAAACGATATACAATCATCGTGTGTTATTATATTAAGCGACCAGGTTCTCCATTATTCACAAAAAATGTTGAGTAAAGAACAACAAAATATATTAGATGCAACGAAAACCGGGGATAATGTAGTTGTAGATGCAGTTGCCGGAACCGGGAAAACGACACTTATTCTGGCGATTGCCCGAGAACTCGGTTCTCGTAATATATTACAAATTACCTATAATAAATCGTTGAAATTCGAAGTACGCGAGAAAACGCAGGCCATGGGCATCGAGAACCTTACTATACACACATATCATAGCTTGGCGGTGTGTTATTATTCGTGCACTGCGCACGTGGACAACGAAATCAAGAAAATCGTGGACAATAATACACCACCCAACAAAAGTATTCCGGAATATGACATGTTGGTTGTCGATGAAGCCCAGGATATGACCTTATTATACTACCAATTAATGGTGAAATTTGCAAAAGATATAGGTTCTCCATTTCAGCTACTTGTGCTGGGCGATTATATGCAAGGCCTCTATGAATTCAAAGGTTCGGATATTCGTTTCTTAACTTTGGCTGAAATAATATGGAGAAAACATCCAGGTTTGAGAACCCAACAATTTCGCAAATGTACGATGAAAATGTCCTACAGAATTACAAATCAAATGAGTCAATTTGTAAATAATGTCATGTTGGGAGAACCACGCATGGATGCTTGTCGAAATGATGCGCCGGTGCAATATATTCGTAATTCTCGCTACAATTTGGAGCGTATTGTGTGCGCCGAAATACAAAAGTTGTTTGCAATGGGCGTAAAACCGAGTGATATTTTTATATTGGGACCTTCTGTAAAAGGAGAACGCAGCAATATTCGCAAATTGGAGAACATGTTAGTTGAAAAAAACATACCTTGTCATGTTCCAATGCTCGAAAATAGCGACATTGATCAACGCGTCATCGACGGCAAAATCGTGTTCTCCACATTTCATTGTGTAAAGGGTAGACAACGCAAATATGTGTTTGTTGTGGGGTTCGACAACTCTTATTTTAAGTACTATGCGCGAAATCTACCGCGTGATATTTGCCCAAATACACTGTATGTTGCATGCACCCGCGCATTAAACGGGCTGTATGTTCTCGAAAGTGATACCCGACGCGAAGACCGACCGCTGGAATTTTTACACATGAGTCATGTTGACATGAAATCGGCGGATTATGTGCATTTTAAGGGCCAACAACAGACTCTGTTTCCGCGTATTGAAGAAACCGAGTCCACCGTGCCGATTAAACTCACCCCGACAGAATTAATTAAGTTCATACCGGAAGAGACCAACCAACACATATGTTCTATTTTGGACCGTATTTTTGTGAAAGAACAAGACATTATTGAGAACCTGGAGATTCCGGGAATCATTCAAACAAAAAAGGGGTTTTATGAGGAAATTAGCGACCTAAATGGAATCGCCATTCCGTGTATGTACTATGACCATTTGTTGAATGCATGGAACGATAGCTACTCCTACAAAACAAAAGATAGTATTTTATATGACATTATAGATATGAATATTGAGAACCTGAACGAAAAGAAGCAGCAGTTTTTGTTGGAAATCATCGATAAATTGCCCGAAACAATCGAATCGGTGAACGATTATTTATACATGGCAAATATCAATACTGCAATACAAGAATCCCTGTATTTTAAGTTGAACCAGATTGATAAAGATGATTATAATTGGTTAACTGATGAAATGGTGATGATATGTAAAGACCGTTTGAAGCATGTTGTCAGTCCGGATTGTCAAGGTTCTCCACCTCTCGTAGAAGAATACATTATAAATGCGTCCATGGACGAACAACACTCGCAAATTGACCGGTTTATTGAACGAATATTACCTGGAAAGAAATTCCGGTTCAACGCCCGCGTCGATTTAATGACAGAAACCACGATTTGGGAGTTTAAATGCACGAATGAATTGACTCACGACCATATGTTACAACTCGTTATTTATGCTTGGTTATGGAATATGAAACAAGTAGAAGAGAACCTGGACGCAAATGAAAAAACGTTTCGTCTTTTTAACATCAAATCGGGGGAATTATTGCGATTAGATGCAAGTATGGGTGATTTAAATAATATTATGTCGTCTTTATTGTGTTCTCGATATACCGAACCAGTTGAGAAAAGTGAAACGCAATTTATAGATGATTGTTTGTCGTCTATAAGCCGGCTGTGTCATGACGATGCATAAAACATGGCTGCATATTTCGCTTACAAAAGTTGCCGTTTTTCAGCTGTGCGCCACATACATACACATAACTTCCATTACCGGTTCTCTTTTTGTTTGCATTCCAATATCGACTTGCTTCATCAAAGTCGATATTGACATTCAGTATTCCTGCGTTAGTTTGGCTGCGGGTTTTCATTGTGCGTGATGTGTATATTTGCCATCTCTTGGGCTGACACGTTGTATTCAATTTTTCTGTTGGTTATTTGTTTTTGTCTTTATATTTTTGCGCGATTTACGTGATTTGTGTTTGCGCGATTTACGCGATTTGTTTTTGCGCAATTTACGAGACCCCCCTTCTATATTATGAAGGCTGATAAACCATATATTTGGCTCATCATCGCCGGTTGTTTTTTGCCACGTAATATGTTTTTTCGTATTACTTGCTTGTTCGAATTTATCATTCGGGTCGAATCCAATCGGTAATTTGATACGTATATAAGGAAAAGCAGGGGCGCCTTCGCTAACATACTCTATTTGCCATAATTGACAAGAGCTTGCATCTTTTTTCCCAATCTCAACCCATTTATTTATATGTATTGTGGGATCAAATTTATAGTTACGGTTCACATAGTTACCCTGCGGAGTAAAATCCACAGATTTCGTATATTCTAGACAATCGAGTACAGTTTCAGGCAGGTTCGGTTTTAATGTTGTCATTCACTATATAATATTCACCTATATATTCACATCGATACATATTTTATATGCGAAAGTATGCAAAATAGTCATTTAAAAAAACACTAAATTCTCAAGTGCTTAATGACAAACAATGTTATATTGCGCCAACTTCGTCTTTAATTTACTCGACACGCTCTTCAGCGAAATCGTCGTATTTTTCAATTGATTACTCGCTTGTTGAATATATTGTATATCCACATCATTCGACATGGCAATACTTACACCAAACTCGCACAAATTATTCCAATTATCGATTGTTTCCACTGATTTTGCAATAATATTCTTCTCGGCCGCCGATAAATCAGCATCTACCAATGTAGGACTCTCGTCGGGCGAAACAAAATGATTTATGTATTGCATGGCACAGTTGACTTCGCCCATCACACCCGCAAGAATTAACTTGGTTTCATGGGCGGATTTGGGTAATTGAACCGCCGAAGTAGCAAACACCGTCTTTTTAAATTTACCAAAAATATTCGATAAGTTCACTATCTTTGATAGTGCCGTCTTAATGCTACGCAAAAAGTTTAAATCTGTAATAATACTCACATTCTGTAGTTTCACAATGAACCCGTTGAACAAATTACTTAACTCATCTGCGGCGGCCGCAAATTCATTAAAACCCGACACGTCCACGTCCAGTTCCATTTGTTTGGATTCGGTCGCAATTCGGGCGGCGGCCTCGAACAAACTGGTGTAATCCTCAATGGAGCCTTTTCCGTGGAAATCGCTGCATTTGAGTTCTCCAGCATATGTTCGAATTGACTCCAATAGAACACTCGTCTCGCTTTCGGGTTCTACCAAATCGTTATATGTGTCGACGGTTTGCTCCAAATTCTCGCGAATTTGTGGGTCATATATTTCGGGCTCATCGGTATCAAACGTGGTTCGTGCAATATTTACACCGGCCTCGCTTTTCCCAGTCTCTTGAACTATTTCAAAACCAATTCCGTCAATAACGAGGTTTGAACTAACATCTGTAATGGGTACAATTGGGGGCAAAACAATATTACACGAGGGGTCGAGAATCACATTGCCGGAACTATCGGGCACTGCTTGGTTATGACTGTTGTCATTTACCACTTGGTTATGACTGTTGTCATTTACGCCGTGATTACCACTGTTGTCTTGTTCGCTATCGGAGTCGTTATTTGACATATCTGTCATAATAAACGAACAGAATACGATTTATAGCAATATTTAAATACCTAAAATGCACTCCGTTTTAAGGGTTGTATTACAACCATTAAATAATACTTTACATCATTGTACGATTACCTATAAAAATAGGAAATCGTAGTTGGATTTTTAGCCCACCTATATATTATTAGCTCATTCATTCTCTCGCTCTCAACATATTCATATAATACACAGTTGGACTTCTTGTTATAATAATTTCAAAATAATACGCGCAATACACATGGACGATAAAAATCAGTCCACTCCTGGTATATGCAGCGTTCAATCATACACATATTCTACTTGGCCGTTTTACGCGCACATCCACGTTTGTGAGCGGCCAAGGCTTTCAAGTTATTCGCAAAATAACTTTTGCATAATTCGCATTTTAACCCCGGTTTGGGAATTGGCGCCATATACTTGGACGATAAAAATCGGTCCAATGCTGGTAGCTTCAATTCGTCGATTTGGGATAACACCTTCTTTTGATGTTCTTTGAACACTTCTGCAATCGCCGACTTTTGCGAGAGAAACGTCTGGTAATCGTTGTTGATAATATCGAGGATATCTTTGGGAATCGAATATTCGTTCTCCGTTTTGCCCTGGTACTGCGACAAACGCGACAACAATGTATCGATAATATCAACCGCCACCTGTATTTTCGCCGGATTATATTCGACTTTATGAACGTATACAACAATATGACTGTTATGAATGTCGATTTGATAGTTCTTTTTCGCCGAAATACCGCTCATTTGAGACAACACAATCCCATGACTATTCTTATCGTCCACCGTCTGCAAAAACAACGAAATATCATCGCAACCAATATTCGTGTCTTGGGTGAAATTCTTGATGATAATATTCGATTTACGCAGGCGCTTCAACATAATCTCGTCTTCGTTCAAATCGGGTGGTTGTAGAATTTCGGCGCTGGAATATAATTCGGTCAATACGGACGTGAGGACTTTGCTATCATTGAACGTTGGTGAGATGGACCGCTGTGATTGCACCAATACATCCGACAAACTGGTTAATAACTGTTGGTGCTCCTTGGCGGAAACACTTTGTATCGACTTCAATGTGTTGATATTTGCATTGATGCGGTCTTCGCTCGCACTGATAAACGTGAATACGGGCTGCTGTAGGTGCTGAAACATTCCGGCCACTTTCATTTCAAAATTGGTAATGAATTCTTTGACGGAACCTTTATCCACATGCTCGGTTAAAGTGTTGATGTCTTGCGAAATCGATTTACAGAAGTTGGTTATCGAATCGTTGATTTGGTTATACAAAATATTTTGGTTTTTTGGTATAACCGTAGTAAGTATCGAATGCGTTTTGTCGAGTAACATCTTATTGCTTGTTTCCAACAGTGTACATAACTGGTTTTGATTATTGTTTGATGCAACAATTGTGCGGATTTCATCGATGTAGTCTTGTTTGATGTTTTCGATTTCTTCTACAAACGAGTCGACGTCTGGTGTTGGCGTTGGTGAGTTGGTCGATGTACGTGACATGGATTTCAGTAATTCAACGATAATTCCATTGATGACTGCAAAATCGTATTGTGGATTTTTTTCATAGAAATCGATGACGGATTTGTCATCGATATATAGTTTGGGCGTGCTTGGCATACAGTCTGAAACCTATATAGTAGAAGTAGATTTAAATTTTATATCTATTCGTTAATTTAGTTAATTACATGTCCGAGTCTTCAGTCAGCGAACTATATTGTTCAGGTTCGTGGGTTATTATGGGCGGTTTTATGCGAGTTTTCATGTGGGGTTGTGGCAAAATAATTGGATTGTATTGATTCATTGAAAATGTGGCGGTTTTATTGCGCGATTTGCGGGAATATGTCGGGGTCGGTGGATTATTGGGTAGGTTCTCCGTTATAGAATGAATAGTCGATTCCATGGTTTGAATTTTCGATTCTAGCGTTTGAATTTTCAATTCTAGCGTTTGAATTTTCGATTCTAGAATAGATATGCGGTTTGTTAATTGAGAACAGTGATATTGTAAACAATAGTTGTCATATAATAGTCTGTTATACTGGGATGTCATTTATAATTTATAGTTTGATAAAAATAGTATGCCTAAAGTTTTACCTTACCTAATATGCAGTGGCGACGAGAATCATAAATTACAAATGTGATTACAGAAGTACAACTGTAAATTATATAATTACAAATATGTGTGCGCGATTTACAACCGTTACTGCATATATGCATTTATCGCTTTTAGCTGGAAGTAAATTTTTGGCTGCAAATAAAATATTACTAGTTAGTATATGTCAGCACCGACAAACATGATGCCCACGCCGCCATTCCAGCAATGGCAAAGCTTTGCCCCCCCGTATGCTTACGACCCCAGAGAGGAGACTGAGGTCCTGAAAGTCGTTAATGATGCTGAGCGTAACCTTACTGCCAGTCATGCCAGTATTACGAAGGACATTCACCAGACCACACTTGGTCTTCGTGACGCCATCGAAAAGGGAACATATTTAAACAGCAACTCGATTGAACGCACATCTGGACAAACAATGTCCGCCGTCGAGCGTAACGGCAATCAACTTGGTTCCGCAGTAGAGCGCGGACACGGTGTTATTATGACCGCGATTGAGAAGGTTGCGGGCGAGAACCGTCTTACAACCACCGTCACTGATGCGGCCAGCCGCCAGGCTTCCGCTGATAGCGCCCGTGATTTGGCTATTGCCATTGAGCGCAACGGAGCTAATTCCGTCAATGCATCGCAGGCGGCTTCTGGCACTTTACTCGCTTCAATTGAGCGCAATGCAGGTGAGAACCGCGTTACCACAGTGACATCGCAGGGATTTTTGGATACCAAAATTACGGATACTCGTCACTCGATTTTAAATTCACTCACTAATACGGGTTCCGAAATACACGGAGAAATTGTTCAGTCAAGTAACATATTATCTAAGGCGATTAATGACACTGCATGGGAGACCCGAAGTGCCTTATCTGCTGGATTTTCCTCTGTGGCAGTTGGAGTAGAGAGATCTAAGTCCGATTTATTAAGCCAGAGCTCTAACCAGTATTCTACTTTATTGTTGGAGCAACAGAAGATGGGACAGTTCTTATCTGCCAAGTCTGACAACCAATTCGCAATGACCCAGATGGAAATATTGAAATCCAAGTCTGAATTAGCTTCTCAGGCCGCTCAGCAATTCTCTATTGCTCAATTGGAGCAACAGAAGTTGAGTGCTCTTGTTTCTGCCCAGATGGCCGAGGCGAAATATGATGCTCTTAAGAATACACAGGAGCTTGGCAAACAAATTGCCGAGTGCTGCTGCTCTCTCAAAGAGAAGAACGATGAGATTGAGAGTAATCGTCTTCGTGATGGTCTTGCTGCCGCAAACAACGACAACAATATGTTGAAGGTGCTTGAGCAGGCGAGACAGGGTTCTGGCCCATTGGGTCAGGGTATATTGGGTGCATACGGATACCCCGGTGTCGGTCCTTATGGTCCTGGCGTTGGTCCTTATGGCCCTGGACAGTTTGGAGGACCCAACTATAGCGAGGGCTATGGCAATGTGCACGTTTACCCCGAACACCGAGGAAGACGCCACCGTCGCAGCAGAGATTGCGATTCTCGTTCCAGCTCTCGCTCCCGCTCCCGTTGAGGACGCGAGGCCGATGAAGAGCGTCATATTAAGTCGTTAGTAATTAATATCAAACCAGAGAATATGTCTCGCGGGTCTGCACCTGCACAAGTAGCTGCACCTGCACCAGCAATTGCGCCGGTACCCGAACCAGTAGCTGCAATCGAGCCTACCATAGTACCTGAACCCGTGCCTGAACCAGAGCCTGTACCAGTGCCTGAACTCGATCCTGTACCTACACAAGATAATGGACTACCTGGCAATGATGAACCAGTTGATGTGATACCTGGACAGACAAGTGACTAGGGTAATTGTGATGGACTCGCACACGCGCCCGCACAGGCACAGGTAAATACACAATTAATAATTAAAAACACACATACGCACGCTCTTCATTGACCATAGAAATCCAGGTAAAATATAATAAAAACTTCAATCGTTTTTATTATACAACAATAATCCAATATTTGCTCGATGGTGCATGTGGATTTTCTCCGGCTACAAACTATATAGAGTCACCCCGATATATGTATTATCATGGACGATTTTACTACAGACCATTGCGCCATATCGGTATGCACAACAGGTTCACACGATAACAACACCAATTGCATAAACATAAAACATCGAATGCTATGTTCTCATATGATACTTTCCCATATTCCTATGATAATTCCATGTATATGGTGGATATTCGGCTACAACACCGGCTCACATATGTCACATTGCGTCGATAAAATCATGGCCGTTGTATTGACATCATCGATTCTAATATCTTCTGTGTATCATTATTACTATGAATGTGTATTACACACAATTGAAGCCAATGTTCTCATATTAAACACACTCATGTTGAATATATACATGTATTATCGCGGAGTGCATTATGCATATATTGCGGCGGGTGGGGTCATATTATACGGTTTACATCGAACCATACATTCGATTGAACGTAACGACAAACTTTCATATGAACGAAATCACCCATTTTGCCATTACATTGCGGGTGTATATGTAACCGCGTGTGTATATCTTATACAACAAACGTATATTGCAGATGCATGTTCCAATATTGACCCCATTTCGAATGTCATCGTCGCGCCCGAACTATAATAATCTGTACAAATTTTGCAGGTTACAGTTTGTAATTTACAAAATCACAGTTGTAATTTACAAATAATTTCACAAATTCGTTTTTTTTGTAATCACAGATTCACAGCATTGAACCCATTTTGTTGGGAGACCGGTTAAAAAATTGATATGACTGGCAAGATACATTGACTGCATAAACCCGTTATAACCAGCTTTACACCAATCATGTTATCAAACCCCAAGTTTATGGCCGGCGAAATCGCACGGTCGAAATGGAGGAAGCCATTATTGGCCGAACCACTCACTATAATCGATTATTGTAATCGAGCGACCGGGTCGTCCTTCATCAAAATGGCGGATATTGTATTGGACGATAGTACAGCCCGTCGTACAACCGTGCAAACCGTTCCAGTCGACGAAGAAAAATGGAAAGAAACTGCCGAACATATTTATATTATTACGCGAAATACAGAAATAATGAAAATTGGCGGAACCCGCACCGGAATGAAGGCGCGATGGGGGTCATATTTATGTGGACACTGTGTCGCCGAACGAATGAATAAGCACGGTGAACCTAACCCGGGCAAGATGTCCGTTACAAATGCGCATTTGTATCATACCATTGAACACGATTTATTGTTGGGAAATAAGTGGGAGTTTTATAGTTGGAAACTACCGGATACGACTGTGCCCGTCGAAATTTTCGGGGAAATGATTCAGGTGATTGCTCAAACATACCATGCATATGAATCCAGATGCATTGAACTGTTTAAGACGATTACCGGACACATTCCACAACTATGCGATAATGCCGATCCTACTTACAAAACGAAAAAAGAATAAGCAAACTATAATCGAGAAAAAATCGACAAACCATGATTCAGCACATTTTATTGTAACTTAACTAAACAAATACTTTTTTGCTGCACGAAATACTCGACCAGCTCGTCGTTCCGGTAGTCTTCGATGTATTTTATTTCGCGAACACCCGCCGCAATCAATAATCGCGTACAAATCAAACATGGATAGTGTGTTATATATGCTGTGGCGTCATTACACGATACTCCGCGCTTCGCACAATCACATATTGCGTTTTGTTCTGCGTGTATTGTTGCCTGATCGTGATTGTCTCTTACAATACTCGTGTGCGGACACCCCGGTAAAAAACCGTTGTATCCCTGACTAATAATGCGATTATCTTTTACAATTAAACATCCAACTTTGAGTCGATCGCATGGCGAACGTTTCGATGTTACTTGTACGATTTCTTTGAAATAGCTATTCCAGTCCGGCCGGGATTCCATAAATATATGTTGAAATAAGATATCAACATATGTTTATTAGGTTTGTGGGCATATGTTTATGGGCATGTTTATGGCTTAATGTTCGGCAATAAACCGTCTTTCTTCGTCGCTTATATTGAAATATTGATAAATACTGTTTTCGTCGACAGTGTCTACATGCGGAATAGGAAAACTCTGCAATATTCGAATATTATTAAAGTTCCCCCATCTACATATGTTATTAATAAACACATACAGCGGGTGTTCCAGTATTTGTTTGATGTGATTTGCCTCTTCTATGCTACTACATCGTATGAAAACGATTGACTGTGTCATCCCACAATTATCTACATACACATTATATTTGTCGGTTGTTGACATAAACACCTTGTATCCGTCTTGGAATTTATGTGGTCTCGATGCATAGCACGTTTGCTTCGGTGTATGAATTAACCGATGCTTGTATACATCGTCTGCCACGTCTCGAATGAATTCCTGCTTTGTATATCGATGCAAATCGCTACTGGTTTCTACACGATATTTGGGGAGGGTCTCTCTGTCGATTGTCTTTGCCAATATACTATAGACTTCTTCTGTGTATAGAAGTGGGATATATTTGCGCTCGATGGATGGCACGGAACTCGTGTATTCCGTCTTTTTCCATATTCCTGACACGGTGATGTTGTTGTGTGCTGGTCGGTTTTGAATTAAATACCATGTAAAACTGGACCCGATTTTCTTGAAATATCGCTTTGCTCGATGAATATCGAGTCTTACGATTTGCAGTCGTGTTAGAATTTTAATAAGCTCATTGCGGTCTGCATATGACATCCAATTATCTGGGGTGATGAACAACAAATATCCATCAGGTTTTAATACGTCCAGTGTTTTTTGGATAAAATCCTTGATTAAATTATGATTCTTTGATGCCCGCTTGCCGTTTTCCAATAGCTTTGCATACGGCGGATTTGCGACAACCAGGTCATATTTGGTTGTGTATGCCGTTTTTAGAAAGTCGTGCTGTGTGATTTGTAGTCGGTGATTGGCTGCATCGAACATTTCGCGGACATTATCGAGCCGCTGGGCGTTGATGTCATTGAATTCGAGTATATTTTGTAACACTGTATACGGCGTATGATGGTCGATTAACTTGTGATATAAGTGTACGCCGAAATTGCCATTCCCGCAACAGGGGTCGAGTATACGTAAATCAGGTGTTGACCATAATTCGGCGGGGATAGAATCGATTAACTCTTTTACACACTTCATTGGTGTGGGCTCGTCGTTTGTAGACACGTAGGTTGACTTATCGACATTTAATACCGTGTCATAATGGGTGCAGATTGCGTCACATGATGATGTTGTAATTGACATGTGGGCTGGCGGGTCTTCATCTGGTTCGGGTAACCGTGCTCGTGCCGGTGATGGGGTGGGCGAGTTTTCTGGAGATTGCTCTGGTGAGCTGACCGATGTGGGTTCTTCTAACGAGTTGCTTGCGCTACTCGATGGAGTCCCCCATACACACGACGTTTTTCGCTTTGTATGTTGGGTATAATGCGACTTCTGTGAGAAATCTTTATTGCACTTTTCACACTTATATATAGGCATTGGTAGTAAATGGATTATAGTAATTTACTTTGGTGTATTACTATATTATATGAAATACGATTTATATCAATTTTCTAAAATCATTATGATGTTTTGTTAACGAACAACTCCTTTGCCATGGTCTTGATAATCTTGTTGTCTAATTTGATTTGCTCGTCTTCGACGTCGCCCAATATAGCGCGCATCATTTTGTAACAGAATTCGTAGTTGCGGCTCTCCATTACTTCACAATCTGGGTGTGCGGTTCTCCAAACGGGGACAGTTCTGTAGTTATTCATGGAAATACGACTCAAAATTTTGCGGAGCTTGGATAGCTCTTCGGTGTCTTTGCTCCATCCGGCGTCGTCTTTGATATACATGGTCTCGCGCTTAATATCTGTACAATGAATGGGGCGCTTTGTAATATCCATGTCTTTGAGGCGGGCCATAATCATTTTGGTCATGCCGTTCACATATCCGTGGTTGCCGATGTATTCCAGCTCGTCGATGTGAACATTCAGGTTGCGAAGAAAATCGGTGATGCTGATTGCGTCTTTGCATGTATCGTTCAGGAAAAAATTCAAGTTGAACTTGTTCGAGGTATTATTGTTGTTATTGATGGTTTTGCCTTCTTTGAACATCTCCACCATTTGGTGCTGTAGTTCGTTATTTTGGGCGTACGACTGCTGCAACTGTACTTGGGTTTCTTGCATCTGCCTGTTTTGGTCAATCATGAGTTGTTTGAACTCTTGGTTTTGACGGAGTAGCTCGACAATTGCAGCTGGACTATTGTGTATATCGATAATAGCATTTGATGCTTTATATGCGTCTACTGATGCACCGTGTGTACATTTAACTACATGATTATGCAGACTTTGGCGATGTTTATATATTTTACCACACTGACATGTGTATGTTTGATGTTGCGGGGTTTTTTCGGCAGTAGACGTCAGTCGTATGTGTTTTCGAGTGAGCAAATGCTTATTATAATCTTTTTTACTACAGCTTGTATAGTCACATGCGACACAACTATATGATTGTTGGGACATTTTGGGACAAATGTGTAAGTTAAAAACCGATTTAAGATACTTATAGAAAAAATCCCTAAACCTTTCTACGCAAAAAATCATAAAAAAGTATGCAGTCAAACTAATTTGGTTTTTTTAGGATTTACAGCATTATGCAGCAAAACTGATTTTTCATATTTTCAGAAAAAGAAATGGCCTCGCTTTTCAAAAATGGACATTTTAAAAATGTCCATTTTCAGAAAACTGCAACACAAATTTATTCAACGTTTTTGGTGGGAACTATAATTGTGGGAACAGTGAACTTATTTGATGGGTTTTCCTTCCTTAAACAACTCAATAATTTGGTTTTGTAATTCGGTATTTTGGGCAAACGACTTCTGTAACTGTGATTGGGTTTCTTGCATCTGTTTGCTTTGGTCAATCATGAGTTGTTTGAACTCTTGGTTTTGACGGAGTAGCTCGGCAATTGTATTGGGAGAATAACTAATATCACTAACAGATGCTGTATCGGCCGTCGTGTCAGTTGAATTACCTGATTTGTCGTTACTGTTAATATATATTTTGCATGTTTTTCGATGGCAACATAGACTCGGCATATGCTTATACACTTTTCCACATGTACATATATTTTCATTGGCGACTTTTTGCGTCGGGCCATTAGGATTCATTAGGTCTTTGTGTTTTGCAGTCAATAGATGTTTAGTAAAGTCACTTTTTTTCACGCATGTATAGTTACATGTATTGCATTCATGTGTCATTGCGTTTTTAGACAATTTTTCTGGATTATCACAATTAGTTGACTGTTTTATTACCATCTTAAGATGTTTATTGGTTTGGTTGTGGACTTCATGTGCAGTTTTCGTTTGAAAAAATACATTGCACGTTTCACATTTCGGTATTATCTTTTCTGGTTTTATCTCCTTCGGTTCTGTCACTTTTGGTTTTGGCATCGGTTCAATGCTATTCAGCGTTGCATTATATTGTTCAAAATACTGCTGTTCTATTTTTCTGGCTTCATAATGGTCGGCACATTCACGAAACGCAATTATTTCCATCTTCCAATTGTCCCACCCACCGAATTCGCGTATCGCATTATACACCTTACAATTATAATTATCAGCCTTTGGATTTGCGCAACTACGCTTATGTCCATGTTTGCGTTGCACAAAGTTCGTGGTATGACCGATATATACGTCTTTCACATCTGGATTCTTACAATGAATCTTATAAAACACTGTATTTGAATAATCTATATCTGTCTTTGGCATGATATAGATTATTATAAGAGTAAATTCTATATTGTTTCGTGTACAATAAGATTCTAAACACTTTCCACCCAAATATAAAAAAACACCGTTTTTGGTGGGAACTATAATTGTGGGAATGCCGACACATTTATATGTTCACAGGCTCGGGTCGTCAAAATCCAATGCAAACATATTATCATCATCGTCCGTGAATATATTAGGAGTGGTCGTGTCATACCTAGAATATATGTGATAACTACAGAGTGTCGCCATTATAGACCACAGAAATATATTCCATATTTGAAAACAATAAATCATAAACATGAATATTTTCGATATGTTACAATTGTTCATATCTACGAAAAACGTGAAGCTCTTCGACTGGGTTATGGTCATGAATTGCCGACATATTGGACATGTATTTGCTACACTATACCATCTATTTATACAGCAAATGTGTAACCACCCGCCGCACTCACAAAATTTCAAGTATATTTTCTGTGTTTTCCAATCAATCGGCGCGACTTTATCATCTGTGTAGATTTCCAAACAAATCAAACATTCGTTCGATGGTATATGCACGATTTCGGGTATTTTATCGGGTAAATATTCGTAATGGTCTATAACTCGAGGAACATGAAACATATTATATACTTTGGACATATTTATTGGTTGATGTGTTGCTCTAAACCATTGAAGAATTAAAATGGGACATTTTAATTTCTCAATGGCCAGATACCAGTAACGTTTTGAAATGACGCTCCTACGGAGCGTCCCATTTTAAATCTTCGCTGGTATAAATGCGCATCTTCATTCATTCTCAATGACTCGAAAGTAAATCGTCTGTCGATTGGTTGGAAAGAAACATACGCGCATCGGCTTTCTATCATCGTCTTCAATCTCACTAATCGTGTCAGTGTTTTCATGAATGATTTTTTTGTAAATTTCAACAACATGTCGAACATTCTCGAGTTCGGTATAATAACTTTTGGTCACATTATCATTCACTTCAACCTTATACGGCTCTTTTTCACGAAGTTGCATAAACATGATAAGCTTTTGTGGAAGCCATGTGTCGTATCTGCTTGGTCTATCACACATTTCTAGTTCATCGTCCTCTGTATAAGGGGGTGCGTGATTCTCAACATAATAATGCCCGTCAAAATGAATATATCCCTCTTTTCCATCACAGAAATATTCTATTGGTTCTTGGCCATGTATATATGGCATTCGTTGACGGATACTATTTTCATACTCACGAAAATAAATTTGTCGTGTTGTCATTTACATATGTTTGATACATAGAATCACACAAAAATACGAATGACATCATTTTGGTTGCAGGTTCTCCATTCCCTACAAACACTTCTGTAAAAATAATCCAAAATATTATGATGCGGTTGTTTTGTCGAGCTTTATTTCGGGCAATACCTTCTTGTAGATTTTCTTGTTAAGTTTATCGTGGTCTTCGTAGTTTCCCAGTGAATGAACGCAGGCTTTTGCATAGAAATTGTACTCGGGTGTGTCCAATTCGCGGGCCTGCGGGTTGTCTCGTACGTATTGTTTCACCTCGGCGTAATATTTATTTTCGATGCTGTTAATCAATCCATTCATGATGGGTGCATCCGCTGTGCTTTTGTTCCACGTTTCCATGTCTTTGATATACACCGTTTCGCGTTTCAGGTCGGTACAATGCAGCGGTCTGTCAGTTACTGCCATTTTATTGAGTGACTGGATGAGAAGTTTGCTAATGCTGTCCACATAACCATCCTTGGAAATCGCGACCAAATGACTTATGTTGATTTCGATGTTTTTAATAAAGTCTTGTAAGCTGATGGCGTCTTTGCATTCTTTTTCGAGGTAAAGCTGGACATTGAACGTATTATTACTGTTGGTATTCGTGGTACTGTTGTTATTGCCGATATGGGGAATCATTTCCCTCATTGTATTTTGCAGTTCCATGTTTTGCTTGATAAGGTCGTCTTGATGCTTATCTTTTGCGGCTATTTGGGAAATAAGTTCGTCTTGATGCTTATCTTTTGCTGCAATTTGCTTTATAAGTTCGTCTTGATGCTTGTTTTTCACAGCCATTTGTATCATTAGTTCCTTCACCAATACCAGCAAATCTGCTGAATTGGGTTCAATAGGTTCGATTGTAGTTCGAATGTTCTCTTCCGGTGGGGGAGGAGGTGATGGCGTATATGTGCACGCCTTCTTATGCCGCGACAGTCCAGAACGATATTGATATTCCTTACCACATATACATTGAAATAATTGTGGTGTATTATTTGTATCATTTGTTATCATTTTTGCATCATTTGTTATCTTTTTGTGTTTTGCAGTGGACAAGTGACGTTTAAAATCACATAGTTTGCGGCATTTGAATGGACATAATTCGCATATATATTTCTTGGCGTTTTCCGGCGTTTTCGACGTTACCATTTTATTATATAATGATAATATAATAAACGCCTAAATCCTTTTCCGCAAAAAGTATAAAAAAGTTTACAGTCACAAAATAATTCATGGAAAATCGGGTTTTGCTGCATTATGCTGTGAAGTGGTTTTTTACACATTCGGAAAAACTTATTAGGTCACTTTTCAAAAATGGACAAAGAAAGTACATGTCCAAAATCCAAAAACGAGCCGAAAAGTTTTTCCGGTGTTTTTATGTGGGAACTATATAATTGTGGGATTAAAGCCGTCCGCGGTATTATTATGTTGAAATGTCTATTATGATAAATTACATAAGAATATTTATCATACTATAGGAATGGGATATATCTATACAATAACGAATAAGACCGATAACAAGACATATGTTGGACAAACGGTAAGAGAACTCGATACCAGATGGAAAGACCATTTGAAAAAGCGTAGTAATTGTAGATATCTAAAATCTGCAATTAACAAATACGGGGTCGATAATTTTGTGTTCAAACTGGTATGTATAACGTTTGATAATATGTTAGATGATATGGAAATTCAATACATTCAAAAATATAATTGTTTGGTACCAAATGGATACAATTTGAGACTTGGAGGCAATTCTGGAAGACATAATGCAGAAACAAAACAAAAAATAGCGGAAACTTTACTAAAAAATAGGAAAGTCATACAGTTTGATATTCAAGGAAATAGATTAAATTCGTTTCCCGGCCTTATGAAAGCAGCTGAATCTGTCGGGGTATCACCTTCTACCATAGGACATTGTTGTAATGGTGATATCAAAACAGCAGCAGGATTTAGGTGGAAATATGAAAGTAATGACACAAAATCTGTTGCAGGAATACCACCATTAACTGGAAGGTTCAAATATAGTCAGCCATCAACAAAACAGGATGTTATAAATCAAATACCCAGGAAAATAATACAATTTGATATTCATGGAACTAGGCTAAATACGTTTGATACATGTAAACAAGCAGCAGAATATGTTGGTGCTTCTCGAGCGTTTATAACAACGTGTTGCCTTAAACCAAATCAAACCGGAAAGGGATTTTATTGGAAATATGAAAGTACTAATTCGAGTATTATAGAACCAGGAGGTCAAGATGAAATTTATAAACAGATTATATCAAAAAGAAATAGAAAAGTCATACAGTTTGATATTCATGGAATTAGGTTAAATTCGTTTGATAGCTGTAGAGAAGCGGCAAAATCGGTCGGAATAGAACATTCAACTATAAGCAGGTGTTGTAATGGAAAGGCAAAAACAGCAAAAGGATATATTTGGAAATATGAAGCTATTGTAAAATAATGCATATACATAATAAGTTTTTCAATTATTATGTAATTAAAAGTGCGCAGTATGTGATTTGAACACATGCGTTGTAAAACAGTGGGTATGATAGATTCCAAAAGAATCTCTTAAGTCCACCTCCTTAGACCACTCGGACAACTGCGCTTTTTTTGAACATAGTTTAACGACATATTCGGGTCGTAGATGCTCGAATGCGGGGTCGAACCGCAGACCTTCGGCTGTCTTCGAAAATTTCATAAGACCGATGCTCTAACCAACTGAGCTATACGAGCAAAAAAGACATTAAGGCCGTCTTGGAAATCCAGAAAAATCACCCGATGCGCGCTCTAACCGGGTAACTTTATTTACAGCTATTTACACCATGTACACATACTATATATGCATCGTCTTTTTATATTGTTATTGCTAATGAATTATTATCTTCTCATTAAAAATATAAGGGCTGAACCATGCGACCCACCATTACCTGTACCACCATCATTGAAGTCACCTGAATTACCCTTCCCGCCCCCAGTTCCAGCATTTCTGGCATAGTTCCCCCATGCATCAAACTGGTTGGTTTCAACATTCCATGCTGCTTCTGTTCCCCCATCATCACCATTGACCCCATTAGTAAATCCGCCTTGTCCACCAATACCCCGACCACCACCAATTGCAGTTACTAGTACGGCTCCATTAGGGTCTTTAACCTGTGTTGAACCACCAAATTGGCCTTGTCCACCATCAAAACCAGACCTTTCATCTGAACGTTGGCCTCCGCCTCCTCCTTCTCCCTTGCTTCCAACAACAAGTGTAATTGTATTGTAGCTAGATACATTAAATAAAAACCCCTTTCGTTGACCTAATTGACCATTTCCTCCATTTCCACCGTTAGCATTTTGTTGATGTTGGTTGGAACCACCTCCACCTCCACCTCCACCTCCTCCACCATACAAAAATCCACCAATTCGATTATATACAGATACATCAACATTTACAGTACTAGGTGTTTCTGAATAAGATAAAAATGTAGGTAATAAGTCTGATATTGTTGTACCTTTATATGCATATTCGGTAATACCACTCGAAATACCCGGATATTTGCCATCTTGTTTATAAAAAGTACCAGATAACCCGACATAACCAGTTATACCAGAAGAACTAATACTACCAATTGGTGGTTCAGTAGTAGCAAGCATATCAATTAAAGGTACACCATTTACTTTATAATTATTTGCTGACATATATATATAAATAATATATATGTATAAATATTTATAGATAAGTTAACGTGGTATAACATATGACTAAAGTTGAAATCTGGGAAACTGAAACTAATATTGATATATTACATATTTATAAAACAGTTCAAGAAGAGTTATTACTTAATGAAACATATAATTTATATATAAATAAGCCAAGCTATACATTAATAGAAAAATATATTATAGATATAATAAAATACCATTTATCTCAGTTACAAATTATAGATGATAATAATTATTATATAGAGTTTAAATTGAATAATACATTCGTTCCACATAAGATTGATATAATTAAAAATATAACCCCACCATTGTTATCATGCATAATGTTTTTGAGTGATAATAAAAATGTTCCATTTATATTTACATGTATTGATCATGAATCTTATTTATATAAAAAATTCGAAGACAATAATGAATTAGTTATATGTTATCCGGAAAATACAAAGCACGTTACTTATGATTGTAACTGTTATCATGGATATATAAATACTAGAATGGATAGTATAACAAGTAACCCGCTATATTTTTTAGATGTAAAAGTAAAATATAAAACTGATGAAGGTAATATAACAAATGTGATATCAATCTACAATAATGAAAGTATAAATAGTTCACACGTTATTACAAAAATAACAGATAAATTACCCGTATATAATTACAATGTTAATAAATTCAAATTTATAAATGAACTGTTATATGATAATAATTTTTATAATGTATTTAAACTGCATTTAATGTTATACAATTATAATGAAACGATATTTAAAATAGAGTTGGGTGAAAATAATAAAAATAATAGTATGTTACTATTAGAAAATGACAATTGTATGAATATATATAAAAATATTAAATATACACGTTTTATACAGAGATTTAAAATTAATAATGCAATTAATCAACAAATATCAAAAACAATAATAGAACATATTCAACCAACAAATAGTGATAAATCATATAAACCCGAAGAAAACATAGTTGAACTAAATATGTCTACGTCAAATAATATATTTCCATTATGTGTATATACACTGTTACCAATATTACAACATATTACACAGTTATATAACATAGAAAATTATGAAATAGATATAAAAAAAATACAGGTGTCAAGATATACAGAAAAAACATGTTATGCATATACAAAGGAAATTCAAACATTATTATCACTATCCGTTTGCTTACATAATGATACAAAGGTTAAAGGAGAATATTATTTTCAGGATGGATTATGTACTACACTATGCAATGGAGATGCAATTGTATTTTCAAATATTATGCAAGAACCACATGGTTTTTTAGTAAGCGATGGAGAGATGTTTGTATTATCATGTGATTTTGATGTAACAAATTAGTATATAAAAAACATAAAGTGTACTATATTATTAGTATAAGAGCGTTAATATATAAATGTGTGATTTATATAATAGTTTAATTTATGTTAATGAAAATTCATTATCAACTGAATTATGCAATGAAATAATAAGTATGTTTGAAAGTAGTGATAGTAAGCATAAAGGTGTAACAAGTATAGGATATTATAAACCAAGTATAAAAGACACAGTAGATCTTGGACTTAGAACAATAATGGATAAAGATATTAAGTGGAAAAGTATATATGATGTAATTAATAAAGAGATAATTTATAATATAAATAAATATTGTAATAATTATGAAAAAAGAATAGATTATAAAATTAATTTATTTAACAACCGGATACTAGGGGTTGAAGATATACTAATACAACGTTATACAAAAAATGTAGGAAAGTTTGCATACCATGATGATAATCGAATTGATTGGACTAATCATACATCACGAGTTCTAGTATTTATTTGGTATTTAAATGATGTAGATATAGGAGGTGAAACCGAATTTTGGGGTACATATCGAATTAAACCGAGTGCAGGTAAGTTAGTCATTTTTCCAGCAGAATGGACGTTTCCGCATAGAGGTATTATGCCTGAATCAAATGATAAGTATATCATGACTGGTTGGATACATGCAACTGCGAAGTAGGATTAAAAGTATATGATATACGTATTGAAGTTGATAATAGTTTGATTATTTTGAAACAATATAAAGTTGTCCTCCGTTTTTTAATTATAAAGTATATATAAAATGAAGATACATACTTTAAATAATGTTATCGTACACGAATATCCTGAGAAAATATATGTAATAAAAAATTTGATATCTCACCAATTTTGCAATAAAATAGTTAATATAATGAAGCATGTAAATTTTAATAATCGAATATCTTACCAAATAAAAAATAACGTAATGTGTGAAGAATTAACGATTTATAAATTAATTGAATTAGCTAATTCTCAATTAAATATAGATGAACAAATTATTTTAAGAAATTTGACAACAATACTATATTCATTATACATACGAAGTATTGTATACACAATTAATGCAGTAAATGAGTATATTTTTGCTAATAATACAATACCAAGAATGACAACTATGTTATTACGAAAAATAGATGGGGCAACTAGACAACATGTTGATAGTGCATTAATGGATAATTCAGTAAGACTATTATCATGTGTGATTGCATATAATGATGACTACATAGATGGTCTATTTCATTTTCCAAACCAAAACATAGATTTGAAATTAGAAATGGGTGATATATTGTTATTTCCTCCTTATTGGACACATCCACATTATACAGATGCACCCGTTGGAAATGTTAGGTATACATCAACTTTCTGGTTTGTTGATGATAATACACAAGGACTTTCTATAAAATAATGTGAAAAAATAAAGCTTAAAGATTATAACCTTGATAATAAATTACTAATAGTATTCTCTTTATCAATAGCATTTTCAAAAGAAATAATAATAGGTCTTTCACAGTTAATAATATCAGGTGTATTAAGTAGAGATATAATAGGTTTAAATTGCGCAATACCATGTATATATTTAGAATTTTTGAACAATGATAAAAGTTCGTCTTGTGTAAAACTATTATCAGCTATAGAAGAGATAGTAGAATTATTATTTTGCGTGATAGTATTATCATTAAGTTTATTATTGCTATTACGATATAATTTCCAAGCAACAGACTGACGAAGTACCTTGATACCCATATTAAAAGCATTACCTTTATGTACAATATTGGAATTAAAAATTATGGCTCGGTTTTTTATAGGTTCAATGCACCGTATTTCATCGTTAAGCTTATAATAAAAGTACCCTCCCATATGGTCAACATGTGTTTTATAACAATCATGTACAAATAATAAAAATGTATATGCATTAGTATCAGTTGAATCAGTATGAAATCCAGATACTGCACCGTATGGTTGTCCATTCATATATATACGTTCTATATCAAACGTCATATTTACCGTATTTTCTATTTTAGATTTCATAATAGTGTTAAAAAATGGAATATCTGTTAAACTCATTTTAAGCCATGGATATTCATATTCACTATATGAATTCGACACATGACCCCATTCATATTTAGGTTTTGATATTTCATTTGTTAAAATATCAAATTCATCTTTTGAAAGAAAATTATCAAATATTTGTACTGACATATCAAATAATATAAATAGAGTACGCAATAGTTTTAATATCATTTCTAAAAAACAAATAATCATATGTGTGTGTAATCGTTAATGTGCAGTTAGTCAATCGTTCCTTTTGGGCACAAACGCTATCCAACAATTATATTTACACGATTTTCTATTATTTTCATGTATTTACACGAAAATAATCCAACTGTTAATGCCAGGTTCTCCATTCCCTCCAAAAACTTCCATAAAAACAATCCAAAATATTATGATGCAGTTGTTTTATCGAGCTTTACCTCAGGCAAAACTTTCTTATATATTTTCTTGTTGAGTTTATCATGGTCTTCGTAGTTTCCAAGTGAATGAACACAGGCTTTTGCATAGAAATTGTATTCGGGCGTGTCCAATTCGCGAGCCTGCGGGTTGTCTCGCACGTATTGTTTCACCTCTGCATAATATTTATTTTCGATGCTGTTAATTAATCCATTCATGATGGGTGCATCCGCGGTGCTTTTGTTCCACGTTTCCATGTCTTTGATATACACCGTTTCGCGTTTCAGGTCGGTACAGTGAAGGGGTCGGTCAGTTATGGCCATGTTATTGAGTGATTTGATGAGAAGATTGCTAATGCTGTCAACATAACCATCTTTGGAAATCGCCACCAAATGACTCATGTTGATTTCGATGTTTCGAATAAAGTCTTGTAAACTGATTGCGTCTTTGCATTCGTTTTCTAGGTAAAGTTGGACATTGAATGTATTATTACTGTTGGTATTCGTGGTGCTGGTGTTATTATTGCCGATATGGGGAATCAGTTCTCTCATGGTATTTTGCAGTTCCATGTTTTGCTTGATAAGTTCGTCTTGTTGTTTGTCTTTTGCGGCCATTTGTATCATGAGTTCCTTTACCAATATCAGCAAATCTGCTGAATTAGGTTCAATCGGTTCGATTGTAGTTTGAATGTTCTCTTCCGGAGAAGATGGTGGCGTATACGTGCACCCCTTCTTATGCTTTGATAATGAAGATGCATGCTTATATTCGTTCCCACATATGCATTTATATTCGGTTGGCATGTTTTCCAGTAAACTACTATTAGCATTGATTAGCCGTATGTGTTTTGCGGTGGTTAAATGCATATTAAAGTTACTTTGTTTACTGCATATAAAGTTGCATTTTTCACATTCGTAATTTTTGGCATTTTTAGGCATTTTCGGCATGTATAAGTTAGGCAAAAATTAGTATATAATACTAACAGAAAAAATGCCTAAATCCTTTTCCGCAAAAAGTATAAAAAGTTTACAGTCACAAATTAATTCATCTAAATTCGGGTTTCGCTGCATTATGCAGCGAACTGGTTTTTTACTACATTCAGAAAAACTTATTGGGTCACTTTTCAAAAATGGACAAGGAAAATGAATGTCCAAAACTCAAAAATGCGCATATAAGTTTATACGCCTGTTTTTGGTGGGAACTATAAATGTGGGAATATTGTATGCAACACCATTATTATGTTAAAATGTTCATTATTTTCATGTATTTACACGAAAATAATGCAAGGTTAAATGTCAGGTTCTCCATTCCTCGAAAAACTTCTGCAAAAATAGTATTTTTCTTTTTATTCGGCTTAACGACGACGACGACGAGCGGATTTTCTGTGGTTCTTTCTGGACTTCTTACTCTTTCTATTACGACGAGATTTACGTTTTCCGCCATGTGTTGCATCTGGGAATATTCCTACAAAAGTAGCATCATAATTATTATCTGGTGGACAGGCAGAATCTGTGTTAAATAGTTTGTTATAATCGGTTATGGTTTCCTCAACACCTGCGTCTGTAGTTTTGTCACCCCATATTAATCTTCTAATTTTTTCTCTAAAAATTGGTTTAGCAGTTTCATCATGTTCTTTTATATATTTACAAATATAGTAACGTAGCATGGAAGATGATGTTCCTGGTATTTTTTCTCCGGTTTCACCAACTATAACAAACTCGGGTAAATCTAGGCAGTAAGGATAGATTGTATCTGTGTCTGTGTCTGGCATTTTTCTCCGTAATGCAGTGGACAACTCGGCTGCGGTGTTTTCCTCAATACCAATAACACCAAATGCCTTTTTGGCTTGTTGTACGTTTGCCCATGTTGGAACTGTTATATCAAAAAAAACGGTTGCACCTCCATCTTCTCCCTTTTTGAATTTTCTAGTCTTTGACCTTTCATCGCTTGTTAATTCTCTTGAAGCAACATAAATTTTTTTAACATCATACCCCCCCCTTTGTATTTTTCAACACCATACCCCCCTTTGTATTTTTCAACTTCTTTCCAATAAGGCAATTGTAACATGTTGTCTAGTCCCATTCCCAATAGTAGTGGGGTTCCGGGTCGTATCTTATTTAATTCAGCGAGTGTTCGAACTGTTGCGGTGTCTCTAACGCCACCCTTGCATAAAAGATATTCAATCGTGCTAACATCAAATAAAATATTACGTCCATCAAATCCGGGTTCTTGTTTTAATTGGTCGCAAAAAACGGATAACATATCAAGACGGGATTTCTGTGTTGGTTCCAAATGAGGTTTGCTACTTCCTAAAGCGGTCGGCATAAACAACATAAGAATATTGTAGTCGGTATAATCTAATAATACTTGTCTTGCATATAATTTCATGGCTGTATAATGCCCCAAAGTTGGAGGTCCAAATGCCCCCTGAAACGAAAATATGACAGTTTTTTCATTTGGGAGGGGGAGGGCAGATAATAAATCGTTCAACCTGGCAACTTCACTAGTCATTTCATAATCCTGGTTAAGTACCGTATCCATACTGTTTATATAGTAATGTTAGATTTTTGTTCTTCGAGTATTTATCTCGTGAAAGAATTTGTCAATCGTTCTTTACGGTCAATCTCATGTTGTTTCAAGCGCAATAGTGGTCGTTTTCCATTATTTTCATGTATTTACACGAAAATAATCCAAGGTTAAATGACAGGTTCTCCATTCCCTCGAAAAACTTCCATAAAAATAATCCAAAATATTATGCTGCAGTTAATTTATCGAGCTTTACCTGATGTAAACTCTTCTTTTCTTTTCGGCCGGTGTAATTGTATTACGCGTCAATAGTAATTTCATTATGTAAGTGCTTTTTCTTACAACCGCGTTTATGAGCGCTCAACGCCTGTTTGCTCTTGCCATTGAAATCATTACAAAGGTCACATTTAAATAATCGATCTTTTACATAAGCATATTTCGGTTCTAGATATCGGTCCAGAGATGGTAGTGCGAGTTCTTCGATTTGAGAATTCATTCTCTTCGTGAAATCTCGTAACACGGTTTGTAACGATTCTTTTTGTGCAATAAAAGCGTGATAGTCAATGTTAATATCATCTAGAATATCCTTTGAAATCGAACAACTATCATCATCGGTATAAAAGTCCTTTAATTTTGGTGATAAATTGTCTATAATATCAACCGCAATACGTATTTGTTCTGCATTATACTCACACTTTTGAATATACACTAACACGTTACCCTTATTGATATCTATTTGAAAGTTTTGTTTAAATGCAATGCCACTATGCTGGGAAATAAACACGCCAGACATGTTTAACACATCAATGTCCCGTATGAATTTTGATATTTCTTCTTTTGGAATGTTATAATTGTATTCTTTGTTCTCAATCATGACATCTGGTTTATCAATTCTTTTCATAATAAAATCTCCGCTGGCTTTGCTTCCAGTGGTGTTTGTAATTTCAGCCGAGGTATAAATAGATTGCAGTACATATGAAAGTTCTCCTTCACCTAATTTGCCTTTGTGGGTAGAATTCTTATATTTACCCAAGAACCCTTCAAGTTCTCCAAATAATTTGTTTTGAGCAACAACAGATTGATTAGTAGTTTCTTTAATGGTATTAATATTAGTAGTTAATCGTTCTTCTGATGCATTCAGTGTAGAATATAATGGATGTTGAATATTTTGTATAATACCGCTGAATTTGTTCTCAATAGTGCTTAAAAAATCCGTTTGAGCGTCTTGATTGTTAATGTGTGCAGTCAATTTCTGGGTATCATTTGTTATTGTATCGTGTAGGTCTCGTAGGTTCTCTTTAATTACTGAATGAAGCGACAAATTAGTTCTAGGAATAATATCATTAAGCAAGAGCGTAGTCTTATCAACTAGTATATTATTGCTTTTATCAATCAATGAACTAATCTTTTCGTTCGACGTAAGAGACGATGTATTAATAATATTCGTAAAATCACGAATGTATTCAGTCTTAATATTATTCATTTGCAACATCATTTTATTGTTGATGTCATTTGATAGAGTATTTACGTTCTCATTAACACCTTTTATGCATTCTGTAATGTTCTCAATTCGGGATTGACTTTCTTTCATAAATGACAATAGCTGCGTGTTAATATTGCTACTGATATCATTCGTCATGTTATTGAACATGGTTTCCATAAAATCAACCAATAACAAATTAGCACTTTCGAAGTTCACATTCGGGTGAGTATTATAAAAATCCCATACTTTTTTATTCTTCAAAGCAAGAGTGTAGTCATTTTTTGTATTCATTGTAAATATAATATATATATGATTACAATCTCTTTATATAGTTTAGTTTAGAATCTTATTAATCTTATTAAATAATTGAAAAACCTAATTAAAAACTTATTAACTATTTGATAAACCTAACTCATTTCTTAACAAACTTAATTAAAAACTTAAATAACTTAAAACTATAATAAAAATCTTTTTAAAATTTAATATCTTTTTATATTTATATAATATTTAGTAGGTTTATAACC